>ERZ808278.373-NODE-373-length-31652-cov-21.986265_pt1 | contig 31652 bp, 34 predicted proteins | sample MGYA00521239_ERZ808278 | MGnify/ENA primary metagenome ERZ808278 (study PRJEB31516, sample SAMN03275600) | gut metagenome | biome: mammalia-associated habitat; material: feces | host: Papio cynocephalus | place: Kenya | collected 2012-07-17 ... | reverse complement strand
GTAGAGCATGGCAAGCTCTTGTTTGCTGTAACTACGGACTTTCATTGTCGATGATGTTTGTTATGGGTTGTAACTATGTTGATTGCAACGTCTAAATAAGTCATTTGGTGGTGCCAAACAAGTCATTTAGACGTGCTAACTAAGTCATTTGCGAAGGCTATCTCCATGACCCTCATGAGACATGGTCTTCCGTGACAGATGACACTTATGACAGTGATATTCTATAATTATTCATATCTTAGTTCTTTAAAATATAAATTGAATATTCATTTTTCCCGCCTGCGCGTGAGTGAATTTAGAAAAACAGGTGTCACAAGTGTCATCTGTCATATTGTACTTCAGCCAACAGGCGGTGCTGGTATGCCTTGATTTCATCCGCCGTTCGGCAGACTACGATAAAGCCTCGGCAACAATGGGTGCGAACTCGCTTGAATCCCAGGTCGGAGAAGGCTCTGCCCACGTTGACGGCACTCAACTTCTGGCTGATGCCGTTGCTGATGATTTGCAGGGCACGTGCCACAGACATGAACTCGCCTAGCTCGTCGCCGATGGGCTTGCGGAAATACAAATCGACTAACTCATGTTCGAGGCGAGGGGTCTCAAACTCCTTGGTGTGATGGTTCAGATCTTGGATTTCTTCCTTCGTAAACCAGTACCGGAAACCGCTCTTGTAGAGGGCCAAGGCCTGTGCGTAGATGCCCTCATAGTTGAAGGGATGCTCACGGGGACTGACGATGCTCTCCACCTCGAAGGGCAGCCAACGACGGTTGCCTGTGAGGTCGGACAAGAACTGGGCGTTGTTGCCTGTGCCGCAGAACGACGCTATGTGCTTGCGATGTTCATGATAGTGGGCGTAGGCGGCTCGCTCGTCAATATTCTGCATGGTGACGACAGCCTTCAACTGGTTCAGTTCGGCAGGGCGCATGGTGTCCAGCTCCTCGCAGCACACCAGGGCATACTGGGCAAGCGCCAGGAGGTCGTCTTTCGACATACGGTTGGCGTTGGTCTTGGTGTAGAAGTATTGCTTCAGTTCGGGCGGCAGAAGATAGTTGAACCAGGTGGTCTTGAAGGCTCCCTGCTCGCCGATGAGCACGAGAATCACGTTGTTGACCACATCTTCGGAGAGCCAACTCGCCACCATCGCCACGAGCCACTTCTTGAGTGAAGTGCAAAAAGTGGAGCGTGTATAATCGTCCTTCGCCTTCAACTCTATGGTCTTGGTGAGGTCCAGTATATGGTCCGGGTCGCCCTCGTGCCACTCGGGAAGGCTCTTGAAATATTCCTTGAAGGGGTTGAAGAGGGGCACGTAGTCGGAGTTGATGATACGGTAGAGGTCCTGCGCGTTGATGCGTGCCGTCGCCGAAATCTCGCTCCAGAGGGAGTTGACGATGCGGTCGTTGATGTTTTGCCATCCCTCCTTCTTCGACAGGAACTCAGGCCGCAGTGTAATCTCGTTGAATCGCAGTTGGATGTGGCTTTCCAGGTAGAGCTTGATGTCATCGACCGAAGCCCACGGCAGTTTGTCGCTATCAGATTTTCTCTTGTCGAAGCAGGAGCGCATCACCTTCTCCGTGTCGGCATAGTCGGCAAAGGTTTCCTTCGCCCATTCCAGCACGGTCTTGAGGTTGTACCTCTTCTTGCTCAGGAGGTAGCCTGTACGCATCACATACTCATTGTGGTGTCCTGGTTGGTAGATGATGTTCTCCTCCTGGAGCTTAGGCACTATGACGCTGTCGTAGTACGACTGGATGCGCTGTAACTGGTTTTCCTTCTGTCGCTTCTCTGTATGCGCCTCCTTGCGGTTGTAAATCTCGGTGATGGTAAACGCCTCGGCGTCAGGATGGAAGTAAGCCTCGGGGTCGTAGGCGATGCCTGAGAGTCGGGTGTAGTTCTTGCACTTCTCGTCGGGCTGTTCGCTGAGCATACCGTCGAGCAACTTCGCATAGTAGGCGTTGCCGATGGCGAAGGCATGGGGATAGTACTTCTTGAGAGCTTCGAGCGTGAGGGCTTGGCTTAGTTCATAGCGAAAGATGATGCGCAACCCCCTGCCGCTGGCTGTGATGTAGCAGAGCAGGGTGTGAGGGTCGGCGCAAGCCTTGGCCTTCACCTTGTCGAGTTTCTTTTTCTCCTCGGGTGTGAGCGGACCTTTGCCCGGGATGATGTGGTCGAGGTCGGCGAGCGAACATCCCGTGAACCCTACGACATGGCGCTGCGCCTTGCCGTCCTTGAAGAGGCAAGCCACGGAGAAGGCGGGGCAGCCCTGCTTGAATGAATCGTTGCCGGTGAGCCGGTAGCTCTCGGTCATGACCTTGAGCTTGGGATCCGACAGGATTTGTTGATACACTTCCTCGATGGAGGAGTCGATGGGCGACTTGCTGAAAAAGTCAGCGAATAGATTGACTTTGGTCATCTTGTTATGGTTTTTGGTAATATTTTTAAATATGATGGGTTTTACCCAAATGTTGCGTGTCGAGTATGAAAATGAAAAACTGTTACGTTCAACACTTGGATAAAAGACGATGGCAAAGTTAGTGAAAATTGCCGATACCGCCAAATTTCTTGTACGTTACATTGTAACGCCCAAAAACACAATAATTTAAGTTTTTTACAGTTTTAGAAATATATATTAATACTGATTTCGAGTTAAGAAGTCTATGAATTAAATTTTTAGATTATGGCAAATTATGGTAAGATGCCTAAGACGATGAAGTTCTTGGCAGAGGAGTTGGGAGCAGTATCCCCAACCAAGCGTGAGTTGCGTGCTTGGCACGTGAGTGATGGGACCATTAAGAGAGCCTAAGGCGGTGGTGTTCTGAAACTTTTCCAGGCTCATTCGCTGGTACGATTCCTGTTGGGGAGGAAGCGCACGGAGGCGGAGCTCATGGAGTTTCAGAAGCGACTGTATGAGAAGATGGAGGAGGATTTCGGAGATGTATATGGTAAGTAAGGATATTTTTTTGACAATTATCGTTCCCGTTTATAACGTGGAACGATACCTTCGTGCGTGCTTGGATAGCATCGCAGGTCTTTCATGTGTCACTTGGGAGGCGATACTCATTGATGATGGCTCTACGGATAATTCGGGGGCGATTTGCGACGAGTATGCCAAGCGAGCTGACAGGTTTCGGGTGATTCACCAGAAGAATGCGGGCGTGAGTGCGGCGAGGAATGCAGGATTGGAAGCTGCGAGGGGAGAGTGGATATGGTTTGTGGATTCGGATGATACCATCAATCCCGATTTCGAAATTGTAAATTCTGAAATATTAGGACAGGCAGACTATGTGATGTTTGATATGCAGACCTTCCGTGATGGGGAGGAATGTAAGAAAATGGGACATCAGTTTGCAAGGCTCTATGACGAGAAGTTGGGCAAGAACGACTTCCTCTGTAGATACCCCTGTAATCATCACCAACGTCTTCTTTATAGGAAGACGTGGGTGATGATTAATCCCCACCAACGTCTCGCCTTCTCCGAAGGCATAAGGGTAGGTGAGGACTTGGAGTTTCAATACAAGTACCTGACTCGTTGCCAGCATCCTGTCCGCTTAAATGCCGTGCTTTACAACTATCGCTTGCGTGAAGGCTCTGCCACGCAAGACTTGAAGTATCGCAAGAAAAACGTGGAGGATCTGCCTATTGTGTTGCAGCATCTGTTAGAGTGGTGCAAAGGGGAGGATGTCAAACCTGAGCCTTGGCTGGAGATGAGAATCAAGCAGATGTTCCAAAACTTGCTTTATAGTGCTTCGCTTGTGGAGAATGTGGATGTAACGGCATTGCAAGCTACAGTTTGTCAACTGCTTAAAGATTATTGGGTGCAAGGTTTTTTCTTCCCTAAAACGGCAAAGATGAAGTTGGCATATTGGAGCGTGAAAGCTTACTTTGTGATGAATAAGGTCTATTTGAGAATGAAAGGAATCAAGTAAATATAATGGATATGAAAAGTTATGGTTATGTTACTCTGCTGAGTTCAGAGAGTTATTTGCCGGGAGTTTTGGCTTTGGCACGCTCCTTGAAGGCAAGTGGTACTAAAATACCATTTGAGTGTGTTTGTTCCAAGGATTTGGACGAGAATGTTGTTGCTCGATTGCATCAATACGGTATATCGACTTCTCGCTTATCGAAAAGTGCAACGGAAGGGTTGGAAATCCCTAATGATGCAGCTTTCGCTCATTGGAAACATACTTTCGATAAGCTGCTGTTGTGGGATATTCGGGGGGGGCAGTTCGACAAGATTGTGTTCCTCGACTCCGATATGCTGATTACGTCCAACATCGATTATCTCTTTGAACGTCCTGATTTTTCGGCGTGTCAAGCTGGTCATTTTCTCAATCCAGAGTGGGTGAGACTCAATTCCGGGTTGATGGTGATAGAGCCTAATGTTCATACCTTTGAGGGTTTGATGGCACAATTGCCTATGACGTTGCGTAAGTATGCGGCGGCAGGGAAAAATGTTGGCGACCAGGATGTCATCAACGACTTTGTGCCAGATTGGTCTGAAAGAAAAGAATTGCATTTGCCCGAGGGCTTGAATATGTTCTTCAAGTATCTGACTTTGGCAAAGGCTGCAGGTTTTACGTTTGATAGTGTGGATGCGGAAAAGCGAATCTCTGTAGTTCATTTCATCGGTGCAGTCAAACCATGGCATCTCAAAGGTGCCAAGCGGCTGCTCTATCCGCTGAAGGTGTTGCTGAAGAACCGCTATGGCTTAGGGGCGTTTATGAGATATATGAAATTGATGAGAGGCTAAAGGATGATTCACCAAGTTGTTTTATTGTTGACAGGTTGCATCCGACCGAACATCAAAAATGATATACTTGCCATAACGGATGTGGAGACTCGCAAGAATCAATATCTCGAAGCCATACGATGGTATGTGCAAAATACACCCTATAAGATCGTTTTTTGTGAAAATTCTGGCTATGACATAAGCTCAGAGTTGAGAGTTTCGGGGGGGGGCAAGTTGAGTGTCTTACTTTTGTGGCAAGCGATGCGGGATCAGAGCGAGGCAAGGGATATAAGGAAATGGAGATTTTGGAATATATCCGAGACCATTCCAAGTTTTATCAGGAGGGCTCCTTATTTGTGAAAGTGACAGGAAGGTTGGTCTTGCTGAATGTCTGTGAGATTGTTGCGACTTTGGACAAATGCTCAAAGGGCTTTGTATCTGCCTATATGTATGGTCGTAGGGTATTTGCCGACAGTCGATTTATATTCTTTACCAAGTCCTATTTTCCTTTGCTTCTCGCCCAAAAGGAGAATATTACCGATTGGAAGCATAACTTTGAGTACTATACTTTTGTATCAGTACTGGAGGCTAAGAAGAGAGGCATAAAGTTTATATATCCACCTTTGGCAGAACGAGTGCATGGAGCAGGAGGTGGATTTGGAGTGACTTATGATTTATCGGACAAGGATTATCTCAAATTGAATATGAGACACCAAGTAAAACGATTTCTGTTTTGGCTTGGATGGTTGCCACGGATGAAATGCTAATATTGGAATAATACTATATAAATCAATGGACTATCTAACAAACAATAAGGATAATTCCATGTCCCACCTTTCCAATGCCGTCAAGGTTCCGATGATTATTCTCGTGATATTCGTGCATGAGAATCTGAACTTGGAGCATGATGGATATTGGGGGCTGCTATGTGCAGCAATGGCGAATGTAGCTGTACCTGTATTTTTCTTGATTTCGGGATATTACTTCTTCTATGGACGTGAGTTCTGTAAGGAGGAATATCTGCGGAAATTGAAGAAAAGAAGCAAGACCCTGCTTTTGCCTTATTTGTTGTGGAACCTACTGCCGATGCTGAATATCGTGGCAGGCAATGTATTTTCCATAGTATTCAGAGGCAAGAGCACGGAGGCATTGCAAGGATATTTTGCCGATTTGTGGAATCAAGGTATTTGGCATGTATGGTGGGATATGACGGCAGGAACGATGCCATACGACTCTCCGCTGTGGTATGTCAGGGACTTGATGGTGATGTGTGTGCTAAGTCCTTTGGGCTATGTCTTCGCAAGGAGATTTGGGCTAATTTTTTGGGGGGGGCGATACTGATATTGCTCTATGTGTTAGGATTTAATACGGGGATAGTTGGATTGAGTATGTCTTCCATTACGTTCTTTACGTTGGGAGCTTGCTTTGCGGTCAATGCCAGCAAAATGCAAACACCCAGTGAGGTGGCATACCGATTCCGGTGGCTTTTCTGCGTGATGAGTGCGATGAACTTGATGCTTTATCTGGTGTTTTATGAGTATTCGTGGGCGCATGTTTTCCAAATGCTTTACATTGCCTTTGGTGTGTTCTCGTTCTATTATCTCATAGGATTATTGCCGGATAAAGCCATGGAGAGTGTCACGGCACTGTCTTCGTCTGTGTTCTTCGTCTATGCTTTGCACAATACTTGTGTCTTGGCATGGTGCGGGGGAATGATGAATAGACTTCCTTTGCCTCATTCCTTTGTGATTGTAATCGTTCCTTTTATCACGTTTGGGGCTTGCTATGGTATATATTGGATAGTAAGAAAAATATGTCCGCAAGCATTAGCTTTGCTTTGTGGCGGAAGAGTATGATAAATTGATGCTGCAATATGGATTTGGAATAAGTTTGATTAAGAAACCGTAAGTTTCCTGCAAAATGTTTGGTAATCTCAAATGATTTCCTTATTTTTGCAGAAAAAAAGAAAATATGAGCAAAAGACTTTCTATAAAAGATTTCGGACCTATAAAAAATGCCGACATTGAGTTTGGTGATTTGACGGTTTTAATAGGACCTCAAGCAAGTGGAAAAAGCTTGTTTTTGGAACTGTTCAAACTTGTGGAAGATAGAAATCATGTGGTAAGTACTCTTAAAAAATATAATTATATATTGAATAAAACTGACGTTTCTCCTCTCATGGAATATTATTTTGGTGAGGGGATGTCAGAAGTCATTTCCGATAGTACAGAGATAAAGAGTGATGGAAAAAAAATAGGCTTGAGGACGTTTCTTCAATCAAAAGGGAATCAAGAGGAATCCGTTTTCTATATTCCAGCTCAAAGAATATTGAGCATATCGGATGGTCGTCCGAAGAATTTTATGGAGTTTGATATAACTACTCCGTACGTGCTACGTATGTTTAGTGAAACTCTTCGAGTTTTTGTTCAAGGTGGATTAGGTAATCCTGATACTATCTTCCCAATGAAAAATAGATTGAAGGGGAATATGAGAAATTCTATTGACAATACTATATTTCATGGAGGAAAGGTGGTTATTGACCAAACTGCTGGACAGCGAAAAATGAAGTTGAATGTAGGAAAAGCTAATTTGCCGTTTATGACATGGAGTGCTGGTCAAAAAGAATTTATGCCTTTACTGTTGGCTATATATTGTCTATCAGGGCCACCAACGGCTGTAGTCAACAAAGAAGGTTATAAGTGGGTTGTTATTGAAGAACCAGAGATGGGACTTCATCCCAAGGCTATAGAAACAGTAGTCTTGCAAATAATAGAGTTGATGCAAAATGGCTATAAGGTAATCGTTTCAACTCATTCTACCATTTTGTTGGAGTTTGCATGGGCATTTGGGATGCTTAAGGATTTGGACGAACTTACTTTGCAAAAGGCTTTGTGCGAATTGTTTTCCGTGGATAAGCATGATAGTACGGCTAATCTATTTAAGGGCTTGAAGGAAAAAAATGTAAAAACCTTTTTTATGTCATCCCAAGGTGATGATGGAGTTGTGTCTTCTGAAATTTCTTCTTTGGATGTGGAAAGTGATACCGATTTTGTTGCAGATTGGGGTGGGTTGGCTTTCTTTGCAGGAAAGGCATCGGAAGTAGTTGGTAAATATTATCAAGACTAACTATGGCAAAAACAGCAAAAATGAAATTTGAAGGCATCGTGAAGTCAATTCCTATGATAGCAAATGCTTATAAAGATGGTTTGCAAGCTTTGGAAAGTAAAGATGCAGTGAAGATAAAGCCTAAAAATCCGCGTAACTTATCGGGTAGTGTCTATTTGGACAAGTGTTTGGAGAAAACAAATCCTCATGATGCTCGTTGGGATTATGTCTTGGGATATAAAGAAAAAGCATATTTTGTGGAGGTGCATCCTGCGAATACAAGTAATATTGAAGAGGTCGTAAAAAAGAAGAAATGGTTAGAGGCGTGGCTTCTTTCTAATGCAAAGGAATTGCAAACATTGATGGTTGGAACAAATTATTATTGGATTGCTTCTGGTAAAGTTGCAGTTCTTCCAAATTCGCCCCAAGCAAGGAGAATTGCTAAGAATAAGCTGATTTTATGTAAAGAATTGAAGCTGGGATGATTTTGAATTTGTGTAACAAGAAAAATATGTCCGCAAGCATTAGCTTTGCTTTGTGGCGGAAGAGTGTGATAAATTGATGTAATGGCTCAGAAACGAATAGAATATATTGATGCTTTGAGGGGATTTGCCATTTTGTTAGTGGTGTTTATGCATGTGCCGCAATATGGATTTCATCACGAAGTGGGAGGAATGTTTATGATGATGGCAAAGATGGTTGCTTTGACGATTTCGCACAAGCTATGTGCTTGTCGGAAAATCCTCTGGTCGCAGCATTTCTTACAATGCTGATTGGACTTTTGGTGATAGCGGTGGTAATGATAACTATACGTGTATTGCAGAGCAATATGTATTTGAAAAAGTGGATTTGGAATAAGAACATAAAAAAGCGAGGATACCAGTAGAGCATCCTCGCTTAAAGTTATTTGTCAATTCGTTTCAATTCAGTCTTAACCTTCTTGCCGTATGCTTCACCACGTGAAACGAGGTATTGGAAAAAGACGACATCACCAGAGATCTCAATCTCTAAATGAAAAATAGCTCGATAATCACCTATCCTAATGCGATATATGTTGCGATAACCTATAAGTTTTTTGCAATCGGTTATATCCTTGATGTCTTCTGCCGCTTTAACTTCTACAATAGTTCGTTTAAGTGATTCGAGTAATTTACCTGAAAGTTTCTTGGTTGCTTTGATGAAAGCATTTGAGAATTTCACTTTCATACGCCCAACCAATTTTCAAAATCTTCTTGTTCTTCCTTGCTTACTGGTATTAGTCCTTCTGGATGTTCTTTGCTGAGTTTAGCGTAAAGTTTGGCATCCTCGTAGTCTTCGGCAAGTTCATTGAGAACTTCTTCGATGTAATTCTTGAGATTGGTACCCTTTTGGATAGCCATGATGGAAAGTGTCTTGAAAGTGTCTTCGTTTAAGTCGATGATCTTTCTTTTTGTAGGTGTTATTGTTGCTGTGCTCATATCTTAAAATTTTAAGTGTTAATATTATAGTTAACTGTTAATACTACGCAAAGATATGTAATATATCTCGTATATATGGAATATACGCTTGAAAATTAATTTTTTTTATGATACCAAAGATTATTCATTACTCATGGTTCAGTGGCGATCCTTATCCTGCGGAGCTGAAGGCTTGCATGGATACCTGGAAGAAGGTGCTGCCCGACTATGAGTTCGTGTTATGGGATGCCAAGAAATTGGCGGAGTGTAATAATGTGTTTGCCAACGAGGCGGTGAGCGTGAGAAAGTGGGCTTTTGCCGCCGACTTCGTACGCCTCTATGCCGTGTATCACTATGGTGGCATCTGGCTCGATACGGATGTGGAGATGTTCAAGTCGTTCGATCCTTTCCTGAATGACGGCATGTTCATCGGCAGGGAATACTATGTGCATCACAATCCGAAGACGATGGAGAACTATACCATGCTGACCTCGCATTGCTTCGGGGCGGAGAAGGAGCATCCTTTCATCGGCGAGTGCTTGGAGTTTTACGAGAACCGTCATTTCATCCGCTCGCATAATGATAAGTTGGAACAGCGGTTGCGCTATGACATGACCATCATCCCTGACCTCCAGATGAGTCTGGCGCAGAACTATGGCTTCGACAATAGCAACAGCAACAACGAGAAGCAAGTCTTGTCGAATGGCATCCATGTCTATCCTTATCAGTATTTCGACCAACCGGGCTATACGAGCATGAGGGATGTGGTCTGCATCCACCGTGTGGCGCAGAGCTGGAACCCGAATGCCAAGGGCGGGGTGGTTTTTAAGACAACTGATGTGAAGAAGAAAACCTTGGGCTATTACAAGATGAAAGCGCAGCAAAATATAGCGAAGTTTATTTTGAGTCTTTAGTTTTTAGCAATGAGAATTTTATATGTATTGAAGCATAACCCCTGGGGCATAGGTGGAGGATGCTACGCTTGTCGTAACTATCTCCAACTGTTCTCGGAGGTGTTCGCTGGTGCGGAAATGGATGTGTGCATCTGCAAGGAATATCTCACTCCCGAAAGGAAAAAGGAATATCCCCATGCGCATTTCTATCCAGTCGGTCCCCGTGGATTCATAAGTAAGGTGATGACGATGGTTACAGGTGTGATGCACCGTCATCAAAGTATCGTGGAAGCATTGTTGAGTCAAAACCGATACGACTATTGTGTGTTTGACCACAACAGTATCGCTGGTTCATTGGTCATGGCTTGCAAGCAAAGAGGCGTGAAGAGCATCGTGCTCAATCATAACTGCGAGTATGATTATTTTCGTGACAACAATGGGACATTGAAACGCTTGATGTTCTTGCATCAAGTGAGAAAGAATGAATGTCGTTCTTATCTGAACTGCGATTATAATATCTTCTTGACGGAGGAAGACAAGGAGCAGTTTGAGGGAATGTATGGCAAGTCGAGAACAAACGCTATTGTCGGTGGATGCTTTTATCCGAAGGGATATGCCGTGCCTTCCTCGGAAAACTTCAAGCCTCTTCGCAAGGAGAAATTGAAGATGGTTATCAGTGGTACGATGGGGAACGTGCAGAATATGGACGGCATCAACTATTTCTTGGATGAACTGCTGCCTCAGGTTCCTGCTGATATGCAGGTTGTTCTTGCTGGTAAGAATCCACCAGTTTCTTTGCTGGAGCGGGTGAAGTCCATGGCTCCAAGGGTAATGCTTATCCCTAATCCCGAGGATATGAATGCCGTTGTGCGTGATTGCGACATCTTTCTCTGTCCTGCGAGATTGGGCGGTGGCATGAAACTTCGGGTGATGGATGGCTTTCGGAATGGATTGCCAGTGATAGCCCATCAGGTTTCAGCCCGAGGTTATCGTGAGTTTGAGAAACTTGGGATGATGTGGGAGTTTGAGACGGCAGAGGTATTTGGGGAATGTCTTGGTAAGGTGGTTGAAGGCGTTATTGAAGGGCATTTAACAAGAAAAAATATAATTTTAAATTCTTCAAAATATTTTTCTTTTGAATTGGCCGTAAAGAAGCTTGTGGACTTATTTAAAATTTAAATGTTATGTTTTCAATAAAGCAGTATTTAAAAAATAATTATTTTGAATTATTCATTACATTGTTGGTATTTACAAATCTTTTTCCTATCTATTTTCCTTCATGGCTATATTATGTAGGGTTGGGGTTGCTTCTAATAAAGATGAATAAATGTCATGTAAAGTTTAATAATAGAAATATCTTGGGATTTATTTTTGTTGGGTGTGCTTTTCTTTCATCTTTGTTAAGTGGTTTTCTGAATTTTCGATTAATTGTTTTTATGTTAATCATTTATTTGACTTATCCGACTTATACCTCTTTAAAATGGCATTTGTTCAAAAAACGTTTATTGAAAAATTTTTACCTGGGATATGCTTTTGTAACGATTGTTAGTCTTGTTGCTAAATTTTTGGGGATAAATAATCGTTTGTTGAGATGGAGTGAAGAAGAGTTAGCTTTAAATGCAGTGCATGAATTTTCAGGTTTTGCAAGTCATCCTATGTGGGTAAGTTGCGCAGCTGCTCTCAGTGCATTGTATTTTGTTTATTTGTTTTTTACGAGTACAGTAAAAAGCAAGCTTACAAAAGGATTCTTTTGCTTGATGATTTTTGTATCTTTATACATAATAGTCATTTCTGCTTCTCGTTCTGCATTGGGCTTGACGTTAGCTTGTTCTTTGCTAATGTTGAAATGGTCTGTGAAGAATTTTTCAAAAATAATGAAGTATGTTGTAGTTTTGGCATTTGCATCTGTGATAGCTTTTCCTATATTACAAGACAATATGGGAAGTATGCAAAAGAAACAAAATTATCAAGAAGAGACTGGTAAAACCTCGCGAGACGAAAAATGGGGAGAATTGATGGCTGAATTTGAAGAGTCCCCGATAGTCGGTGTTGGATTTGCTGTACATGGTTATGGAAATAATAAATCTGTCGGTAGGTATGAAACAGGAAGCGGTTGGTTGGCAATTCTCGGGCAAATGGGTATATTAGGCTTGGTAACGGCTCTTCTCATGTGGTTTCGTGCTGTCACCCCAATTAAAAATTTGCGTCGTGATAGATGGATGATTATGAACTACAGTGCTTTTGTATTCTTTGCAGTCCATTCGGTTTTGGAAGGTTATATGATTCAATGTGGATGGTATTTGTGTCTCGTTTGTTGGATGGTAGTTGGTGTCTTAATAGAGAATAAGATGTACAATAGAAGGATAAATGTTAATCCTGTAAGATAATGTTTATATGAAAATAGTTATAGCTGGTGACTTATGTCCCAATTGTGAATTGGATGAAAATGCTTTTGAGGAAGTTAATTCGGTGTTTAAGCAAGCTGATTTGCGGATTGTAAACTTCGAGTGTGCTTTGGTCAAAGACAAAGAAAAACCTATTCTGAAAGAAGGACCAACGTTAGGGTGTTCTTATGAACAATTTCAGCAGTTAGCAAAATTGCCTATTGATTTATTGACATTGGCCAATAATCATACTATGGATTATGGGATAGAAGGGCTACAAAATATTTTGGATGCTTCTGCTCAAATGAAAATAAATACAGTCGGAGGCGGTTTGACATTAAAAGAGGCGCAACAAGTCTTTTATTATCGACATGAAAATGAGGTTGTAGCAGTTGTCAATTGTTGTGAATGTGAATTCTCTGTGGCAGATGAAGATGAGGGTGGGGCTAATCCTATGGATGAGGTGTTTGTTTTTCAACAAATTCAAAAGGCCAAACAATCTGCAGATTTTGTCATGGTAATAGCTCATGGAGGACATGAATATTACCAATTGCCAAGTCCGAGAATACAAGATTTGTATCGTTTCTTTATAGATGTGGGGGCTAATTTGGTAGTTGCTCATCATCCTCATTGTTTTAGCGGTATGGAGAAATTCCATGGTGGCCTCATATTTTATAGCTTAGGTAATTTTTGCTTTTGTGGCAATATGAAAAAGCATAGTATTTGGCATGATGGCTATTTGTTAGAGGTTGATATTGACATAAAAAATAATATAAGCAATTACCAATTGATACCTTATACACAGTGCTTGACGAACAAGAATGTCGTATTGAAAAAAGAGCGTGAGGCAACGGAGTTTTACGCTACATTCAAAGAACTCTCTTCCATAATTAGTGATCGTAATCAATTGCTGGATAGTTATAAAGCTTATTTGAAAACAATTGAGAGAAAAACCATGACAAGGTTATTGCCATATTCGAATAGGTATCTATTGGCTTTGTACAAGAGGGGCTTATTCCCTTCTTTATTAAATAAAAAAACTCTCTTGGGAAGATTGAATATTATACGTTGCGAGTCCCATCGAGAAGTTGCTATAGAAATATTAAAGTACAAAATTAAAAGATTGAAGATATGAAAAATATGAAAGAGTTTATCTTTTTTGCTAAAAACTATTTGTTTCGGCATCATTCTTATGTCGCTTATCGACAAGCTTTGAGATATGATAAGCTTGATGCTGAGGAAAAGTCAAAGTTAGAGTTTGGTAAAATGAAACGTTTAGTGGAATACGCTTATAATCATGTGGCATTTTATCGAGAGAAATATGACGAGTGTGGCTTTCATCCATCTCTGTTAAATTCTCTGTCTGATTGGAATCTTGTTCCTATTTTAGAGAAGGATGTTGTTCGATTTCATCCAAAGGATTTACTTAGCGACCAATATTCTGAGAAAGATTTATTGCAATATTCGACCTCAGGTTCTACGGGAACGCCTTTAAAGGTATTTAAAGAGAAGGGTATTCCTGTGGAAGTGATGGGGTGGAGAGCCTTTAAGTGGTGGGGAATGAGTCCTGCTGCTAACATGGCGAAACTTCACAGAAACGCAGCAAGTACATTTAAGGAAAAGCTGAAAAATCAAATATTATGGTGGCCAACTAAAAGAGCGTATTTGAATAGTGCTTCTATGTTAACCGAAGAAAAAATTAAAACTTTTATTCGAGAAGTAAACAAAAATAAAATCCGATGGTTCCAAGGATATAGTTCTAGTATTGAGTCTGTTGCGGACTATCTCTTGAAAGAGCACCTGCAAGTACCCACAGTTGATATGATTTGGTGGACTTCTGCTCCGTTGTCAAAATTGACGAGGGATAAGATAGAAACAGCATATCAATGTAAAGTGATGAATCAGTATGGCTGTAATGAAATGTGGAATATTGCTATGCAGAAAAGAGAAGAACCTTATTTGACAGTATGCTCAGATTTTGTTCATGTCGATATTGTTGGCAAGCAGGGAGAGATTCTTCCTGTTGGTACAAAAGGAGATATTCTGATTACAGATTTAAATTGTAAGGCTTTTCCTTTAATTAAATATCGGCTTGGTGATAGGGGAAGTATGGCTTTGAACCCATTGGATTCGCAAGATGGTTATCCTAAGTTGAATTTTGTGGAGGGAAGAACGTCTGATAACATAATCCTCCCTGATGGCAAGAAAATAGATGGGGTTTATCTGACGGCTATTTGTGATGTATGCCCCGATGTCATAAGTTCTTACCAAGTTTACCAACATGATGATTTCTCTGTATCTTTGCGCCTTGTTCTTAAGGATGGTGTTTCAGTAACACATCCACAGATAGATAAAGTCTATAAAGACTTAGTGAAAACTCTTAATGGTCAAGTTGCTTGCCGTTTAGAAATTCTGAAAGCGATTCCTTCTATAAAGGGCAAAAAAAGATATATAATCAGTGAGATAAGTTTGAAATAAATCTACAGTAAAAATGAAAGTTGCTATTATTCAACCTGTAGTTCCTGTTTATAGAGAAGATTTTTATAAGGAACTTCAGAAATATGTAGGAGTAGATGTTTACGTCTTCAAAGATTCAAGATTAGTGGAGAAAGAACAGACTAAGATAAGTTCTTTTCATGTTCAACATATAAAAAATAAAATTCTCCATGGTTTTGTTTTGTATAACCCATTGCCTTTGTTGCAGAAAAAATATGATGTCTTGGTTTTGATGCAAACTAAGAGTCATGTGACCACATGGTTGTTGCTTCTGACTCAATTTGTTCATCGAAAAAAAATCATATTATGGGGGCAAGGCATAACGGTTGCCAACTACGATGAAGAGTTGGTTAAGCCCAATTTCTTAAGAAAAATACAAATTAAATTGTCGAAGGGCTTATGGTTGTATATGGATAAGGAATATCAGCTTTGGCATAAGTGGCTACCCAAATTGCCAATGAAGGCTCTTGAAAATACGGTATCAAAAGCTGACGTTATAGCTGATGTAGATGTATATACATTAAAAACTTCCTTAAAGGAGAAATATGGCATTGTTCAGAATAAAGTGATTGTTTTTTGTGCTCGTTTTGAAACAAGTCCCCGTAGAACAGACCTTTTGGTAGAGACCATAGAAAAATTGGATTCCAAAGAGTTTGCCTTTATTATTATTGGTGACGGTCGGGATAAACCTGATTTTTCGAAATATAAAAATGTTTTTGAATTTGGCAGTGTTTATGATCAAAGTAAAAAGACAGAGTTGTTTACTATGGCAGATATATATTTTCAGCCTGGTTGGGTTGGACTATCAATAGTAGAAGCTATGGCCTATGCTAAACCTATTTGTACATTTGCCAGAAGTAAGGAAACTTTACAATGTGTGGAATATTCATACATTCAACCCAATGTGAATGGATTGATCTTTAAAGATATGGACGACTGTATCCGTCAATTTAATCAAGTAAGTTTGGAGAAGTTTCGTGAAATGGGTGAAAATGCCAGAAAATTAGTTAAGAACCATTTGACTCCGCAAAATATGGCAAGAAATGCGTGGAGTGTTTTAAAATCATTATAAGTATGAGTACATTAAAAAATATAAAAATTGCAGTAGCAGGAACGGGCTACGTAGGTCTGAGTATTGCTACGCTATTGTCTCAGCATCACCAAGTTATGGCAGTGGATGTCATCCCCGAAAAGGTGGAGAAACTCAACAAGCGAATATCCCCGATTCAAGATGAGTACATCGAGAAATACTTGGCAGAGAAACAATTAAACCTTACAGCCACCCTCGATGGAAAGGCAGCCTATAAAGATGCTGACTTCGTGGTGATAGCTGCACCAACCAACTACGACCCAGTGAAGAATTACTTCGATACAACCCATGTGGAGGAGGTCATCGATTTGGTGTTGGAGGTGAATCCTGATGCCGTGATGGTTATCAAGAGCACCATCCCAGTGGGTTATACCCGCAGCCTTTACTTGAAGTATGCAAAGAAAGGTGTAAAGAAGTTCAACCTCCTCTTCTCTCCAGAATTCCTTCGTGAGAGCAAGGCACTCTATGATAACCTTTACCCAAGCCGCATCATAGTAGGTTATCCCAAGATCATCGACCGTCCTGAGTTTGCCGAGGAGAACGAGGCAATCCAAAGCGTTACCGATGTGGAGAAAATGAAGGAAGCTGCCAAGACCTTTGCCGCTCTCTTGCAGGAAGGAGCGATCAAGGGAAACATCGACACGCTCTTCATGGGAATGAAGGAAGCAGAGGCGGTGAAGCTTTTCGCTAACACCTATCTTGCATTACGAGTAAGCTATTTCAACGAGCTTGATACTTATGCTGAGGTGAAAGGTCTTGATTCCAAGGCAATCATTGATGGTGTAGGCTTAGACCCACGCATTGGCATGTACTACAACAACCCGAGCTTTGGCTATGGTGGTTATTGCTTACCAAAGGATACCAAACAACTCTTGGCAAATTACGCAGATGTACCTGAGAATCTGATAGAGGCAATTGTGGCGAGTAACCGTACTCGTAAGGATTATATTGCGGATGCGGTGTTAAAGAAGGCTGGTTGGTACAGCTATTCTGAAAATAATCAGTTTGGTGCAGAAGTGAATTCATGTGTAATAGGTGTCTATCGCCTAACAATGAAATCAAATTCCGATAACTTCCGCCAATCAGCCATACAAGGCATCATGAAGCGTATCAAGGCAAAAGGTGCTGATGTCATTATCTATGAGCCAACACTTGAAAACGGTAGCTCATTTTTCGGAAGCAAGGTCGTAAATAATCTGGAGGCTTTCAAGGCTCAAAGCCATGCCATTATAGCCAATCGCTATGATGGCTGTCTGGATGATGTAAAGTATAAGGTATATACCAGGGATATATTTAGAAGAGACTAATTATCTGATTTATGAAAGTATTACATTCTGGGACATTAGCAGCCTCATATGGAGGACCTGCTATGAGTACTTATTTAACTCTTCATGGTTTAATAAAATTAGGAGTTGATGCTCAAATTATTCAACAACCTTTAAACGAAGGAGATGTTATGCGAGGATATGGTGACGTACCTGTTCATTATTACAAGAAACCTATAGACAATAAGCTATGCTTTGCACCTCACATGAAAAAGGATATAGAATTGCTTGGTAAAATGGATGTTTATCATGCGCAAGGTATATGGCGTTGGCATACTTATTCTTTAATAGATGCTGCTAAAGAAATGGGTGCGCCATATCTTATCACTCCACGTGGTATGTTGTATCCTCAAGACATTAAGAAAGCAAATTCTTTATTCAAGAAAATATCTTTGAAAATCCGTTTACTTAAAGATTTGAATCATGCAGCTTGTGTACATGTTACTTGTATCGACGAACTTAAGTATTGTAGAGCTTTAGGAATAAAATCACCTATAGCTGTTATACCTAATCCGGTTGAAATCAAAGATTACAAATATAGAAAAGAAGATAATGTATTCCGTTTAGGTTATTTGGGTCGATTGAGCAAGCGTAAAAATGTAGAAAGTCTTATTTATGCTTTTTCTGAATTGCAAACTAACAAAACATCTGTAGAACTCCTTATCATTGGCAGTGGTGATGAGGAGTATCAAAAATACCTTAGCAACGAAGTTAAGCGCTTGGCATTGAAAAATGTTCGTTTTACAGGATTTTTGAATGGGGACGAAAAAAATAAGGCAATTGCCTCTTGTTCGGTATTGGCAATGCCCAGTGAGTTTGAAAATTTAGGAAATGTCGTTTTAGAAGGTCTTGTGAGGCGAATTCCTTGTATTGCAACGACAGGAGCACCATGGCAAGAACTTAATACGGAAAACTGCGGATGGCAAGTACCTTTTTCTCAAAAGGACATCACCAAAGCAATAAGTTTAGCCATGAATACATCTTGTGATAAGTTAAAAGAAATGGGTGAAAATGGGCGAAAACTTATGGAAAGAAGATATTCTGTAGATGCTGTTGCTAAAGATATGAAAGCTCTATATGAATGGGTATTAGGTGGCGAAAAACCTCCCTTTGTATATTTAGATGGTGAAATTTAGCTTGTTGAAAATGTCAAAAAGAAATAGATTTTTGCTATGTTGTATTATCCTATTAGTTGTATTGGAATTGCTTTTACGCTTTTGCTTCGGCTTTTGTGATGCCGTTCTTTATCAACCAAGTCAGGCTTACGAGTACATAGCGCAACCCAACCAGCATCGCTATCGTTTTTTTTCGCATATTGATTACAACTTTTATTCTCAAAGAAGTGAAGAGCCAGATTCAACCAAGACTATTATTTTAGGATTGGGCGATTCCGTGATATTTGGCGGTACGATGATCGATCAAGATAGTATCGCCACCACCTTGTTCTCGAAAGAGACCGGAATGCAGATGCTGAATATCTCTTCGGGGAGCTGGGGACCAGACAATTGTGCTGCCTACTTGCGAGAAAAGGGAACGTTTGGGGCGAAGGCAATGGTGCTGGTTTGCAGCAGCCACGATGCCTTCGACGTGATGAGTCATGTGCCTGTGGTGGGGATTTATCCTAACTATCCCGACAAACAGTATAAGTTGGCGATATGGGAAGTGATAGATCGGTATCTCATGCCGAGAATGAAAGGATGGCTCGGGCAATCGCAATTGGTTGACCCAGATGCGCAAGTGGTAGAGAAAGTGAAAAGCGAAGAACAAAGAGCAATGGGAGTGAAGAGTGAAGAACGAAGAGTGAAGAATTCCTGTGCGATGAGGGATGAGGGCGTGGCGCAGAAGTCCTTGGAGTTCGACCCTGGTTTTGATCAGCTTCTTCAAATTTCCAAGGAAAAGAATATTCCTTTCTTTATCTATCTGCATCCAGAAAAGGGTGAGGTGATAAGCAAAGAATATAAAGAAGGTGGTAAGCTTATTCTTGAGTGGGCAATCGTTAATCATGTAGAATTAGTGGATGGCCTAAAAGAAGGTGTCACAACAGATATGTATCGTGATGTCATCCATCTCAATGAAAAGGGTCAAAGAAATTTAGCTAACTCTTTAGAGAATATGTTTCCAATGTCTAAAACATATAAATAGTGTATTTTTTAAATTAAATGATAGTATCTTATGGGCAATTCTATTGTTAATCTCGCTGCCTTTGAAGACTCTGATTTTGATAAAGGTGCAGGATTTGTAAAAACAACCTTATGGTATTTTGTGAATGCGCTGGTCGTAAGGGCTTCTTGGAATCCTTTCATGGGTGTCAAGATTGCTATGCTTCGTTTGTTCGGTGCCAAGATAGGCAAGGGGCTGGTCATTAAAAACGAGGTGAGAATCAAGTCGCCTTGGAATCTGATCATCGGAGAAAACTGCTGGTTGGGTGAGGGCTGCTGGATAGACAACCTCGACAAGGTGACTATCGGAAATGATGTCTGTGTCTCGCAAGGGGCGATGCTCTTGACGGGTAATCATGATTATACCCTAGCGAGTATGCCTTATCGCAATGCTCCCATTCTGATAGAGGATGGGGCATGGGTGGGGGCTAAGTCTGTCGTATGCCCTGGTGTGCATGTGGCTGTCAATGCCATCCTGACCGTAGGAAGCATTGCCACCAAGGATATGGAGGAGAATGGTATCTACCAAGGAAATCCTGCTGTGAAAATCAGAGAAAGGAGATTGAAGTGAAGAGTGAAGAATTGAAAATCGGCGACCGAAGGGTAAGCCAACAGAAGAGTGAACAATTCAAATGCTTTTGGAGATGAGTGATATTGAAAAACAATTATTTTATTTGCTTCGTCTTGCCTTGTGGGAGGAAAAAGGGGATACCTTGCCTGTACTGACGGCTAACGAGTGGAACGAAGTCTTTGAACTTGCCAAGGAACAATGTGTGGCTGTGGTCATTCTCGATGGCATCAATCGCTTGGGACCGGAAACTCGACCTCCACAGGCATTAGTCATGAAATGGTTGGGGCGTATGATGATGATGGAAAAGCGCAACCTGCAACTCAACTTGGTAGTGGAGAAACTATTCGGCAAGTTGCATCGCATGGACTTGACTCCTGTGCTGATGAAGGGGCAGGCCTTGGCTCAGAATTATCCCCATCCCTTGCATCGAACTTGTGGCGACATTGATGTCTATTTCAAGCATCGACCAGATTGTGAACTGGCGGTGGAGTGGGCACGGAGTATCGCAGGAAAGGGTGTCGATGGCAATGACTCGCCTTGGGAACGGAAGCATTTCGCTTTTTTCGTCAATGGTACGGAGATAGAGCTGCATTACCAGATGTGTAGGTTTGAGAACAAGCAACTTCAACGACGATTGCAGGAAATAATTGACGATGAGTTTCTACGATGTCCGGTATATACAGTGCAGATAGGTGCGGTGGAAATAGAAACCGTGCCGCCTACGTTGGCTGTCCTTCATCAGATCATGCACATCACTCGACATCTGTTGGAGGCGGGCGTAGGCCTGCGGCAGATATGTGATTTGGCTCTCTACATGGATCGGCATCTGGAGGAAATAGATATCAGAAAGCTAAAGGAATACTTAAAGGAATTGCAACTGGAAAAGGTGACTGAAGCCTTGGGCAGTTTGATGGTTGGCTGCATGGGATTGGATGAAGCCAAATGGCCTTTTGAAATTAACAATCAACATTTGAATTTCCTCGTTCGGGAAATTTTTGATGGCGGAAACTTTGGCAAGCGACGTACCGAATATCAAGCCCAAACGAAAGGCTTGAAAAGAAAATGGCTTTCCATGTGTTATTTTTGGCAGCGTTGCTTGCTTTACAGGCATCTGTTGCCTAAGGAATCAAGAGGATATTTCCTCAGCAAACTAACTACCAATTTATTCTCAAGATAATACTGGGTTTATATATGAAAATTTCAATCATAACTTCGTGTTACAACCGTGAGCGGACGATTCGCGGCTGTATAGAGAGCGTATTGTCTCAAGACTACCCTGACATCGAATACATCGTGGTGGATGGGGCTTCTAAGGACAATTCGCTGAATATCATCAATGAGTACAAGGACAAAATCTCGAAAATCATCTCGGAGCCTGACCATGGCATGTACGAGGCCATCAACAAGGGCATTCGTGCGGCTACAGGCGATGTCATCGGGTTGGTTCATTCGGATGACTTTCTGTATTCTTCTCAGACCATCTCCCATATTGTGAAACGATTTGAGGAGACTCATGCTGATTTCTTGTATGGTGACGGCTTGTTTGTGAATCCTGAAAACACCGACAAGGTGGTGAGGAACTGGATAGGTGGCGACTATCGCCTCTGGAAGGTGCGGCATGGTTGGTTGCCTCTGCATCCTACTTGCTACATCAAGCGCAGCGTGATGGAGAAAAAGGGTTTGTACAACGAGAGCTACAAGATAGCCGCCGACTCGGATTTCCTTTTCCGCTATTTGCTTGGCGGAGAGTTGAGTGTGACGTATTTGCATGAATATATCGTGAGAATGCGCATGGGTGGACTGAGTACTGACTCAGCTCGTAGAAAGCAGATGTGGAAGGAGGACATAAGGATGTACCAATCGCACGGCATGAATCCAACGATAACGAAGTTGGAGAAGATGCTGTGGAAAGTACCGCAGTTTATTGGTGCTAAGTTCAAGTGATTCACTTGTTATGAGTGAATTTGTTAGATTGTAGAATATCATAAACAATAATATAAACATTTTAAAATCAAAAAACTATGTGGTGGAAGATAATTTTAGGAGTAATTGGGCTTGTTGTAATTGGCTTTGTTGGTATGGTTATCAAAATGGCTGTGACAGAGGCAAAGGAAGAGACAAGAGATATTGAGGAGGCAAGTAAGAAATAACAGATATGTTTGGTGAACGGTCTCCCCTATGAGTTAATTTTCTGGGATAGGCTTAGTAGCCTGAATTCTTATCTCAAAACTATAAAGAGTTTGAAATATGAGATTGATAGGAATACATATAGATCAGAATACGATTCATCCTTTTGTCCGTAAATCATTGAAGGATGAATGGTATCCTTTTTATGGTGGTATTTCATACCCACCACACAAGGAAGATATAAAGTCTTGGAATAATGATTCCATGGCAAGTTCTCAATAGAAGTGCACTATTCTGAGGTGTTTCAGGCTTTATAATGGTATGGCTTTCGTGGGCGATGATGAAAGAAAGATGAAAGTATTGCAGAAGATTTTGGAGTCAAGTATCTTTTGGAATTATGTTGTTGCTAACAGTAAGCCTTATTCCTCTGGGTATTATTCCTTGAACGGATCGAATATTAAAAATTTTGGCATACCAAAATTTACAGAAAAAGAAGAGTATGAACTTTTGCTATTACAGAATAAAGAGGCTATTGATGAATGGCTGTGTCGGTACTACTCGCCAGCGTAGCCCAGTTAATGAGCTATGCTGATGAGTTTGCTTCCCAAAGCCGTTTCTATGCGAACAATGGTTTGAGTCGTAAAGTTATGTCTGCCTGTAAGCCATTTGGAGATAAATTTCAACGGGCGCACTTTCTATGTCTGTATCATGGCATTCTCAAAGAGAAACCTCAATTCGTTTCATGATTTCCTTTATTGGAAGGCGATGGTTGGATTCCAACAAGGTCTTAAGCTTGATTACATATTCTTCTTTGGATAGAAGGTTATTATTGACACAGGAAGCTCACAGAAACGTTCCAAAAGTCCAATATTCCATAAGTCTATGAATATATTGGTATCGCTGATAACTATTTCCATTAGGCAAGAACGAAATTATGTAACACATCCTCTGTAGTTTTGTTGAGTAAGACGGCAGCCTTGGATTCTGTAATCAAACCACTTGACAGAGCACGATAGACAAGGTTTTCAAACCAGGTGCTGTGCTCGTCATCTATGACGCTTTTCTCTACCTGTGATTTGAAATTTGGGTCGAAATTTTTCTTTTTCCAGTAGGTAGTATAGCGATTTTCTGATATGACATTCAGGTATCTTGCCTTATACATCAAGGCGTCAACGGATATACCATATTCTGATTGCAGGTTTTTCAACTCTACCAAAGCTATGGCGTGGCGTTTTTCGCCAATGAACTGAAGAAAAGCTTGTCTTGGCATCAACACTTCATTGGCAAATACATTGCAGTATAGTTCTTCTTCTTTTTCATTTATGTCCTTTGGAAAACGAAGCAAGGCATGCCCTAATTCATGGAGAGCTGTGAAACGCTTTCGCTTGGCACTCATCTGTTTGTTTATGACTATAACTGGATTTTCATTTTCCAATGTGCCATTAAGACCAGAAAAAGCGTCTGAAGCTTCCACTTCTACAACGATGATACCATTGTTCTCCAAGATATTGATGACGTTTGTAATAGCAGCGTTGCCGATATTCCAATCGTTGCGCAATTTGGTAGCTGCGCTAAATACATCATTTATGGTTCTAACTTGCCAAATAAAGGAGGAAGTATCGAAATGTCTTTCGATGCCGCAAATGTCTTCTATTTCATTGATGCGCTCGATGGTGTCTTCCACCAGGAGATTGATTGATTTCTCTTCCTTGGCACTCAGGCGGGTTAGTTTGCGGTAATGGACATTATTGAGAGCCGAACGATTCTTGCGAAAAAGATAGTCTGGGGTTACGTTTAGGGCTTTGCATAATGCAATGAGGATAGTACTGTCTGGCATACTCTCGCCTCGTTCGTATTTGGACACAGATTGTTTGGTGACAATATCATTCATCATCACACATAGTTGCTGCATGGACAAGCCTCGCATTAGACGTGCGTTGCGTAGCCGTTTAGAAAATATATCTTTTAATTCCATAATCAATCTTTTGTTCTTTTGGTTGACAAAGGCAAGAAATTAAATTGAAATAGTCAACTATGGTTGCAGAAATATAACAATATTTAAATGATGGACAATAAATATGTTCGACAGATTTTATTTGAATAATTATGAACACAAACACTCAAATAGACAAGATAGATAAAGTTCTTTCCAGCATTTCAGGAAAGGAACTGAAGAATTTCTCTCGCTTATATGCCATTACACATGATGACTTCGCTACGGCTTTGGTGGAAAAGTATTGGAAGCCAGAGCGTGGCAACTATAAAGAAATAGTGGAGGTTTGCTTTGCCCATGCAAGTGTGTTGGGTAAACGATACGGGCAAGCTGAACTTGATTGGAGAGAAATCGAAAAAGACTTGGCTGCCTATTTTAAGAGCTACTTGGGAAGTTTGCTATGATGGAAATCAAACTTTTTGATTACCAAGAGGACATGGTGAGACGGATTGGTGATGCCTTTGAGGAACACCAATCCATCATGGTACAGATGCCTACGGGCACTGGCAAGACGCACTTGCTGGCTGCAATTGTGAAGGAAGTAATACAACAGCCAGGCAAGTCTTGTGTCTGGATTATTGCCCATCGACGTGAACTCGTTTCCCAAATCAACGATACTTTGAAAAGTTTTGGCATTTCATCGAAAGGAAATCAAGTCTTGGTGATGTCCATACAATGGCTGTCTCGACACTATGATGAGATGACGAAGGCACCGAAATTGATAGTGATAGACGAGGCACACCATGCCTTGGCTGAGACCTATAAGGAATTGTGGGAGAGATTCCCAAAGGCTAAGTTCTTGGGGTTGACGGCTACACCTTGCCGACTGAACAGAAAAGGTTTCACAGATTTGTTTGAAACCTTGGTGTCAAGCTATACCATCGGAAAGTTTATACAGTTAGGGTACCTTGCTCCTTTTGACTATGTGAGCATCCGCCCTGACAGCGAAGAGCAGAAGCTCGTTGACTCTTTGGTGAAGCGTGGGGCAGACGGTGATTTCCAAACCAAGGAGATGAATAAGGTGCTCAACACTCGCCCTTCCATCGAACGACTCTACCAAAGTATGGCGAAATATGCCAAGAACATGAAGGGTATCGTGTATGCCATCAATGTAGAACATGCCCAAAATATAGAAGATTATTATAGGACGAAAGGAGTGGCGGCTGTGAAAATCGATTGTAAGACTCCTGTTTCCCAAAGAAAGTCGATGATACAGGACTTCAAGCAAGGTAAGATTCGGGTACTGGTGAATGTGGATATATTCTCGGAAGGCTTCGACTGCCCTGATGTGGAATTTGTACAACTGGCTCGCCCGACCTTGTCGCTCGCCAAATACCTGCAGATGGTGGGACGTGGACTGCGTATGGCGAAAGGTAAGAAGGCTTGCACCATCATAGATAACGTGGGACTTTACCGTATGTTTGGCTTACCTACCATGCCATGGGACTGGCAAGGACTGTTCAGGGGACGTTTCTATCATAAGCGATTGACGGATTACCGCCAGATGCTGCTGAAAGGTAATGAATGGAATAGGTTGCAGCCACTCTCTAACGATGAAAGCGGAAATGACCCTGAAATCATGATGCTGATGAAACATGACCGCCTGATGCCGCATGAGCAGATAAAAAGAGAGAAAGCCAGTACCGATGTCGATACTTATAAGATCATAAAAAGTAAATATGGGTATGGCGTCTTTAAAGTGTTTGATGGCACGGATAAATATGGGGTCTTGCACCTTGAAGACAAACGTGTAATCGTGCCACCTGTATGTTGGGAAGGCATTCAGATTTTTTCAGATAGAACAGCTATTGCAAAGAACATCAATGCAGTGAACGACTGGTTTGTGGATTTGATTTCAGGAAGATGTTTTGAGTTTCTGTTGTTTTCAAGTCTTTCCGCACAAATATATTCCTTTGGAAGCATTTCCTTGCTCAGGGTGAGAAATGAATTTTATACAAGAACCCAAAAGTCGTATGTAACGGTATTTCCTATCAGTAAGAGCGATATTTCTTCTCATGGCTTTTATCTTTTGATACATGATCCTATGGCAAAGAGGAAAATGCCTGTGTGTGTCATAGAGGGTGATGAAAAACAATACTATTGGCTAGTTGATACGCTGGTAGATGGAAGCATTCTCGTGATGACGGAAGAAAATATGTATTACCACGTCATGCCGAATGGTACGAAAAAGAAGGTGAAAGCTTCTGATGTGAATGTATTGAAAGAGAATGGGGAAAAGCAAAAAGAGGAAGGACTACATGCCGAGCCAAGAGTTGTGGAACCTGTAAAGATCGGAACGAAATGGGGGCTGAAGGCTGATGGGAAACTCATTGTGGCTCCTATCTATCGAAATATAAAATCCTTGAATGAGGATTATTTTGCTGTAGAAAAATTGCCTACCATGTGGGGTATTATCAACTTGGCGGGTAAGGTGGTGGTGGAACCACAATATCCTAAAATAGAATTGAGAGATAAGTCTTTGGCTGTTTTGTATAAGGTCAACGGTCAGCAGGAATTGAAAAAGTTGGACTGACAAAGAATCATAAAACACGAAAGAAGATTGTCTATATATAATAAGGTGGACATGGACGAGTTTTTGACTCGGACATGTCCACCTTTTTTGTTTATTGAGTGATTCGGTGTGTTTCTGCTCAAATATGTAAGCCTATGACAAAGCAGTGTGCAAACGTTTGCATCTTTGGTGCTCAGTATTTTACTATGCTAAATGATGGGAAATTCGTTTCTTTTTGCTATCTTTGCAGAAGAAAAGCTGCACTCGGCAATTTGAAAACGAGTTTTCATTGCGCTCGTTTGCATTTTCTTTGCAGAAGAATAGTAGTAACTGGCAAAATTAAGCATATAATAGCTAAAAATATGAAGAAAATCAGTGTCTTGTTGATGGGCATGTTGCTCCCAATGTTGGCTGCTGCCCAGACCGTAAAATCGCCTAATGGCAATGTGACTGTGACTTTCTCGCTGACAGGGAATGGACAACCTACTTACGAGATGAGTTACAAAGGAAAAACTGTGTGCAAACCATCTCATCTTGGCTTGGAGTTGGCAAAGGATAAGCATGCCAGCAAGGGCATGGAAGAGACCAGTCTGATGGATGGCTTTACAGAGATTGGTTCGAAGACTTCTACCTTCGACGAGACTTGGAAGCCTGTTTGGGGCGAGACTGCGACGATTCGCAACCACTACAATGAGTTGCAGGTGAACTTGAACCAAGCTTCTTCCAACCGTAACATCATCATCCGCTTTCGTGTCTATGATTATGGTATGGGTTTGCGCTATGAGTTCCCTCAACAGGAGAGTCTCAATTATTTTGTGATTCAAGAGGAACATACTCAGTTTGCCATGGCTGGAGATCATACAGCCTATTGGATTCCTGGTGATTACGATACGCAGGAGTATGAGTATCAGATTACTCCATTGACAGGTATTCGAGAGGTGATAGCCAAGAATCGTGAGAGTTACAAGAGCAATTCTTCTACCACTGTATTCTCTGATACGGGTGTGCAGACCTCTCTCCAGATGAAGACCAAGGATGGTCTCTACATTAACATCCACGAGGCTGCTTGCTTGGATTATCCTACCATGCATCTCAACCTCGACGAGAAAAACTTGACATTCGAGTCTTGGTTGACTCCTGATGCCGTAGGGCGCAAGGGTTTCATCCAGACACCTTTCAATACACCTTGGCGTACCATCTTGGTAAGTGATGATGCCCGTGATATGCTATCTTGTAAGTTAACTCTTAACTTGAATGAGCCTTGTAAGATAGCCGATACTTCTTGGATTCATCCTACTAAGTACTGTGGCGTATGGTGGAACATGATTGTGGGTACCAAGACTTGGAGCTACACCAATGACTACCCATCTGTTCGTCTCGGTGTGACTGACTATAGCAAGTGCAAACCAAGTGGCACACATGGTGCTACCAATGAGGAAGTGAAGCGATATATCGACTTTGCTGCCAAGAATGGTTTGCAAGAAGTGTTGGTGGAAGGTTGGAACGAAGGTTGGGAGGACTGGTTCGGTCATCAGAAACTCGATGTCTTCGACTTCGTGACTCCATATCCTGACTTTGATATCAAGATGCTTAACGACTACGCTCATTCAAAGGGCGTGAAGCTCATGATGCACCACGAGACCTCTTCCGCTGCTCTCAACTACGAGCGTCACATGGAGGATGCCTTCAATCTGATGAACAAGTATGGCTATGATGCCGTGAAGACAGGTTATGTAGGTGACATCATCCCAAGAGGCGAGTATCACTACAGTCAGTTGATGAACAATCACTATCAGCGTGTCGTAGAGACAGCTGCCAAGCATCATATCATGGTGAACGCCCATGAGGCTACTCGTCCTACAGGTATCTGTCGTACATGGCCTAACTTGGTAGGCAATGAGAGTGCGAGAGGTACTGAGTATGAGGCATTTGGCGGAAGTGTACCTTATCACACCGTGATGTTGCCATTCACACGTTTGCAGGGTGGTCCGATGGATTATACCCCTGGTATCTTCGAAACCAAGCTCTCTGAATGGAGTAACAACAAGAGTTTTGTTCACACCACTCTCTGTGGTCAACTCTCGCTCTATCTTGTGATGTACAGTCCTTTGCAGATGGCAGCCGACCTGCCTGAGCATTATGAGAAGTATGATGATGCCTTCCAGTTCATCCGTGACGTGGCTTGCGACTGGGATGATTCTAAGTACTTGGAGGCGGAACCTGCCAAGTATATCACAGTGGCTCGCAAGGCTAAGGGAACTGATAATTGGTTTGTGGGTGGTAAGACAGATGCGACTGCTCGTACTGCTGTCGTGAAGCTCGATTTCCTCGACAAAGGCAAGAAGTACAACTGCGCAATTTATCAGGATGCACCAAATGCTGACTACGAGAAGAATCCTAAGGCATACCAGATAGTTCACAAGACTGTGAAGAAGGGTGATGTCATCAAGGTGAAGGAGGCAAGAGGCGGTGGTTTCGCCATCTCATTGTTGGCAAAGTAATGAATATAGACGAATTTGCTGAAAATTACCCCTGTTTGAAAGGTGCGTAATTCCTGTATTCCTGTCCAAGTGTAAGGGTGGAATTAAATACGCTCAAAATGAGCGTACTTAATTCTGCCTATTTCTGCATAAAAATATAATTGTTGATGTAAAAAAGTCAGTTTTATGGAAAAACTAGGCAGAAACAAAGAAGATTCGTCTATAATTATACAAAAAACTGTATATAATTTTGTACGGAGTTATGCTCCATCTAGCAATTAAACAAGCTTATGAGAATCCAAAAAGTAATTTTTACAGCATTGACAGCAGTTATTTTACCTTATTCGTTGATTGCGCAGACTACTTTCGATGAAATACAATACTCTAAGGAGAAGACCCAGTTTCATTTGAATGCTCCAACATCAGCAGAAGTTGATGGAGTGACAGGTGCAACACCACAGGTTTCCTCTTCATCCAAACCGAATGTGAAGGTTCGGCTTTATAATGAGGGGGACGGTGGCAAGGCTTATAAGACCATCAAGATGAAAGCCGTCGGTGAGAATCGTTGGGAGGCAACTGTCAAAGGAGATTTGCAAGGCAAATTCTATACTTTTGATATCGGAAAGGGAGAAACGCCGGGTACCTTTGCCAAGGCTGTAGGTGTCAATGGAAATCGTGCTGCTATCTTGGATATGGCTCAAACCAATCCTGAGGGATGGGAACAGGACAAACGTCCTGAGCTTAAGTCGCCCGCAGATCTCGTTATTTACGAGTTGCATTTCCGTGATTTCTCCATTTCACCAACATCTGGGTTGAAGTATAAAGGCAAGTATCTCGCTCTAACGGAGCCGAAGGCTATTGAATATCTCAAGTGCTTGGGTATCAATGCGATACATTTCCAACCATGCTTTGATTATGCGTCTGTGGATGAGACCCAATTGGATGTTCCGCAGTTCAACTGGGGCTATGACCCTAAGAATTATAATGTACCAGAAGGCAGTTATGCCACAGACCCCTATAACCCTGTGGTGCGTATCAAGGAATTCAAGCAGATGGTACAAGCTCTTCACAAGGCAGGTATCCGTGTGATATTTGATGCCGTGTATAATCATACTTTCGACATCGACCATAGTAATTTCCAACTTACTTATCCTGATTATTACTATCGCAAGACAGCCGATGGCAAGTATTCCGATGGTTCGGGTTGTGGCAATGAGACGGCATCCGAGAAGCCTTTGATGCGCCAGTTCATGTTGGAGAGCGTGAAGTATTGGATTGATGAGTACCATATCGACGGTTTTCGTTTCGACTTGATGGGAGTGCATGACATCGAGACGATGCAAGCTATCCGTGAAATGGTTAACCAGATAGATCCTTCCATCTATATCTACGGAGAGGGATGGAGTGCGGGAAACTGTGCTTACCCTACGGATAAGTTGGCGATGAAAGCTAATACTCAGCAACTTAACGCTATCGGTGCCTTCAGTGATGATATGCGAGATGCGCTTCGTGGTCCATTCTCCGATGATCACAAAGGGGCGCTGTTGGCGGGCTTTCCTGGCGAAGAAGAGAGCTTGAAGTTTGGTATCGTAGGTGGTATCGCTCATCCACAGGTGGATATGAGTAAGGTAAATTATGACAAGAAGCCTTGGACTAACCATCCTACCGAGCAAATCAGTTATGTGAGTTGCCATGATGACATGTGTTTGGTGGATCGTTTAAAGGCGAGCATTCCATCCTTGTCGGATGCTTCCATACCTGAAGACCAACGCAAGGCGGAGTTGGTTAGACTTGACGAGTTGGCACAGACAGCCGTGTTTACATCTCAGGGTGTTCCATTCTTCTTGGCAGGCGAGGAGATGATGCGTGACAAGAAAGGTGTGCATAATAGTTATAACTCACCTGATAGCATCAACCAGTTTGACTGGACGAATCTCCAAAAGTATCCGCAGGTTTTCGCTTATTATCAGGGGCTTATCCAATTGCGTAAGAATCATCCAGCCTTCCGCTTATCGACAGGGGATGCTGTTAGGAAGCATTTGGAATTCCTGAATAGTGAACATGGTGCAATGGTTGCTTTTCAATTGAAAGACTTGCAAGGTATTGATTCTTGGAAGCGAATTATTGTCATTCTCAATTTTAACAAGGAAGCCAAGTCCATGGAGATTCCAGAGGGAGAATATATGGTGGTTTGTTGCAATGGTATCATCAACGAGGATGGTATAGGCCAGCCAATATCTGGTAAACAAGTCTCGGTGGAAGGACAATCGGCTCTGATACTATCTAAATGATAAATCGATATAACTAAAACGTAATTCAAAATGAGAAAGATATTTGTTTCATTCATGTTGTTTA
>ERZ808278.372-NODE-372-length-31663-cov-4.536257_pt1 | contig 31663 bp, 28 predicted proteins | sample MGYA00521239_ERZ808278 | MGnify/ENA primary metagenome ERZ808278 (study PRJEB31516, sample SAMN03275600) | gut metagenome | biome: mammalia-associated habitat; material: feces | host: Papio cynocephalus | place: Kenya | collected 2012-07-17 ... | reverse complement strand
TTTCTACCTTGAGACTCTTTTTTGTGCTGTCCGTACAATTTGGGGCAGTGCAGAATCAAACTGTCGTCTCCCTTTTTGTAAGGATTACAGGCTGAGAAAAGGAATCGGAGAGCATGAATACGGAAAAGAAATGGACGCCCACGCACCTCAGTTATCTTTTGATGATCCGTCAGCTGGACCGGGACGCTAAGGGGGTGCGCAGTGTGGATATTGCCGTTGCACTGGGGCTGTCCAAACCAAGTGTGCATCATATGCTGGAAATGTTTGCGCGGGAAGGGTTGATCGAACGGAAATCCTACGGTGTGGCATTTTTAACGGACGCCGGAGAAGCGAGAAGTACGCACAGTATTATGATGCGGTGGAACAGTTTTTACAGGAGGGATTCCCGCAATTGGAACAGCCGCGGGCAGCAGTCTGCACCTTGCTTGCGGAAATTCCGGAGCATGCGCTTCAGGCATTGCAGGATCGCAGTCGGGAAAAGCCTCCTTTGCATGGGAATACCGGATGTTTGCGGGTATCTGTGGGAAGAACCGGAGAAAAAGAGAATCAATAAATGCAAAACAGGAGATGAATGGAATGGGAATTGTAGAGTTTTCGGATGTCAGTCGGGTGTACACCAGTGGCGATCATACCCTGCGGGCGCTGGATCATGTGAATATGCGTTTGGACGAAGGAAAATTTGTGGTCATTCTGGGACCGAGCGGCGCGGGAAAAAGTACCCTTTTGAATCTGCTTGGCGGGCTTGACAGTCCAAGCGAGGGCAAAATTCTTGTGGATGGACAAGATATTTCCACCTTGACGGGGAATGAACTTGCCGATTATCGTGCCAAAACCGTGGGGTTCGTGTTTCAGTTTTACAATCTGATCCCGACTTTAACTGTGCATGAAAATGTGGCGTTGGTAAAGGACATTGCCCCGCATGCGCTGTCCGCAACGCAAATGCTTGCGGAGGTCGGATTGTCCGACCATCTGAAAAATTTTCCGGCGGAGCTTTCCGGCGGAGAACAGCAACGGGTTTCCATTGCGCGTGCGCTTGCAAAAAATCCGAAAATTTTGCTTTGCGATGAGCCGACCGGCGCATTGGATTCCGAAACCGGTGTGCTTGTGCTGAAGTTGCTTCTGAAAATGGCGCGGGATTACGGCAAAACGATTATCATCGTGACGCACAATCAGAACATTGCCAGGATGGCAGATGTGGTCATCCGCGTGAAAAACGGTAGGATCGTATCGCAGGAAGCGCAGGAACATCCGGTGAATGCCGATGAAATTGATTGGTGAGGAGGCAGAGTATGCTTGTAAAAAAACTGTTCCGGACCATGAAACTCTATAAGGCGCAGTTTTTATCCATGATCTTGATGATTGCGCTTGGAGTCGGTGTTTTTGTCGGATTCAATATGGAATGGGCGAGTATCGAACGAAATGTGCAGACCTTTTTCGACAAAACCGGTTATGCCGATTACCGGATTGTATCGGAGGCGGGATTCTCCGAGGACGATTTGCAAAAGATCTGTGCCGTAGCGGGGGTACGGAAAGCGGCGCGGTTCCTTTCGGTTTCTGCGGGAGTGAAAGAGCACGGGGAGGACAGTGTGGCGCTGACTGTGACGACGGATCCTGCCGTTTGCGGATTTTTGGTGACGGAGGGCGCTCCGTATGACGCGCAAAGCACGGACAGCATCTGGCTTTCTGACCGCTATGCCGCGGCAAACGGGATCGTTTGCGGCGATACGCTGTCCTTTACATACAAAAATCTCACGATTACCGGAAAAGTTGCGGGATTGATCAAATCCGGCGAATATCTGGTTTGTGTGCGGGATGAAACGCAACTGATGCCGGATTTTGATACCCACGGGTTTGCGTATATTTCTCCGGTGTTTTACCGGCAGGTCGCCGGTGCGGAGTATTATCCGTATCTCAATGTGCTCTCGGATCTTGAGAAAAAAGAGTTTCTTGCAAACTGTGACCGTGCGCTCGGTAAAACCACGCTGGTGCTGACGCATGCGGAAATGACTTCTTCCGCCGCGGCGGACGGAGAAGCCCAAGAGGGCAAAACCATGGGCTCGGTTCTGCCGGTACTGTTTTTGCTGATCGCAGTGCTGACGATGGTGACGACCATGCATCGGCTGACGGCAAAGGAAAAAACGCAGATCGGCACTTTAAAAGCACTGGGGTATCGGGATAAACGGATTTTACTGCACTATACTTCCTATGCCCTGATGATCGGCGGGATCGGTTCTGTACTTGGCGTAGGACTTGGCTGTGGCATCGCCTACTGGATTATGAATCCGAACGGTACGATGGGAACATATTTTGATATGCCCGAATGGAAGCTTTATCTGCCCGGATTCTGTTATCTGATTCTCGCCGGTATTCTGGCGCTGTTGACTTTTATCGGATTTCTTTCGGTCAAGCAAATGCTTGCCGGCAGCGCGGCGGATGCGCTTCGTCCGTATACACCGAAAAAGGTGAAGCCGCTTGCGGTGGAAAAGACAAAATGGTTCCATCGGTTGTCTTTCGGTACGCGTTGGAATCTGCGGGATTGTCTAAGGCATAAATCCCGTACCGCCATGAGTCTGATCGGAATTGTGGGATGTATGATTCTGATGGTCGGTTCTCTTGGAATGGGAGACACCATGGATGCGTTTTTGGATTTATATTATAACGGCGCGACCAATTATGTATCCAAAATTTCACTTTCCGAAGACGCAACTTCAGCGCAGCGCGCAGAGGTGATCGAGCGGTACCAAGCGGACAGCAGTGCTTCGGTCAGTGTGCAGATCGAAGAAAAAGCGGTTTCCTTGGATATTTATGCGATCTCGCATGATAAGGTACGGTTCCCCGCACAAAAAAGCGGCTATGTAAAACTGGAAAACAACGGAGCGTATATTTGTATGCGCATTGCGCGGGAATACGGTCTGAAAGTCGGAGATTCTTTAACAATCAGCCCATTCGGCACCGATCAACAGTATCACCTGACGGTTGCGGGGATTATCCGCAGCGTATCGGAGAGCATCGTGATTTCCGAAACTTACGCGCAAGAGATCGGAATCCCTTATACGATGGATTCGGTGTATACGGATGCAAAATCCGATGAAATTGCGCCAAACGATGCAATCCGGAGCGTTCAGTCAAAGCAAAAGATCATGGAATCGTTTGATTCGTTTACGGAGATCATGGATATGATGATTTTTGTGCTGATCTTCGGTGCGCTGATTCTGGGCGTCGTGGTTTTGTACAATCTGGGTGTGATGAGTTATACCGAGCGTTATCGGGAAATGGCGACGTTGAAAGTCGTGGGATTTCGCGATCGGAAGATTGGAACCCTGCTGATCGGGCAGAATCTGTGGCTCAGTCTGATTGGCATTCTCATCGGATTACCCGCGGGAATCGGAACGTTGGGGTATCTGCTTCGCGCAATGGCGGGCGAGTATGAAATGAAACTGGCAATCAGTGTACGAACGGTACTCATCAGCATTTGCCTGACTGTCGGAATGTCATTGGTTGTCAGCCTGATCGTTTCCCGCAAAAACAAAAAGATCGACATGGTGGAAGCGCTCAAAGGCACGGAATAAAAAACTTTTTGCAAAAAACGGGGAAAAGCGGTAGACTTTTCCCCGTTTTTGTGGTATACTGCAAATAACATACATAGAGTTGTGAGAAAGAATCTTCGGAAAGGTGCTACCGTATGAATTTGCTGTATTTCAGATATGCCGTGGAGGTTGCCCGTGCCGGTTCGGTCAATAAGGCGGCGGAAAAGCTGTATCTTGACCAACCGAATTTAAGCCGTGCCATCAAAGAATTGGAAGCGTCTCTCGGCGTGACCTTGTTTGAACGCTCTACGCGGGGAATGAAACCAACGCCGGAGGGGGAACTTTTCCTGCAGTATGCCGAATCTATCTTAAAACAGGTGGATACGGTGGAACATCTGTTTGAAGCCAAAACACCGCAAAAACAACGGTTTTCCCTTTCTGCTCCCAGAGCAACGTATATTTCGGATGCATTCACCGCATTTTCCAAGCAGTTGGATGCTTACCCCATGGTAGAGGCATTTTATAAAGAAACCAATTCTATGCGTACCATCAAAAATCTGACCGATGATGAGTACAAATTGGGCATTGTACGTTATGCACACCAGTATGATAGTTATTATAAGGAGATGCTCTCGGAAAAAGGATTTTACAATGAGCTTGTCACAGAGTTTCATTATCTGCTGTTGGTCAGTTGCCAAAGTCCGCTTGCACGAAAAGAACAGGTGACGTTTGCGGATCTGGAAAACGGAATTGAAATTGCCCATGCTGATCCGTATGTGCCGTCTTTGCCGTTGGCAGAGGTCAAGAAAACAGAACTGCCGGACAGTAAACGCAGGATTTTTGTATTTGAGCGCGGCAGCCAGTTTGAAGTGCTCAGCTCCAATCCCAAAACGTTCATGTGGGTGTCTCCGATTCCGCAAAAAATGTTGGATCGTTATGGACTGGTACAAAAGATTTGCGTGGAGAACCGGAAAATCTATAAGGATGTGATGATTTACCGCAAAGAATATAAACTGACCGATTTGGATAAAGCGTTTATTTCCGAATTATGCCGTGTCAAACGCGAGGTATTTTGTGATGTGTAAGAATGCGTAAGAGGGAACCAGTCCAAAACGGGAGCGTAAACCATTATAGGGACGAATTCTGTATTTTGAAAAGGAGGCATGTTCTATGAAAAAAGTATGGATCTTTTTGGGGTGCATGGTGCTTCTGCTTTCTTTTGTCGGATGCACGGACCAGAAATTAGAGAGGCCTGAAACGAATCTTACATTCTGGATCGCGGAAAATGTGGATCAGGTGGACTTTTCGGAATACCAGGAAAAGTATGGAATCATGGGCGGACGGCAGTATTATGGGCTTGGCTATCTTCCCACACTGGCAGAGGATGGCAGTCAAGTGGATCCGGAAGCCTGCGTCATCTATACCGTAACCGCTTACCCCGATTATTCCAGTTCGTCCAAACATATCACAGGTATTTCGATCACGGATCCGTCCGTTTCTGTTTACGGACTCACACTCCGATCGCCAACGGATGCAATTCGACACGCCATGGAAGACAACGGATTTCAGTTGGAAAAAACAGAAAATTCCTATGGGCAGATTTACCGGAAAGGAAAGTTTTCAATCCATTTCACAGAAGATTGCATCCGGATTCGGGTGGATGTGACCAATCAAAAAGGGATCCAATTCTAAATTCCGATCTGATTGTACGTTTCCCTATACGCATGTAAAACCGCTTGATTTTTCAAAAAGATCAAGCGGTTTTTCTATCCTTTTCTTTTACGGAAAAAGGGAAAGAATCTATGTAAAACTCAATCCGTATCTGTTATATCGATATATACAATACTGATATGCAAAATTCGCAATTCCATCCGGCGGACGTTTATGTTATACTATTGTCAGACAAAGCAATTACATGGTGCAGAAGGAGGTGCCAGATGGAACACAGCGAAATATCACGGGCAACAATGGGCAGACTGCCGGGGTATTTGACGTATATCAGAGGTCTGCCGCAAAGTACCAGATATATTTCCGCAACCGCCATTGCACGGGAATTGCATCTTGGCGAAGTTCAGGTGCGAAAGGATCTTTCCAATGTGTGTGGAAGCGGAAAGCCGAAAGTCGGGTATGAGATTGAAGCCTTGTCGGATGCCTTGGAATCGATGCTTGGCAGTCATGCGGATTGTGAAGCGATCATTATCGGGGCAGGAAAATTGGGAATGGCGTTGCTTGGATTCGGCGGTTTTTCCGAATATGGAATCCGCATTTCCAAAGCGTTTGACTGCGATCCCCAAAAGACGGCGGAGAACGTACTTCCCTTGGCGGATCTTTCTTCGTATTGTCTGCTGCACCAAGTGGAGATCGGCGTGATCGCCGTTCCGCCGGAAGCGGCGCAGTCGGTTGCCGACACCTTGGTCAAAAGCGGGATCAAAGCGATCTGGTGCCTTGCACCGATTCGTTTGAAAGTTCCGGCAAATATCACGGTACAGTATGAGAATATGGCACTGTCTCTCGCACATTTACATCAGAAAGTCAAAAATGCACATGCATGAGGAGGATTAGAATGGAAACCAAAGAAACCTATATTGTAGACAGCGTAGAACGTCTGGAAGAAACGCTTGCGCGGGTAAGAGAAGCGCAGAAGAAATTCGCGACCTATACGCAGGAGCAGGTAGACGCGATTTTCAAAGCCGCGGCAATTGCGGCAAATCAGGCGCGGATTCCGCTTGCCAAAATGGCAGTGGAAGAAACCGGCATGGGTGTGGTAGAAGACAAAGTCATCAAAAACAACTATGCGGCTGAGTACATCTACAATAAATATAAGGACACCAAAACCTGCGGTGTGGTAGAGGAGGACAAGGCATTCGGCACGAAGAAACTGGCAGAGCCGATCGGCGTAGTCGCCGCAGTGATTCCGACCACCAACCCCACTTCTACGGCAATTTTCAAGACCTTGATCTGCTTGAAAACCCGCAACGGCATCATCATCAGCCCGCATCCGCGCGCAAAGAAATCCACCATCGCGGCGGCAAAAATTGTATTGGACGCGGCAGTGAAAGCAGGCGCGCCGGAGGGGATCATCGCATGGGTTGATGTACCGTCTTTGGATATGACCAATCTGCTGATGAAAGAAGCGGACATTATCCTTGCAACCGGCGGTCCGGGCATGGTGAAAGCTGCTTATTCCAGTGGCAAACCGGCACTTGGCGTCGGCGCGGGCAACACGCCGGCAATCATTGACGATACCGCGGACATCTTGGTGGCGGTGAACTCTATCATTCATTCTAAAACCTTTGATAACGGTATGATCTGCGCGTCCGAGCAATCTGTGATCGTATTGGACGGCGTATATGACGCGGTTCGGGATGAATTTGCAAATCGCGGTTGCTATTTCTTAAAGAAAGATGAACTGCAGAAGGTGCGCGACACCATTTTGATCAATGGCGCACTCAACGCGAAGATCGTCGGTCAGAAAGCCGCAAAAATCGCGGAGCTTGCCGGTGTGAAAGTGCCGGAGGGAACCAAGATCCTCATTGGCGAAGTGGAAAGCGTCGATATTTCTGAGGCTTTCGCACATGAAAAACTTTCTCCGGTTCTCGCAATGTATCGCGCAAAAGACATTCAGGATGCCTTCGGCAAAGCAGAGCAGCTGATTGCAGACGGCGGCTACGGACACACTTCTTCCATTTATCTGAATCCGATCACGGAGCAGGCAAAACTCGCAGAGTTTGCAGAACGTATGAAAACCTGCCGGATCTTGGTCAATACGCCTTCTTCACAGGGTGGTATCGGCGATCTGTATAACTTCAACCTCACCCCGTCGCTGACGTTGGGATGCGGCTCCTGGGGCGGCAACTCCGTTTCGGAGAACGTGGGTGTGAAGCATTTACTGAATATCAAGACTGTAGCCGAGAGGAGAGAGAATATGCTGTGGTTCCGCGCACCGGAAAAGGTGTATTTCAAGAAAGGTTGCCTGCCGGTGGCTTTGGATGAACTGGGACATGTTTTGGGCAAAAAGAAAGCGTTTATCGTGACCGACCAGTTCTTGTACGCAAACGGCTACACCAAACCGATTGAAGAAAAACTGGATGCGTTGGGGATTATGCACACGACCTTCTCGGATGTCGCGCCGGATCCGACGCTTGCCTGCGCAAAAGCAGGCGCCGCTATGATGCGGTCGTTTACGCCGGATTGCATTATCGCCATCGGCGGCGGTTCCGCAATGGACGCGGCGAAGATCATGTGGGTGATGTACGAACATCCGGATGTGGACTTTGCAGATATGGCAATGCGGTTTATGGACATCCGCAAGCGTGTCTACACCTTCCCGAAGATGGGCGAAAAGGCATACTTCATTGCGATCCCGACTTCTGCCGGTACCGGTTCTGAGGTAACTCCGTTTGCGGTGATTACCGATGAAGTGAGCGGAATCAAGTATCCGCTTGCGGATTATCAGCTGATGCCGAATATGGCAATCGTAGATGCGGATATGATGATGAGCGCACCGCGCGGTCTGACTTCCGCTTCCGGTATTGACGCCGTATCGCATAACTTAGAGGCACTTGCTTCTGTGATGGCGACGGATTATACCGATGGCTTGGCACTCCAGTCTTTGAAAGTGATCTTTGAATATCTGCCCAGAGCTTATGACAGTGCTTGCACCGGCACACCCGATCCGGTTGCAAGAGAGAAGATGGGCAACGCGGCGACCATGGCAGGTATGGCATTTGCAAACGCTTTCCTTGGCGTAATGCACTCCATGGCGCATAAACTGGGTGCGTTCCACCATATCCCGCACGGTATCGCAAATGCCCTGATGATGGATGAGGTGTTGCGCTTCAACGCGGCGGAAGTACCGGTGAAGATGGGAACCTTCCCGCAGTACGCTTATCCGCATACCCTTGCAAAATATGCCGAAGCGGCGGACGCGCTGGGCGTGAAAGGCGATACGGAGGAAGAAAAACTGGAAGGGCTGATCGCGAAGATTGACGAACTGAAAGCCCGCATTGGCATCAAACCCACCATTCGGGATTATGTGCCGGATGAAGCAGACTTTTTGGCACGTCTGGACGCTATGGTTGAACAGGCATTCGACGATCAGTGCACGGGCGCAAACCCGCGGTATCCGCTGATGAGCGAAATCAAGCAGATGTATCTCAATGCTTATTACGGCAAAGAGCATTTCCAAGAACCCGCCATGCCGACTGCCACAGACGCTCCCGCGGCAGACGACGAGCACAACTTCAAACAGGCATACCGCAGAGCGAAAAACGGCATGAAGAAAGCATAAGGAGGAATGGAACATGAAATTGGACAGAATTATCGCAGTCAGAAACCATAAAACCGTTTATCGGGATGGAGACGCATGCTTAAAGGTGTTTGACGAAAGCTATTCCAAAGCCGATATTCTCAACGAAGCGCTGAATCAGGCGAGAGTCGAGGAAACCGGATTGCACATTCCGAAAATCCGTGAGATTTGCACCATTGACGGCAAATGGACGATCGTTTCCGATTATATCAAAGGCAAGACCTTGGCGCAGCTTATGCAGGAGCATCCGGAGAAGAAGGACGAATATCTGAATCTGTTTGTGGATCTGCAGATTGAAGTGCAGTCCAAGACCTGCCCGCTTCTGACCAAATTGAAAGATAAGATGAACCGGAAGATCAGCCAGACAGATTTTGATGCAACTACCCGGTATGATCTGCATACCCGTTTGGATGCTATGCCAAAGCATACGAAACTCTGCCACGGCGATTTCAACCCCTCCAATATTATCATTTCGGATGAGGACGGAACCCCGTACATTCTGGACTGGTCGCATGCAACACAGGGCAACGCTTCCGCAGATGCAGCCCGTACCTACCTGTTGTTCTGGCTTGCCGGAGATATGGATGGCGCGGAGAAGTATCTGAACCTGTTCTGCAAAAAGAGCAATACCGCAAAACAGTATGTGCAGAAATGGATGCCGATCGTAGCGGCTTCTCAGTCCGTCAAGGGCAATGAAAAAGAACGCGAATTCCTCCACAGCTGGGTGAACGTTGTGGACTATGAATAAGGATAGTTAGGAGAAATATCATGAAAGTTGTAGTATGTATCGGATCCTCCTGCCATATCAAAGGCTCCAGACAGATTGTGGAGGAACTGCAGTATCTGATTTCCGAAGCAGGACTTTCAGATAAGGTGGAACTGGGCGGCACGTTCTGCATGGGCAGATGCCAGGAGGGCGTGTGCGTGACGGTGGATGATCGTTTCTATTCCGTCAGCCCGGATACCGTGAAGGACTTCTTCGCAAAAGAAATTCAGGCAAAGGTGTAAACGCATGATATTCGTGCAAGTATGTGTCGGAAGTTCCTGCCATTTGAAAGGTGCACCCGAAATTGTGGAACTTTTGCAAAAATATATTGCCGACAACCATATGGAAGACGAAATTGTACTTACCGGTAGCTTTTGCACCGGTAAGTGCAATCGCGTCGGCGTGACCGTGACGGTAGGCGATGATATTTATACCGGTATCACCAAAGAAACCTTCCGCGATTTCTGGAAAGAAACGATCCTTCCCGCAGTGGAGAAGGCAAAGGAGGCATAACTGTGGCAGATTGTCTGACGCTGAAAAAGTCAAACTGCAAAAACTGTTATAAATGTATCCGGCATTGTCCGGTGAAGTCCATCCGTTTTTCCGCAAATCAGGCGCATATCATCGGCAATGAGTGCATTTTGTGCGGACAATGCTTTGTAGTGTGTCCGCAGAATGCAAAGCAGATTGTGGATGAGACAGAAAAGGTAAAAGTGCTGATTCAATCGGGTGATCCGGTGTATGTCAGTCTCGCGCCCTCTTTTATTGCCAATTATCAAGGTGTGGGCATTGAGGGAATGCGCAAGGCACTGAAGAAACTGGGATTTGCCGACTGCGAGGAAACCGCGGTGGGTGCGACCATTGTCAAGACGGAATATGAGCGGATGCTGGCGGAAGAAGAACGGGATGTGATAATTTCTTCCTGTTGTCATTCCGTCAATTTGCTGGTTCAGAAATATTTTCCCGCAGAGCTTCCGTATCTTGCGGATGTTTTGTCCCCGATGCAGGCGCATTGCGCGGATCTGAAAAAACGGATTCCCAACGCAAAGACGGTATTTATCGGACCTTGTGTTGCGAAAAAGGATGAAGCGTCGCATTACGAAGGAATGGTGGATGCGGTGCTGACTTATGAGGAACTGACGAAGTGGCTGGAGGCTGAGCATATTTCTTTGGAGCCGGATCTGGACGATACGGAATACAGCCGGGCAAGATTTTTCCCGACGACCGGCGGAATTCTGAAGACCATGGCACAGAATGCACCGGGCTATACCTATCTTGCCATCGACGGGGTGGAGAACTGTATGGCGGCACTCCGGGATATTGAAAGCGGCAAAATTCATAAATGCTTTATTGAAATGTCGGCTTGTGTGGGCAGTTGCGTTGGGGGACCGGTCATGGAAAAGTATCACCGGTCGCCGGTGGCGGACTATACAGCGGTTGCGCATTATGCGGGCAAAGAGGATTTTGACGTCGCACAGCCGGACAGCGTGGAACTGCGGAAAGTATTTGAACCCATTGAACGCCGCAACGGTATGCCGAGTGAAAGTGAGATCGCGGAAATCTTGAAAAAGATGGGAAAGACCAGACCGGAGGACGAGCTGAACTGCGGTTCCTGCGGATATAATACCTGTCGGGAAAAAGCCATTGCGATCTACCATGGCAAAGCGGAAATTTCCATGTGCCTGCCGTACTTAAAAGAGAAAGCGGAGAGCTTCTCAGACTGTATCGTCAACAATACCCCAAACGGTTTGATTGTGGTAAATGACGCATTGGAAGTCCAACAGATCAACGCGGCGGCACGCAAGATCATGAATATCCGTGCCGCATCGGATGTTTTGGGCGATCAGGTGATTCGGATTCTGGATCCCTCGCTGTTCCTGAAGGTGTTGGAAACCAAGCGCAGTATCCGCGATCAGCGGGTATATCTTGCGGAGTATAAAAAATATGTGGAACAGACGGTTGTCTATGACAGTGCATATCACATGTTGGTTTGCATTATGCGCGATGTGACCGATGAGGAAACGGAACGCGAGAAAAAGGAAAATATCAGCCGTCAGACCGTAGAAATTGCGGATCGCGTGGTGGATAAGCAGATGCGGATTGTACAGGAGATTGCGTCGTTGCTCGGAGAAACTGCAGCGGAAACCAAAATTGCCCTGACCAAATTAAAGGAGAGTATTTCCGATGAATGATCTTTGCGCCGATATTGGTTACAGAAGCATCAACCACATCGGGGAACAGCTTTGCGGCGATCATGTGGACATTGTGGAGCAAAGTGAGTCGTCTACGGTCATTGTGCTTGCGGATGGACTCGGAAGCGGTGTCAAAGCCAGTATTCTTTCCACTTTGACCAGTAAGATCATTTCCACCATGATGGCAGAGGGACTGACTTTGGAGGACTGTGTGCAGACCATTGCGCAGACTCTGCCGATCTGTTCGGTGCGCGGCGTGGCGTATTCTACCTTTACCATTTTGCATTTGGTGGATAACCGGGAAATGGAACTGATTCAGTATGACAATCCGCTTGTGATTTTGTTGCGGGATGGCAAAAATTTTGACTATCCGAAAAGCGAAATGAACATTGGCGGAAAGAAGATCTATAAATCCGTTATCAAACTGATGGAAAATGATATTTTCGTCGCGATGAGCGACGGATGCCCCCACGCCGGGATCGGACTTGCTTACAACTTCGGATGGAAGCGGGAAGATATTATTTCCTATATGGAGACGGTGTCTGTCGCGGGATATGCGGCAAAAACGCTTGCTACGATCCTGATTGATGAAGTCAATAAGCTTTATGCATCGCGCCCCGGTGATGACGCAACCGCTTGTATTGTCAAGATTCGTAAGCGCGAACCGATGAATATTCTGTTCGGTCCCCCTGCCAATCGCGATGATTGCAATCGGATGATGTCGTTGTTCTTTTCGAAAGAGGGCAAACATATCATCTGCGGCGGTACAACTTCTTCCATTGCGGCGAAATATCTCGGCAAACCCATTAAAGCCAGCTTGAATTTCATCCGAAGCGACGTCCCGCCGACTGCGGAGATTGAGGGCGTGGATTTGGTAACGGAAGGTGTCATCACGGTCAATAAAGTCGTGGAATACGCCAAAGATGCCATCGGGGAGAATAAACTGTATGAAAAATGGGGATGCGGGCAGGACGGCGCGTCGCTGATCTGCCGGATGCTGTTTGAAGAAGCAACCGATATTAACTTCTATGTTGGTAGAGCCGTGAATCCGGCGCATCAGAACCCGGATTTGCCGATTAACTTCAATATCAAAATGAATCTTGTGGAAGAATTGTCCAAATGCTTAAAACAGATGGGCAAACGAATCAAAGTCAGTTATTTTTAAGGAGAACGGAGGAAGCTGTGAGAAAATTTGATACCAAAGTCCAACACTTAAAATATAAAGTTCTCCGAGAGGTTGCAAGAGAAGCGTGGGCGGATCGGTTGCCGGAGTCGGCAATGGATATTCCGAAGACCATCGTCCCCGGAAAGATCCCGACCATGCGCTGTTGCGTATACAAGGAGCGCGCAATTTTAGCGGAGCGTGTGAAAATCGCGATGGGTGGCAATCCTGCCAATCATAACGTGATTGAAGTCATTGACATTGCCTGCGACGAGTGCCCGATGGGCGGCTATGAAGTCACCAATGCGTGCCGCGGATGCTTGGCACACCGGTGCGAGGATGCCTGTCGGTTTGGCGCAATCACGTTTGATTCCAACCATGTGGCGCATATTGATAAGACCAAATGTAAGGAATGCGGAAGTTGCGCAAAGGTTTGCCCGTACAGCGCGATTTACAACTACAAACGTCCCTGTGAAACTGCCTGCAAGGTCAAAGCGATCTCCATGGGGGAGGAAAAGCAGGCGTGCATCAATAACGAAAAGTGCATTTCCTGCGGCGCGTGTGTGTATCAGTGCCCGTTCGGCGCAATCACCGATAAATCGTTTATTCTGAATGTCATTGATATGCTCAAAGGTAGTCACGGCAATCAGAATTATAAGATCTACGCGGTCGTAGCCCCGTCCATCTCCAGTCAGTTTACTTATGCCAAGCTGGGACAGGTCATTACGGGACTCAGAGAACTGGGATTTCATACCGTAGTCGAAGCTGCCCTCGGCGCGGATATGGTTGCCCAGGCGGAATCTAAGGAACTTGCGGAAAAAGGCTTTTTAACCAGCTCCTGTTGCCCGGCGTTTGTGGATTATATCGAAAAGAACTTTCCGGATCTTGTCCCGTTCGTTTCGCATAATCTCTCTCCGATGGCGGCAATTGCAAAGTACATCAAAGAGCATGAAGCGCCTTGTAAAGTGGTCTTTATCGGTCCTTGCACTGCAAAGAAGATGGAAGTGCAGAAAGACAGCGTGAAACCGTATGTAGACGCGGCAATGACGTTTGAAGAATTGCAGGCGCTTTTCGACAGCCGCGATCTTGAAATAACCGAGCTTGCGGAGGATGTGCTTGACAACGCCTCCTACTTCGGCAGAATCTTTGCCCGCAGCGGCGGACTTTCCGACGCGGTGGTAGAGGGATTGAAAGAGCAGGGGTTGGAGGATTTCCTCTTAAAACCCTGTGTGTGCGACGGAATAGAGCAGTGTAAGATCGCGCTTCTCCAAAAGAGCAAAGGAAAACTGGATGCAAACTTTATCGAGGGCATGGCTTGCGTCGGCGGTTGTATCGGCGGTGCGGGATGTCTGACGCATGGCGAAAAGAACAAGGCGGAAGTCGATAAATACGGTAAACAGGCATTCGAAAAAACCATTTCGGACGCGGTGTCCGTGCTGAAACATTAACCCGAAAGAGAAAGGACCGGAGCAAGCGCGCTCCGGTCTTTTCCTTGCACGGCGTTGAAAAATTCATATTTTTACGGTATACTGAATAAGAATTTTGAAAACCGAATTTTGAAATCGGCCGTTGGAAAGAAAGCAGGAGAAACCATATGGCGAACTTTACAAAACAGGCGATCAAGGAATCCTTTTTGAAATTGCTCAACGAGCAGCCGTTAAGCCAGATCAGCGTGCGGGATATTGTGGAGGACTGCGGAATCAACCGCAACTCTTTTTACTATCACTTTCAGGATATTCCGACGCTCATCGGGGAGATTGTCAAAGAAGAAGTGGATCGGGTGATTGCGCAGTATCCGACGATTTCTTCTTTAGAGGAATGCGTGAATCTGGCGTTCGGATTTGCTTTGCGGAATAAAAAAGCGGTGATGCATATCTATCATTCCGTCAACCGGGACATCTATGAAAAAGGGATGATGAAGATGTGCGAATATGTGGTGTCCACCTATTTGGATACGGCGTTTGCACCGGGGACTGTCAGCGAATACGACCGGAATCTGACGGTTTTATTTTTCAAGTGTGAAATTTTCGGACTTTCGTTCGAATGGATTGAAAATGGAATGAAAGATGACGCGATTGCGGATATACAACATATCACGGAGCTATGCCGCGGACTTTCCGACGAATTGATCCGCCGCAGTCAGAATGCAAAATCTGAAAACCAATAAACAGAAAAAACATAAAACAAAAAGGAGATCCAAACCGCATGCGCGGTGGATCTCCTTTGCTTTTGCGTATTCTTCAGCCAAAGAAACAGAAGCGGGGAATTATGCCTCTTTTACGATCGTGGTAATTTCGTTGACATAAAGCACAGACAGCGGAATGCAGAAGCAGTTGCCTTTGACGTAACCTGCATTCTCCAGTGCTTCGTAAACTTTCTTCAGATCTTCATTTGTGGAAATATCTTTGACAAGTCCCTGTACGGTGTTGCTTTCGTTGTAGAACTTTGCCAGATCCTCGGTGGATTTGAATTCGACGATGAGCACGGAAGTGATGCCGTTGCTCTTGGTCAGAAGATGCATTTCTACCGCATATTCTTCCTTACCGAGTTGCTCCTTGATGGTTTCCGCAAGACCGGTGAATGTGGTGTTTTCCGTGTATTCTTTTGCTTCAAATGCCTTTTTCAGTGCGGGATATTTGCTACAGGAGGTCAGAACGGCAAGCGCCATGACCAAAACCAAAGCAATGCTGATGACCTTTGTAATTTTTTTCATAACGATACTCCTTCAGATATACATCTGGATTGACTGCGATGTTTTTTTCAAACAGACCGCCGAAGAATACGGACTTAGTATAACATAAGAATTCACAGATTGTCAATAGGCAAATGCCATGGATTTGACCAAAAACAGACACTGCGGTGCGGATTGTCTGATTTTGCGGCAATCCAAGGGGATTTGCCTGATTTTTTGGCAGATCGATTGAAGTTGCCCATTGTTGCTGACCAAATTTTCTGCTATGATACCGGATGGAAAAACAAAAACGAACCAAGAGGGGGAATCAAGATGCGTAGGTTACGCTCTACCGCACCGATGAAAATTGCCAAGATCGGATATATTGTGATCTCGGTGTTGCTTTGTGCGCTCGGTGTACTTCTGATCGTGATACCGGATCCTTCCGTACAATGGATCGGCAGGATCTTCGGCGTAGTCATGATCGTATTCGGACTGGTGAAGCTGGTCGGATATTTTTCAAGGGATCTGTTCCGGCTTGCTTTTCAATATGATTTTGCCACCGGAATCCTGATGCTGTTGCTCGGTGCGATGCTACTGCTTTATCCGGATTGGATGTTGAGCTTCTTCTGCACGGTGCTTGGCATTCTGATCCTCGCAGACGGGTTGTTCAAGGTGCAGATTGCTTTGGACGCGCGGCATTTCGGAATTACCCGATGGTGGGGCATTCTGTGCACGGCGATCTTTGCCGGCGTCTGCGGCTGTGTTTTGATTTTCCGCCCGATGCAAAGCGTGCATGTTATGATGATCCTGCTCGGAATTGCATTGTTGGTGGAAGGCATTCTGAATCTGACGACCGTACTCACCGCCGTCAAGATCATCCGACATCAGAAAGCGGATGAACCGGATGCCATTGAAGTGAAATTTGAAGAAAGAAAGGACTGATGGAAATGCGTTTCGCAAAAGCGGTTGTGAAATGCCGCATCCCGATTCTGATCGTCGCCTTACTGCTGATGATTCCGTCTGTGTTTGGTATGGTGGGGACCAGAATCAATTACGATATGCTGGACTATCTGCCGGAAGATATGGATACGGTGGTAGGACAGAAAGAACTGCTGGAGGATTTCGGCAAAGGGGCTTTTTCCTTCATTGTAGTGGAGGATATGAAGCCGAAAGACGTGGAAAAGCTTGCGGAGAAAATCCAAACGGTGGAGCATGTGGAAACGGTTTTATGGTATCATTCGCTTGCGGATCTTTCCATTCCGATGGAGCTTTTGCCGGAGGAGATCTACAAGGAATTCAATACAGATCACTCCACACTGGTTGCGGTGTTTTTTGACAGCTCCACTTCCGCGGACGTCACCATGGACGCCATTCGGGAAATCCGCTCCATTTGCGGCAAGCAGTGTTTTGTATCCGGCATGTCTGCCCTGGTGACAGATTTGAAAGACCTTTGCGAAAAAGAAGAACCGGTGTACGTCGGAATCGCGGTCGCGCTTGCGCTGGTTGCGATGATGCTGTTTTTGGATGGATGGCTTGTGCCGGTTGTGTTCCTTGTCTCGATCGGTATGATGATCCTGCTGAATCTGGGAACCAACTATTTCTTCGGGGAAATCTCCTACATCACCAAAGCACTTTCCGCTGTGTTGCAACTGGCTGTTACGATGGACTATTCCATTTTCCTGTGGCACAGTTATAACGAACAGCGGACGATCCGGGAGGATCCCAAAGAAGCCATGGCATATGCCATCAAAGAAACCATGACTTCTGTGGTCGGCAGTTCCATCACGACCGTTGCAGGTTTTGCCGCCCTGTGCTTTATGAGTTTCACACTTGGCAAAGATCTCGGAATTGTGATGGCGAAAGGCGTACTGCTTGGTGTATTCGGTTGTATCACGGTTTTGCCGTCGCTGATTTTACTTTTGGATCGCCCGCTTCAGAAAACCAAACACAGATCCTTGATTCCGGATATGCGGAAGCTTGCCGGATTTGTGACCAAGCGGTTCCCGATTTTTCTTGTGGTATTTGCGCTTCTTCTGGCGCCCGCATTTTACGGCTATCGCAAGACCAATGATGAAGTGTATTACGATATGGGGCAGTGCCTGCCGCAGGATATGGAATATGTGATTGCCAATTCCAAACTGTCGGAAGATTTCCAGATTGCTTCTACCCATATGATTTTGACCGACGCGCATCTTTCCGGAAAAGCCGTTCGTTCCATGATTGCGGAAATGGAGCAGGTGGACGGTGTAAAATATGTCATCGGACTGGAATCGGTGCTCGGTTCCCGCGTACCGGAGGAGATCTTACCGGAAAGTATCGTGCGGATTTTGAAAAGCGATCAATGGGAACTGTTGTTAATCAATTCCGAGTATAAAGTGGCAAGCGACGCGGTCAACGAACAGATCAGCGCGCTCAATGCCATTCTGAAAAAATATGATCCCACCGGAATGCTTATCGGGGAAGCACCGTGTATGAAAGATATGATTGAGACGACCGATCACGATTTCCAGGTGGTAAATGCCGTTTCGATCCTTGCGATCTTCCTCATCATTGCCGTGGTGGAAAAGAGTCTCAGTCTGCCGTTCATTCTGATTGCGGTTATTGAGCTTGCGATTTTCATCAATCTCGGTATTCCATACTATTTCGGGCAGTCGTTGCCGTTTATCGCGCCGATCTGCATCAGTACCATACAGCTTGGTGCAACCGTGGACTACGCCATTCTCATGACCACCCGCTATAAGGCGGAACGTATTGCCGGAAAAGACAAACGGACTTCGGTGACGACTGCACTTGCAACTTCCATTCCGTCTATTCTGGTGTCCGGTATGGGATTGTTTGCCGCGACCTTCGGTGTGGCTGTCTATTCGGATATTGATATTATCAGCTCCATGTGTATGTTGATGGCAAGAGGCGCCGTAATCAGTATGCTCTGCGTCATATTCATTCTGCCGGCACTGCTGATGCTGTTGGATAAACCGATTTGCGCGACCACACTGGATCTACGCAAAATCAAGACTTCTCAAAATCGTTAAGGAGGAATTCATAATGAAGAAACTTACCAAAATCCTGTCTGCCGTTCTTTGCACCACGATGGTCTGCGGCGGCACCGGCGTTGCCGGATACGCTATGGCGGCAGAGAAGAAGTCTGCAAAGACGCCGTCCGCTTCTCAAACCCAAACGGAAATGACAGATACCTCTGCGGCAGCTTATAAAGAAGAAAGCGTGTATGTCCTTGCCGGTGCGGACGGCACCGTGCGCAAGATCATTGTCAGCGATTGGATTAAAAATACGCTTGGCAGCGATCATCTGCGGGATGTGAGCGAGGCTACAGGAATTGAAAACATCAAGGGCGACGAAGGATACACCATGGGCGGGGATAACACCCGTGTATGGGATGCGGAAGGCAAAGATATTTACTATCAGGGTACCATTGAAAAAGAATTGCCGGTAAAATTGCAGGTGACGTATTTCTTGGATGGAAAAGCAGTATCAAGCGAACAGCTTGCCGGCAAAAGCGGGAAAGTCACCATCCGGTTCGACTATCAGAATCAGCAGTATCAGATGGTAGAGATCGACGGGAAAAAGGAAAAAATTTATGTGCCGTTTGTCATGCTTACCGGCGTATTGCTTGACAACGCGACCTTTACCCATGTGGAAGTGAAAAACGGAAAACTGATAAACGACGGAGATCGCACCGCGGTGATTGGGGTGGCATTCCCCGGACTTGCCGAGAATTTAGGACTGCAAGCTGACCAGAGTACAATTCCGACTTATGTGGAGATGACCGCCGATGTGAAAGATTTCAAACTTGGCAATACCGTTACGGTTGCGACCAATGAATTGTTCCGCAAGCTGGATTTTTCCGCAGATGAGGAAGAAACCATGGAGGCACAGTTAAATGCCGCACTGGATGCGGTTACCCGCCTGACAAACGGTTCTTCGGCACTGTACCAAGGCGTCAGCACCTTGCTTGACCGGTGCGGAGATTTGGTCGCGGGGATCGACGAATTGGCAAAAGGACTTGGCGCGCTTTCTGAAAACAGTGCGGCATTAAACGACGGCGCAAAGCAAACTTTCCTGTCTTTGCTTGCCGTTGCAAGCGATCAGCTTGCACAGGCGGGATTACAGGATCTGCCGGTACTTACCATTGAAAATTATCCGGAAATTCTGCAAAAAGTGCTTTCCTCGCTGACGGAGGAAGCAGTGCGTGCTACGGCACGTGCGACCGTGCGGGAAAAAGTAGCGGAAAACCGGGAAATCATCACTGCGGGTGTGACTGCGGCAGTGAAAGCAGAAGTACAGACGCAGGTGACGGCGCAGGTACGCGCGGGTGTCTTGCAAAAAGTATTACAGACGATGGGCATGACGGTGGAGCAGTATCAACAGGCGGTAGCGGCGGGGCAGATTTCCGAAGCCGAGCAGACGCAGGTAAAGACCGCGGTGGACGCACAGATGGAAAGTGACACGGTGCAGGCATTGATTGCACAGAATGTGGACGCAACTATGGCGTCTGACGATGTACAGGCGTTGATTGCGCAGAATACCGAAGCGCAGATCGACCGGATCACGGAAGAAACCATGCAGACCGAAGAAATTGTGGCGCAGACAGACGCCGCCATTGCAAAAGCCGAAGCCGGCGCGGCGCAGGTCAAGGCATTGTTGGAACAGTTGCAGAAATACCATACCTTCTACACCGGACTGTTGGCATATACGGCAGGTGTGGATGAGGCCTATGCGGGAGTTTTGGAGATTCAGAAAGCATTGCCGGCATTGACAGAGGGCGTTGGGAGCCTGAAGGACGGCGCCGGAGAATTGGCGGATGGCATCCAAGGCATGACGCAAAAATGGACCGATGCACTCAAAGAAACCTTCGGAACGGATCTGAAGGGTTTAACATTGCGGCTACGCGCAACGGTAGATGTGGCAAAAACCTACCATTCGTTTGCCGGAATTTCCGAGGAAATGGATGGTTCTGTAAAGTTTGTTTACCGGACGGATGCGGTGAAATAAAACGAAAAGCAAAGGAACGGTATTCGGTGAGAATCTGTAAAACTTTGCCGTAGAGAAACAGCGGTTCTGCCATGAAAAATGGCAGAACCGTTGTTTGCTTGTCCGATTTTTCGATCTGTGATTTTGAAACGATTTTTTCCAAAAGACTTGCTTTTTTTCAAAAGTGTCGGTATAATATACAATCATATGCACAGGAAGGTTTGGTTACAAACAGCTTCCGGTGCGGATTTTCAATCATTTTGAACAGGAGGATAAAGTATGACGATTTCTCCTATCACGCAGGCGGACATTCCCGCCTGTCTTGCAATTTATAATACCTATATCCGAAATACGACGATCACCTTTGAAGAAGCACCGCTTACCGTTGCGGATTTTACTGCACGTGTGGAGGAGATCCTGCCGAAATACCCGTATCTTGTGGGGAAAGAGGGAGAAGACGTGTTGGGATACGCGTATCTTGCACCGTTCAATCCCCGCAGTGCTTATCGCTATACCGCCGATCTTTCGATCTACTTAAATGCGGAGCAGACCGCACGAGGTGTGGGATCCGTCCTGTATCAGGAAATCGAGCGGGAGGCGATTCTGCGGGGGTATCGGATGATCGTGTCGCTTGTCACCTCGGAGAATACCCGTAGCGCGCGTTTTCATGAAAAGCATGGCTTTACACTTGCCGGCGAATTGCCGGAAGTCGGTTTCAAAATGGAGCGGTGGCTTGGCGTGCGCTTTTATTACAAACGCATCGGTACTAGGGGATAAGAGCGGGAAGAATGGCGCCTTGCGCTTGCAGAATTTCCCGAATCGTGCATAGATTCGAAGACGCCGGTGTGGTATTTGTCTGTGCGCAAACCGATGCGGCAACTCCGGCGGCTTGCCCGCAAGCCATGCAGACCGCCTGCACCCGAAGGGCACTGTTTGCACCGGTGTCGGAGGATAGGATCCGTCCAGCACAGAGCAGACGCCGTGTCCCCACCGGAAGCAATGCCCCAAGCGGGACCGTTGGCACAACGCCTTCCGCTGGGTAGATCATCCTTATCCCCTGCGTTTTGTGCTGGTCAATGGGATAAAAGGCGTAAGAAATGGCATCTTGATAGACGCGCCCCCGCAGATAATCCGTCTCCGTAACGCGCGTTTGTCCCAAAATGCGCACGCTTTCCCGCACCCCGCAGGTGGGAGCAAAAGACGCGATTTGCATGGACGCACAGGCGGGCAGGGTGCGGAACACGGAAAGCACTTGGGCGAGGTTTTGCCGTGCGGCTTGTTCTAAACGGCTTCTGCCGGCGGAAGTATCCACATCCGCCATCGTCAGGGTGTGGAAATCCAAAACCTGTCGCTGAAAACAGGCGGACAGACGGTAAGGTTCCAAATGAGACGGCAGTCTGCCGTCTGCAATTGCCGCTTTGACCGCCTGTTCCACGGTTTCTTTGGGCACATCGTCCGGTCGGTATCCCGTCAGATGTGCAAACAACGTAGACGGTTGCAATTCCGCGCTTTTTTCCACCGGATATCCCAGTACCCGCGCAAGCGTCGCGTCGCCGGACGCGTCAATAGCGATTTTCGCATGGACGCAGATCGTGCCCTCCAAGCCGGCGCAGAGAAGCGTCACGCCGTCCGCCTCCTCTTTTGCGTCTGCGAGGGATGTGTGAAACAGAATCTCCGTCTCTGATTCCCGGCACAGTTCATCCAACGTTTGCGCATAGGCAAACGGATTCAAATGGGTTTGTTGTTCCCAGTGCCGGTGACAGTCATAAACAACCGGCGCCAGCGCGGTCTTGCCGGCGTCTGCCGCACGGCAAACGGCTTCCCAGCCGATACCGGCAATGATTTGTCTGCCCCATGCAAAAAACAGACCGGGGAAGCAGACGCCCCCGATTGTCATGGTACCGCCGAGAATACCGGTTCGCTCCAAGAGAAGGACGCGCGCGCCTGCACGGGACGCGGCAATGGCGGCAATACTGCCCGCAGTGCCGCCGCCAAGCACGACGACATCCGTTGTGTAAATGGATTTTGGTTGCATCCTCAAAGTCCTCCGTTTCTGTATGGTTTTCAGTATAGCAGAACGGCATGAATTTTGCAATGCACAAGGATCCGGATTTTCTATACGATCGTACACACGAAAGGAAAAACGATGAAACATCGCATTTTGCAGGAAGAAGAAATCGAGCGCACCGCATTTCTGCTGCCGGACGGCTGTCATCCGACCGACGCGCTGTTTTTCTTAACCGCCGGAGAAATTTTTGTCCAAATGCAAGGAAAGACCTTTTCCGCAAAGGCGGGGGAGGTGGTTTGTTTTCCGAAGGGAATGCCGTTCCATCGGGAAGTTTTGCAGAACATGCGCGCATGGTATCTGCTGTTTGCATCCACGGAAGCGCCTGTGCCGGGAAAGTGGTTTTTCACAGATACCGCACGGGTACAGTCTACCGCGGCGTTTTTTGAGAAAACGAGCACGGGAAGCCCACAGCGCTGGCATCTTTGGGAGGATCTTTTTTTACAGCGGGAACTGGAGCAGAATGCGCGCCCTGTCGATGCGCATTTCGCCGAGACGGTAAAACGGTTGTATGAAACGCCGGTCGGCACTTTTACGCCGACGCAGGCGGCGGCTTGTCTGCATTTGTCACGCAGTGCATTTTTCCGGCAGTTCCAACAGGTCTATCAAGAACCGCCGCTTCAGTGGGCAACGCGGATGCGTATGGAAATGGCAAAGCGCTTGCTCCGGAACAGCGATCTTTCGCTGACGGCGATTGCGGCACAATGTGGGTATGACAATGCGTTTTATTTCAGCAGAGTGTTTGTCCGGCACGTCGGTTGCCGTCCGGCGGCATATCGGCACAAATTCTTGCTTTGAAAGCGGAGCGATGTGGATGCTTCCGAAAATCTGTATAAATGCGCTAAAAATCACATGCAAAATCAGATCAGTTTTGCATAAAACACAGAAAGTATTCTTTTTTATTCAAAACTATTGCATATTTATTCTTTTTGGTGTATAATTGTCTCATAAATATTCAATGTCCGTGCATGCGGACAAAACGGAGGCTTCTTATGGACAAGCGCAACATTAAAAAAGTCGTTTTGGCATATTCCGGCGGATTGGACACATCGATTATCATTCCGTGGTTGAAAGAGAATTACAATCAATGCGAGGTCATCGCGGTTTCCGGCAACGTCGGACAGGCAGATGAACTGGAGGGTTTGGAGGAAAAGGCGCTGAAAACCGGCGCGTCCAAGCTGTATATTGAAGATCTGACAGAGCCGTTTGTCAATGAGTTTATCATTCCGACCGTGAAAGCCGGCGCAAAGTATGAAGAATATATGTTGGGAACTTCTTTCGCACGTCCGATCATCGCAAAGCGTTTGGTCGAGATCGCGCTTGCGGAAGGCGCGGATGCCATTTGTCATGGCTGCACCGGAAAAGGGAACGATCAGGTGCGGTTTGAACTGGCAATCAAGGCGTTTGCACCGGATATGCCGGTCATTGCGCCGTGGCGGGAATGGGATCTCAAATCCAGAGAAGAAGAAATCGCATATGCGGAAGCGCACCATGTGCCGCTGAAGATCAATCGGGAGACAAACTATTCCAAAGACAAAAATCTGTGGCATCTTTCCCATGAAGGCTTGGACTTAGAGGATGCGGGCAATGAGCCGCAGTATGAGAAACCCGGATTTTTGGAAATGGGGGTTTCTCCGATGGACGCGCCGGATGAGCCGACTTATATCACGCTGGATTTTGAACAGGGCGTACCGGTAAAACTCAACGAAAAGAGCATGACGCCGAAGGAAATCATCCTTGCGTTGAACGATCTCGGCGGAAAGAACGGCATTGGTTTGCTGGACATTATCGAGAATCGGTTGGTCGGCATGAAATGCCGGGGCGTGTATGAAACGCCGGGCGGTGCGATTCTGTATTTTGCCCATAACTATCTGGAAACCATGACTTTGGACAAAATGACCGCGCACAAAAAAGAAGAACTCGCCATCACCTTTGCGGAACTGGTTTACAACGGGCAATGGTATACGCCGCTCAGAGAAGCGCTTTCTGCGTTTGTCGATAAAACGCAGGAGCATGTAAGCGGCAAAGTTAAGCTGAAGCTTTATAAGGGCAACATCATCAAAGCGGGCGTATGGAGCGATTACGCGCTGTATTCCGAAGAACTTGCCACCTTTGGCGAAGATCATGTGTATAACCAGGCGGATTCCGCAGGGTTCATCAATCTGTATGGATTGCCGATCAAAGTGCAGGCAAAGGTCGCGGCAAAATTGAAAAATAAGAAATAAAAAACGCGTTGCCGTTCATCAGATGCAAAATCCGATGAACGGCAACTTTTTGCGCTTTCTGGAAGCCGGTCTTTTTCCACGCTAAGCCTTCAAAGCATGGGTTCGATTGTTTCTTTTTGGTCTTTTTGTGGGAGAGAATCCGGATTTTGCCGCCGGCACATTGCCCTCCAACTGAAAAAGCCGTATAGATCGTTTACAAAAAAGACTACAAAACAGATGACGACTGACAGATAGGAGGAATCGCTTTGCATGGCAAAGATCCATAAAACGATTAAAACCAAGTCGTTTGCGGCATAGCCGATCGCATAATACGCACTGCGCAGAAAGGTGAGCGCCACTGCAAGAAAACTGGTTGCAACGGAAACCGTGCTGAAAAATAAATTGGTCGTGTGCAGTGCGGCAAGTAATTTGTAACCGCCTCCGGTTATCAGCGCAGTCAAAGCAAAGAGGAGCCCCCATTGCCACAGGCGCACTTTTGCAACCTGCACTTCCGACTTTTTCCCTTGATACGGATGCCGGATCCATGCAATCAGGGAAAAGAGCGCCATCGGTGCGGTCATGCCAAGATAAGTAATCATCTCCCCGTAATAGGCATATTCATAGGAGATCATCCCGTACAGTACGCTGAATCCGATCATGAGAAGCTGACCGATCGGGTTTCCTTTTGCATTCAGAAGCAAAGAGCACGCGCCGACAAGCGACGCGACCAAAACCAAGGGATTTTTGCCGCCGCAAAGAAAAAAGGAAAGCACGATCAGACAAACAGAGCCAAAGAGTAATAAGATCTCCCGCATTGAAAAATAAAACCGTAACTTGCGCATAAACATCCTCCTTGTATAAAAACGAAAAAAGCATTCGCAAGCACATCTTCTAAGGCCTAACGATGTGCTTGGGAATGCTTTCGCATCTCTGCCCGGCGGCAGAGTCTTTTTTATTTTTCACAGTATATCACAGACTTGGCGAAAAGTCAAGTGTTTTCCGACTTTTTCTTTTTGGAGAGCAGCAGTACGCCGCAAAGCATCAACACAGGGAATACGATCGCGCCGAAGATGCCGCGGTGCAGATCGTTTCCAAAGCGGCTGGAAAGGAATCCCGCCAGCGTTGGTCCGCCCGCGCATCCGAGATCCCCTGCCAGCGCAAGCAGGGCAAACATTGCGGTTCCGCCTCCCTTTAAGGAGACGGCGGCAATACTGTAAGTGCCGGGCCATAAAATGCCGACAGAAAACCCGCAGACAGCGCAGCCAAGTAACCCAAAAACCGGAATGGGAACGAAAGCAATACACAGATAAGAGGCAATGCAAAGCAGACAACTGCAAAGCATAAACCGTTGCAAATGCAACTTTTCCCCGTATTTGCCGTAAAGGAGTCGGGATAGCCCCATACACGCCGCGAATGCCATCGGACCGGCTAGATCGCCGATGGCTTTGCTGACGCCCAGTCCTTGTTCCGCAAATGCGGATGCCCATTGGCTGACCGCCTGTTCGCTTGCACCGGCGCAGGTCATCATGACAAGGAACAGCCAGAATTGCTTTTTGCAAAACAGGGATTTGACAGAACTTTTGCCGTCTGCGTCTCCCTCCAACGTGTAAATGGGCGCACGGCAGAACAAAATGGTGTTTGCAATTGGCACACATGCCCAGATCAGCGCAAGAATTTTCCAGTTTCCGATTCCGAATGCCGCGAAAAATGCGGTGGAAAGCAGAATCACACCGACATGTCCCCAACAGTAAAACGAGTGGAGCAAGCTCATGGCTTTTTCTTTATTTTCCGTGGGGCAAGCTTCCATAATCGGGCTGATCAGAACTTCGATCAAGCCGCCGCCGACCGCATAAATGGCAACGGCAATCAGAATGCCGGTAAAGGGTTGTTGGAACAGCGTGGGGAGCACGGTCAAACCGATCAGCCCCGTAGCAGATAAGATATGCGCAATCAGAATGGATGCCCGATAACCGATTTTGGAAATGACGCCGGCAGAGAGCAGATCGACAAATAACTGGATCAGGAAATTCATCGTCACCAGCAAAGTGATCTTTGAAAGCGGGATCTGATAATCGGTTTGAAAGGTGACAAACAAAAGCGGGACAAAATTGTTGACGATTGCCTGTACAATATATCCGATGAAACAGGCGTACATGGTTTTTTGATACATGGATTTCATAACAGAACGCTCCTGTGATGGATCAAGCTGCGATTTTTACAGCGGAATGGAAAGTGTCGGAACACGGTTTTCATTATAACGGAATCAGACGGATTTTGCAAGAGCGGAAAAAATATTTTTTTCCGGAATTCATAAAAATGTGGAAACTGTGAATTTCCTGTAAAAAAACGGCGCGCTTTCTTGCGGGAAGTACGCTTTCTTTGTATAATAGATAATAGAATTTGTAAAAAGAAACAGAAAAGTGTGACAAGGAGGTTCTGACATGGAAATTTCCATTTGCAGAGCAGAACGCAAAGAGATTCCCGCAATTCAGAAATTACTTTCGGAGGTATTGGAGCTTCACGCAAAACTTCGCCCCGATCTGTTCATTTCGGGAAAAACCAAATATACCGCGGAAGAACTGGAGCCGATGCTGGAAAATGAGCAGACGCCGGTTTTTGTGGCGCATAACGAACAAAAGGAAGTGGTTGGATACGCGTTTTGCCAATTGAAAAATCCCCCGTTTTCTACCAATATGAAACCGGTGAAATCTTTATTTATTGACGATCTGTGTGTGGATACCAACTGCCGCGGCGCCCATGTTGGCAGCAAATTGTTTGCTTTTGTCAAAGAATACGCAAAAGCGCAAGGCTGTTATGATGTGACGTTGAATGTGTGGGAAGGCAATGACAATGCGCGCGCATTTTATGAGAAAATGGGAATGTTCGTAAAAGAAACTCAAATGGAGATTCTTTTATAAAAAAGACGATAACTTTTACCCAAAATAGGGGACTTACGCTGAAATTTGCGATTGTACAGGAAGCGGGATTTTTCAATCCCGCTTCCTGTTTGTATCTTTGCAAATTTGTTTACGCACCGACTGCGGAATAGACGGAATGGAGTGTGGCTGTGATGTGCCAACCGAAAAAGGATTCCGCAAGCGCAGAAAATGCGGTGGGGTGATCGCTGACATAAAACCGGACGCGCTGTTCCGCACAAAGGGAGACATCGGGCGGTGTTTGTTCTGCAAGCGGAGGAAGTACCGCACGCATAGAGCGCACTGCCTCTGTCCCGACATCGATCAAGGTGACGCCGGGTAATTGCGGCGCAATGGCGTCGCTTAACAGCGGATAATGGGTACACCCCAGGATCAAGGTGTCAATTCCTGCGGCTTTCAGGGGTGCAAGATAATGGGCACAGACTGCCGCTGTGATGGGATCCTTTGCGGGGAAGCCGCTTTCTACCAAAGGTACAAACAACGGACAGGCGGCGGCATATACGGTCAGATGCGGGTTGATCTTTCGCAGATACTCCGTGTAACGGTTGCTTCGGATCGTTGCCTGTGTTCCGATCACGCCGATTTTTCCGTTTTTGCTTGCGTTTGCCGCCGCTTGCGCGGCGCTTTTTGCCACACCGAACAGCGGAACTTGTGTTTGGGTTTGCAACGTGGGGAGGGCAATGGCACTCACCGTCCCGCAGGCGGCAAGGATGGCGCGGGGGTGAAACGATAATAAAAAGGCAAGATCCTCTTTTGCATATCGTACAATGGTTTGTGCGGAACGTGTGCCGTAGGGCAGACGGGCGGTGTCGCCGAAATAAACGATTTCCTCCCCCGGATAAGCCGCCAGTAAGGTGCGCAGGGCACACAATCCCCCCGCGCCGCTGTCAAATACGCCGATCATGCGGACGGACCTCCGGATACGCTTCCTTTGGGGGCGCGGGGAGATGGAACCGGCGTCGAATCGGTCAGCGTACCGCTCGATGCCTTTTTGCGCGCAAGCGCAAGCTGTACGATCTGTTCGCACAGTTCGCCAAAGGAGATACCGACCGCCGCGGCGCCCTGCGGGAGCAGACTGCCGGATGTCATGCCCGGTAGGGTGTTTGCTTCCAGTACAAACGCCGTGTTATCTGCCGACAGGATCAGATCCACTCTGCCGTAGTCACGCAGTCCCAACGCACGAAACGCCGCGCATGCCGTATGCTCCACGTTGTTCCGCGCCGCGTCGCAAAGCGGCGCCGGACAGATCTCTTGTGTACACCCACTTTGATATTTGTTTTGATAATCATAAAATCCCGTCAGCGGAAGAATTTCCACCCCCGGAAGCGGCGTTTGTCCGAGGATTCCCACGGAAATCTCCCGCCCCGTGAGATATTGTTCCGCAAGCACCGTGTCCCCGCCTGCGAATGCAAGATCCAGCGCGGGCAAGAGCGCCGGTTCGTCCTGTACGATTGTTACACCGATGCTGGATCCGCCGTGGCAGGGCTTGATGACGCAGGGAATTCCAAGTGTAGAGAGAATTTGTTCTGCTGCATCCTTGACACTGGAATCTTTTGAAAATGCCATCCAGGGAGCAGTGGGAATTCCCGCCTTTTGAAAACATTGTTTGCTTTGAATCTTATCCATGGCAAGCGCGGAAGCAGCGGCGCCGCTTCCCGTATAGCAGATGCCGTGCGCATCTAAAATTGCCTGTAACACGCCGTTTTCTCCATTTCCGCCGTGAAGGGCAAGAAACGTGACGTCTGCCGCCTGTAACAAGGGAAAAACGCTTTCTGCGATGACGTCGGTGTGCCCGCCGCCGAGCTTGCGCAACGAGGCAAGATCGGGCGTTGCCCGGCTGAGAGTCGGGACGGGACGGACTTCATAACAAAATGCATGGGCAAGATCTTTGGAAAAACCGAAGTATGGATCACAGAGCGCGACCTTGTGGGAGCGCTCTGTCAAGGCGTTTGCAACCATGATGCCGGAGATGGCGGATACGGCGCGTTCCGTCGAATATCCGCCTGCAAGAACTGCAATCTTCATTTGCCGCTCCTTTCCAAAATGCATTCCTTATCAATTTATGCAGGAAGAAGCGAAAAGATGAAAGAAACGGCAAATTTTTTTACGGATGCGGAACACGCAAAATCGTTTTTACAGATGTTTTTTCCGAAAAAAGAAGCCCTTGCAGAGGCTTCTTTTTCGATATTTGGATAGATCGTACCGGATCCACAAGGGCAAACTGATTTTCGGGAGTATATGGTCAGCTTTGCTTTTTTTCTTCGTTTGCGGGGGAAATTTGCGCCTTTTTCTTTCCGAATAGCAGGAATTTCTTTTCCTCCCCCTTGCAAAGCCGGACAATATTCGCGCGATGCCGCAGGATCACCAAAAGCGATGATAAAACGACAAAGCATTCCGCGTAGAGTGGTGTGATCCGAAAGACGGGGAGCAAAAGCAATACGGGAAACGCTACCGCGAAAGTCATGGAAGAAAGCGACATGAGCTTGACGGTCATGAGGAGCACAAAGAAAATGCCGAACGCAATGAGTGCCGCCCGCCAGTCCACAAAGAAAGAGGTGGCAAGGCAGGCAACCACCGCTTTTCCGCCGTGGAAGCGATACCAAACGGGGAACGCAGTTCCCAGCATTGCAAAAAATCCCGCATATGCCGCGCCAAGCTGGCGCATATCCAGAAAATGCGAGAACAAAAGGGAGCCGACCAACAGCGGAACCGCCGTTTTCAAAATGTCGAACAGAAATACGATCCAACCGGTTGCACCGAATACCCGTTTGAAATTTGTGAATCCCGGATTATGGCTGCCGTAATCCCGGATATCCTTGTGATAAAGCAAATGAGAAAATAAAATCGCACCGTTCAGCCCGCCGGATAAATAAGCGAGCAGAGCAACGCCGATAAATAAGAGTGCGTTCATAACAACCTCCAAACTGAAACTGTTGTCAGTATAGCACAGAATGCCCTGTTTTGCAAGAGATTTTGCAAAGATTGTGCGGAAAAAACGAAAGTGCAGGGCAAAAGGATGCTTTGTGAATATTTTGTAAATACTCTGCGTAAAAAAATCCGGTGCCGGCGGTTTGTGCTACAATAAAGATAATCTTAGATTACGGAAAGAGGAAATGCGATGGCTTTTCACGATGGAATTTCTGGAATAGAGGAGACGGTTTCCTCTTTTTTACTGGTCGGGCAATCCAATATGGCAGGACGCGGGCATCTGAACGAAGTGCCGCCGATTGAAAATCCGAATTGTTATATGTTGCGCATGGGAAGATGGCAGCCTATGTCGGAGCCGATCAATATGGACCGCAGTCTGTTTGGCAACGGTGCGCGGAGCGGGATCGGGCTTTCCGCCAGTTTCGCGGATCGGTATGCCCGTACCTATGGGAGAAAAACCGGGCTGATTCCCTGTGCCGACGGCGGTACTACGGCAGAGCAGTGGCTGCCGGGTGGCGTATTGTTCGATCATGCTGTGTTTCAGGCGCGTCTTGCCATGCGTTCGTCTCATTTGCAGGCGATTTTATGGCATCAGGGAGAAAGCGACTGCACGACTGATGTGGATTTTGACGCTTATCCGGAAAAATTTCTTTGCATTTTACGGGCACTGCGACGGGAACTTGGAGAAGATCTGCCCATTGTAATCGGTGAAATCTCGGCACAGGTGGATCCGCAGATCTGGAAAACGGCAGATCGTGCGCCGCGATTCAATCAACGGCTGCCAAAGCTCGCCAAAGAGCTTGGAAACTGCGCGGTGGCGTCCTCTGCGGGTTTGTCGTTACAGGATGGTATTCATTTTACCGCCGCGGCTTATCGCACTTTCGGCATTCGGTATTTTGAGGCACTGCAAAC
>ERZ808278.371-NODE-371-length-31713-cov-5.660054_pt1 | contig 31713 bp, 25 predicted proteins | sample MGYA00521239_ERZ808278 | MGnify/ENA primary metagenome ERZ808278 (study PRJEB31516, sample SAMN03275600) | gut metagenome | biome: mammalia-associated habitat; material: feces | host: Papio cynocephalus | place: Kenya | collected 2012-07-17 ... | reverse complement strand
TGGGTCGTCGTACACTTTGATGCCCTGCGTGCTGTAGCACAGGCTCATCGGAATCTCTACGCCGTCGGTGCTGACAGTGTAGAACTCCACCGGAAACCTCACCGAGCCAGTGGCGAGCGAGGGCTGCGGCGACTCAAACCGACGGAACTGCGCCGTGGCAGGCCGAGGCCCAATCACATCGGCATTGAAAGCCGTGACCGCTTCCTGCCCCCACGCCCCCAAGCTGCACAGCACGCCCGCTAACGCAATCAATACCCTCTTCCAGTACTTCATCGTTTCTAAACGTTAATCCTAAATATCTTGTATCTACTTCACAAAGATAATGTAAACCACATACATAAAACCAAGTTCGCATGAACTTTATGCTAAGGTACAGCCTATCTTCTGCAAAAATAAGGAAAAAACCACTGCACAAAATCCCTTTTCTCCGAAAAACCCAACGCTCCACCACGATGACCTTGCTGATTGAGTATGGTAAAGAGGATGACTCTTGGTATTTATGGCACTTACACTATTGTGAAGTTAATCTTTTAGGCAGGCGAGCGGTATTACTTTCACGCCATCAGGCCGTGTATAAGCCATGTCGCCTCCTGTAATTACCATCATTAAATCAGGCTCACGAAGTTTAATTTGTCTTTCCTTCATATTGTGCTCACACACAAGCCGTTTGATTTCTTTCAGATGTTCTGCACCTTCTTCTATCTCACGACTTCCCAATTTAAACTCGATAAGTGCATATCTGCCATCTTCAAGATGAAGTACGGCATCTGCTTCCAAGCCGTATCTATCATGATAATATGAGACAGAGCCACCGAGCGGCATAGAATACGCTTTTAAGTCACGAATTGCCATGCAGTCAAACAAGAATCCAAATGTTTTCAAATCTGTATAAAGTGCTGCTGGTGACAAACCCAATGCGGCCACAGCTATAGAGGGATCGACAAACTCTCTTTTTGCACCTCTGCGAATTGATGTTGCAGAACGAATAGCAGGGCTCCATGCTTCCACATCTTGAATTACAAATAATCGCTGAAGAGCGCTCTTGTAGACATCGAACGAAGTGTCGCTCACTCCTTCTAAATGTTCATTGACATCTTTAAACACCACGTTTTTTTTCGCTAATGTGGATATGTTGCGAGCATAGCTTTGAAGAATTGCAAATGCAATTTTCTCACTTCTTCTTACTCCGTCAATCGTGGATACGTCTGTATCACAAACGGAACGGACATAATTTTTAACAACTTGCAGTTTTGCTTTATCGAATGGGGCATCAAGAGAAGCAGGCCACCCTCCTCTGCATGCGGCAAATATCAAATCTTCAATAGACATATCTGAAATCACACCGTCAATATCCATATCTGGCTGATCAAATAAACCGCTTAGGGATATTTTACCATTTGATTCCAACGATTCATAAAGGCTCATTGGCAACATTTGCATCTTTGCTATTCGTCCACTGCCTGAATGCTTTATATACTCATTTCTTTTTTCTGGGTCAATAGAATTTGAGCCAGTCATAATAAATTGGCCAAATTTTTTCCGCTTGTCGACCATCGCTCGAACAGAATCCCATAACACCGGGGCCTCTTGCCATTCATCTATCAAACGGGGTGTGTCGCCAGCGAGGAGAAGTGAAGGTTTCACGGCCACAGTGGCTTGATACTTTTCACGCATATCAGGCTCTTGCAGACGAATCACACTTTTTGCTTGCTGCTCTGCAGTTGTGGTTTTACCACACCATTTAGGGCCCTCTATGAGCACGGCACCTGATGATGCTAACAAAAGACCTAAATATTCATCCGCAGTTCTTTTAAGATAACCCATTCTATTGAAACATTTATCGTTGATGCCACAAAGGTAACATTTATTTTTTTCACGCACAAGGCGTTTGGTATTTTTGGGGCATTTTAGTTGGTGTTTTTGGGGCATTTTAGTTGGTATTTTTGGGGCATTTTAGTTGGGGGGGAGTGAAATGATGGCGAGGGCGCGATATTTCATAAAATATCGCGCCCTCGCTGTATTTTGTCAAAGCCTTGAGAGGTGTGGTACCTCCCCCATGTGCAGTGTTTACTTTGCCGCAGCTTTTTTAGTGGCTGCGCGCCGTGTGGTCTTTTTGGCGGCGGCACGACGCACCGATGCCTTGGAGGCGTTGGCCTCGTCGGCCACGATTTCACGGCAGTCGGCAAGGGTCAGTTCCTTGGCGTCCTTACCCTTCGGAATCTTATAGTTGGCCTTCTTGTAGCTGATGTATGGACCGAAGCGTCCGTTGAGCACCTGCAATTCTGGCTCCTCGGGGAAAGTGGCAATCACACGCTGCGCCGCGCTGTTACGGCTGTCGATGATCAGCTGCTGAGCCTCCTCAAGGGTGATAGTCTCGGCCGTGAGGCCTTTCGGAATCGACACAAACTTACCTGCATGGCGCACGTATGGCCCGAAACGACCGATTGAAGCCACCACATCTTCGTCCTCAAATTTCCCAAGGGTGCGAGGAAGCTCAAACAGAGCCAATGCCTCTTCGAGGGTGATGGTCTGCAAACTTTGGTCGGCACGAAGCGACGCGAAGCGAGGCTTCTCGCCACCATCGCCAGTATTCCCCAACTGCACAGCCGGCCCGAAGCGGGTGATCTTCACCGACACAGGCTTACCCGTCTTGGGGTCGTTGCCCAGCATTCGCTCACCCACCTTATGCTCCAGGCGCAGACTTGCCACGCTCTCAATCACGGGATGGAAACTGGCGTAGAAATGCGCTATGGAGTCGTTCCACTGAGTGATGCCCTCAGCCACATCGTCGAAGTCATTCTCCACATTGGCCGTGAAATTGTAGTCGATAATTTTCGGGAAATATTTTATCAAGAAGTCGTTCACCACCATACCCACGTCGGTAGGGATAAGTTTCCCCTTTTCCGCGCCTGTAAGCTCCGTCTTAGTCTTGCTGGTGATTTTGCTCTTCGACAAGGTGAGAACCTCGTAGGAGCGCGACTCGCCCTTGCTCTCGCCCTTGGTGACATAATTACGCTGCTGAATGGTGGAGATAGTGGGCGCGTAGGTGGACGGGCGACCAATGCCCAGCTCCTCCATGCGGCGCACAAGCGAGGCCTCGGTGTAGCGCACTGGCTGCTGGGTGAAACGCTGTGTGGCCTCTATCGACTTCGGCGTCATCACCGTTCCTGCCACCATAGGAGGCAGCAGTCCGGCGTCTTTTTCTGTGCCCTCATCGTCGGTAGATTCGGTGTAAACTTTCAGGAAACCAGGGAAAGTGACCACCTCGCCAGTGGCTGCGAAATGCTCGTCACGGTTGCTGATAGAGATAGTGACGGTGGTTTTCTCAATTTTTGCATCGGCCATCTGCGAGGCTATGGTCCGCTTCCATATCAGATTATAGAGCTTCTTTTCCTGCGCAGTGCCTTGAATCTGGTGCTCCGACACGAAGGTGGGGCGAATGGCCTCATGCGCCTCCTGTGCTCCACGCGAGTGGGTGGTAAACTGGCGACGCTTGTAGTTTTCCTTGCCATAGTTGGCCTCTACTTCCTTAGCAATGGCGCCAAGTGCGAGGGTCGAGAGGTTCACCGAGTCGGTACGCATGTAGGTGATGCGTCCAGCCTCATAGAGCGACTGTGCCACACGCATCGTCTGCGAAACCGAGAAGCCCAACTTGCGTGCCGCCTCCTGCTGAAGAGTGGAAGTGGTGAACGGGGGCGCAGGGCACTTTGTGAGGGGGCGCACAGCCACATCGCTCACAGTAAAAGTGGCGCCCTTGCATGCCTCAAGAAACGCCATTGCCTCGCTGCGGTTAGCAAGCCGGCGGGAGAGTTCGGCTGAGAGCGTAGCGTCAGACCCGTCGGGGCGCATGGCGCTCGTCACACGGAAGTAAGGCTCACTCTTGAAATTAGCGATTTCCTTTTCGCGGTCGGCTATGAGGCGGACCGCCACACTCTGCACGCGTCCGGCCGATAGCCCTGGCTTAATTTTGCGCCACAGCACCGGCGACAGCTCAAAACCCACGATGCGGTCGAGCACACGGCGTGCCTGCTGGGCATTCACCAGGTTGATGTCGATATTGCGTGGATGCTGTATAGCCTCAAGAATGGCTGGCTTGGTGATCTCGTGAAACACGATGCGGCGTGTGTTCTCCGGCTTCAGTGCCAGCACCTCATACAGATGCCAAGCTATGGCCTCTCCCTCGCGGTCCTCATCGGAAGCGAGCCACACCATCTGTGCCTCCTTGGTGGCCTTTTTCAGGTCGGCCACACAGCGCTTCTTATCCTCAGGAATCTCATAAATAGGACGGAAGCCATGCTCCACGTCGATGCTGAAATCGCTTTTGTGCAAATCGCGAATGTGGCCTTGGCTGGCCATCACTTTATAGTCTTTTCCAAGATATTTCTCAATAGTCTTCGCCTTGGCGGGAGACTCAACAATCACTAAATTCTTTGGCATATATATAACCAGTTTTAAATCATATTCACGCCCCTCATTTCGGGCTAAAATGGGAAATCGGGTGCAAAATTAGACAAAAAAACTAACTTACTATAATAATGTGTGCGTTTTTTTGCATTTTTGGCTTTTTCTCTGCTCCATGGCAGACTTGGTCGCTGGACACCAGGAATTTTAAGAGTGAGGATTGCTGATATACTGAACTTTTTGTGCTAAATTTGCACGATAAAAACAATCTTATCAACACTATTTTTGCAATATGGATTTCACAAACAAACACAACGATAACAAAGAGGAAAAGGCCACTGTGGCAGCCACCGACATGCCCGTGAAGCAAACAGGATCACTTGCCGAGCGCATAGGCCGCGTGAAAAAAAGCCGCTGGATCAGGTTCGGCATCGTGTCGGCGCTGTTTGTAGGCTGGGTGGCATGGCTCGGTAGCTGGTGGGTGCTGGTGTTCTGGCTGCTGCTCGCCGACATCTACATCACCCAGTTCATACCCTGGAACTGGTGGAAATTCTCCAAAAATCCTATCGTGCGCAAGGTGATGGGATGGGTAGATGCCATCGTGTATGCGCTCATTCTCGTGTATTTCCTCTTCCTGTTCGTGGGACAGAACTACCAGATACCGTCGTCGTCGCTCGAAAAGACGCTGCTCACAGGCGACTACCTTTGGGTGAACAAGATGGTGTATGGCCCACGCGTGCCGCAGACCCCTCTTCATTTTCCTCTCGCGCAGAACACGCTTCCCGGAGGATTCGACAGCTACATTGAGTGCCCACAGTGGGAATATCACCGCCTGAAAGGCGTCAGAAAGGTGGAGCGCGGCGACATTGTGGTGTTTAACTTCCCAGCCGGCGACACAGTGGCAGTGAATGTGCCCAACCCCGACTACTACACGCTCTGCCTTACCGAGGGCCGCGCCAACGTGTGGGCCGACCGCGAGAAATACGGCAAGGTGAAATACCGCCCCGTGGACCGCCGCGACGCATACGTAAAGCGGTGCATCGGCCTGCCAGGCGAAACGCTGTCGATAAAAAAAGGCATCGTGTATATCAATGGAAAGGCGCTCCCAGAGCCTGAAAACATGCAGCGCAACTACATCATCGAGACCGATGGCACGCCTCTATCAACCGATTTGCTCGACGAGCTGAAAATCAGCAACGAGGCGCGCTCCATGGGCAACGGCACATCGCCTTACGGCGGCGAGCTGTGGTATGCCATGCCACTCACCAAAAGCGCGAAAAACGCCATCGAGCATCAGCCCTACGTGAAAAGCGTTCGCTTCCTCGAAATAGAGGAGAGCAACCCTATGGACTCGGTGCTCACCTATCCTTTAGGCGTGAGAAAATCATGGACGCACAACGACTACGGACCTCTTTGGATACCGAAAAAGGGCGCCACGCTCCGCCTCTCGCTTCAAAACCTCCCCTACTACATTCGCTGTATCAAAAACTATGAAGGAAACCAGGTGAGCGTGAAAGGCGGGAATATCTACATCAACGGAAAAGTGGCAAAGAGCTACACCTTCAAGATGGACTACTACTGGATGATGGGCGACAACCGCGACAACTCAAGCGACTCGCGCTACTGGGGCTTTGTGCCAGAAGACCATATCATCGGCACTCCTATGTTCGTGATTATCTCTTTCGACCCCGACAAACCTTTCCTCAAGAGCATTCGCTGGGATCGCATTTTCAAGGCAGCCAACCCCGACAAGTAATCAGAGATGACCCTTCACAAAGGCACTCCTGTGATAATGGGCAGCATGACAGCCGCAAGTGTGCGCTGCTATGCCGCCATGCTTCACGCCGGAAAGGTGATTGTGGACGCACGGGAATGCAAGCTGCCGCTGCGCCACAGCCATCACCGCTATCTGGTGGACGGGCCAAATGGCGTGCAAATGCTCACCGTGGCACTTGAGAGAAGCACCAACGCCATGCCTGTGCCCATCACCGACGTGAAAATATCGGAACACGGCAACTGGCGGCACCTGCACTGGGGCGCACTCTACTCGGCATACGGCAAGTCGGTATATTTCGACTACATTGCCGACGACTTGCACCACGTGATTTTCGGCAACCAAAGCTCGCTGCTTGAGTTCAACGCCGAGCTGCAGCGCCTTATCATCGACTTTCTCGACCTCCCCATAGAGGTGGCCACCCGCTCCATCACCGCAGATGATATGGCCGAGAGTATCGACCTGCGTGGCAGAATAGGGGGAAAACGCCCCGACACGTTGCCCATCACCGATGTGCCCTACTATCAGGTGTGGAGTGGGCGCCACGGTTTTCAGCCCGACCTCAGTATCCTCGACCTGATGATGAACACCGGCCGAGAGGCCATCTACACGCTCCTCAAAATGATCCCAAAGTGACGCTGTGCCAAAAATCCCATATTCAGACAGTTTCCTAACATAGCCGCATCAAAGACGACAAAGCGGTGAGCGCTATTTCAGATAGTCGTCGAAATAGCGGGTGATGCGCTCGTGAAGGTGCACACTCTGGTGCCCGCGCATATTGTGTGGCTCGCCAGGATACACAAAGAAGTCGGGCTGTGTGCCGGCGGCAATGCAGGCCTTAAGGAAAGAATAGGCGTGCTGCGGCACCACCACGGGGTCGTTTAAGCCAATAATAATCTGAAGGCGGCCTTTCAGGTCTTTTGCCTTGTGGAGCAGACTTGTCTTCTCGTAGCCCTCAGGGTTGAGCTGCGGTGTGCTCATATAGCGCTCGCCATACATCACCTCATACCACTTCCAGTCAATCACCGGGCCGCCAGCCACGCCCACCTTAAACACATCGGGGTAGTTGGTCATCAGGCTGATGGTCATAAATCCGCCAAAACTCCAGCCGTGCACACCCAAGCGGTCCATATCCACAAAGGGCTGTGCGCGCAAAAACTCCACGCCCTTCATCTGGTCCTGCATCTCCACCTGCCCAAGCTGGCGGTAGGTGGCGAGCCCAAACTCGCGTCCGCGGCGGTTGCTGCCACGGTTGTCGAGAATGAAAAGCACATAGCCGCGCTGCGCCATATAGGTCTCCCAGCTGCGGCTGTGCCAGTGCCATCCGGCATCCACATTGCGAGTGTGCGGGCCACCATACACATACACCACGGTAGGATACTTCTTCGTGGCGTCGAAGTCGGGTGGCAGCACCATGCGGTAGTAGAGGTCGGTAGTGCCGTCGGCGGCCTTGATGGATCCACTCTTGTAAATGGGCACGGCATAGCCCTTCCATGGATCGGCGGCGGTGAAGTAGCGCACAGCCTTGCCTGTGGCCACATTCACAATGTCGATATTGCGAGGCACATCAGGCTCTTGATACCAATCAACGGCATACGCGCCAGTCTCGCTCAGCAAGCAGCTATGCACGCCCTTGCCATCGGCGTCGATTAGCATGCGCTTGCCCGTGGCCACATCCACACGGTAAACATTGTTCTGCAAACAGTGAGCCTCGGTGCTCTCAATCACCACTGAGCGGCTCTTGGTGTCGAATCCCACCAACTTTGTCACTTCCCAGTCGCCGCTGGTGAGCTGCTTCACAAAGTTGCCTTTCACGTCATACACATACAGGTGGTTGAAGCCATCTTTCTCGCTTTGCAATATGAATTTCGACGCGTCCCACGGCAGAAAGCGAAGCGGTACGCCCGGCTCAATGTATTTTGGGTGCGACTCGTGGTAAAGCTCGGCAAGTGGCTCGCCTGTGGAAGCGTCGTAGCTCACCAGGTGCATATCATTCTGCGCGCGGTTCATCTGCTGCACATACACAGTGCCTCCGTCGGGGCTCCATGTGATGCCACAAAAATAGCGGTCGGTGGGGTCGCCAGCCTTTAAATAGATGATTTTTCCGCTTGCCAAGTCATACACGCCAATGGTGACAAGATGGGACGTCTGCCCCGCCATCGGGTATTTTTCGGGTGCGGGCGAAGCCATCAAGTGGGTAGTGTCGGTAAGCTCCGGCACATTCACTAAGGGATAGTCGGCCACCATACTCTGGTCCATACGGTAGAAGGCTAATTTGGTGCCCGAAGGATTCCAGAACAGCCCCCCGTCGATGCCAAACTCGTTGCGGTGCACGCTCTGGCCATACACGATATCACGAGAGCCATCAGAGGTGAGGCGCTTCAAATTTCCATCGGCATCGCGCACATAAAGATTGTCGGCATCCACAAATGCCACAGCCTTGCTTTGCTTGCACCACGCCGACGCCTGCGCCTCTTTGGTGCGGTCCTGGCTCCATACCACCTGGTGAGTGCGGAAATTCACGAGTTTACGTTGCCCACCGGTGGTCAGCAGCACAAGGCTCTGCCCGGCATAGGGCATCGACACGCCCCGAAGCGAACGGAAAGCATCGGGCAGTTCGCCCCACTCACGAATCTGGCTAAGGGTGAAAAGCGTTTTCTCTTTGCCAGTGCGCAGGTCCACCTGTGCGCAGAGCGAGTCGGTGGCGTGCACAAGCCTGTCGCCCCACCAAAAGAGCGACTGGTTTTGAGGGGTCATCTGGCGGTAGTTTTTGCCGCCAAAGTTCAAGTCTTCAAGCGTGAACTGCTTTTGTGCCACCACGGCAAAGGTGGAGGCCATCAAAATTATAGCTGTCGAAAAAAGTAGGCGTGAGATGCGTGATACCATATATGTTCTGTTATTCGTTTTTTTTGATGAAAAAAGTCACAAATTATCTGCACACAAAATTAACTAAATTCCATTACACCACAATCATGCACAAGGCTATTTTAAGAGGAAATATGCTGAAGAAATATGTTATAAAACACAAAAACAGAAATGATTACAATAAAATGGAGAAAACTCGTTTTTTTTGATGAAAATATTTGTTTTCAAGACGGAAGTTTTCCTATATTTGCATTCAGAAAAAGCGTGTGAACTCTTTAAGACACTTTCGCCCCTCTGTGTGCGATCGTGGTTTTAATATTTACAAATCATTTAGTCTAAATTTCCCTATGTCGTGAAATACACGAGGTAGCATGTGAATGTGAAATCTATATGGCACGACGACAGATGAAGGCTCTCCTTTCCTCAAAAAGGGCAGCCTTCATTTCTTTTCCACCGCCCCCCCGAGCCGACCGTATTTTATAGGCACGCTATAATGCGACGGGGCTGTGATCCAGAAAAAAGAGATGCCGGGCTGCCACGCAAAGTCTTCTGCGTTACAGCCCGGCATCTCTTTTGGTCGGGGTGAGAGGATTCGAACTTCCGACCTCCACGTCCCGAACGTGGCGCGCTAACCAACTGCGCTACACCCCGAAGTTCTTTCGGGTGCAAAGTTAGCACATTATTTCATTATCTGCAAAATTAATTTGCGGTGTCTTTAGCTGGCGCCACGGACGGCTGCAGGCGCTTGATTTTCTTCACCTGCCATGCCATGAGCAGCACTGCCGTGATGATGGAGCAGGTGTCGGCAAAGGGGAAAGCCAGCCACACACCGTCGATGTGCCAGAAATGTGGCAGAATCAGCAAGAACGGAATGATGAACAGCACCTGGCGCGTGAGGCTCATGAAGATCGACTTGCCTGCCTCGCCCACCGACTGGAAGAAGTTGGTGACCACCATCTGAAACCCTGCCACCCAGAACATGGCGGTGGCCAGGCGCAGAGTGGTGGAGCTGGTGGCGATAAGGGCTGGGGAGGAGGTGAACATGCGCGAGATGGCCTCGGGAAAGAACTGGCAGGCAAGGCAGCCGAGCGCGGTGACCACAGTGCACACGCTTGCCGATATCCAGAATGTGCGCATCAGGCGGTCGAAGCGCTTTGCGCCGTAGTTGTAGCCCACAATAGGCTGCATACCCATGCACACGCCCACCACGAAGGTGATGACAAGGCCGGTGATGGCGGTGAAGATTCCGATGGCAGCCACAGCCGAATCACCTCCGTAGTGATACACGGTGTTGTTGATAACGGCATTGATGACGCAGCCTGCCGAGTTCACAATACACGGAGCCGCACCTATGGCGAGGATGGGCAGCAAGATGTCTTTGCGGAGCCCATAGATGCCTTTCATAAAGTGGATTTCATTCTTTTTGTTAAAGAAATGGGCAAGCACAAACAGCATCGACACTCCCATCGAAATGTCGGTGGCTATGGCTGCACCCTTAATGCCCCACTGGAGCACGAAGATGAAGATGGGCGCCAAAATCACGTTCAACCCTGCGCCTATAAACATGGTGATCATGGCTTTGGTGGGGTAGCCGGAGGCGCGCATGATGTTGTTGTAGGTGAATGTGATATTGTTGAACAGCAGTCCGGGCAGTATGTATAGCATAAAGTCGCGGGCATAGGGAAGCGACACTTCACTGGCTCCGAACAGGTGGAGCACAGGGTCCATAAATATGCCGAACAGGGCAATATAGATGGTGCCGAACACCAGTGTCATCACGATGCTGTTGCCCAGCACCAGCTCTGCCTTGTCTTTGGCCTGCATGCCGAGCAGAATCGACGTGCGCGCGCTTGCGCCAGCGCCGATAAGCACGCCGAACGCAGCGCTCACATTCATCACCGGGAAGGTGATGGCAAGGCCGGCTATGGCCTCAGGGCCCACGCCCTGGCCGATGAATATGCGGTCGATGATGTTGTAGATCGACATTACCACAATGCCCACCACTGCTGGCAGACTGTATTTCCAGAGCAGCTTACCGATGGGGGCGGAGTCAAGTTCTTGAAGTCGGTTATTAGATTTTCCCATATATATATCAATGAATTTTTGGATTGCGACTGCAAAGTTACAATAAATTCCGCAACTATTCGTTTTTATATTTTATATTTCCCCTTACACCCTTATATGCGATGAAAAAGAAAGTATTGGTTGGGGCGCTGCTGTGGCTGACGCCTGGCCTTATTAGCGAAAATTGCGTGGCGGCAGCCGAGACCACCGAAAATATGGGCCACAGGCATTGGCTGGGCCGTGTGGAAGTGGCCACTTACAACGCCCTCGACTGGAGCGTGGAGTGGGGCGTGGACTATTACCCGATACGGTATGCCGGAGTGGGATTAAGTATGTGTGCAGCGGGCGATTTCGGCGGCACCGGGCAGTCGGTGTCGCATGGCGGAATGATGTGTCTGACCAAGAATCTGAACGATGAACTGTGGCTCAGGTGCTCACTCCTGCTTCAGAGCCCTGCGCTGTGGCGCAATGCCGACGGGTCGCTGCGTCTGACCATAAAAGAGGATTGTGGCCTCACGATGCCGCTGCCAGCCAATAAGAATGTGGCTTACACCATGATTCCTAACCAACCCGGCGTGTATGTGAACCCCGCTACGGAATATTCAAAAAACAGTGGCGGGAAACCGTGCTTTATCCATTTCAAGACATCACTTGCCCTCGACCTGGACCGGTGGCAGCTTTGGGCTGGCTACACTTGGAGCAACTTAGACGCTTACAGCGCTGTGAGAAAGGTGAGAATCGGCGGTGTGCCGCTATCGCTGCCGGCAAAGCGGCAGATGAGCGGGGTGCATCTGGGCGTTGGCTACAGGTTTTAATAAAGAGTGCGTTCCGCACGGCGCCCGCGCATGCCGCGCAAAAAATAAAGGTGAAATGATGGCGGAGTGTCGAGGCTTTTGTATCTTTGTGAATAAAATCGGAATATTATGCGCCCACACATTCTGCCACGGCGGAATAAGGGGCTGAACCAAAAGTATATTTAGTAAAATCACCTCTGAAATGAAATTTGCAGAAAAATGTAACTCGCTTTTCGATGCCACCGTTGCACTTTACCACCGCACCGACGATGTGGACGCTAAAGTGGCCAATCCCTACGAGGAGGGCACCATCGAGGCGAAGCTCTTTGTAAAAAACTGGATCGACACCGTGCAGTGGCATCTGGAGGACATTATCCGCGACCCTGATATCGACCCTGTGGAGGCTCTGGCGCTAAAACGCCGCATCGACAAGTCGAACCAGGACCGCACCGACTTGGTGGAGGATATCGACACCTACTTCCGCGAGAAATTCGCTGGCGTGAAGGTGCATGCCGATGCCACTATCAATACCGAAAGCCCGGCGTGGGCCATCGACCGCCTTTCCATCCTGGCGCTGAAAATCTACCACATGCGTGAACAGGCCACCCGCACCGACGCCGACGCCTCTCACCTGCAGCGCTGCCAGGCCAAGCTCGATGTGCTGCTGGAGCAGCGTGCCGACCTCACCGCCGCCATCGACCAGCTTCTCGACGACATAGCCGCCGGCAGAAAATTCATGAAGGTGTATCGCCAGATGAAGCTCTACAACGATCCTGCCACCAACCCGGTGCTTTATGGCAAAAAATAACGCACCGAGGGGCATGACCGTGCTCGTGACGCGCTTCTCGGCGCTTGGCGATGTGGTGATCAGTGTGCCCGTGCTCTACTCGGTGTGCCGCGCCTATCCCGATGTGCGCTTTGTGATGCTCACACGCCCCTGGCCAGCCGAGGCGCTGATTCAGCGTCCGGCCAATCTTACCGTGGTGGGAGTGGATCTGAAAAAGTATGGCGGGCTGGCAGGAATGCGCCGGCTTGCCGCTGAGCTTCGCGCCGAATATGCCATTACCCACATGGCCGACCTGCACAGCGTGATGCGCACGTGGGCCATAGGCTTCTTTATGCGGCTTCATGGCGTGAAGGTGGCGCGCATCGATAAGGGCCGCCCTCAGAAGCGGGCATTGGTGAAAGGTAAAATCCATGAGCAGCTCACCACTTCACACGACCGCTACGAGGCGGTGTTTCGTGCGCTTGGCTTTGTGTGGAAGGAAACTTTCAGCGGCTATGCCCCAATCAGCGGCAGCGCGCTGGTGGCTCAGAAGCAGCCCGGTGAGCGCTGGGTGGCTGTGGCTCCTTTCTCGCAGCACCGCGGCAAGGAATACCCGCTTCCACTGATAGAGAAAGTGGTGGAAAGCCTCACGCGCACCGAAGGCCTGACGGTGATGCTATTTGGCGGTGGCGAAAAAGAGAAATTGGCACTTCGGCCCATAGTGAAAAAATACGCCCACACGGTGTCGGTGGCAGAAATCAAGCACACCTTCACCGATGAGTTCGCCCTGATGCAACGATGCGACGTGATGCTCTCGATGGACTCCGCCAACATGCACCTTGCCTCGGTGGCGGGTGTGCCGGTGGTAAGCGTATGGGGAGCCACCCACCCGTTCTGCGGGTTTATGGGCTGGAGGCAGAGCCTTGAGGGCGCCGTGCAGCTTCCTTTGCCGTGCCGCCCATGCTCCGTGTTCGGGCAGAAGCCGTGCAAATATGGCGATTACCGGTGCCTCACGGGCATCGATCCGGAAATTATAGTAAACAAAATCAAGAAAGTGATATATGGCTAAAAAGATACTCGTGACGGGGGCCGGCGGCTTCATAGGAGGCTTTATCGTGGCAGAGGCGCTCAAGCGCGGCTACGACACTTGGGCGGCTGTGCGCAAAACCACCAACCGTGAGTTTTTACAAGACGAGCGCATTCATTTCATAGAACTCGACTTCACCAATGCCGACGCGCTACGGTCGGCGATCAGCCAGGAGGCTGCAGAAATAGGGGGGCGATGGGATTATGTGGTGCACAACCTCGGTGCCACCAAGGCTGCCAACTACCTCGATTTCGAGCGTATCAACTATGGCTACATGCGGCTGCTCGTGGACACGCTCAAAGCCATCGACGCCGTGCCCGACGTGTTTCTGCTGATGAGCAGCCTGAGCGTGATGGGGGTGGGCGACGACGAGGGCTACACGCCATTCAAGATTTCCGACGACCCTGTGCCGAACACGCGTTACGGAATGTCGAAGGCCAAGGCGGAAAACTACCTGAAAATGGTGCCCGACTTCCCTTACACCATTTTCCGCTGCACAGGTGTGTATGGCCCGCATGAGCGCGACTACTTTTTGATGATGAAGTCCATAGCTTCGGGATTCGACTTCAGCGTGGGCTTCCGCAAGCAGATGCTCACTTTCATCTATGTGAAGGACTTGGCCACAGCGGTGATCAAAGCCCTTGAGGCAGGGCCGAAGCGGCGCCCCTACTTTATCAGCGAAAACAAGGGCTACACGCAGAAGGAGTTCCGTAAAATCGTGTGCCACGAGCTGAACAAAAAGTTTGTGCTGCCGGTGGTGTGCCCGATATGGCTGGTGCGCATCGTGTGTGTGCTCTGCACTATCTACACCAAGTTCACCGGTAAGCCCACCACGCTCAATGTGGACAAGTTTCGCATACTCAAGCAGCGTAACTGGCTATGCGACACCTCCGACACCGAGCGCGACTTCCACTTCACGCCCCAGTACACCCTTGAGCAGGGCGTGAAGGAGGCCATCGACTGGTATCGCCAGGCCGGCTGGCTCAAATGAGCCTACAGAGGCGATGATGCCTGCCAAAACACAAAATGGTAATTTTGCATACAAAAAAATGGGGCTGTGCCATAACGACACAGCCCCATGTATATCTCACTAATTGTGATGTGCGGCGTGCAAAAGTGAAGGCTCTACTCCACAATCACCTTAGTGGCTCCATTCCCACTCACTGTCACCACATATACACCAGCCTGCACAGGCACGCTCACCTCGCTGGAGGCATTTGAAAGCTGTGCCACCACACGGCCGTCGATAGAGGCCACAACAATTTTAGCTCCAGCGGCGTTTGCCACGTTGATGCAGCCATCGCCCGCGGTCACAGAGGCTTTGCCCTCAAGGGTGGTGGTGATGCCAGTGGCCTCACTGGTCACATCGAGCTTGTAGCAGTAGAGATAGAGGGTGCCGGCGTCGGAAACGGCATGCAGACCCACGAAGTAGTCGCCATCGGCCGCTGGTGAAAATGTGCCGGTCAGCTCCATGGGCGAGCGGTAGCCGCCCTCTATTATGGTAGCTGGTATCACGGTGCTGGTCATCGCTTCAGCCGTGGCAGCATCGCCCACCTTCACTTCCGCTTTCTCGGTGTAAGGGTCCATGGCGTTGGCAAACTGGGCCACAATGGTGTATTTATTGCTGGCCTTCATCTTCAAAGGCGGAGTAATGAGCCAGTCGTCGGCAGCGTTGTCGTTGTTGAACACATATTTAGCCCCACGGAAATCGCTGCCCCAGGTCGAGCCGTCGCCGTTTGCGTCGATAGTGGTGTAGAGGCTAAAGTTGCCATCGCTGAAGTCTTTATTGTAAGGCACCTGAAGAGCTTCACCAAGCACCACCTCGTTAGATTTGGCAGGAGTGGCCTCATAGTCGCCGTCCACAGCCACCACCTCGTAATAGAAGCTGCCGAGTTTGCCCACGCTGTTGGCGTCGGCGCATTCAGTGCCCTTCACGCCCTTAGCCACCGCCACGCTGTCGGGGTAGCGGGTTACATTATAAGTGACAGTGGACGGGTCGAACTTAGCGCCATGAGCGCCAGTGGTCACAGCTTCCCATTTCACCGAAGCACCATCTTTTGTGCGTGCAGCACTCACATGGCTTACCGAAGCCGGCACATCGAGTCCGAAATACTGCTTGCAGATGTACTCGGGGCCATATCCAGCCGCATTCTTTGCGCGGGCCGACACGCTGTGCTCTCCACGCTCCACGTCAAGGTCGACACTCACGCTGGCTCCAGCAGGAGCATCAGCAGAAGCTTTCACCACGCCATCGACCAGCACCTCGTAAGCGAGGCTTCCGGTGATAGGCGCGCCACCGTAAGTGGCAGAGGGCAACACGAGTGTGGCCTTGCCGCTTAAGGCCGACTCGGCAAACGAGAGAGCCAGGCTTGCGGGAATTTCAGGCACTCCGGCAGCAAACACCGGCGTTTTGGAAAACACGCCCACAAATTCCTTCCCGCCTGTGGCCCAGGTGGAGACGCGTGTGGCTTTGCCTGTGGAAAGGTCCACGGTGTAGATGCCGCTCTGGCTATCGTCGTCGTTGAAGGCGCACCAGTAAAATTGCTTTGTGCCGAAATCGAAAGTGGCATCTTGCAAATATTTTGGCTTAAAGCCTGTGTCGCCAATTATAGTGATAGACCCGTCCTCTGGACTGATTTTGCCAAACTTACCCTCGTCGTTCACAAAATAGAGCGTGCCGGTGGCATCGCTTGCGAGCGCGCTGAACGAATGGTCAAGGAAGGCGATGGTGTCGCAGGCGGCTGTCTGGGTGTTGAGCGTGCCAAAATAGAACTGCTCACGCTCCTCACTGTAGAAGCTACCATAAATCTTCTTGGTCACAGGACTAAAGGTGAGCGATGTAGCCACTGAGGAGTGGGGAGCCTCCACCTGATTAGTGAGTGCCCATGTGGAGGGGTTGTAGGAATTCAGATGGCAAGAATTAATGTTGCCATACTTGGTGGTGTACTCAATGGCAAAATAGGCGGTGTCGGCCAAACATGCGCCGCCGTTGGCCTTTGTCACAGCATCCGCCACTTTCTTGACCGATGCGCTCGATGCCACATCGGTGGAGTAGATGCCAGAAGGAGCCACATTTTTGGTGGCCTCATCGTAGATGAGATTGCCGTAAAGCGTAACATTGCTTCCCACGGCTGCAGAAGCATTTGCGGCAAGTGCCGAGACCGACACAAAGGCCGCGGCTAACAAAGAGTAGTTAGTTTTCTTCATATAACATGTTTTTAATAAAAAATCACTTAGCCTATAACAAATTGTAGAATAATGTTGTACAAAATTATATAATTTAAAGAATTTAAACAATAAAAATATCAATTATTTCGCGTCAGCAACACGTTTTGCACAATGTGTAAAAATGACCAATACACCACAAATAGGTAAATATGGTGCACACATTTGTTAAAATAAACAAAAAGATAGGTAAAATTTTGCGTCAGCTCTTGCAGTTAACAAAATCTTACCTATCTTTGCAATGTGTTTTTCATGGTATTAGATTTAAGGTTAATTAAGATTGGTTGTCGTGAGACAGTCAATCTTTTTTTTATGCCATTTTCTGGCTAACGCCGTCAGCGGAGCACCACGGTGCGGAAGCCAAACGAGCGGAAGAGTTTTTCAAGCTGTGCCCTGCCCGATTGCGCCGCCTTCTCCATAATGCCGCTTTTCATAGCCTCGTCCACAAGCGCGTTTTGCAGGTCGGCGTGAACCGTCTGCACTCGGTCGTGAGGCCAGTTGCCGTCGTCGATAAACACCTCGCAGTCCTTCGGGTTGCAGATGGTGTCGAGCACCTCCACCGGCGGCAGTTTCACGAACAGGGTGTCGCCATTGATTTTCACCGCGTCGGGGGCAAGTTTGTCAAAATCATAGCCTGCGCGCAGGGTTCCGTGCCCGATTAGGCAAATGCGGTCGCGCTGGCGAAGCAGGTTCTTCAGCCAGTTGTCGCTGGTCTTCTCTTCCGACACAGTCACATCGCCATAATAGCACGCTGTGGTAAACTTCTTGATTTCACGGATTTCCGTCACCACATTGGGCGTCTGATCGATTTTCACCACTGGCTGCTTCTCGCTGAAGGGCCACCACTTGTAGGTGTCGGCCACAAAAATATAGGCCATACCCGTGATTGCCACCACAAGCAGCAGTGTGATAATATTTTTTGTGAGTTTGATCATCATTTCTCAAATTTAATGGTTACACTTTTATAGCCCAGCCGTGTGAGCATTCGCTCAAAGAATGTGCGGGCATTGCGCTCGGCATCGGCAAGGATGGCATATTTCCCGCTTGTCACATCGGCAAGAATCGACTGCTCGCCTTGCTGGAGCAGGAGCTGGCGCTCCTCTGCCGTAAACTGATGGCGAAACCCTGTGGCCTCGTTCTCCACAAGCCGCACCTCGGAGAACGGCATTTTATACGAAAGCACCTTCACCTTCGGTAGCGTCACGGTGATGGCCATGGCTGAGGAGTCGATACGCGTCTGGCTGTCGTCGTAGTCAGCCATGTCCACGCCCGCCTGCAGATAAGCGTTGCATTTAAAGAGCACGCGCTTCTCTCCCAATTTCCACCAAGTGCAGTCTTTGGCCTTGATGATTTTCGACACGGTGTACTGCACAGTGGCAAGCTGCCCGGTGGCGGCCATCAGCTGCACGCGGTCTGCTGGTGGGCTCACCTTTGGTGCGGGCAAGGGCTTCTGGCACGCGCCAAGGCCCAGCACCAGGGCTAACGTGGAGGCGAACAGCGTGAAGCGATAAGCGTTTTTACGATTTGTTTTCATGCGTGATAAATTAATTATTTTCAATATAGTTGCGGATTAGACGCTATTTCTCGGCGTTGGTTTAAGCGCGCGCACTTACGCCATACGCGCCACCTGCCACGCCACCGCAAACATACATATCCGCGTAAGCCACCGCAAGGGCAAAATGGCTACACACGCACATAAAAAAACTGTGGCACTCATCAAATGCGCCACAGCCAAAGTCCAGCCCCCAATTGAGCCGGTATATTTTTTTAAAATTATTGCTATTTTTTAGAACTTATAACCTGCCGAGAGGTAGAAATTCTTGTTGGCTCCTGTTCCCTTCTGGGTATTGAGCAAGCCCACATCAAAGCCAAGCGACACTGAATAGTGCTTATAAAGGTCGATACCGGTGCGCAAGCCTAAGCCCATGTCGAAGCGACGGAAGCCAAGGTCACCGAACACGGTCTTGCCGTCGGTCTTGCCAAACAGTCCCACAGCTAAATACGGACCCATTTCATAGAAGAACTTGAAGTTCTGGTTGATGATGTGGCTGTAACCAGCGTGGATAGGGATTTCGAGGTAGTAAGGGTTATACACGGTTTTCTTGCCATCCGCCTCAAATTTGCCGCCCTTCAGCGAAATAAGGGCCGCCACATTGCCATAAATGGCATTTTCCTGGGTGAAGAACTTGAAGTCCCTCGAGGCACGCACACCTGCATGGAAGCCTACGCGCGACACGATGGTGTTATAGCTAATGTTGGAGGCTTGCACACCTGCCACCACCTCAAACTGCACGTCATTGTTCTCGTTTTCTGCGCGAGCCACACTGGACAACGCCATAATGGCTATCATTACAATCGATAAAACTCTTTTCATTTACTTGATATTATATATGCGTTTTTTGATTATTTGGGCAAAGTTAATCATTTTTTTTTGCCCGAATGCCACAGCCTTTCCATTTTCATCGCCATAGGCAGATAATGACCAATAATTCAGCAAAATCACCGAATAGTAATCATCACAGCATATCCACGCTGCACGAATGCCCACCCCGCTAATTTTTTCACAGCGGTGAGGTGGTATATCACAGCACCGCCCCCCATTTTTTTAGAGTTATCTGAATTTGTCTCAACTGCTGATTTCCGCAGTGTCATTAAGTTTGGATAGGTTGCAGCTGTGTCACTTCCCGTTTGGCTTTTTTCCAAGAAGGGTGGCGTTGCGGCGCAAGCCTGCGAGCTTGGCGCGCTTGATGGGGCTGTGGCGAAATGTGGCGGAAAACTGCTCCTGCGTCATGTCGAGCACACGCTGGCGTGTGAGATGCAACACCGCCTCGCGGGCCTGAAACTCTGGGCGTGTGGTGGGCTGTGCCCCTCGGTTGTGCGGGCAGCAAAGCTGGCACTCGTCGCAGCCATAAAGATGGTTGCCTATTTTTTCCGTAACCCAGTCGGACAGATGCTCATCGCGGTTTTCAATCGTCTGGCACGACAGGCAGCGCGCCGCGTCAAGCGTGCCACCGCTCAACGCCCCTCCCGGACACGCCCACTCGCAGGCGTGGCATTCTCCGCACGAGAGCGTGCAAGGCTCGTCGGCAGGCAATTGAAGCGTGGTCACCAACTCGCACAAGAAGAAGAAACTCCCCTTGCCTGGGATAATCAGCAGGGTGTTCAGCCCTATGAATCCAATGCCGGCCTGCTGAGCCCAGTATCGCTCAAGAATGGGAGCGCTGTCCACACACACGCGGCACTCGTGCCCAGTGGCAGATTTGATAAACGCCGCCAACTGGCGCGCCATGTCGCGCACCACCTCATGATAGTCGGAGCCATAGGCATAACGCGCCACCTGCGGCGCGTCCACGCTCTGAATCTGCCGCGGCAGATAGTTCACCGCCAGCGATATCACCGTCTGCGCCCCTTCCACCAAGGCGGTGGGGTCGAGACGCAGGTCGGTGTGATTGCCGGCCCACTGCATACAGTGGTTCTTGCCGTCGGCAATCCACTGCGTGAAAGCCCGTGCCGCATCGTGGTTCACCGGCGCGGCATGGGCAAAACCTACGGCATCGAAGCCTAATCGGCGTGCCTCGGCCTTGATGGCCTCACTTATGCGACATTGGGATTTTTGCAAATTCGTAACCTTCACTGCGCAGCCACTCTATGGCTCGTGGCAGCGCATATTTCATATTCTTCTCTGCTTTGAGCGAGTCGTGAAACACGATGATAGAGCCACCGCGCGCAAAGTGCTTCACATTGTTCAGCACCTGCTCACCATTGAGCTTGCGGCTATAGTCGTGGCTCACGAGGTCGTACATGATGATGGCGAAACGCGAGCGCAGCACCTTCGACTGTGCCCAGCGCAGCAGGCCGTGGGGCGGACGGAAAAGGGAGGAGTGGATCAGCTCGTTGGCCTGAAACACATTGTGCAAATACACTTTGGTGCTCACCTTCGCGCCCTGCATGTGGTTCATGGTGTGGTTGCCCACACTGTGGCCACGGCGCATTATTTCCTGAAACAGTTCGGGGTTGCGCTTCACATTCTCGCCCACGCAGAAGAATGTGGCCTTCACCCCATAGCGGTCGAGGGTGTCGAGCACCCACGGCGTCACTTCGGGAATGGGGCCGTCGTCGAATGTGAGATACACGGTGCGAGGCTTGAAGTGCAGACGCCACACCGTTTCGGGAAACAGCATGCGGTAAAGCAGTGGCGGACGTTCCACCAGCCGATTGAGATAGCGTTTGATGCCCATATTATGAATAATCGTGTATGGATGATACAAAAAAACACAAAAGGCGGACTTTTTTGAGGTGCCGCCTTCTATGTGGATTCTTAAAAACTATTCTTCGCCGGAGGATGGCCCACCGCCAAACATTGTCGAGAAGCCAGAGTCTGCCATTCCGCCAGAGCCAAAGCTGTCGGCAGGAGCCGCCACCGCCTCCTCTTGCGGCTGCTGCTGCTGAGGATGCTCCTTCTGCTGAATCAGCATCTGGATGGTGGCCTGCACCGCTTTCACGTCCACGCCAAGGGCTGCCACCTTATTCAGCAAGGCTCGATAGCCAGCCTTGTTAATCTGCTCGTAGAACATGAGCAACTGTGGCACATAGCTGTTAGCGATGTAATTGTCGATATTGCAGGTGCTAAGCATTGGATACAGGGCGTTCAGGCGCTGTGCGAAGGCCGTCCATCTGGCAAACTGCATCACATCATTCTCCACAAGTGTGGCGGCAGTGGTGCGGTAAGCCTGCTTTTTGGTGAGCTGGAAGAGGCGCTCATATACGCGCGCCATCTGCATGCGGTTGTTGAATGTGTATGGGCAAGCCTTTTCCGACATCTTGTCCTGCATCAGCGCAAGCACTTTCTCAGCCTTGCTGACGCGGTCGGCGTAGAACTTGTCCACATCCATACCGTAGAAAGTCTTCGGATTCTTCACATCTTTCACCTTCACCTGTGAGGCCTCAGCCTCTTCCACGAGGTCGCTGGCGAGCGTGATAATCATCGTGCGGGTGGTGTTGACCATACGGCGCACGGTTTCGTCGAGGTAAATTTTACCGGCACGGCCTTCTGGTGAGTCAAGTCCGCCCCAGCGGAATTTTTTGGTCACGTTCTCATACATCTTGTCGGTGTTCGACTTAATTTCCTCGCCATATTCCTGGGTGCGCAGCGGGGTAATCTGGTACGCCATACCGGTATTTTGCATATATGGAGTGAACTCGGCGTACATGTCGTCGGCCACGGTGCAAGCGAAGTAGACAGGGCGTTTCCAGCCTTGGGTGATGCTGGAGTTCACAAGGTCGAGCACCATCATGTCGCTCGCTGAAGCCCAGCCATTCTGGTGGGCATCGCCAAACGGCACGTTGAGCTGATCCTCTGCATAGTCGCGCTTAGCGGCAGAAATCACGCCAGCCTTCACCGCAGCGTCGGCATTTGAGGGAATAAACAGGTTGCCACTGTCGAGCTTGCCTCGCACCACGCCATCCTCGTCACGCTCTGCGTCGGAGGAGTAGAACTTCTTCAGTGCGTCGGTGGCCGACAGGATGTTGTACATTCCACCGTCGGTCTCGATTGTGGTGCCCGCGCGGTTGCCGTAGGCGTAACTGAGCGAACCTGCCATCATGGGCAGTGGAGCCGACTTGTAGGCGGCGCGCTGCATCTGGGCTATATACCAGTCGGTGGAGAGGTAGCTCAAGTTCACCACGCGCACATCGGTGCGGTAGCCTTCCACTTCCTGCAGATACCACAGCGGGAAAGTGTCGTTGTCGCCGTTGGTGAAGATGATTGCGTTCTGGTCGAGGCTCGACAGATAGTTCATGCCGAAGTCGTGTGCCGTCTTGCGGTAAGAGCGGTCGTGGTCGTCCCACGTCTGGCTCACCATCTGCAATGGCACGACAACGCCAATCGCCACAGCCACCAATGCCATGGCCTTCGATGCTCCGCTCGACTCTATCTCAGCCTCAGCCTTTGCCTTCTTGGCACGCTGAATGAGCTTCATGGCCATGCTCCACAGGCCAGCCACACCCATGCCCACCCAGATGGCGTAGGCGTAGAAGGAGCCAGCATAAGCGTAGTCGCGCTCACGGGGCTGCAGCGGTGGCTGGTTGAGGTAAAGCACAATGGCTATGCCTGTCATGAAGAACAGGAAGAACACCACCCAGAACTGCTCAATGCCACGCTTGCCGGCAAACGCCTGCCACAGCAAGCCTATCACACCGAGCAACAGCGGCAGACAGTAGAACACGTTGTGCCCCTTATTTTCCTTTCCATATTCGGCAGGGAGCAGCTCCTGGTCGCCGAGGCGGGCGTTGTCGAGGAAGTCGAAGCCAGTTATCCAATTGCCTCGTGTCACATCGCCCATCTCGCAGTTCAAGCCCTGCACGTCGTTCTGGCGACCTGCGAAGTTCCAAAGGAAGTAGCGCATATACATATAGTTGAGCTGATAGCCAAGGAAGAACTCAATGTTGTTCAAGAACGATGGCTTGGGCAGCATTTGCTGCGCCTGGCTGAAACGGTTGTCGGGATTGCCGTTCTCATCCACGATGATGGTGGCGAGCGTTTCGCTGAACGGCTTGTTGTTCACATCAAAATAGGTGTTGTAGTAGTCGGCATGGTTAGGCGACCAAATGCGGGGGAACAGCATGTTCATCTCGCTTGGATACACTGGATCCTTGGCATAGCCAGTGCCCACATAGTGGTCGGGCTGGTCGGCCGAGGTTTTCACCACGCGCGCCCACTGCTTGTTGCCTTTCTTGAAGCGAGTGGAGGCTGTGCCTTGGGCGTTGCTCTGATATTGTGGCGTGCTGGCAGTATATGCAGGTCCATAGAGCAGCGGCGTCTTGCCATACTGGTCGCGGCTCAAGTAGCTCGACAGGGCGAACATATTGTTCGGTGAGTTCTCGTCGAGCGGAAGATTGGCGCTTGAGCGAATGATGATGAGCGAGTAGCAAGAGAAGCCTATGAATATCATGAGCGAGCTGATGAGGATATTACTCATCACGCGGCGGTGCACCTTCTTCATGAAATAGAACAGGTACACGCCCAGGGCGATGACGAGCACAAGTGGAATGAGCAGGTTGTCGCCAATAAAGAGCATTCCCGAAATGAAGATGGCTGCGAGAAACGACACGCGCATCACCACGCCGTTGGTGCCCTTATACATTTCATAAATGGCCCACGAGAAGAGCACAAGGGTGAGCAGCGCATAGAACAGCACGCCTGAGTTGTAAGGCATGCCGAGGGTGTTCACAAAGAACAGGTCGAAGTAGCCGCCAAGCTCCACGAAGCCGGGCTCCAGACCATATAGAATGGCTACAATCACGGCAAACGACACCACCAATGTGATGAGCGAGCCTTTGACCGATGTGTCTTTCCACTTGCGGTAGTAGAATATGAGCGCAAGGGCGGGAATGCAGAGCAGGTTGAGAAGGTGCACACCGAGCGAGAAGCCAAACACATAGGCTATGAGTATAATCCAGCGGTCACTCTTCGGGTCGTCGGCCTGGTCTTCCCATTTGAGCATCAGCCACACCACAAGGGCCGTACAGAACGAGGAGAACGCATACACCTCAGCCTCCACGGCTGAGAACCAGAAAGTGTCGCTCCAAGTGTAAACCAACGCGCCACACACACCGCTGCCCATCACCACAAGGTATTGAACAAGGCTCATCTGGTCTTCCTCGCCGTCTTTCACCACCAGCTTCTTCACTAAATGGGTCACCGTCCAGAAGAGGAACAGAATGGTGCCGGCGCTCAAAAGAGCCGACATTGAGTTGACGCATTTGGCCACGGCCGTCACATCACCGCCGGCAAAGTTGGCGGCAAAGCGACCCACAAGAATGAAGATAGGATTGCCGGGCGGGTGCCCCACCTCACTCTTAAATGCTTGAGCAATAAATTCCGGGCAGTCCCAGAAACTCGCTGTGGGCTCTATGGTGAGCAGATAGGTGATAGCCGCCACCAAAAACACGAGCCAACCGAGCGTGTTGTCGATAAGTCTGTACTTTTTCACTTTATTTTTTAATTTAAATAATTATTATCGTAGCAGAGGCATTCTGTGGAATGGCGCTTATCCGCCACCCAATCCACAGAAAGGCGCATCTATTAATATCTTTATTCGTGCAAAGTTAGTGATATTTTCTGAAATAGTATATCCACCCACACAACGCATTGACACGCCACCGTTCTAAAAAATGCAAAATCACATAGCGAGCCTTGCAGTGCCCATATAAAAGGGGCTACGGCTGTGGCTTGATTTTGTCGGCCTCTTCCCTGTATTTCGCCAAATCGCCGCCCTCGAAGAGCAGCACCATCAAGTCGTTGCCCCCGAAGCCAACAAACGCATACAGCATACAGCTCTGCCCGATCGCGTCGGTGGTGATATAGTAGCGGGAGACCTTCCCTCCAGCGGTCACTTCCTCGCTATATAGCGCGGAGTCGGGCAAGGCGGAAAGAATGCCCAGCACCTCGTCGCGGTGGCTGGAATTGCCATGAACCGTGCACGAGCACCTTCCCAGTGCTTTCGGCACCTCTTTCTGGCTGAGCTGTACAAAGCCGTCAAGGGCCGAGATGCGCTCATACGCCTGCCGCAGAACCGGTTGGCACGGCAGTAGCTGCGAGCATGAGTCCTGCGCCATTGAAGTCAAAAATCCACACACGCCAATCATCAGCGCAAGCAATATCTTCTTCATTTCTATCTATGTCTTAAAAAATTATTATATGGAGCAAAAGTAAAAAACATTTTTTAAAAACCACCCCCTTTCCGACCAGATTTTATGAAGCGGATTAAACTTTGTGGAGCGGCGTGAAGTCAAAGGTTGCGTAAAGGTGAATGTGAGTTGGAAGTTTTCGTTTTTTACTTTACCTTTGCACTTGGTTAACAACTCGTAACAATGAAGACTCTAAGATTCATAACGATAGCACTCGTGATGGCTTTTGCCGTAGGCGTCACTCCCAAAGCGGGAGCGCAAACCATACGCGACGCCAGCCACCACAACATTGGCCGCATATCGCCCAACGGCACCGTGCGCGACAACGACTCGCGCCCCATCGGCTTCTTCGACCGCGACGGCGTGATCCGCAACAAGAACAGCAAGCAAATAGGCCTTATCAAGGGGCTGCAAATCTACAATAACGCCGGAGAGCGTATCGGCTATATCCTCACCGACGGCACCGTACGTGACGGTGAGAGCCGTATTCTCGGCAACATCGACCGCAGTGGAAAAATCTATGATGCCGCTGGGCGAATCATTGGCTACGCCCAAAGCGTGCGCTACGAGTGGATAGCCTGCTACTTTTTCTTCCATTTCTTCGACTGAGGAAAAAGCGCTTCCCTACTCTGCCTAATCAACTCTTCCACAACTCCTTCTGAGCACCATTTTATATGATAAAACGCAACATTCTCCTCTTCCTCGCAATCATAGCTATGGTTGCGACCACCTCTGCCCAAGTGAAAATTCCAAGCGACTCTGTGCTGCGCCGTTATGCCGCACAAATGCTGATGGTGGGCTTTAAGGGCAACTCTGTGAACGACCAAAGCGACGCCGCACGCTACATTCGCGACCTGAAAGTGGGCTGTGTGGTGCTCTTCGACATCGACCTGACGGGCTCCGCAAAAATCGGCTCGCGCAACATCACCTCCCGGCAGCAGTTGGCACAGCTCACCGCCGACCTTCAGTCCTACGCCGACTATCCTCTGCTGATAGCCGCCGACCAGGAGGGCGGACGCGTGCAGCGGCTGCGCCCAGCCTACGGCTATGAGAAGCTCCCCGACGCTGAATATCTCGGCAAGCAGGACAACCGCGACTCCACAAAATTCTACGCGCGCCTCATGGCCGACCAATTGGCGTCGAGCGGCGTGAACCTGAACCTTGCCCCAGTGCTCGACGTGCTCAACCCCGATTGCCCTCCAATCGGCAAGATTCAGCGCAGCTTTGGCACCGACATTGGCACCATCGTGCGCCACGCTGGCATTCAAATCGACGAGATGCACCGCCGCCACATTCTCTGCGCAGTGAAGCATTTCCCCGGCCACGGCAACGCCCTCGGCGACTCGCACTGGGGATTTGTGGACGTGACCGACACTTGGCAGCCCTCGGAGCTTGAGCCTTTCCGCCGGCTCATTAAAAAAGGCAAGGCGGATGTGGTGATGACTGCCCACATCATCAATGGCAACATCGACCCCGACTACCCCGCCACCTTGAGCCGTAAAACCATCGACGGTGTGCTGCGCAAGCAGCTCGGCTACGACGGTGTGGTCGTGAGCGACGACATGTACATGGAGGGTATCATCAAGAAGTACGATATTGAGAACGCACTCGTGCTGGCCATTAACGCAGGCTGCGACCTGCTGTGCGTGGGCAACAACATCAACACTGGCTTCGAGCCCGACCGCCCGTTCCGACTCGTGGAACTGATCGTGAAAAATGTGAAAAATGGTCGCATACCATGGGGACGGCTCGTGCAAAGCCACCGCCGCATAGAAAAGCTATATAAGAAATTAGGGGGTAGAGATTAGGGGTGCGCTTTCGTTAATTATCAGCATATTTTTGTAATAAGCAAAATTGCCAGCTGGCATTAAAGCGAGCTGGCAATTCTTTTCTTTAGCCTCTAATTGGCGAATGCTGCCGGGGTCAATAGTTTTCAGCCTTGATTTGGAAGTAGGCCTGTGGGTGGGCACATACAGGGCACACCTCTGGAGCCTGCTTTCCTACGCAGATATGGCCACAGTTGGAGCATTGCCAAATGCATTCCTCATCGCGAGAGAACACCACCTTATCCTCAATGTTCTTCAAGAGCTTGCGATAGCGTTCCTCATGCTCCTTCTCGATGGCGGCCACGCCTTCCATCATGGCGGCAATCTGGTCGAACCCTTCTTCACGGGCCTCCTTCGCCATGCGGGGATACATGTCGGTCCACTCATCGTTTTCGCCTTGGGCTGCGGCTTTCAGATTGTCAAGTGTCCCCTTAATTGCACCGCCCTCAAGCAGCTTGAACCACATTTTAGCGTGTTCCTTCTCATTGTTGGCGGTCTCTTCAAAGAGGGCGGCAATCTGCACATAGCCGTCTTTCTTTGCCTTTGATGCAAAATAGGTGTACTTGTTACGGGCCTGGGATTCGCCTGCAAAGGCCTCCATCAGGTTCTTTTCGGTTTTGGTGCCTTTAAGTTCTTTCATGATGATGCGATGTTTAAAAATTTATTATTTCTTGAAATAACGGTTATACAGTCCTTCAAAACCCTTGCCGTGGCGAGCTTCGTCCTTCGCCATTTCGTGCACGGTGTCGTGGATAGCGTCGAGGTTGAGCTGTTTAGCCTTCTTGGCAATGGCGAGCTTGCCTTCACAAGCGCCCGACTCTGCCATCATGCGCTTTTCCACATTGGTCTTGGTGTCCCAAACCACCTCACCGAGCAGCTCGGCGAACTTGGCGGCGTGCTCAGCCTCTTCCCATGCGTAGCGCTTGAAAGCCTCTGCAATCTCAGGGTATCCTTCGCGGTCGGCCTGGCGGCTCATAGCCAGATACATACCCACCTCGGTGCATTCACCGGTGAAGTTGTCGTGCAGACCTTGGAGAATTTCCTCGTCCACGCCCTTGGCTGTGCCAAGCTCGTGCTCGCAGGCAAAGGCTATGCCCTCTTCATTCATCAGTTTGAACTTGTCGGCAGGTACGCCACATTGTGGACAACGTTCGGGAGCGGTTTCTCCTTCGTGCACATAACCGCAAACTGTGCAAATCCATTTCTTAGCCATAATAATAATGTAGTTTTTTATAAAAATAGTGAATATTTAGTGTTAGTGTTTATTTCTTGCCTGCGCAATCCGGACACAGCCCAGTGGAGTTAAGCTCCACCTTCTCTATCACAAACCGGTCGCTGTCGTAGAGATGGGCGCGCACATGCTCGCTTAGCTCCACATCGAACACCCGTCCGCAGCATCTGCACATAAAGTGAGCGTGGGGCTTCACGCAGCCGTCGTAGCGCACATTCCGCTTGTCTATTGTAAGGGGCATTACCACATTCTTCTCACATAAGAGCTCAAGCGTGTTATACACAGTGGTGCGCGACAGCGTGGGAATCGTGGCGAGCAGGTCGGTGTAGATGGTGTCCACCGTGGGGTGAGTGCGATGCTCCATTAGATACTTCATAATGGCGATGCGCTGCACCGAGGGGTGCACGCCATGGGCTACGAGTTGCTGTTTTGCTGTGTTCACGTGTTTGAATTAATTGTTTGTTTGTAACGATTACAAAATTACAATCATTTTTGATACCACCAAAATATTTTGACACTTTTTTTCAAAAAAATTCCACACCCTTGAAAAAAAGGATATGGCTTGCAAATAACACCTTCGACAGAGGGCAAAAAAAAGCGCGCCTCGAAAAAAGGCGCGCCCGTTTTATCTTATGGTTGGGTTAATCAAGCCATTTCTTAGATTTCAGAGAAGTACTTGATAGTGCGAACCATCTGAGAAGTGTAAGAGTTCTCGTTGTCGTACCAAGAAACCACCTGCACTTCATAGAGGTCGTCAGCCACCTTGTTAACCATAGTTTGAGTAGCATCGAAGAGTGAACCAAACTTCATGCCGATGATGTCGGAAGAAACGATCTGGTCTTCGTTGTAGCCGAAGCTCTCGTTAGCAGCAGCCTTCATAGCGGCGTTGATGCCTTCCACAGTCACGTCTTTACCCTTAACCACAGCGATGAGCAGAGTGGTAGAGCCGGTTGGAGTAGGAACGCGTTGAGCAGAACCGATGAGCTTGCCGTTGAGTTCTGGAATCACCAGACCGATAGCCTTAGCGGCACCAGTTGAGTTAGGCACGATGTTGCAAGCACCAGCGCGTGAACGGCGGAGGTCACCCTTGCGTTGTGGGCCGTCGAGAATCATCTGGTCGCCAGTGTAAGCGTGGATAGTCGACATGATACCAGACTGGATTGGAGCGTATGCGTGAAGAGCAGCAGCCATTGGAGCCAAGCAGTTGGTGGTGCAAGAAGCTGCAGAAATCACCTTGTCGTCAGCAGTAAGAGTGGTGTGGTTCACGTTGTAAACGATAGTTGGGAGGTCGTTGCCTGCAGGAGCAGAGATAACCACCTTCTTAGCGCCAGCCTGGAGGTGAGCAGAAGCTTTCTCCTTAGAGGTGTAGAAACCGGTGCATTCGAGAACTACGTCAACATCGTTAGCAGCCCATGGGCAGTTTGCTGCGTTTGGCTCAGCAGAAATCTTGATTTCCTTGCCGTCAACGATGATAGAGTTGTCGGTTGCCTCCACAGTGTGCTTGCCTTCGCCATATTTGCCAGCGAAACCACCTTGTGCAGTGTCGTATTTGAGAAGGTGTGCGAGCATTTTTGGATTGGTAAGGTCGTTGATTGCAACAACTTCATAACCTTCAGCTTCAAACATCTGACGGAAAGCCAGACGACCGATACGGCCGAAACCGTTAATAGCTACTTTTGTCATAATTCGTCTATTAAATTAATAAAAATATAAATAAGTTGTTTTACAAAAAATTCTTCTTTTTATCTGAAATTTGTAACTTTGAGGAGAGAAAAGGCGTCGTTGCTTCACTTTTTCTCTTTTCAACTGCAAAATTAATACATTTTTTTGTGGTTAATCCTATTGTTAAAGGAAAAAATAATGGAAATTTTTCCTCAATTAAGATTGTTTAATATTTACAAGGTGTGAATGGGTGGCGCTTTCTCGCTCGTAGCGCCTGACTGCACAATTAACTGTTTAAAAATTACCAAACTATGGGGTTTGTAAAAGAATTCAAGGATTTTGCCGTTAAGGGCAATGTGATTGATATGGCCGTGGGTGTAATCATCGGCGCAGCGTTTGGAAAAATCGTCACTTCGGTGGTGGAAGACTTGCTGATGCCCATCGTGGGCATGCTCACCGGTGGCGTGGACTTCACCTCGCTGAAGCTACAGGTGGGCGACGCTGTGATCAGCTATGGCAACCTGATTCAAAACATCATCGACTTTCTGATTGTGGCTTCCTGTATCTTCATGATGGTGAAAGGCATCAACAAATTCAAGAAGGCGCCCGAAGCACAGCCCGAGGCTCCTGCCGAGCCCACGACCGAGGAAAAGCTGCTCGCCGAAATCCGCGACTTGCTGAAGGAAAAGAAATAACACTACACGCCATTCCTCTCTCACACATATAATCAATACGCAGTAGTGGCTTACGCAAACTGTTGCCTGAGCCCCTACTGCGTATTGGACCTATTCCACCCCCTCCTTATCGTAGCACGCGCTGTGGGCGCTCCTTCACCGGAGCTTTGGCACCACCCTTTGCCGGTGCATAGTAATAGCCGTCATCCCAGCCGTAATAGTAGTCGTCCCACCGTGGCGAGCTGGTGTGCACAAGGTCGAATTCGTAGTTATAGCCGTCGTCGCTGTAAGCACGGCCTGTAAAATGATTGTCGGTGAGCCGATAGCGGTCGATATACAGGGTGTAGCCGTCTTCTATGAATTTGATTTCAATCACGCCGTCGCGCACGCGCCACTCAATGTTGCTGGCTATGTAGTCCCAAGGGGCTCCGCTGTAGTAGTCCACCCAGTGGCCGTAGCCCGAGGTGAAGCGAAACGGGTCGGTAGTGAAGTCCACATAGGAGTAGGTGGAGTTGTAGTAGCGCTCGTGATACTCGGCCTGCATGTGGGTGTAGCCTTCCCATGTGCCCTCCAGCCCGGAAGCTATATATTCGTCTTCGCACGAGGTGAGCGTGAGGCTCATTATGGCGGTCTTAACCAAAATTATAAAAGGGGAA
>ERZ808278.369-NODE-369-length-31730-cov-32.539984_pt1 | contig 31730 bp, 26 predicted proteins | sample MGYA00521239_ERZ808278 | MGnify/ENA primary metagenome ERZ808278 (study PRJEB31516, sample SAMN03275600) | gut metagenome | biome: mammalia-associated habitat; material: feces | host: Papio cynocephalus | place: Kenya | collected 2012-07-17 ... | reverse complement strand
TTTTAAAATGTTTATAAATTAATTTCTAATTAAAAATTCGAGTGCAAAGGAACACTTTTTTTTTCATATAAGCAAACTTTTTGAGCAAAAAAGTGCATATCGGTGCACAAATACCCCTAAATTGTGCATGAAAATGAGCTTTTTTCTGATTTTTAGTTGGTCGTTTGCGATATTTTAGTTACTTTTGTACACAAGTTGAACTAATAATTAAAACGTTATGACATTTACAGAAAAAGCAAATAAGATTTTCAATCAAGCCATCAATGATTATCATGTGAAAGATAACATTGATACTCCTATCAACAATCCTTTTGAGGAAGGCAGCATTGAGAATCGACTTTACTTGAAATGTTGGATTGACACCGTACAGTGGCATTTCGAAGATATCATCCGTGACCCACAAATCGACCCTGCCGAGGCTTTGGTATTGAAGCGCCGCATCGACAAGAGCAACCAGGACCGCACCGACCTCGTGGAGCAAATAGACTCTTACTTCCGTGAGAAATATGCCGATGTCAAGGTCTTGCCTGATGCCCGCATCAACACCGAGAGTCCTGCATGGGCTGTTGACCGTCTGAGCATCCTCGCACTCAAGATTTATCACATGAAGGAACAAGTGGAGCGTCCTGAGGCTTCTGCGGAGCACAAGGCTAAGTGCCAGGCTAAGCTCGACGTGCTCTTGGAACAGCAGGTGGATCTGAGCACTGCCATCGACCAACTCTTGGAGGACATCGAGGCTGGACGTAAGTATATGAAGGTGTATCGACAGATGAAAATGTACAACGACCCTTCCACCAACCCTGTGCTCTACAACCAGAAGTAATTTTTCGCTAACAGTAAATCCCTTTAAAAGGAACGGATTCCGTCCGTTCCTATATACCTTATTATATATATAAGAAAAATCGTATGAAAACTGAGCATATCCTTGTAATGAGATTTTCAGCCATGGGCGATGTTGCCATGACTGTACCGGTCGTTTATTCCTTGGCTAAGCAATACCCCAACGTGAGAATCACGATGCTCAGTCGTCCGTTCGCTCGCCCTTTCTTCGAGAACCTTGCTCCGAATGTCGGTTTTATGGAAGCCGACATCAAGGGTGAATACAAAGGTGTCAAGGGATTGAATGCGCTCTATCGCCGACTTGTCGCCAAACAGTTTACTGCCATCGCCGACCTTCACAGCGTATTGCGCTCCGACTATCTCCGTATGCGATTCAACCTGGATAGATATAAAGTTGCCCACATCGACAAGCATCGCAAGGGAAAACGCAAGTTGGTTGCCACAAAAGACAAGCAAATGGTGCAGCAACCCACTTCCTTCCAAAACTATGCCGATGTCTTCTCGCGGTTGGGCTACCCTATCGACTTGGACTTCAACTCTATCTATGGTGAAGAAGGCGGAGACCTCAGTCTGTTGCCTGCACAGATATTCATAGACCATGCTGGCAATATCCACAAACCTGGGGAAAACTCAGCACCCTGGATAGGCATCGCTCCTTTCGCCGCTCACAAGGGAAAGATATATCCTGCGGAAAAGATGGAAATAGTTATCCAACTACTTATCCAAGGTTATCCACAAGCTCGTTTATATCTTTTTGGCGGTGGAAAGAATGAAACGCCTGTCATGAATGAATGGGCAGCGAAATATCCACAAGTCATCAATGCCTCTGCCCTACTCGATGGCTTGTCGCAGGAGCTCAACTTGATGAGCCATCTGAATGTCATGCTCAGCATGGACAGCGGCAATATGCACTTGGCATCGTTGGTTCACACGCCAGTGGTCAGCATCTGGGGAGCCACGCATCCTTACACTGGCTTCATGGGTTGGAATCAAGATGTCGCCAATGCCGTGCAAATAGATCTGCCATGCCGCCCTTGCAGCATCTACGGCAACAAGCCTTGCATGAGAGGCGACTATGCTTGCCTGAACAACGTTGCACCTGAAACGATCGTAGAGAAAACAATGAATATACTCAAGCAGAAATCCTAAGTGATTTCTGCTTTTTTATTTATCCACAAATCCGTGGAAAAGTGTATGTATAACCCCTGTAATAACTTCTTAATAACTTTGTGGAAATCCACAGCCCCCTATCCACAAACAAGAAAATCGGGATATCCACATAGTTATTATTGAGTTTTAAGGAAGTTTTTCACGAATTTTGACCGAAAAAAGATATAAACTTATTAACTTTGCACCGAATTGGGGAAATGTTGATAATTGAATTAAAACATTATGAGTCAAGAATAAGATTGAAGAATATCTTTCGGATAACTGAAGATAAGACTTGGATAACTAAATATCCAAATATTTAAGGGATTTTTTATCCACTTATCCACGTCATATCATAATCCCTATATTCTTTTCTTAAATTAAAAATAAAGAAATATAATATAAATGTTATGGTGAAAAAAGAATGGATAGAGAAAGGTTACGTTGACGAACCAGTTGACGAGACCTTGGACTTGAAGGCTGAGATCAGAAAGCTTTGCAAGGAGAAGGATGCGATTATCCTGGCTCACTACTATACAGTGGGAGAGATTCAGGACATTGCAGACTTCGTGGGTGATAGTTTGGCTTTGGCTCGCAAGGCAGCTGAGACGGATGCCAAAGTGATGGTGATGTGTGGCGTACACTTCATGGCTGAGACTTGCAAGCTATTGAGTCCGGACAAGACGGTGTTGTGCCCAGACTTGAACGCTGGTTGCTCGCTTGCCGACAGTTGCAAGGCTGAGGACTTGAAGAAGTACAAGGAGGAGCATCCTGGCTACAAGGTGGTGAGCTACGTAAACACGACGGCAGCCGTGAAGGCTCTGACCGATTGCGTGGTGACCAGTGGCAATGCCAAGAAGGTGATAGATAGCTTTCCACAGGACGAGAAAATCATCTTTGGTCCGGATTATAACCTCGGCAACTATATCAATAGCGTGACGGGCAGAAATATGCTCTTGTGGAACGGTGGATGCCATGTGCATGAGAAGTTCTCTGTAGAAGCTATCGTAAAGCTCAAACAAGAGCATCCTCAGGCTGTCGTAATGGCTCACTTGGAGTGTAAGGCTCCCGTGCTTGCTGTCGCTGATGTGAAGGGCTCTACCGCTACGATGCTCAACTATGCCAAGGAGCATCCTGAAATCAAGGAGTATATCATCGCCACAGAGGCTGGTATTCTTCATGAGTTGGAGCGTAATTGTCCTGAGGTGACATTCTATCCTGTTCCACCAGAGGTGAGCGAAGGTGGAGTAGGGTGCAGTTGCAATGAGTGTGAGTATATGAAGATGAACTCATTGAAGAAGATTTACAATGCCTTGAAATATGGTTGGCCGACTGTCGAAGTGGCTCCTGAGATAGCAAAAGAGGCGGTAAAACCAATCGAGAAGATGCTTTCGCTCTCTTAAAAATATATTTAATCTCCATAAAAAGAGTAGTTTTTCTCATGAAAAACTACTCTTTTTTATATGATAAGGGGTAAAAATTGTGCAAACAGGTGGTGTAAATTGTCTGAAATGGTGGTAAAATCAGATATTACTCTCTAAAAATTGATATTTACGACTTGGAGCAACGAAATAGGTGTACCTTTGCATCAGTTAAATCAAACAGACGTTGTGAAACGTTTACATCATCTTTTACTTATACAATATATATTAGGAAAATTAAGCAAAAATAGAATCCTCAAAGAGATGAGGATTCTATTTTTTTTTTTGATTAAAGATTCTATACAATACATCTCTTCTCCAAATCGACAGTTGGTTGTCAATGTTTCTGTAGATGCGAGTTTGGTGTGGAACATCAAGAAAGGCAATGCTTTGGCGATTACCAGACTTTTGTGCCTTATGTCAATGACAATAGATATGCTTCTTGCCTTGTGAAGAAGCATATCCTTGGAGGGGATAAATGTGGATTATGACGATTTGCGGCGATTGCCGTACATATTGTTGGCAGCTGTCAGCAATATGTACGGCAATCGCCATGAACTATTACGGCGACCGTCGTAAAACGTAAAGAAGCGTATTCTTTATGTGTTATAAACACAGAGTTGCTTACTTATAAACAAGTATTGTTAGCTTATGACAATACTTGTTTGTAGAAAGCTTCGTATTGTTTTGCCACTTTCAAGTAATCGTGGTGCTTGATGATGTATTCAATGCTTTGATGTTTGAGCACAGGAATACGCTCAGGGTGCAATACGAGTTGTTCTAACTGTTGATAAACACTCTCATAAGTTGGTAATACGTTGATAATAGGTCTCAACTTATCCTCATGAATTATCTCGTAATTCTCAGGTTCTCCACCACCAACACAGATGATTCCTCTGGACATGGCTTCCAATGGATTCATGGAAGGTGTGTAGCTATATAATTGGTCGAGGATGGCATCAGAGCCATTCATCATCTTTACATATTCGTCAAAAGGCACACTCTCTGCGATGCGAAGTTCTGTCTTGTCGGGATATTTTTCCGCAATGGCTTGGGCAGCCTTAAGCATGATATCTGTGCCTTTGTATTCACTCCTTGATTTATTGATACCAATAAAGAGCTTTACCTTCTGTGGCAGTGATTCTGATATTATACTAGAAGATTGTGTATAAGTATGTATAGGATAGGGGATAAATATGGTTTTCTGTGGAAAAGTAGGTTGATAACATGCCCAGTATTCATAGAGACCTGCCACAATACCATCGCAATCCTCAGCAATCATGCGATTGAGTTTTTCTTTAGTTGTTCCAATCCAATCCTTTCTTTCCTTGAGTGCATCCGCATTGGTACGCAATTTGTCGCCCATATTGAAATCGCTGTATCTCAGAGGTTTATCTTGGCAACATACATTTACCCAATAGTAATCCATACCAAATCCACCAAGGATAATCTTCTTGTTATGTTTTCTTAAATACCGATAGATAGGAAAGATACGTTCAGCTTTCAACTCCAAAAACATGGGGTTGATGAGTTGTACAATGTCGTATCCACGCAGTTTATGCACAATTGTTAATAACTTTGCCAGATACATGATTCCACCGAGCTTTCCAGGCTTGCGCACAAGGTCGATGTCTCGTGGATAATTCTTCCAAAAGTCCCCGTTGGATAGTACGGTCACTTGGTGGCCTAACTTACGTAGTCCATCTGCAAGTGTGGCATGTACATTGCTATATTCTCCTAATAATAGAATTTTCATGATTTCTGTCCCTTTGTTAGTTGACTCTAAAATATAAAAGTTTTCCGCTTATTTATTATGATAAGTAGAAAGGTGCTATGCTAAATAGAACTATGTGAATAACTCGTTTATTTCTTGATGAAAAGCAGAAGTCCCAATCTGCCGATATAAGTACTGATGGCTTTTCTGAACAAGACATATTTTTTGGTATAGTCTTTGTCGGGCAGTGGATACAGTCCGTGATCTTTTAAAGTCTTGATGGCTTTGTTGAGTGAAAAGAGCGAGTGTTTCAACCTTATATTATTATAGAGGTAATCCATCGTCAACTGTGCGATACGTCGGTTGAGAGCTTGTCGCTCTGCCACAGGAATCAAGTCGAGTTTCTTTTGCAAGTGAAGGAGTACCTCCAAGCTGTTGTCCATGCGAAGTTGAACTTTTTCCTTGTCGAGTTGATGGCTTACTGAATTTTTATTGTCTCGATAATAATAGGCTGTGGAATCAGTCTTGAATACTTTTTCGGCACGTAAGAATAGTAATGGAGTGAATTCTTCATCTTCTCCATATACAAGACCTGGTGTAAACTGCAGGCTACCTGCGATAGCGTGTCGGAAAATGTAAGACCATGCCGCTCCATGTAGGTTGTTGGTGTTGAGAAATTCCGTGCCTGATACTGGAGTAGGAAGAACATAGGAAGGCTCTTCCGTTGTATTTTCCTGTGTGGCATTGAAGGTGACAATGTCAGGTTGATGGTATCTTACAAGGTCGAGACAGTGCTCATAGGCGGATAAAATGAGCCTGTCGTCTCCATCCACAAACTGGATAAACTTGCCTTTTGCAAGTGTCATTCCATAATTACGAGCCACGCTAACCCCTTGGTTGGGTTGGCGAAGGTAGATGGTTTCATGCAGATATTCTGTAAGCTCGTTGAGAGGACTGATGTCGCTGCCATCGTCAACGATGATAATTTCTCTTTCCTTTGGATTAAGCGAGAGCTGCAGGATGCTTTGAAGGCATTCTTTCAGATATTCTGTAGGAAGGTTGTAAGTCGTGACGATAAAACTTACTAACGGTGTCTGTATATCTTGTGTATAAGTTTGTTGAGTTTGCATAAGCTATGATATCCTATAATGTTTAATAATCTGAGTTTTAAAAGTTTGATATTCACTATATTACTAAGTTTTTCAACATAGTTGATAAGTGGTGGATTCTCTTCATATTTTCCTGATAACTCATAGAGGTCGAGTAGGACATTGAGTATCTGGAGCATGAAGTTTTGGAGGGGTGTACTATACTTGATAAAGTATTCTGTGTTTTCTCCAAATTTTTGAAAGATATATGCCAAAGTTTGGTTATGTCCTTTATAAAGATTATATAAGTCTTCATACTTAGCTTTTGCCGTAATACCTTCTTGATTCCAATAATAGAGGTATCTCCCGATGTTGGTAACTCGTATTATGGGATGAGTTTGGTAAGAGTTATTAAACCCTAATAATGTGGGTATGGTCAAAACATCCTCAAAATTCTTTCCTTTTGGAAAACATATCTTATCAAAGAGACTACGTCTGAAAATCTTGTTGCAAGCATAGGTATGGCCGAATCCTCTTTCTTCTAACCAGTAATCTAAAGGATTATTGTATGTATGTGGTAAAAATGTGAGAAGATGCTCACGTGTAGGATGTCCTAGTCTCTCCCAGATAGGATATTCCAAGATATCCACATCGGAATGTTGACAAAGTTCATTCATCAGTGGCAGCAGTGAGTTTTTTTGTATAGCGTCATCACTATCAATGAACGTGATATATTCACCTTGTGTCTTTTTTATACCAGCATTGCGAGCATCGCTTAGCCCTCCATTTTTTTTATGAATAACCTTGATGTTTTCATATTTTTGAGCATAATTATCACAAAGTATTGGACATTCGTCAGGCGATTCATCGTCAACGAGGATTATCTCGTAGTCGGTGAATGATTGCTGCAAGATACTCTGTAAGCATCTGTCTAGAGTTTCTTGCGTGCGATATACTGGTATGATGATGCTCAGTTTCATATATGTAACTTTATCAGATTCTAACTATAAAGAATCGTTTGAATTCTTCTTTTTATATTATTTGTCGGACAGCATATAAGCAGATAATGCTGCCCTTTGAAATCTAAAGTATCATAATAATACTTTGAAGTTTCATAGGTGTTTCCTTTATAAGCTAAAATCCTTTTGTAGAAAGGTAATGAGGTTATATTTTCATCCTTTAGTTGAAATGTCACATGAGTGATATTCTCTTTGGATTTTAGTTTCACAATCATCATTTCATGATTTTTGTTATAAACGATATGGTTGCTTTTTAAATCATTTTTGGTGATATGAGCCACAATATCATCGGGTAGAAAATAGAGTTTTCTTTTATGACAGAGGATTTTCATGCATTTTACGTGCATGTTGTCTTGTACAAATCCTTGAGCGTTTTCAAAGGGACCAAACTTGATGGGCTCTCTGATATAGCTGCTGAGAAACTTATTGTTTAAGGCATCGATTTGTGGTACGGAGATAATGGTTTGATTTGGATCTTTGAGTTGTTGTATGATCAATTCATGATTTTGGTAATTCATGATGGAAAATCTCAAGACTATGCAATAAACGCATAAGATGAAGATATTAAGGAATATCGTACATATCTTTCTATATTTGTAGAGATAAGCTACCAGCAAGTCAATACAAATAATCATTGCCAAACATTCAGTATAGAATACGGTCCTCGTCTCTGTTGTATTGCTTCCAAATACAGGAATGAACGAGAATAGCCATGCTATATAGAAATATTTATATTGGCGGAAATGTGAAAGCCAAATATTCTTTTTCTTGAAAAAAGAATATGATGAGAGTATCAACATGATGTAAGTTATCCTTAAATGTAAGAGGCAAACTACTCCCGAGAACAACTTTTGTGTGAAAAGCTGAATGAAATTTCCTGATTCGCCATCTCCAATTCTATGCAAGGTTCCTGGTGAGAATATACAAAAAGCTGTCCCTAGGCAATAAAGTAAAGTACAATATAAGAGAATCGACTTTCGGTTGATTCTCTTATGATTGTATAAACAATACACTAGAAGGGTGAGAGATATAGGCACAGTAATGCCTTCATGTAGCCATCCTGCTACAAAAGAGTAAATGATGAGCGGCAATATCTTATAAGATAGGCTGTTGTCTTTGTATTTGTGGATGAGGGTGATGAAAAGGAGGGTAGCCGTAGCAACCCATAAGTAATTGAACACTCCGACAAATAACAGAAATTCGTTATGGAATCCTGGCATTAGGATGAACAACATAAACGTGATGAGAGAGTATGTCAACAGTTTATTTTTAGAATTGATATAGTTGGATGCTAAATAAATAAAAGTTCCCAGCATGATGGAACTAATGATATTGCAGAGCCATTTTCCAATAATTCCATCAAAAAGTTGTACGAAGAAATGTATGATGCTTCTTCCATTAAGTACTTGATAATGGATATATTGTGAATAAAAGACATCTCCAATTTTCCTTATTGGTGTAACGAAAGATTCATTATCTTTTGGCCAAATAAATAGATAGACAATGTCATCGCATAGACAAATAGGCGTTAGGTAGCTTAAAATACAATAAGCTACCATCATGATAAATAGATATATAATGTAGGAATGCTTTATGTTCATTACACAGTTGTATGTTATTACTTTCGGAGGATTTGAATATGATTAAATACCTTTTTTCTCATTAATGATATATATTGGTCTATGCTTTGTCTCCAAGAATATTCTTCCTAGGTATTCACCGATAATTCCCAAGGATAGTAATTGTACTCCTCCAAGGAAAAGTATAACTATGATGAGAGTTGGAAAACCATGTACAGGTTCTCCTAGTATGATAGTCTTAAAGAATACGTAACACATATATAGGAATGCAGCGAAGGATACAAAGATTCCTAATAGTGTGGAGATTCTCAAAGGTGCCGTGGAGTAGGAGGTGATGCCCTCGATGGCTAAGTTAAAAAGTTTGTGGTAGTTGAACGACGAAACTCCTTGTTTTCTGTCTCCTTGCTCAAACTCCACTTCTTTTTTCTTGTATCCTATCCAACAGTATAATCCTTTGGTGTATCTTTGTGTCTCACGAAGTTCCTTGAGGGCATTGATACATTTTCTGTCAAGTAGCCTAAAGTCGCCAACGTTGGGGAGTATATCTACATTTGCTATTTTTTGTAGAATCTTATAATAGGTAAGGGATAGTTTTTTTCTCAACCAAGTTTCTTTACCTCTGTCTTTCCTTTTGGCATATACGTCATCATAACCTTCTTCCCAAAGTTTAAGCATTTTGGGAATTACCTCAATAGGATGTTGTAGGTCGGCATCCATGATGACGCAACAGTCTCCTTTTACATAGTCGAAACCTGCTAGCATGGCATTCTCCTTGCCGAAATTTCTGGAGAGGCTGATATAGCAGAATCGATTGTCTTTTTCTCGTATTTGTTCCAAGCGATGAAGTGTTTGGTCTTTACTGCCGTCATCTATCAATAGAATCTGCCACTGGTAACTAGATTGCTGATTGATAAAAGAACACAAACTTTCGAAGAGCAACAAGAGGTTGCTCTCTTCGTTATAGCAAGGTATGATGATGGAAACTAATTTCATTTGATTATATATTTCTTTCCATTTATGATATAAATACCTGTTTTTGAAGGTATTGCATTTAGCTTTTGTCCAAGCATATTGTATATTTTAGGATGCACGTTATCTTTAGATATACTAACTTCTTTGATACTTGTAGTAAAAGGCGAGTCCTTGGAGTCAAGATAATCAATTCTTTTGTCAATCCATTGATTGATATATGCTATTTCTTGTTCAAAGTTGAGTTCGTTTCCACTGAGATCGGAATCTTTGCTCCACCTTTTCTCCTCTCTGGCGGCAGCACCACTATTGCTTATCGTCTGATAATGCCGAAGATACCTTTCTTGTAGTGCTTCTTTGCTTAAGAGATTTTGTCTTAGTGCTTTATATCTTTGTTCTACTTTTTCATTGAAGTTATCCACATTAAGTTTGATAAGTCGATTGTAAATATAAAAATTGTTGATACTCAACTCGTTGGTTGGACTTACATAGTCAGGATGAAGTGGATTGGTAGTATAATTACCTCCTACAGTCGTATCTAAGTCCCAAACAGCCAATGTCAGTTTCTTGTCGTTAGCCTGGTCATAGACAGCCCAATACATATTTTTTCCTGTATTATCTACTGCATTCAGTATTTCTAAAAGTATATAATAATCGATGAGTACAGGAATGTCAAAGTATGAACTGACATTTTGTTTAAAGGATTCGTCATCGCTGGTAGCGACAAAATTGATGGCATCGTATAAGATACCATAGTTAGTAGGACAAACATCTTCTATATCAGGGTATTTCACTTCAAACGCATTCCATGTTTCCTTGTTATTGTCGTACTCTTCTTCTACTCCCCAAAAAAGCGAGTTGCCCCAAGAGCTAGCTTTCCATAACATTCCATGAAACTCTTGTTTCTTCTCATCGTATTTTTTTAGTTTCATTTCTTTTCTATCCATGGCTTCCGTGAGGGAATAGATGCCTTTGTATTCATTGTTGATGAAAACTTCGGCAATTTTTCCAGCAACGCCCGTCTTGGCTTTAGGCTCTTTGTCTGCATAGTATGGTTTGGCAGCCATATCGTTCCATAATTCCGTAGCTGTTCGATTTCTTAATCTGAACAAATCTATTTGTCCTGCATCTAATATCCAATTATTGTCATTTCTTAATCCTAGAAATGAAATGTCCTCACTCTTTCCTTCTGCATTGATAGTTTTGATCTTATAGTTTCTCTTATGTCGGTCTTCTGCATTGGTAGAACCTCCTCTCCACTTGGCTTTGATGAGAGAAGATACCTGGGTGTCAGGAGTATATATGTTTATACTTCCTTTTTGGTATTCATATCCAAAATCTCCTTTCATATCTATGATAGGCAGATAGGTAAAGCTTATGTTGGTATGTAGTCCTTGCCCATTTCTTAGAGCTTGTATGTTGTATGATTTGTTGGGCTGAATGTTAGAGAATATATATTTTTCAGTAACAGGTGTGTTTTCTATGGAAAAATCATTCCACAATGAGTCTGGGTCTAAAGCAATGTTAGCTTCGTAGTCTTGCCCAAAGCTACTTTCTTCTATGCTGACCAAATACGTGTTGGTAAGTTTATCATATATAGCTTTTTTTCCATTGATAGTAAATTGAGCGTTTGCTATCAATGGGAAGATGATGAATAGGCTTGTAATGATGAATGATTTCATAATAATCAACTTTTAAATTTGCTACAAAGGTACAATAATTCTATGAAAAATAGAACTTTCATGATAATGATTTTGCTATTTAATGACTTCTACCTGTTTTTTATTGACAATCCAAGCACAATCATAATGATTTTTTTTAGCCATGTGAGCTAGTTCTCGTGCTTCTTTCATTGCGGTAGGAGTACGTTTAAGAGTCGTATCTTTTAGTTCTTGCGGCCATTTATATCCTGTGATTTGCCATACAGAACGCCCCCATCCTATAGCTTCGTTTGTAGGAACACAAAAGGAAGAAAACTTAGGACTATCATCTTCTATCATGATGCAATATACTTTATTGACCGGCTTGCCTGTTTTTTTTACTAAAGATAAGGCAATTTCTTTTCCCGGAAGAGAGGTTTGCCAAGCTTTGTACCAATGATGCACGTCTGTGATGATGGCAGCAAGAATATATAGCATAAATAGTGTTTGAAGTTTTTGGTTAGTTCCTTGGTATCGGTTTGCTAAATAACCGATTATCAACGCTGCGATACCCAATGAGCAATAAGTGTTCATGATGCTCATGCTTATTAGTAGGTGAGGTGATGCAACGATGAATAGCGTCATGATGAGTAACATGAACTGTCTATTTTTCAGAGCTTTTTTGTTCCACCAAATACTTATCATAAAAATACAAGAAAGAAGGGTAGTAGAAAAGGCGAGAAAAATATTTCTGCTGGGGTGATGGATTATGGCTATGTAGTCTGCTGCAACCCAAGTATAGCTTATCCAACTTGCAAGTCCCTTGATTCTGCTGTATAAACTGACAACATCTTCTTCGTAACTTCCATTTTTTACGTATGTAGAAGGTACGGATAGACGCACGATAGCATATAGTAAAGCCCAAGCCAAACCTATTGCGATGTCACGTATGAAGGTATGCTTGTCTATTTTGTGGAAAGTAAATGCTATGATAGGAGGCACAATAGTCCATGCCAAACCATTGTCCTTTGCGAATGTTGCCAAGAGAGTACATCCGAGCCAACTGATATATTTTTTTCTACCAGTCAGTGTAAGATATAAATAAACAGAAAGGATACCCCAAAAGTGAGAATAGCTTTGATTGAGGGCATCACAGCTTAAAATGGTACCTAAAACACAAGGAGATATAAAGAAAAAAGCAGAGGCAATACATCTTGCTATCTCTTTGAAATCTAATAATTTAGTTAATTTAAAGATGACGATCGTGCTACTTATGTGTGCCAAGAATATCATGATATGATTTAATGATGGATATAGATGATAATCTATGGCATTGATATATCCGAAGATAGCATCTCCCGGTCGCCACGTCATGCCTAAGGGGAGAACGTATAGGAGATAGTTTGGATCGTAGTTAGGTAGGGATAGAGTGGTCCAGTCGTCAAAAGTGGGCAATATCTGCAATATTGCCCATAAAATGACAGGTATGCTTATGATAAAGCTAAACGTATATAGAGTTTTGCTTGACATTATTTTACGATTGCGATTTTACATACTGTTCCTTTATCTCCATCTGATTTAGCGGTGGCAACCATATATACTCCACTAGCTACTTTTTTCCCTTTTTGGTCTGTTCCATCCCATTTGTAGATGCCTGATGTACTTTTTCCTTGGTGTACCAAGGCACCATTGGATGTTAGAATCTTGACATCAGCATCTTGAGAAAGTCCTGTAATGGTGATATAGCCGTTGTAGTTTGGCGGAACTGGATTTGGATATGCCCAAACATTATCTTTGGTCATGTCTTCATTCATAGAATTTGCGTCACTTTGATAAGAGCAAAGTCCTTTGTCTGTGCCAAAATATACTTCTCCTGTATTGTCGTTGATAGCAATGGCCTCTATGTTGTTTGATAGCAATTTACTATTGGAAGTGGTGAAGTGCTCTAATTGCTCTATGTTGTTATTGCTAATGAGATAAACTCCATTTCCCTTTGTTCCAAACCATTTTCTGTTGGCTTTATCTACAGCGATACTACAGATATCTACATTGTCTAATAGGTAGTCTGCGTAATTGGTTCCATCATTACGTGGTACTTTTACTTGGGTGAAAACAGGATTGGATTCCGTAATTTGATTAGGTTCCAATAGTAATGGACCAACATTTGTTCCTACCCATAAGTTGCCATTCATGTCTTCTGTAATGGTTCTTACAGAGCCTACTTTTACACTTGTTCCATCCTCGTTGGTAAAAGAAGTAAATGCATTTATGGCATCAGTAGAAAATTGGTAGCAATATAAAGAAGGAATTGTCCAATGATTATTAACAAACCATAAAAGACCACGACTGTCTATCATCATGTTCTCTAGCGATCCCAAACTCTTATTGGTAAATCCACCGTCATCGAGTTTCATCAGAACAGGTTTAGAATGTGATATCCATTCTCCTTCTTTGGTGTATTCTATAAGTGACTGGGTTGGGGCTTGACTATTCAATAGCCATAAGTTACCTGCAGAATCGAACTTTACTCCTTGGGTCAATTCATGTTCTACCGATTTTCCGTTGTATGGTTCTATCAAGGAATTATCTTTGTTGTAATATGCTTTGAATTTTCCGTCATAAAATTCATATAGTCCATTTCTACCACCAGCAAAAAGGTGCTTAACATCCAAAGGATCGTAATCCAAACAAACGATGTCTTGATAAGTAACTCCTGTTTTTTCGGAGATTCCTTCATCTTGATAAATATTCCAATTGTCATCCTTCAGTATTTGGATGCATGCATTTCTTAGTCCACCTACAGTGCCTCCGCAACTGTATAATTGTTCGTTGGCAAACTTCATGAAACCAAAGTAGTTGTACTTTGGGCCTCCAGGGTTCAAAGTACTGACCAATTGTTTGAGTTCGCTCTTGTCTTCTTGCGTTTTTGCTATATATCCTCCAATTTTTGTCCAATTATTCTTATCAAGCAAATTTGATGAAAGTGAGGCACTGTACTTGCCATTGTTTTGACTATAAGCGAAGATAGTACTGCCGTCTATCTCGCACCAGTTTACTTTGAAACCAAGGTTGTAGGTATCGCTGATTTCGGAATCCTTGACATTGATTTTTACAATGCCAAAGTTGGTGCTGAGATAAGCATAGTTGCCATTTGTGTAAATATCATTTACAGTCTTGTCTTCTGTTAGGGATGCATCATAATAATCTGGTAAGTTAGTAACCTCATAATTATTAATATTCATGAGGTCGATGTTGCCATTGGTATAAAGAATTAAAAGCTTTTTTGTCGATTTGTTGTATGAAATGTGTTGGATTTCACAATCGCTCAAATAATCTGCCTTGCTGAATGTCTGGATACTTTGGTCGTTCTTGTTATAGACATAGAGGCTATTGGAAGCTTGAACGAATATCAAGTTTCCTGCTTGCTCTATCTCTTGTACGTCGTGATAAGACATATAAGCTTTCCAGTCGCCAATGGCAGCATGTATATATATAGGACATAATGTATAAAATGTCAGTAATAGTAGAAATGTTGAGAATCTACGTTTCATGTTCTATCTTTTTAGATGAATATAATACATTAACTTATATATATTAAACCAAAATATGTTTGGTTTATTGCCTGTTAGCCTTGCTTTTATTGGCAAACTAATCAAAGGAAAGAGTTTTTGACAGATATTTTTCAAGTGCCATCTCTTTATTTTGGAAGCATAAGTGATGATTTTGGAATAGCCTTGAAGTTCTTTTCTGAATTGATAGAGCGTGTATAGGCTTTCTTCTGTTTTCTTGACAAAAGCCATATTGCCAATGAAGTGTTCGTAGCCGAGTGGGTTATCCACATGGGAGATGGGGATATGTTTTTCTTTCAAAGTCTTTCCGAAGAGAACATCCTCATAACCATATAGGCGAAAACGTTCATCTAATGGGTAGTGTAGGATGATGTTGCGTTTGATGATAAAATTGGAAGTATGAAAGTCGCCATACGGATTAGTCTGTCTTTGTTTATAATCTCCATTTTGTGTGGCTTTATATTCGAAGATATAGCGTAGGTTATTTTTTTGGCGTTCTTGAGTTTCTTTGTCTCTTGGTATTTGATAGCCTCCATAGATGACATCACATTCTTCTGCCATTAGGTAGTTGCTAAGATATTGTGAACTAATGATATTCATGTTGCTATCTATAAACAGCAACCACTCATATTTTGCTTCCTTTGCCAAGAAGTTACGAATCACAGCTCTCCCTACGTTTTTATCTCTTTCTATATATCGACAATGTGGCAATCCGTTGATGCTATAGTTGTTTTCTATGGTTGTTTTGTCAGTAGAACCATCATCTGCCACCAATATTTCATACTCTAAATTTGGCAATAAGGATGCTTGGGCTTGCAAGTCCTTTACAAGCTCAATACATACATTATTATATGTCGGGATTAATATAGAGAGTTGATTCATTTGGAGATGATGGTTTTGAGTTTGCTATATATTGGAATGACTATATATTTCTTGCTTATCCATGCCATCAAAATGGTGAATAATAGGGATATGATGAACTGCATGCCTATATAGGGTATGTTTTCTCCGTATATCCTCAAGGCAATACTTTGTATGATACGGAAACAGAGCATGTGCAAAAGGTAGATCTCAAAACTACAGCCTCCCAACCAAAGAAGGATTTTGTTGTGAAGTAAATACGCAAGCCAACCTTTTCCGTTTTCAATGGAGACTGTGTAAAAGACAAGGAGGATAGAGGGCAACCAGTAGAGTGCCGCACAGCGAAAGTTAGGGTTGCTGTGGATGGATAGTTTATACATGACTGCTATCATGAGTACGACAATGACATCTACTATCAAGGCTTGCCAACGAGATATACCTGTGGCAATCTTTTCGGATAGCATTTGTCCTTTTGTCGATTGGTAAAATTTATAGAGGCAGATTCCTAGGCAGAAATCTATCATTCTGAATGGTGGGTAAAAATAAATATATCCTGCGGAATAGTCCTTGGTTGTGCTAAAGCATAACAGGATGTATCCCGCCATGTATATAATCAAAATAGGCAATATTGTCTTCCATGAATTTCTGATTATAAAATGATATAAGTATTTGAAGATAAGATAAAAGAATATAATGTCTGAGATAAACCATGTAGAGCCATTCAAAACGGCAATGAATTTGTGTGATGGTATCCAACATTGAACCAACAAGCAATGGGCTATGGTTTGGCACCAAGTTCCTAAATATCCCAGTCGCCAATCCAAGGGTATAAAGATGGCTACTATCAATAAATGCAGCGGGTAAAGTTTGAATATACGAGAGAGGAAGAACTGCTTGTTGCTCAGTTCTCCTTTATCCAGTTTCTCTCCCTTGCTCAATGACAGCACAAAACCGCTGATGACGAAGAATATTGCCACAGGGCATTCGCCCAAGTAATCGTGTAATCCTTGGGACATGGGGAGAGTGGAGTGCGAAATCACAATCATCAGTATGAGGATGAATCGCAGAGAGTTGAGGGTTCTAATCATTTGTCAAGTTGTTACAAAGATGATTATTTGAAAATATCCTTTAGTAAAATCCATTTTCCGTCATTGTCTTTTCCTTCATGCTTGACTATACCTGACATTGAAGCAAGGTCTCTTTCTATTGTACGTTTTGTCACCGACAATGTCACCGACATTTCTTGGACGGTGATAAAAGAATTTGATAGGATTAACTTACAGATATTGCGCTGACGTTCAGATAGTTTTGTCACCGACATATCACCGACATTTTTTATGTCGGTGACACCCATATTTGGTGCTTTTTCTCCATAATGTTTTTTATTTCTAACAACCAATTCTTCCAAAGAAAAACGTTTTATCCAAACACTTACACCGCCATCAATTTCTTTAACTACTGGCATAGGGTAGTCTTCTGTCTCAAAACTTTCACGCACCTTGGTATAACCACGTCCCCAAGTTTCAATGAAACCAGCTCTAAACATTACGGCGGCAATTGTCTTGTTTCTTGGTCGAGAGCTATGTTTACGCATCAATGTTTCAGCTGTGTAACCTTCTGGCAAGCCACCTTCATTCCATATTTCTATATGGTCACTATATACTTGCATTTGTATAGGAGCACCCATGTACTCTTTATGGCAAACACTATTATATAAGATTTCACGCAAACCATCTTCGGGTATTTCCAAAGGCTCTACTCTTTCCATGCCTTCATAATGGATTGGTGAATAGAGATACTTGCTTTTTAGAATATCAACAACTCTATCTACCATTTGGATAACATTGCCTTCTACAACGTCTTGAATTATCAAGTCACTTTCATTTATGCCAAATCTTCCAATCTTAAATTGAACACCAGCAAAACGACGTTGAGGATTTTTACCGAAAAGAAGAATAGCTGCTGTACGCAAGTAACCATCGTCTCCTATAAGATTCATATTTCTAAGAACATCTTCTGTAGAGGAATCTTTTTCACTACGGTCAATACGCCCTTTACTGATTCCTTTCTTTAAAAAGTAATCAATGGCAGAACGGTCTATTTCCTCTAAAGTTGCTGTGGGTAAAGGCATATCGTCCCAAGAATGTCCCATCTTTCTCATGATAAATTGTTGGAGAGCGATGCCTTTCAGTTCTTGTTTGGTGGAACCTGATCGGTAATGATAAACACCTTTATAGGCAATAGGCATACTACTAGGGGTAACTACAATCTCTATATATTCTTTGGAATTTTCAGTTAAGAGATTTACATCTTCTACGATGCCAAGAAAGTTTACAATTTTATTAGGAATATCTTCCATTAGTTTTTTTGCATCATGTACACCTATAATTTCTTTATCATCATTGACACCTATATATATACGACCACCTTGTGCATTTGCAAATCCACAAATCCACTGCAAGTACTTGTCGTTCCATGCTTCCTTGTATTCTATGTTTTGGCTTTCATTCAGCATATAGCTTCATTTTTGTTATACAATTTAAGATGATAGATGTATATAATACTTTAACTTATATATATTAAACCAAAATATGCTTGGTTTATTGCCTATTAGCCTTGCTTTTATTGGCAAATTAATTATCATTTCTGTTTCAAATACTCCACCAGTTTCGCTACGGCTCTTGCCCTATGGCTGATACCGTTCTTCACTTCTTCTCCCAACTCTGCGAAACTCTTATCGTAACCTTCTGGTACGAAGATAGGATCATAACCGAAACCCTCGGTGCCATGTTTCTCGGTGGCGATGCGACCCTTCACGATGCCTTCGAACTGGTGTATCTTCTTGATGCTGGTGCAGCCGCATGGACATACATCTTTCTTCTCAATATAGCAGATGACGGTGCGGAATCGAGCTTGACGGTTCTCCTTGCCGTCGAGTTCACGGAGAAGTTTCGCCATGTTCGCCTCGCTGTCGTGGTCAGTGCCTTCTGCATATCGGGCACTATGTACTCCGGGAGCGCCATCCAATGCCTCTACTTCCAAACCAGTATCATCGGCAAAACAACTGATGTGGTAGTGGTCATAGACATACTGTGCCTTCTGCAAGGCGTTTTCTTCCAAAGTGCTGCCTGTCTCAGGAATATCCACGTCGCAGCCGATTTCCTTGAGGGAAACAACTTCGTAATCACTTCCCAAGATGTCACGTATCTCTTGAAGTTTATGTTGATTGTTGGTTGCAAATACTATCTTCATTATTCTTAATGTTATTGTTTAATCTGTTGAATGTCTTTTTCTTTAATCTTTACTTTCATCTCGTCAAATCCCTCTCCATATACACCGATGACAGAACTTTGGCTGACGAAGGCGTTCGGGTCGATAATCTTGACGATACGGAATATATAGGTACTCTCATTCTTCTTGGCAAGGATGCAGAGCACTTTCATCTCCTGGCCTGTGTACCATCCATGCCCATCAAGAATAGTTACGCCATGGTCCATCTGCATACCGATGGCATTGGCTATCTCCTGATATTTCTTGCTGAATATCAGGAACTGCACACTCTCTCGGCGTGCATTCATCACATAGTCGAGCATCAAGTTCTCTATGACCATCGTACAGAGACCGAATACCACCTTTCTCACAGCATCTATCGTCTCATAACCTGGTTTTGCCTCGAATACGAAGAAAGAACTTCCCACGATGAGGAAATCGACGAAGATGAGCACGCGTCCCAAGGAAATGTTGTGATATTTGTTGACAACAGCGGCGATGATGTCTGTACCTCCCGTACTACCATTGTTCAAGAATACGATGGCAAGGGAAAGACCTGTGCAACAACAACCGATGACGAGCGACATGAAGTCTTGACCTTCTCCCAGCACCTTGGTCATCTCTCCGTTGGGACCTGTCGCCCAGTCTTGAGCTACGGCGAGGAATACGGAGAGCATGATGATGGCATAGATGGTCTTGACCATAAACTTGAAACCAAGTACTTTCAAGGCTAGGGCAAGCAAGGCTACGTTGATGACGAAATAAGATAATGATATAGGTATGCTGGTTCCATAGTAAATCACTGCCGCCAAACCTGTTACGCCACCCGTTACGATTTGGTAAGGTAGCAGAAATACCGTGAAACCAAAGGTATATAATAAGAGACCAAGGGTAATGTTGAAATAATCCTTGACCTCGTTCTTTATATTTTGACTAAGAGTTAATTGCATAATCTTTCCTCGTAAGTTTATATAAAGGAGTTAAGGAGTTAAAGGGAGTCAAGGAGTTAAGACAATAGCTTTTGCTGCTTGCGTTTTCGCAAGAGAAACATTTGTCTTAACTCCTTTCAACTCCTTAACTCCTTAACTTCTTATGAATCGATTATTTCTTCAACACGACGTTGACAATCTTCTTTGGTACGATGATTACCTTCAGCACATTGAATCCCTCCAAGTACTTCTGGCTCTTCTCGTCTGCCAATACCTGTTTCTGGATATCGTCGTTAGGAGTATCCACAGGGAAGGTCATCTGGAAGCGAGCCTTGCCATTGAAGGAGATGGTGAGCTGCATGTCGTTCTCCTTCAGGTACTGCTCATCGTACTTAGGCCACTGTGCGTCGCAAACGCTGCCCTCTTCGCCAAGAGCTGCCCACAACTCTTCTGCGATGTGTGGAGCGAATGGAGCGATGAGGATCACGAGGTCCTTCAAGAGTTCCTTATTGTGGCACTTCTGCTGACCGAGTTCGTTCACGGCAATCATGAAGGCTGAGATAGAGGTGTTGTAAGAGAACTTCTCGATGTCCTCGGTCACCTTCTTGATGAGCTTGTGTACGCTCTTCAGGCTCTCTGGCTTGGCTGCCTCGTCGGATGGCAAGAAGTTGTCGGTACGGTTCTCGTAGAACAAGCCCCAGAACTTCTTCAAGAAACGGTGGCAACCGTCGATGCCGTTGGTATCCCAAGGCTTGCTTGCCTCCACAGGACCCAAGAACATCTCGTAGAGACGCAAGGTGTCGGCACCATACTTCTCGACAATCATATCTGGGTTCACCACGTTGAACATACTCTTACTCATCTTCTCGATAGCCCATCCGCAGATGTACTTGCCATCCTCCAAGATGAACTCAGCGTTCTGATACTCAGGGCGCCAAGCCTTGAATGCCTCGATGTCGAGCTGGTCGTTGCTTACGATGTTCACATCCACGTGGATAGGGGTTACGTCGTAATCCTTCTTCAAGCCGCAGCTTACGAATACAGGAGCCTTGTCGTGGTCGTCGCTGTTGATGCGATATACGAAGTTAGAGCGACCCTGAATCATACCCTGGTTCACCAACTTCTGGAATGGCTCTTCCTTGCAGCTTACGCCGAGGTCGAAGAGGAACTTGTTCCAGAAACGAGAGTAAATCAAGTGACCTGTGGCGTGCTCGCATCCACCTACGTAGAGGTCCACGTTCTGCCAGTACTCGTCAGCCTCCTTGCTTACGAGGGCATTGTCGTTGTGTGGATCCATGTAGCGGAGGTAGTAAGCTGAAGAGCCTGCGAAACCTGGCATGGTGTTGAGCTCCAATGGGAACACGGTCTTGTTATCCACGAGGCTCTTGTCAACCACCTGCTTCTTCTCTGCGTCCCAAGCCCACTTCTTGGCTCTGCCCAATGGTGGCTCGCCTGTCTCTGTTGGCTTATAGGTCTCAATCTCAGGCAATTCGAGTGGCAAGCACTCCTCTGGAACCATCTGTGGCATTCCGTCCTTGTAATATACAGGGAATGGCTCGCCCCAGTAACGCTGACGAGAGAAGATGGCATCGCGAAGACGATAGTTCACCTTCACACGACCGATACCCTTCTCGGTTACGAACTTCTTGGTCTTGGCGATAGCCTCTTTCACGGTCAAGCCGTTCAATGAGAAGCCGTCTAAGCCCTGTTTGCCAGCCACAGGTGAGTTGGTTACGATACCTTCCTTGGCATCGAAGCTCTCCTCCGATACATCCGCACCCTCGATAAGAGGAATGATAGGCAGGTTGAAGTGCTTGGCGAAAGCGTAGTCACGGCTATCATGAGCAGGCACAGCCATGATGGCACCTGTACCATAACCAGCCAATACATATTCTGAAATCCATACTGGGATGGCCTCGCCAGTGAATGGGTTGATGGCATAACTTCCTGAGAACACACCCGTTACGCTGTGGTTTGCCATACGGTCGAGCTCGGTGCGCTTCTTCACGTAGTCGAGATATTTCTCTACCTCAGCTTTCTGCTCAGGGGTGGTAACTTGCTGAACATACTCGCTTTCTGGAGCCAAGACCATGAAGGTAACGCCAAACATAGTGTCGGCACGGGTGGTGAAGATGGTGAACTTCACGTCGCTGTCCTTGACAGAGAATACTACCTCTGTACCTTCGGAACGACCAATCCAGTTCTTCTGGGTCTCCTTGATAGAGTCGCTCCACTGGATAGTCTCCAGTCCGTCGAGCAAACGCTGAGAGTAAGCGGAAGTACGCAAGCACCACTGCTGCATCTTCTTCTGGATGACAGGATAGCCACCACGCTCGCTCACGCCATTGACTACCTCGTCGTTGGCAAGCACCGTACCCAAGCCAGGGCACCAGTTCACCATGGTTTCGCCGAGGTAGGCGATGCGGTAGTTCATCAATACCTGCTGTTTCTTCACATCGTCGTAGCTGTTCCACTCCTCGGCTGTGAAGTCAAGCTGCTCGTTTTGAGCCACGTTGAGGTCGGCAGAACCCTTCTCCTCGAAGTGCTTGATGAGCTTCTCGATAGGCTGTGCCTTCTGGCAAGCGTTGCAGAAGAAAGAGTTGAACATCTTCTGGAAAGCCCACTGAGTCCAATGGTAATACTTAGGGTCGCAGGTGCGAACCTCGCGGTCCCAGTCGAAAGAGAAGCCGATCTTGTCGAGCTGCTCACGGTAGCGGTTGATGTTGGCAACGGTAGTTACCTCTGGGTGCTGACCAGTCTGGATGGCATACTGCTCGGCAGGCAATCCGTATGCATCGTAGCCCATAGGATTCAGTACGTTGTAACCATTCAAACGCTTGTAGCGAGCATAGATGTCGCTGGCGATGTAACCCAGTGGGTGACCTACGTGCAATCCCGCTCCTGATGGATAAGGGAACATATTGAGCACATAGTACTTCTTCTTGTTTTCATCCTCAGTCACCTTGTAGGTCTTGTTCTCGACCCATTTCTGGTGCCATTTCTTCTCGATTTCTCTGAAGTTGTATTCCATTGTTTTTATCTTAATTTATTTTGTTTTCTTCTTCATTATAAATATGTATTTCTTGTTGGACATTTCCTTAAATATCTTAAATATAATAAGGTATAAGTCCATTCAAGGTGCAAAATTACATTTATTTTGGCATACTACAAAATAAAAAGCAATTTTTTTATGGAAGTTGGAAAGGAATAGCTCAAGATGAAGGATTATGATACACTTCGTCGAATGATAAGTATTTGCATTGTTGTCGTATATTTTAGCCAATACTAATTTGTAAGTATAAAAAGTGCTAACAGATTTGGTTAATTCAAGATTTTGCAGTACTTTTGTACTTGCTATTTGAGAAATAGGGGCGTAGCCCAGCTGGTTTAGAGCGCCGCAGTCACATTGCGGAGGTCATCGGTTCGAGCCCGATCGTCCCTACTCATATATACAAAACACTGGGCAATCCGCTTTGTTGGCTTCGAGTTGACAAAGCGGATTTTTATTTTAATGCTTGCTTTCAATATTCAACAGTATTTTTTTCGCCTCGATTCCTCCTGCGAAGCCTGTCAAGGAATGGTTGGTGCCGATGACCCGGTGGCAGGGGATGAGGATGCTTATGCCGTTGGCTCCGATGGCTTGCGCCACTGCCCTTACGCCTTTGAGGTTGTTCACTCGCAAGGCAATCTCTTTGTAGGTTCTTGTTTTACTGTATGGGATTTCGAGCAAGGCTTTCCATACTTGCTGTTGGAAATCGGTGCCTACTGGGTGCAGCAGAATATCGAACGCCTTGCGCTTGCCTGCGAAATACTCATCGAGTTCTGTCTTTGTCTTTTCTAATACAGGAGAAGATTCGATGGTAAACTCGGCGTTCAAGTATCGTATTAATCGCAGCTTGTTGCGCTCCGCGCATGGCTTTTCGTTCCAATCGCAGAGGCAAAGCTCATTGCCTACTGATGCCAAGATAAGTTCTCCACAAGGGGAGTTGTAATATTGGATATTAACAGTTTGCTTCATACTCAAATAATTCAATAGTTTATACGAGCGATTCTTGATAGATGAAAGCTTTTCCCTCAGAATAATCAGAAGAAGAGGAAGTTCCTTTTATTTTTCTTTTGTTTTGAAAATCATCTTCATCCTTATTTCTTTACTTTTTGGGTGTTAGGCAAGAAACCTGCGATGATGCCGAGGAGTGGCAGAAAGGCACTTACCTGAAAAATGAACTCGATGCTGGTCTTGTCGGCGAGCCATCCAAAGAAGGCGGACCCCAAACCTCCCAATCCAAACATCAGTCCGAAGAAGATGCCGGCTATCAGTCCCACCTTGTCGGGCATCAAGTCGGTGGCATAGACCACGATGGAGGAGAATGCCGAGGCGATGATGAGGCCGGAGAGGAAGGTGCAGATGATAGTCCACGTGAAGCCTACGAAAGGCATGGCGATGGCGAAGGGAGCGGCTCCCAAGATGGAGAACCATATCACATACTTCCTGCCGAACTTATCGCCCAACATGCCTCCTGCCACTGTTCCGATGGCGAAGGCGGCGAGGAAGACAAACAGGCAGAGCTGGGAAGTCTGCACGGAAACACCAAACTTGTCAATCAGGAAGAACGTGAAGTAGCTGGTGATGCAAGCCGTATAGAAATACTTCGAGAAGACCAACAGGATGAGAATCATCAATGCCCCATACTTGGCTCGCTTGGAGATGTCGTGGTTGAGGAGCGGTTGCTTTTGCGGATGATTGACCACATAGGCGAGTCTCGCCTTATACCAAGCCCCCAATCGAACCATGAGAATGGCAGCCAACAATGCCGCCAAGGCAAACCAGGAGATGGCGTGTTGTCCGAAAGGCAAGATGATGAGAGCGGCAAGCAACGGACCTACTGCCGAACCGCCATTGCCGCCCACCTGGAAGATGGATTGCGCCAAACTCTTCTTGCCACCCGATGCCAACTGCGCTACTCGCGAAGCCGTAGGATGGAACACGGAAGAGCCCAATCCCACGACGCTCACCGCCAAGAGAATCAAGAAATAGTTCTCGGCGAAGGCAAGCAACAGCAATCCCACCAAGGTGAAGCACATGCCCACCGACAAGGCGTATGGTCGTGGATGCTTGTCGGCATAGAGACCGGTGAAAGGTTGCAGGATGGAGGAAGTCATCTGAAACACCAAGGTGATGATGCCGATCTGTGCAAACGAGAAGTTGAACTTATCCTTCACGATAGGGTATATAGAGGGGATGATAGACTGAATCATGTCATTCAGAAAATGCGAGATGCTGCAAATGATGAGCATCGAATACACCGTACCCTCTACCATCGTCGGGTTGCCCTTTAACTTACTACCTATAGATTTGATATTCATTATTTTGTATTCTTTTCTTTTATTGATGAATTTGAATGCAAAGGTACAAAATATTCTATGATTAATGGAATAAAATGTTGTGATTTAGAAAGTTTGCATAAGATTTCTTCGTATTCCTTTGGCAATTTAGGAAAATAATCGTAAGTTTGCAAGCAAAATAATAAAAAGATGAAAAATTATGGAAGAAAGATTATCGACTATATATTTGGTAAGCGGTCAGACTGCGCTCCAATACATTATGAATGTGAGCAGAAAATACAGGCAGATAGCGACCGAAGCGATATTCGAGTGTTTGAGACTGGGGTATCCTCTCAACGACATGGAGATTACTGGCAAGGCAAGAGAAATGCTGAGGAAAAGGAATGTAATCGGCTGATTGATATTGCAAAAGCCAATGGCTTGTATATTACAAAAACTGATTGGGATAAGTTTGGTGACAGACGAGTGACTCCAACCGGTGAGAGTATTGTGTTCTTGAGCAAAGATGCAGTTACATACACAAAGATGAAATCGCCTTTTGCCAAGGCTCCGTTGAAACATATTTTACCAGAAGATATAATCTACGAACATTTGATACACAACATTCTGTTTCCCGATACAAGATACCATTTTGTTGGTATTTCTGAAGACCAAAAAGGTATCAGAATTGTTTTGCAACAAAGAAATGTGTCTTGTATGTTCAGAGTTCCTACTCAAAAAATGATAGATGACTATCTCATCCATCAGTTAGGCTTGGCAAAGGAAGATAAGTATTTCTATGGGAACGAATACTTGGCAATAACCGATGTCTCTAATGTGAGTGATAATGTTCTGTGTGACGAAGATGGTAGGCTATACTTCATCGACCCGATTATCAGATTGAAAAGGTCGGGAAGAGAGGTTTGGGAATATCTCTACAGGACAAGATGTGTGTAAGAAATAATAATCGCATATGAAATCATCAGAATTAAATAAGGTCATGAAGAAGCTGATTCTCCCAGATAAGTTTGAGAAAAAGGGACGGTTAGCGTATTATACATTGACTCATAGAACTGGGGCAATGGTGTTGGTCGGATTCTATTTAGACAATTCTATAGATTCAAATTCGTTCTTCGTCAACTATTTCGTTCAATGTCTTTATAAACCCTGTTGTACCTATAACTTTAGCTTAGGTGGCAGAATAGGCTCGTATTGGCAAATAGACAGAATGGTGGAACTTCAAGACGAGATGAATAGGTTTGGTGTATTTGACGGACTTGATACATTTGATGACTTTCTCCCCTTACTCAAGAATCATCCATATTATGGTGCGACGGTTGGACGTGATGCATATTTTGCATTAACCTATTTCATTTTGAATGATTATCGCAAATCGAAATGTTTCTTGGATAAGATAATTTCCTTGGAAAAGAGAAATGATGGCTATCTGTTTTCTGAAGAAATAGAGAATGCTCGAATGATGAAAGATCACTAGTGTCTCTCCCCATTTTTATACTACCTTGTGTTTTGCTGATTCTCATAGTCAATTATTTGCTGTTGAGAAAAAATCTTTCAGACTAAGTTCTTATCATTGCCAATGCAAACTTTCTCCAACGACTAATAGCTCCAAGAAACGAGCATCAAGAGCCATCCGATAAGCAAAACACAACTTTTTATCGAAAGAATGGCATATTTTCATCCTAAAAAGTTTGGTGGTTTGTTTGATTTTGTTTATTTTTGCGATGTATTATTAACTATAAATATAAAAATATGCCAGAGATTGCAAGATTTTATGGAATTATCATAAAAATGTTCTTCAAGCCAAAAGAGCATGAGCCTTCACATATACACGCAATCTACAACGAGTATGTAGGTCTATTCAATATCAAAACATTTGAAATGTTTGAAGGGGACTTACCTAAAAAGGCTCAAGAATTAGTAACGGAATGGCTCTCGCTACATTCTGATGAACTTCAGAGTATGTGGGACAAACAAGTAATAACAAAACTTCCACCATTATGATTCCAAGGATTAAGAAAATTTCAGTTCTCGACAATTATGTCCTCTTCGTAGAGTTTGATGACGGATATAAAGTCTTGTACGATGTGAAAGATGACATTAAAGCGATTCCTTCATTTCGTGCATTGGTAGATGTGTATGGCCTTTTCAAGCAAGTTCAATTGGACTCCAGTCGAACTTGTGTATATTGGAATGACGAGATTGACCTTGCCAGCGATAGTATTTACGAATATGGAAAGGCTGCATGATATAGAGTATTCAATGCCACTCTCTTAACACCGAAGGGAGTGGCATCGTTTATTTATAAACTTTTGTTTGCAATAGCAGAATGATACTTATGTTTTTGTACCTTAGCCACCGCAATCGGATAAAACCGACGATGCACAGAATTCGGAGTTAAAAACAAAACGGAGAAATGTTGTATTGTCTTTGGGGCATACTTGCTTCCGTAACAGGAATCGTAGTACTCTGCAATGCAGTAAGGAAGAGAAAATCAATCGGTGCGGTTTTGTATGGCACTTATTGTTCCTTTTCTCTTGTCTGTATTGTGGCTGGGTGCATCTGTATGATTTGTCAACAATATGACGAATTGTGTGCCTTCCTTTTTGGCATTGCGTTCTTGGTCATGACATACAAAGATAGGCATGAGTTTCCTCCAAGCTTTAGCATTGACTACATCAATTACCTCAAAGGGTATTTTGTTGGTTTTGGATGCATCCTGTATGCTTTGGCAAAAACTTTTTTAGAAGAATGAAAAATACAACTACCATGAAGGAGATACTGTCTCCGTTACTTACCAACACGGATGGATAGGTTGGGATGTCGTGGCAGACATCAAAAAATAAGAAGGGATGGTCCTTCTTATTTATCCTACAATATCCAACAGTTCAGCGAAATCATCGATAATCCATTCTGCTCCAGCCAACTGCTTACGAGTGCCATTGCCGTAAGTTACGGCGCAAGCCTTGGCACCAGCGTTGTGAGCCATATCCACATCGAACGTCATATCGCCCACCACCAAGGCCTCTGGCAGCATCGCCTTCAAGTCATCAGGCAATGTGTGGCAATCTTCTTTGCCAACCTTTCTGCCAGCGATTTCCATCAAAGCCTTGAAAACCATGTCGGGTTCTGGTTTCACATTAACGACATCTTCCTGTGCCACCACGGAAGAGACGCAATCAACTAAATCCATCTGATGGATGAAACCCATCAAGGAATCACGACCACGACTGCTTGCCACCGCCAAGACGAAGCCACGCTTGTGGAGTTCCTTGATGGTGTCGATGACATGAGGGAAAGGCTTCATGCCCAAGCTCGCACGATTTTCCTCGAAAATCTTGTGATAAACCTGTGCGCACTTCTCGCCCTCCTCTATGGAAGAGTTGTAAAGCAAGGCGAAAGCCTCGCTCAGACGCATACCGATGGTATTGGCACATGCCTCTGCCGATTTAACCTCCTTGCCCATCTTTCGCATGGTGTCTTGGAAAGTTCTAACGATAAGTGCTTGGGAATCACCGATGGTTCCGTCGAAATCTAATATGATATATTTCATGATGTTTGATATTGTTTCTGATAATGCGGTGCAAAGGTACGGCTAATAATCGAGAATTATGTATCTTTTATGCTTTTTTAATCGCTAAACTTACTCGCTTACGATAAAATAATATATCTTTGCGGCTCAATTTATACAAAAACATTTAGTGAAGCCAAAGGACTTCGATATGGATTATGAAAAAATGGATAAGAGAATTGAAGAGAATGAGAATAAAAACCGTGTGAGAGAAGTGTATAAGGTGACATTGGCGGGTAGCGTCATCAATGTGGTGCTGCTTGTGATGAAGTTTGCCGCAGGTATCCTCGGACACTCTGCCGCCATGATAGCCGATGCCATCCACTCGCTCACCGACTTCGCCACGGATGTCGTGGTGTTGGTATTCGTCAAGCTCAGCAATAAGCCACAGGATAGAGACCACGATTATGGTCACGGCAAGTACGAGACCCTCGCCACAGCCATCATCGGCATTTCGCTCTTTGTGGTGGGCGTGATGATTTGCTACACAGGCATCTGCAAGACCTATCGTGCCATCTGCGGCGAGACCCTTCAGCAGCCTGGTGTTGTTGCCCTGATAGCCGCCATCGTGAGCATCGTCTTGAAGGAATGGGCTTATCAGTTTACGGTGAGAGTGGGCAAGAAATGCCATAGTGAGGCGGTGGTTGCCAATGCCTGGCACCATCGTAGCGATGCCTTGTCGAGTATCGGAACGATGATAGGTATCGGCGGTGCCATCCTCTTGGGCTACAAGTGGGCGGTGCTCGATCCATTGGCTGCCATCATCGTGAGTGCCTTCATCATCAAGGCTGCATGGGGATTGGTGTTGCAATCTGTCAAGGAACTGACGGATGCCAGTCTTCCAGAGTCTGAAGAGGATGAAATCATCAAGCTCGCCAATGAGGAAGAGGATGTTTGCGAGGTGCATAATCTACAGACTCGCCGCATCGGCAACAAGATTGCCATCGAAATGCACGTTCGCATGCCGGGTTCCACCTCGCTCTACGAAGCTCATCAGCACGCCACCAATATCGAGCATCGTATCAAAGAAAAGTTCGGGGCGAACACCCATGTAGGCATTCACCTCGAACCGATTAAAGTAAATGGTAAATATCAAGCACCTACCAACCTAAGTTGATGCTGGCTCCTGCCATCACCCATAACCCTGGTTGCTTGATGGCGGCGAGGTCGTAGTATCTGTGGCAAGTGAGGTTGTCGGCCTTTACGTAGATGCTGTATTTCTTGTCGTCCCACATCAACTTGCAATCCACCTTGGTGTAAGGATGATAGCCGTTCATGCGCTGCTGCCACCTTACGCTCCAAGAGGCGGAGAGTTTCTTCCATATCTGATGGTCGAGACCGAAGACTGCCTTGTGCTTGAGATACTCCAAGGCATAGAGCGATTTCAGGATGTTGGCATCCGTCTTGTGGTCTTGGTAGATGTAAGCATAGCCCAACTTGATGCGAGTGATGAAACTATTCGGAATCAGCTCCTGCATGTAGATGGTGGCATCGAGGTTGTAGCCCATGTTGTTGAGCTTGCCGATGTTCATCACGTGATACTTGCTGTCCTTTTGCTCCGTCTCCGAAGTCTGAACCCAGTCTATCATGTCTGTGCCGTGGGCATAGAAGCCACTCAATACGGCAGAGAAACCTGTTTGGCGATAGCGAGTTCCTATCTTGAAGGTGGAGTTCTTCTCTGGGTTCAAGGTGATGTCGCCTTGCTGCACCACATTGCTGATATAGAGGTCGGTGTAGGTAGGCATTCTCAAAGCCTTGTTCCAGGAAGCATAAATCTTCCAGTTGTCGTTAGGACGATAACTGATATCCACTCCCGGATAGAAGCGGAAATCATGGTCGAGACCCGTGTTCTTGTTAGCCAAGACACCAGCTGAAAGGGTGAAACCACCAAAGATGAAGTTGTGCTCCAACATGATGTTGGTGTTGGTGCGCTCTCCCTTGTGGTCATACTTGCGGTCGGAACCCGAAATGTCCTTGTAGTCGTTCTCGGCGAGCGATGTTCCGAGGGCAGTGGAGTAGATGCGCTCCTTGCTGATGTCGAATCCTACGGCAGTCTTGCCCAAGAACCAGGAGAGGTTGGCGTTCAGTCCACCGCCCCAGATGTCGAGGTTGTGGTAGTTCTCGCCAGCCTTGGCTCCTTCCTGTCCACGAATCAACTGGTAGTGGTCCTTGAACTTATTATAATATAAGGTAGGGGAGACCTCCCAAATTTTCTCCGCATCCGTCTTGGCTTGATTGTGAAGGCTCAGGTTGAGCGAAGCCAAGATGTGGTCAGTCTTCTCATATTGGTTGTTGTATTTGGCGGAATAGAAAGTATTCGCACCGTAGCTTTGGGTGGCGAAACCAGCTTGCGCCCCGATGTCAAAGCGATGATCGTAGCTGATGTTTAGCTGTCCGAAGCCTTGACCCTTCTCAAAGTCGCTGTTCTCTGTACCTCCATCCGAACGTTTGTAGCCTCCGCTTGCCGAATAAGCATGGTTCCACTTGCCAGATTCGAATGCAGTTTGCACTCGTCCTTGTGCTCCGAAACTACCGAAGGAACCGCCTTCCACATTGGCTTGCACCCGATTGTCTTGTGCTTTTTTAGTCACGATGTTGATGGCACCATTGAAAGCCGAGGTTCCGAAAAGGCGTGAGGCCGCCCCTTCGAGCACTTCGATGTGGTCGATGTCGGCGAGGGCAACAGGAAAGTCGGAAGCATTGTGACCCGTCTGGGGGTTGGAAATGTTGACACCATTCAAGAGAATGGTAATCTGGTCAAAAGTTCCAC
>ERZ808278.367-NODE-367-length-31745-cov-4.502020_pt1 | contig 31745 bp, 26 predicted proteins | sample MGYA00521239_ERZ808278 | MGnify/ENA primary metagenome ERZ808278 (study PRJEB31516, sample SAMN03275600) | gut metagenome | biome: mammalia-associated habitat; material: feces | host: Papio cynocephalus | place: Kenya | collected 2012-07-17 ... | reverse complement strand
TCTACCATAGGAGGCTCTTTTTTTCAATTGTCCGTTTTTTACGGACTTGTGCACAGTCTGCCTTTCCCTCTTTCTATTCGAAATCTGATCACCGGATGGAAGAATCGCTTGCCAGTGCGCACAAAAAGGCAGTGATTTTTCGCCGCTCCGCGCGCGTCAGCAAATGCTGTTTCGCATATCGCTCCAAATACCGCATGGCAGACAGATCCGGATACATCGGTAAAAGCTGTTCCTTTTCCCATGTAATCAAAATCCCTTCTTCAAAGATCAGCAAAATCACCGGCACATCCCAAAATCCTTCCCGAAATAAGAGCGCCTGCAACCGTTTTTGCCGGGCGTATAATTCCATCCGCGGCAGATTCCAAGTCAACAGGATCACCGCATCCGGTAAGACCGCGGCTCCAAGGCAAGGCATGGCTTCGCTTTCTCCCATTGCCGGATCGGGAATGGAAAAACGCTCCACGAGCGGGCAGGGATCCGCATACAGGCGAAGCATGGCGGCAAGCCGCTGGTTCGGCTTACAATCGGCGGAAAGAATCCGGTTCTTTTGCACCGTCAACCGTAGCCGATAAAACAGATGGGCAAGCAGAACGCATATGCAAAGAATGCTGATAATAGAAATCATAAAACCTGCCGCTTTCATGCTGGTTCCCCCACTTCTTGATTGACACAAAACGGATTGCAAAATGCAACTCTGCACTGTGCAACCCGTTTTCTTTTTGTTTTATTCCGAAATTTTTCAAAACAGCAATCTGCTTTGCATTAGTTTTCGCCGGTTTTCTCGGTCAGATAATCCACAACATTTCCAACGGTTACAAACTGGTGAATATCGTCATCTTTAATTTCAATATCGAATTTTTCTTCACATAAAAGAATCAGATCGGCAAGCTCTAAGGAATTGATGCCGAGATCGTTAATCAGTTCCGCGTCAAGCGTGACATCTTCTTCCGCGACCTGAAGTTCATCCACCAACAGAGCTTTCAATTTTTCGAACATACAATACTTTCCTCCAAACGATGTGATGCACAATTTTCATGGAAATCGCCTTCTATGCATTTACACATGCAATTATAAAATAAAACCGAAGATTTGTCAAGTATATTTTGAAAAAATACTGCCTTTGTGGGGGAAAGAAATCCGTTTTTCGTCATTTTTTGCCGCACTTTGGGGAACGGATGCCGTTTTTTCGTCATTTTTTCTCCAAAAGTCGCCGTGCAAAAACAGATTTTTTCACATCCAAAGTATATGCGCTTACCGAAAACGGCATTCCTGTTTTTCAAAAACGCTGTTTTTATGCAAAAACAAAAATCCCACCGCGATTGCGGCAGGACTTTTTTCGGCTGGAGCTGCTAATCAGAGTCGAACTGATGACCTCATCCTTACCAAGGATGTGCTCTACCAACTGAGCCATAGCAGCAAACAGCTTATGTATTATAGCATAGGCGTCGGAATTTGTCAAGAGTTTTTTTGAAAAAAGTCAATTTTTTTTGAAATCGTATCAGTTTTTAAGCAACCGCAACCCTTTTGGATAGTGATTTTTGAGCCGGCCGCCGCTGACTTTTCCGCCTCCCAACGGCACACCGTGATATAAGACCGCCGTATATCCATCGGCGGCGCCCGGCGCCGGAATTTCTTCCCCCCGCAGATAAGCAAGCAAAAGCGGTTCTTGCGCCGAAAGCTCTATTTGTCGGCGCATTTGCCTGCCGAATGCCATATATAGCGCATGATGCGGCACGATCCGCCCTTTTTGCAAGATGCCGAGCGGAACACCAGCCGCCATCGTTTCCTTTGCGGGAAGCGGAAGCCGGTGCGAGGGTAACAGAAAAAGACGCTCTGCAAGGCAAAACGGTTCCATTGCAATGGATTCCGAAAACAGATCCTGCAAAAAGGATTGTAACAGCCCTACGGTGCCACGATCCGGCTTTTCCAGCGCGTCTTTTCTGCTTGCATGAGGGTTTTCCCCGTCTCCCGCTTCCCCCGTCCGTTGCAGAACCGCGATAAATTGCCCTTCTCCGGCGCAAAGATGCGGATAGAACCGCCGCGTTTGCAAAAGTGCCTGCGCATGCGGACCGGGCAAGGCAATCCCATCTGCAGTATGGCTCCGCACTGCGTCCGTGACAGGACGCAGAATAAAATCCGGATGCGCATGCAGAAACGCGTCCACCTGCGCCTCATCCTCCTCCACCGCAAATGTGCAGGTGGAATAGATCAAATAGCCGCCGGCCTTCACGGTTTTCGCGGCATCTGCGAGAATCTGTGCCTGCCGTGTTGCACACATCCGTACATTTTCTTCCGACCATTCCGTGCATGCTTGGGGGTATTTCCGGAACATGCCCTCGCCGGAACAGGGGGCGTCCACCAGAACATAATCAAATGTTTCGGGATACCATGCCGCAAGATGCGCGGCGTCGGTGTTGGTCACCGCCGTGTTGGTGCACCCCATCCGTTCCAGATTACCGGCTAAAATGCGGCAACGACCGGCGTGATACTCATTGGACAGTACAAACCCGCGTTCCCCGACCAATGCGGCGAGCTGGGTGGATTTCCCGCCGGGAGCGGCACAAAGATCCAGTACCGTCGCACCCGGCTTTGGCGGGCAAGCGCAAACAGTCGCCATTGCCGACGGATCCTGCATATAAAACATCCCGGCATGATGCGCGGGAAGCGCGCCGACCTTTTCCACTTCGCACAAGAAGCCGTCCGTTGTAAACGGAAGCGGCGTAAGCGGGAATGGACAAATTTTCTGAAAATCCGCTACAGAAATTTTAGCGGTATTCACGCGCAGAGCGCGCACCGGCGGTTGGGAGAGTGCAGATGCGAATGCGGGATAGGATGTGTCCAGCAAGGTTTGCATGCGTGTAACAAAAGGAAGCGGCAGTTCCATAAAATCCTCCGTAAAGATGCTCTGGTTTCATCTAAGAATACCACAAAAGCGAAGAAATTGCAAGCGGTTTCATTCATTTTCCCATTTTGCAGAACCCACAGGTCCCCCTTTTCCCTTTTTTGAGTTCCATGTTTTCCCTGTATAAGCAAGCCCTCCTTTCGGCAATACTGAGAACAGTAAAGAAAACAAAGGCGGGATCGGATGTACTATCAAAAGGTCGAGATCTGCGGGATAAATACCTCCAAGCTGAAAACGCTGAGCGATGAGGAAAAACGCGCATTACTTCTGAAGGTGCGGGCAGGCGACAAGGAAGCAAGAAATGCGCTCATTGACGGGAATCTGCGGTTGGTCCTCAGCGTGATTCAGCGCTTTTCCGGTCGCGGGGAAAATTCCGACGATCTGTTCCAGGTCGGATGTATCGGTTTGATGAAAGCCATCGACAATTTCAATACCGATCTGGATGTCAAATTCTCCACCTACGCGGTTCCGATGATTATTGGCGAAGTGCGGCGGTATTTAAGAGACAACAACGCCATTCGCGTCAGTCGTTCTATCCGGGATCTTGCTTATAAAGCGTTACAGGCAAAAGATCTTTTATCCAAACAATACGGGCGGGAGATCACGGTGGAGGAACTGGTACAGTATTTGGATGCGCATGGAGAGCACTACTCCAAGGAGGACGTTGTAACCGCTTTGGAAGCCATTGTCGAGCCGGTATCTTTGTTTGAACCGGTCTTTCACGACAACAGCGGCGCGGATACAGTGTATGTGATGGATCAGATCCGTGATCCGGAAAGCAATGACGACGCATGGGTAGAGGACATCGCTTTAAGAGAGGCAATGAAATCTTTGGGAGAACGGGAAAAAACCATTATTCAAATGCGTTTTTTCCGCGGAAAAACGCAAATGGAGATCGCGGCGGAGATCGGTATTTCGCAAGCGCAGGTATCCAGGTTGGAAAAGGGCGCACTCGCGCGCATTCGTAAAAATCTTTAAAAAACAGGAAAGAACCGTACCGCGTTTTGCGGTACGGTTCTTTACGATCCCGTAGAAAAAGACCGATTCAATTCCAGAGTTTCGCGGGATAAGTCCCATTATGATGCATGGCGGCAATCGCAGAGGTGACAGTCGCTTTATCTGCCGCATAGGTAATTCCATACCATTTTGCCGCGGTGGGAAGCACTTTGACATCACACAATCCGTCTGCCATGGATTCTTTCACCAAAGTCGGCAGATAATACTCACATTTGGTCAGATCAGCCGCATTTTCCGCAAAAAACGTCTGCATTCCGCTTTCCAACCGCTCAAAGATCTTGGGTGTGAAGCCCCAGAAATTCATCGACACGATGGTATCGTCCGGCAGGGGAATCCATTGATCTCCCTCCGCATAGGCGATCGTTCCATCCGGTTTGCGTTCGATTTTCGTGCGCTCTGTAACATTGGTCAGATAGCCGTTTGCATCTGTTTCACACTGTCCGCGGGAAACTGTTCCGTTTTCCGTCAATGTATTGTGCAGACGATAGCCTGCCATGCAATAGGCTTCTTTGGCACCGCCATGAGGTTGTGCAAGAAAATCATGCACCAGCGCGAAGCTCTCTTTTCCGTAAAAATCATCTGCGTTGATGACCAGAAAAGCATCCTGCACCAAGTGCCGCGCGCAATACAATGCGTGCGCAGTTCCCCACGGTTTTTTCCGTTCCGGCGGGATCACCACACCGGCAGGAACATCCGCAACCTCCTGATACGCATAATCGACCTTTATCTGCTTGGCAAGGCGATCTCCGACTTTTTCCCGAAAGATTGCATCAATTTCTTTCTTGATGATAAATACCACATGGTCGAATCCGGCACGAATAGCATCATACACGGAATAGTCGAGAATGACTTCTCCGTTTTCGCCGACCGGCTCCACCTGTTTGAGTCCGCCAAAACGGCTCCCCATACCTGCTGCCATAATTACCAGTGTCATAAATAATTCCTCCTTTAAGATGGAAAATAATAGATTCTTAGATTCTGTTTATCCGTCGGTTTCCGTTTTTCCGATTGTGATTCCGTAAACCCGCAGAGCGCCGTTTGCAAGAAGCAACACACCGCAGGTTCCGAGTGTTGCGCCGGTGGTCAGCACGTCGTCAAGCAACAGCACCGTTTTCCCTTGGATCGCCTGCACTTGCTTGGGATTGATCTGTTCATGGACCGCAGCTGACAGCATCCGCTCGGACGCAGTGAGCGATTTTTGCGGAGCACCGCCGCCGCGCCGCAGGATCGTCGGAGCAAATGGAACTTCTAACAGTTGCGCGACGCGCTTGGCAAGACGTGCGGACTGATCGTATCCCACCATGCGTCTGGCACGGCGGCTGCGTGGCGCATATGTCACAAGATCGGGGAAAATCCCGCTTTCCGCGACACGCGTAACCATCTCTGTGGCAAGAAATGCAAGCAGTCGTTCCGACATCTGTTCCTTTGCCGTCAGAATCAGTTGTTTACAAAGGCTTTGCGTTCCCGCCTGATAGGTTGCAAGATGGAACATACCGGAAAACGTCGTCTGCAAAAACGACGGCATACACTGACATCGGCTTTGCGGAAAGTGACAACGTCGGCACGGCATTTGTTTCTCCGTTTCCCATTTTGTCCGACAGGTGGCACAGAAAACGCCATCGGAAATACCCATGCCGCAATGCAAACAGGTCGGCGGCGCGATCAGATCCAAAAACAAGGTGCCGAGTTGTCGAAAAAAGCGCGCCGTTTGTCGTTTCTTTTTCATCCTGCTTCATCCATCATCTTCTGCAAGAATGGGCACAGACCGGTATAGCGTTTGGTTTGCCGGTGATTTTGCACCATAGAACCGACAACGCTTGCCTGTCCCACCAAGACAACCATTCGTTGCGCACGGGTAACGGCAGTATACAGAAGATTTCTTGTCAAGAGACGGTCGGTAAACGGATAAACCGGCATCACCACAATGGGATATTCACTTCCCTGACTTTTATGCACTGTAATCGCGTAAGCGTGCTCCAACTCATCCAACATGGAAAAATCATATTCCGCCACACGATCGTCAAACTCAATTTTCATGGATTCCTGTGCAGGCAGAATTTCCAATATCCGTCCGATGTCTCCGTTGAACACGCCGCAACCGTCCGAACCGTTTCGTTTCCACTGCAAATCATAATTATTCCGGATCTGCATGACTTTATCCCCTTCCCGGAAAATCGTCTCTCCGTGCTTTTTCTCTCGTTTATTGGGAGAGGCAGGGTTTAAGTACTTTTGAAGCAACGCATTCAACGCAATCGTTCCGGCTCCGCCTTTTCGGGAGGGAGCAATGACTTGGATCTGCTGTCGCATCTGTTCGCCGTAAGTTTTGGGTAAGCGATTGAGGCAAAGATCGGCAACGGTCAATGCAATTTCCTCCTCCGATTGCCGCGGAACAAAAAAGAAATCATTATCTTTGGCAGTCAGCGTCGGATATTCGCCGGCATTGATCGCATGCGCGTTGGTAATAATTAAACTTTCGCTTGCCTGCCGGAAAATTTCTTTCAAACGCACGGAAGAAAAGCAATCGCTTTCCAAAAGATCGTGTAAAACATTCCCCGCTCCGACAGACGGAAGCTGATCGGAGTCCCCGATCAAAATCAATCGGGAGCCGGGTTTCATGGCTTTCAACAGGGCACATAGTAACAAAGTATCGATCATAGAAGATTCATCTACAATCACCACTTTTTCTTCCAAAAGATTGTTTTCGTCCCGCTGAAACTTTGGATATTCCCCATCGGAGTAGGACATTTCAAGTAACCGATGGATCGTCTTTGCCTCTTGCTGTGTGGCTTCGGACATGCGCTTTGCCGCGCGTCCGGTCGGCGCCGCCAGTACATATTTCAAGCCGAGTCGCTCAAAAATGCGCACGACTGCACGGATAATGGTGGTTTTACCGGTACCTGGCCCACCAGTCAACAACATCACGCCATGGTTGATTGCGGACAGAATCGCCTTTCGCTGCATTTTTGCATAAGTAATGGATTCTTCCGCTTCAATTTGGGAAACGATCCGTTCCGCATCCCGCACTTCTATTTGTTCGCAAGTTTTTTCCAGCAGAAACAGTTTCTTGACGATCCATAATTCCGCGTCAAAATACGGCTTGAGATAGACTGCCGTGCGGGAGCCAATCTTCGCGCATTTCACCGCATCATTCTGTATCAACGTCTTGAGTGCGGATACCGCTTCTTCCTTTTCGGCGCGAAGCATTTGGCATACGCCTTCCAACAGACGGTCTTTGGGCAAATACACATGCCCGTTCCGAATGCCGTTCTCCGAAAGGATAAATTTAATCGCCGCCTGCATGCGTTGTTCCCGATAGGATTCGATTCCAAGTGATTTTGCCACCCGATCGGCACGTTCAAAACCGATCCCATAGAACTCATCGCAAAGGCGATAAGGATTCTGCCGGATGATGTCTACTGCGGCAACGCCCCACTTTTTATAAATGCGCACCGAAGTGGCAGGCCCGAAATAATCCCGACAGAACATCATGACATTCCGCATGCCGAATTGCTTTTGAAATTCCTCGCTGATGTCCATTGCCTTCTGATAAGAAATTCCGGGCAGTTCCGCCAGTTTTTCCGGTTCTTTTTCGATCACATCAAAGGTATCGACACCGAACATTCCGACAATCCGCTGAGCGGTTTTCGGTCCGATCCCATGTAAAATGCCGGAAGAAAGATACTTTAGAATGCTCTCCGAAGTTGCGGGGAGCTGTTTTTCATAATATTCAATTTTAAACTGCTTTCCAAAGGAAGGATGCACAAGGAAGCTCCCCATGGCGCGGATCATCTCACCCGGAGCAATGTATGGCAGGGTTCCGACTGCAGTAATCAAATGTTCCTGTTTCGGATCCCCTGCAAGGTCGGCAGAGGACAACTCGCAAACCGTATATCCGTTTTCTTCATTATGATAAATGATATGCTCTACCACACCATCCAATGCGACCAGTTCGGATTGTCCGGGGCGTGCTTCTATTTCTGCCAATGTGCTTCCTCCCTTCCAAAGGAATTCCGTCCCTGCTTCAGCGTAAAAATTCTTTTGCTAATTCGATAGAAAGGTCAAGATTTTCCCAAGGCGTATGTAAGTCTTCTCTGCCCATATGTCCGTATGCCGCAAGCGCATGATAAATCGGGCGGCGAAGCTGAAAGCGTTCTATGATTGCCGCAGGGCGCAAATCCACCAAACGCATAATTGCCTCGGAAATAGCGTCTTCCTCCACTGTTGCAGTACCAAAAGTCTCCACCATAACCGACACCGGATGTGCGACGCCAATGGCGTATGCAAGTTGGATTTCACAACGCCGTGCAAGTCCTGCCGCTACCACATTTTTCGCGATATACCGCGCCGCATATGCCGCGGAGCGGTCCACCTTTGTCGGATCTTTTCCGGAAAAGGCACCGCCGCCATGACGGGAATACCCGCCATAGGTATCCACAATGATTTTGCGTCCGGTCAGACCGCTGTCTCCGCAAGGTCCACCGACCACAAAACGTCCGGTCGGATTGACAAAAATCTTCATATGTGCCGGGCGAAGCTCCGCAGGAATCACCGGATCTATCACATAACGCACCATATCTTCCCGAATTTGTTTGAGTGCAACTTCCGGTGCATGCTGTGTGGAAATGACCACCGTATCCACAGCTACCGGTCGATCGTTTTCATATTCCACTGTGACCTGCGTTTTTCCATCCGGACGCAGGTACGGCAACGTGCCATCTTTTCGCACCTTGGCAAGCTGTTTTGCCAACTTATGCGCAAGCGAGATCGGCAACGGCATCAATTCCGGCGTTTCATCACAGGCATAGCCAAACATCATGCCCTGATCTCCGGCGCCAATATCCAGTCCGTCCGTCATTTCTCCATCTTTTGCTTCCATTGCGCGATCTACGCCAAGGGCAATATCCGGAGATTGTTCATGAATAGCGTTCACCACAGCGCAGGTATCGGCGTCAAATCCGTATTTGGCACGGTCGTACCCGATTTCCCGCACCGTGCGGCGTACGATCGCCTGATAGTCCACATCTCGTGCGGAAGTTGTAATTTCTCCCATAATCGATACAATTCCGGTGGTTGTAGTCGTTTCGCATGCAACTCGCGCCTGTGGATCGCGCTTCAACAGTTCGTCCAGAATGGCATCGGAAACCAAGTCGCAGAGTTTATCCGGATGCCCTTCGGTTACGGATTCGGAAGTAAAGAGTTTTTTTTGTGCTTCGTACATCATTTTAAATTCCTTTCTCTTTGTTCCGTCATGAAAAAACCCCGGCGAAAAACGCCGGGGCAGAACTGCATACATACGGCGTCTCATCTTTCGGGATTTGGCACCTTACATCACGCAGGTTGCCGTGGCTTCATCGGGCCTGTCCCTCCGCCACTCTCGATAAGACCGATCGATTTTTTCAAACGGTATCTTGTGAATACAGTATAGCATATTTCCGTTTAAAATGCAAGAGCATTTTCGGACTTTTTTTTACAAATTCGGGATACTCTCGCATTTACGCATATTTTCCGAGCCCGATATACGGCAAAAGCTGACGGAAAAATAAACAGATCACACTGACGATCACGCCTGCGCACAAAACGCCAAGCGCAATGGATAGCATGGATTTGCGAAAATTCAGTTTCAAAAGCGACGCCACCAAAGCTCCGGTCCACGCGCCGGTCATCGGCAACGGGATCGCAACGAATAAAAATAATCCGAACGTCTCATACTTCTGTACTTTTCCCTGCCGTTTCAACGCGCGTGTCTCAAAAAAGTCCGCGATCTTGCCAAGAAACTTTTTGCCTTTCATCCATTCGAAAATCTTGTTGATAAACAACAAAATAAACGGTACCGGCAATAAATTTCCGATCACACATAAAGGATATGCCCAAATGAGCGGCATATGATGCACAAACAATGCAAGCGGCAGCGCGCCGCGCAGTTCCAGTACAGGGAGCATCGCGCATCCCAGTACAGTCAGATAAATCCACAAAATCATGCTCTCCTTTTTTGATACACAAACAATTTTCACAGATCCTGTGATTTCGGATCCGATTCTTGTAATGAGAACGCTCTGCCGAACGCTTTTTTCCCGGCAAGATACAATAATAACGCGATTGTACCGTTACCACCGGCTTTGAGTAAATTAAACAACAGAATCCACGGCATCAATCCGAGTACCACACTACGGGAAACACCCATATAGAGCGGTGTGAACAGTAAGTTCCACAGAAACATGGCGGTGGTGGAAGCAACGGTTCCCACGCTGATCGCAACGATCATTCGCGCAAGAGAACGCTTCGCGTGCCGTAAAATGAGACTCTGGGACAGCACAAAGCTACCGGTTGCCAGTAAATGCATCAGAATACCGATCCATCCGCCGGACGCACTGACCGTCAATCCTTGAACTAAACAGGTCGCAGCGGTCATCAGCAAACTTGCCACCGGTCCTGTGAGCATGGTCATGAAATAAATCGGAATATCTGCGGCATCGTACTCCAAAAAAGGGACTGCCGGAAAGATCGGGAAATGAATCAACCATGCCAGCGCAACGGCAAGTGCACCGAACACGCCTCCCATGGTGATGATTTGCAAAGATTTTTTGCTTTGATTTGCTTGTTTTTTCATAACGCACCCTGCCTTTACAGTGAAAATACAGGGGGAATTTTTTGATCAAGGGTTGCGAAAGCAAAATGTCCCCCACCAAAAGGCAGGGGACACTCCACATTATGCAATCTTTTCTCATCCGGACTTTACCGTCGGTACGGGAATCACACCCGTTCAGCACATGGCCATTGCGCTCGCAGACTGCCGGTGTTGCATGCAATCACACCGATACTGCCGGTATGGAATTTCACCAATCCCCAAAGATTGAATTTTTGTGATAAAATTACTCGATGATCTGGCTTACGACACCGGAACCGACAGTTCTGCCGCCCTCGCGGATAGCAAAACGCAGACCAGTCTCGATTGCGATAGGCGTGATCAACTCAACAGTCATGTTGACGTTGTCACCCGGGCGGCACATCTCAACGCCTTCCGGCAGGGAGATAACACCGGTAACGTCGGTCGTTCTGAAATAGAACTGCGGACGATAGCCTGCGAAGAACGGCTTTTGACGACCGCCTTCTTTTTCGGTCAAAACGTAAACCTGACCGACAAATTTGGTGTGCGGATGCACAGAGCCGGGCTTGCAGAGGACCTGTCCTCTTTCAATCTCGTTCTTCTGGATACCGCGAAGCAGAACACCGATGTTATCGCCGGCTTCTGCATAGTCCATGAGCTTATGGAACATTTCGATACCGGTTACAACGGTCTTCTTGCGCTCGGTGGTAAGACCGATGATTTCGATTTCGTCGTTCATCTTAACCTGTCCACGCTCAACTCTACCGGTAGCAACCGTACCACGGCCGGAGATAGAGAACACGTCTTCGACAGGCATCAAGAACGGCAGATCGCTCTTACGATCCGGAGTCGGGATATAGTCATCGACTGCATCCATCAACTCTTTGATGCACTGATATTCCGGTGCATTGACATCCTTGCTCTCAGAAAGCAGAGCTTCACGAGCGGAGCCACGGATGATCGGCACATCGTCGCCCGGGAAGTCGTACTGGTTGAGCAGATCGCGGATTTCCATTTCGACAAGGTCGAGCAATTCCGGATCATCCACGATGTCCACTTTGTTCATGAACACAACCAGAGCCGGCACGCCAACCTGACGTGCAAGCAGAACGTGCTCACGAGTCTGCTGAAGCGGTCCATCCGTACCAGCAACCACAAGGATTGCGCCGTCCATCTGAGCAGCACCGGTAATCATGTTCTTGACATAGTCAGCATGGCCAGGGCAGTCGACATGCGCATAGTGACGCTTGTCGGTCTGATACTCAACGTGACGGGTGTTAATTGTGATACCTCTTGCTTTTTCTTCCGGTGCGTTGTCGATCTGGTCATATGCCAAAAAGTCAACCTTACCGTCCTTGAGGGAGAGGTACTTGGTGATTGCCGCGGTCAGAGTGGTCTTACCGTGGTCAACGTGACCGATGGTACCAATGTTTACGTGGGGTTTGTCTTTGATAAACTTTTCCTTAGACATGGGTATATCCTCCTAAAATAAATTTTTTAAGCTTTTGCGCCTTGGCTGTGAGACTTAATGATTTCTTCCTGGATAGACTTCGGCACTTCCGCGAAGTGGCTCGGCTCCATTGAATACTGTCCGCGTCCCTGCGTGCTGGAACGAAGTGCAGTTGCGTAGCCGAACATTTCTTTCAACGGAACCATTGCGGTGATCTGCTGTGCGCCGGCAACCTGTTCCATGCTCTGGATCTGACCACGACGGGAGTTCAAATCGCCAATGACATCGCCCATATAGTCATCCGGCGTTACCACTACCACTTTCATGATCGGTTCCGTCAGAACCGGATCTGCCTTGCGCATTGCTTCCTTGAATGCCATGGAAGCCGCGATCTTAAATGCCATTTCCGAGGAGTCAACTTCATGGTAAGAACCATCATACAACGTGACTTTGACATCCACGACTTCATAGCCGGCAAGAATGCCGGACTGCATTGCGCCGCGGATACCGGCATCAACCGCAGGAATGTATTCCTTCGGGATTGCGCCGCCAACCACTTTATTGATGAATTCATAACCCTTGCCGGGCTCGTTCGGTTCTACAATGATCTTAACGTGACCGTACTGACCTTTACCACCGGACTGACGTGCATACTTATGATCCACGTCTGCGGACTTGCGGATGGTTTCCTTGTAAGAAACCTGCGGAGCGCCGACATTCGCTTCCACTTTAAATTCGCGAAGCAAACGGTCAACAATGATTTCCAAATGAAGTTCGCCCATACCGGCAATGATAGTTTGTCCGGTTTCTTCATCGGTGCTGACGCGGAAGGTCGGATCTTCTTCTGCAAGTTTGGAAAGGGCAATGCCCATCTTTTCCTGTCCTGCTTTGGTCTTCGGTTCGATTGCGACACGGATAACCGGTTCCGGGAATTCCATGGATTCCAAAATCACAGGGTGATTTTCGTCACAAAGCGTATCGCCCGTGGTGGTATTTTTCAGACCAACCATCGCGGCAATGTCGCCGGAATAGCAGACATCAATATCTTTTCTTTCGTTTGCGTGCATCTGAAGCAGACGACCGCAACGCTCACGGTTATTTTTCACGGAGTTGAGCACAGAGGAACCGGTTTCGATCTTGCCGGAATAGACGCGGAAGAAGCAAAGTCTTCCAACGTACGGATCCGTCATAATCTTGAATGCCAGTGCCGCGAACGGACCGTCATCCGTAGCCGGACGCTCCACGATCTCATCCGTATTCGGATCCACGCCTTTAATAGCGGGGATGTCTACCGGAGAAGGCATATAGTCAATGATTGCGTCAAGCAATTTCTGTACGCCTTTGTTCCGATAAGAGGTACCGCAGGTTACAGGAACCAAATGGTTGTCGATCGTTGCCTGCCGCAGTGCTCTCTTGAGTTCCTCAACCGGAATCTCCTCACCGTTGCAGTACTTTTCAAACAACGCTTCATCGGTTTCCGCGATGGCTTCCACCATCGTCGTTCTGTATTCTTCTGCCTTCTCTTTCATGTCCGCAGGAATTTCTTCCACACGCATATCCTTGCCATCCTGATCGTAGTAGATGTCCGCTTTCATCTCCATCAAGTCGATGATGCCGCGGAACGTATCTTCGCTACCAATCGGAAGCTGAATTGCCACGGGGTTGGTTTTCAGTCTTTCCTTCATCATGTCAATGACACGATAGAAGTTCGCGCCCATGATGTCCATTTTGTTGACATATGCCATTCTCGGAACGCCGTATTTGTCAGCCTGTCTCCACACAGTCTCAGACTGCGGTTCTACGCCGCCCTTTGCGCAGAACACGGTGACAGAACCGTCAAGTACACGCAAAGACCGTTCTACTTCCACAGTGAAGTCCACGTGACCGGGGGTATCAATAATATTGATTCTGTGCTTGGGATACTGCATAGCGGAACCAGCCCAGAAGCAAGTGGTTGCAGCGGAAGTAATGGTAATTCCGCGCTCCTGCTCCTGTTCCATCCAGTCCATGGTTGCAGCACCGTCATGCACTTCACCCAGTTTGTGATTGACACCGGTGTAGAACAGAATCCGTTCGGTGGTGGTAGTTTTACCAGCATCGATATGCGCCATAATGCCGATGTTCCGAGTCAGTTCAAGCGGGTATTGTCTTGGCATTATTGTTTCTCCTTATCCTTTGGGGATTAATATCTGTAATGTGCAAAAGCCTTGTTTGCTTCTGCCATTCTGTGGGTTTCTTCTTTCTTCTTGAAAGCTCCGCCCATTCCATTGATCGCATCCATGATCTCGCCTGCAAGTCTTTCCGCCATGGTTCTCTCTCCACGGGTTCTGGAATACAGGGTGATCCAACGCAGACCGAGCGTCAAGCGTCTCTCTTCTCTGACTTCCATCGGGACCTGATAGGTGGAACCACCTACACGTCTTGCTTTTACTTCCAGCTTCGGCATTACATTTTCCAAAGCCGCGTTAAACGCTTCCAACGGAGCCTTACCGCTTTTCTCCTCTACGATTGCAAACGCATCGTATACAATTTTCTGCGCGACGCCCTTTTTGCCGTCATACATGATGTTGTTGACCAGTTTCGTCACCAACTTGGAATTGTACAGCGGATCAGGCAGAACGTCTCTCTTTGCGATTTGACCTCTTCTTGGCATAATCTTCCCTCCTTCATAAAAATGATATCACAGGTACTCGAAATTTCTTCCGCTCATGCAAAGATCATCTTTCAAAAAATATATCAAGCTGCGATGTCGCAGGTATTATTTCTTTCCATTTGACCGTGCAAAAACGATGTTCTCAAGCATTACTTTCCTGCTTTCGGTCTTTTTGCGCCGTACTTGGAACGGCTTTGCAAACGGTTTGCAACGCCCTGTGCATCCAATGCGCCGCGAATGATGTGGTAACGCACACCAGGCAGATCACGCACACGTCCGCCACGGATCAGCACTACAGAGTGTTCCTGCAGGTTGTGTCCGATGCCGGGGATATAGGTGGTTGCTTCCATGCCGTTGGTCAGACGGACTCTCGCGATTTTACGCAATGCAGAGTTCGGCTTCTTCGGGCTGGTCGTCGTCACTTTCGTGCAAACGCCGCGTTTTTGCGGTGCGCTCTGGTCGGTCGGCTTATTCTCCAGCGTGTTGAAACCCTTCTGCAGAATCGGTGCCTTGGACTTGTACGCTTTGTCGTCACGACCGTGTTTGACAAGCTGATTAAAGGTTGGCATAATTCTCCTCCTTCTTTCAAATTTGACTAACGGACCTATTTACCCGACAGCTCTCTTCCGTCGTGTAAAAAAGCCCGGAAATCTCTTGTAATTATAGCATAAAAGCGGGCAAATTGCAACATAAACCATCAGGAACCGAAAATTTCTCCGTTTTGCATAGCATATTTTGAAATTTTCGGCTGTTTCTGATGATTTTATACAATTTTTTTTGTGCTTTCAGGGCTCTGCCGAAACCATTTCCGGCGTATTCGGCTCCACTTCAACCGCGCGGTATCGTTCCATACCGGTTCCGGCAGGGATCAGCTTACCGATAATTACATTTTCCTTCAAACCAAGCAAGTGATCGACCTTACCTTTGATTGCGGCTTCGGTCAACACTTTGGTCGTTTCCTGGAAGGAAGCGGCGGAGAGGAAGGATTCCGTATTCAATGCAGCTTTGGTGATACCGAGCAACACCGGCGAAGATTCTGCCAGACGGAGCGGCGGCAAGCCTTGCGCAAGCCGTTCTTCATTCTCACCGGCGTCTATTCTTGCCTGAATCTTTGCATTTTCTTCTTCAAACGCAGAAATTTCTGCAAGTTCGCCGAGCAACAGTCCGGTACTGCCGTTATCTTCGATCTTGACTTTTCTTGTCATCTGACGGGTAATGACCTCAATGTGTTTATCATTCACGTCAACGCCTTGCCCACGGTAAACGCGCTGTACTTCAAGGATGATATACGCATAAGCCGCATCCAGTCCGCTGACATGCAGAATGTCGATCGGGCTCTTATCGCCTTCCATCAACGCTCTGCCGCTGGCGATATATTCGCCCTGTTTGACCTTCAGCGTCATGCCGTAAGGCACCTGATAAGTTGCAAGAATCTCATTGCCGCCCTCATCTTCGCTGATGCTGATCATTCTGCCGCGTTTCTCGTCTTTGATGTGCACATAACCGGAGAATTCGGAAATCGTCGCCTTATGCTTCGGATTCCGTGCTTCAAACAATTCCTCCACACGGGGCAAACCTTGTGTGATATTGGAGCCTGCCACACCACCGGTATGGAAGGTTCTCATCGTAAGCTGTGTACCGGGTTCCCCGATAGACTGCGCCGCAATGATACCGACCGCTTCTCCGATCTGCACTTCTTTTCCGGTTGCAAGATCCGCGCCATAGCAATGTGCACACACACCGTGTTTTGCGCGGCAACGCAAAACGCTGCGGATATGCACGCCTTCCGGCATTGCGATGTCTTCTCCGTTTTGAATCCGCTCTGCGATATGAGCTTCCATTTCCTCATAAGCGGCAGCCACTTTCTTTGCCTGACTATCCGTCAGCATATCGCCGTCCTTAGCCAACACATTACCGGCTTCGTCCACGAAATCGCCCATGATATAGCGTCCCGCAATCCGGTCTGCAAGCGTTTCGACGACCGTATCGGAATCATCGCGTACCGCGCGGACATAAGCACCGTGATCGGTACCGCAATCTCTTTCGCGGATGATGACATCCTGTGAAACGTCTACAAGACGTCTGGTCAGATATCCGGAGTCTGCGGTACGCAGTGCGGTATCGGACAGGGATTTCCGTGCGCCACGGGCGGCGACGAAGTAATCCAAAATGTTCAGACCTTCCCGGAAGTTTGCCTTGATCGGCAATTCCATGGTCTTACCGTTGGTTGCAAACATCAGTCCGCGCATTGCGCCGAGCTGACGCATCTGCGTCTCAGAACCACGCGCACCGGAGTCTGCCATCATCTTGATCGGGTTATAGTCATCCAACACGTTGCTCATTGCCTGAGAAACCTGTTTGGTGGTTTCACTCCACACAGCGACCGTTGCGTTGTAACGCTCGTCCTCTGTGAGTTCGCCGTAGTTGAAATGCTCCCGAATCTCCTCGACCTTTTCATCCGCCTCATGCAACAACCGTTTCTTTTCTTCTACCGGCGTTGTAATGTCATACACAGAGATAGACAGGGATGCCAAGGTGGAGTATTTGAAGCCGCGTGCCTTGATGATATCCAGTACGGTTGCGGTACGGGAGGCACCGTGCGTCTTAATGCAACTGTCGATGATTTTTCCAAGCTGTTTCTTGCCCGTTTTGCTGTCGATCTCCAGCGCAAGCTGTGCCTTGGCGTCAGATTTATCGCTTCTGTCCTTAAATCCAAGATCCTGCGGAATACCGTCGTTAAAGATCAAACGTCCGAGCGTCGCGTCGATGATCGCCGTATAACGGGTACCGTCAATCTCACGGGAAACGCGCACCTTGATCGGGGTATGGATTCCCAAGTCTCCGTTCTGATGCGCCATCATCGCTTCGTTAAAATCACGATAAACCGGCGGGAAATCCGGATTGTAACCGGGTTCCGGATTCTTCGGATCCATATCCATCGTCAGATAATAGGAACCCAGCACCATATCCTGAGAAGGTACTGTCACAGCACGACCGTCCACAGGCTTCAACAAGTTGTTCGCGGACAACATCAGGAAGCGGGACTCTGCCTGTGCTTCCACAGAAAGCGGAACGTGAACCGGCATCTGGTCACCGTCGAAGTCCGCATTGAACGCAGTACATACCAGCGGATGCAGTTTGATCGCTCTGCCTTCCACCAGAATCGGCTCAAATGCCTGAATCGACAAGCGGTGCAACGTCGGAGCGCGGTTCAGAAGAACCGGGTGCTCTTTGATCACGTTTTCCAGTGCATCCCAAACTTCAGGATCGACCTTCTCTACCTTTTTCTTTGCATCTTTGATATTGGAGGCTTTCTGCGTTTCCACCAACCGTTTCATAACAAACGGCTTAAACAGTTCCAACGCCATTTCTTTCGGCAGACCGCACTGGTAAATCTTCAGCTCCGGTCCGACGACAATGACGGAACGTCCGGAATAGTCTACGCGTTTTCCGAGCAGGTTCTGACGGAACCGTCCCTGTTTACCGCGCAGCATCTCGGAAAGGGATTTCAGCGGTCGATTGGACGGACCTGTAACCGGCTTTCCGCGGCGTCCGTTATCGATCAGCGCGTCCACCGCCTCCTGAAGCATCCGTTTTTCATTCCGGATGATAATATCCGGCGCAGAAAGCTCCATCAGGCGCTTCAGACGGTTATTCCGGCTGATCACACGACGATACAGATCATTCAGGTCAGACGAAGCAAATCTGCCGCCGTCAAGCTGTACCATCGGGCGAATTTCCGGTGGAAGGACGGGAATGACGTCCATAATCATCCATTCCGGCTTGTTATTGGACTTCCGGAATGCTTCCACCACTTCCAACCGTTTGATAATCCGCAATTTCTTTTGACCGGACGCGTTTTCAAGCTCTGTTTTGAGCTGTTCGGAAAGTGCATCCAAATCCAGCTTTTGCAACAATTCTTTGATGGCTTCCGCGCCCATGCCGACACGGAAATCGTTTTCATAGCGGTCATAGGCTTCTTTGTATTCCCGCTCTGTCAGAAGCTGATTCTGCTGTAAAGGGGTGTTGCCCGGATCAATGACAATATACTGTGCAAAGTACAGCACCTTTTCCAGATACCGGGGAGAAATGTCCAAAAGCAACCCCATGCGGGACGGAATCGCTTTGAAATACCAGATGTGGGAAACCGGTGCGGCAAGGACGATATGTCCCATCCGTTCCCGACGTACCTTTTTGGTGGTAACCTCCACACCGCATTTCTCGCAGATCTTGCCTTTATAGCGGATGCGTTTATACTTGCCGCACAAGCATTCCCAATCCTTTGTCGGACCAAAGATACGCTCGCAGAACAAGCCGTCACGCTCTGCTTTCAAGGTTCGGTAGTTGATCGTTTCCGGCTTCGTCACTTCGCCGGACGACCAACTTAAAATCATTTCCGGAGACGCCAAACCAATTTTAATCGAATCAAACACATTTCGTTCCATTGTTGTTCTCCTTCTTATTCTTCATCGCCAAAGGAATCATCGACCATATCTTCCTCGTAAATCTCGTCTTCTTCCTCATCCGCGAACTCATCGTCCTCATCGTCGATGTCGTCCCCCTCGATCGTGGAAGAATGGAACAGATCATCCGTCACCACATCCTCGCCAAGATCCAGATCCGGCACATAGTTGGCTTCCTCATTCTCCATCTCATTGAGTGCGGAGAGCTCGATTTCTTTGCCGTCGCGATCCTGTACACGAATGTCCAAAGCCAAAGACTGTAACTCTTTGACCAACACTTTGAAGGATTCCGGTACACCGGGCGTTTGCAGATTCTGCCCTTTGACAATGGCTTCATAGGTCTTGGTACGTCCGACAATATCATCACTCTTGACCGTCAGGATTTCCTGCAACGTATAAGCTGCGCCATAAGCTTCCAAAGCCCAGACTTCCATTTCTCCGAAGCGCTGTCCGCCGAACTGCGCTTTACCGCCGAGCGGCTGCTGGGTGACCAAAGAGTAAGGTCCTGTGGAACGCGCATGAATCTTATCATCCACCAGGTGGTGGAGCTTCAGATAGTACATGATACCAACCGTCACACGGTTTGCAAACGGTTCGCCGGTACGTCCGTCGTAAAGCACGGTCTTACCGTCCACCTCGCCCTTGTCATTGATACCGAAGTTTGCTTTACGCAGACATTCCGCAATATCCGCTTCCTTCGCACCGTCAAAGACCGGCGTCATGATCTTCCAACCGAGTTTCTTTGCCGCAATTCCAAGGTGAACTTCCAACACCTGCCCGATATTCATACGGGAAGGCACGCCCAAAGGATTGAGCACGATGTCGAGCGGCGTACCATCCGGCAAAAACGGCATATCTTCCGGCGGCAGGATTCTGGAAACGACACCTTTGTTTCCGTGACGGCCTGCCATCTTATCTCCGACCGAAATCTTACGCTTCTGCGCGACATAAACGCGCACCACTTTATTTACGCCAGGCGGCAACTCATCGGAGTTATCACGGGAGAACACTCTGACATCCACGACAATTCCGGATTCACCATGCGGCAAACGCAGAGAGGTATCTCTGACTTCTCTTGCTTTTTCGCCAAAAATCGCACGAAGCAACCGTTCTTCTGCGGTCAACTCCGTCTCGCCCTTCGGCGTAACCTTGCCAACCAAAATATCACCGGCGCGCACTTCCGTGCCTTTGCGGATGATGCCTTCTGCGGTCAGGTTTTTCAGTGCATCATCCCCGACGTTCGGGATCTCGCTTGTAATTTCTTCCGGTCCGAGTTTGGTATCACGCGCTTCATGAGAGTATTCTTCAATATGAATAGAGGTATACACATCGTCGCGTACCAACCGCTCGTTCAGAAGCACGGCGTCCTCATAGTTATAACCTTCCCAGGTCATAAAGCCGATGAGGGCATTTTTACCGAGCGAAATTTCGCCGTTGGAAGTTGCGGGACCATCCGCAATGACCTGTCCCTTGATCACATGCTCGCCCTGTTCTACAATCGGGCGCTGGTTGATGCAGGTTCCTTGGTTGGAACGCTTGAACTTAATTAAATGGTAGGTAGTTCTCTGCCCGTCCGCGTCGTTGCGAATGGTAATCTCATCTGCTACCACGCGTTCCACCGTACCGGCTTCTTTCGCACAAACCACGACGCCGGAATCCACTGCCGCTTTGTATTCCATACCGGTTCCCACAATCGGAGAATCCGTTACCATCAGCGGCACTGCCTGCTTCTGCATGTTGGATCCCATCAGCGCACGGGAGTTATCGTCGTTTTCCAAGAACGGAATCATTGCCGTTGCGACAGAAACCACCATCTTCGGGGATACGTCCATAAAGTCGATCTGTCCCACGTCGAATTCGGCAATATCGGATTTATGACGACCGGAAATCTTACGGTTTAGGAAATGTCCTTTTTCATCCAAAGGCTCGTTTGCCTGTGCAATGGTATAACCGTCTTCCACATCCGCAGTCATATAGACAATTTCATTCGTAACAACCGGGACGCCGTTTTCATCTTTCACCACACGCTTATACGGTGCTTCGATGAAACCGTAATCGCTGATGCGGGCATAGGTAGCAAGATAGGAAATCAAGCCGATGTTCGGACCTTCCGGCGTTTCGATCGGGCACATTCTGCCGTAATGGGTATAATGCACGTCACGCACTTCAAAAGACGCGCGATCCCGCGACAAACCGCCCGGACCAAGCGCAGACAAACGGCGTTTGTGCGTCAGCTCTGCCAACGGATTGTTCTGATCCATGAACTGGGACAACGGAGAAGAACCGAAGAACTCACGAATCGCGGTCACAACCGGACGAATATTGATCAGTCCTTCCGGCGTGATGGATTCGCTGTCCTGCGTACCCATCCGTTCCCGGATACTCTTTTCCATACGGGTGAAACCGATGCGCAGTTGGTTCTGCAACAGTTCACCAACCGAACGCAGGCGGCGGTTGCCGAGGTGATCGATGTCATCCACGGTTCCCACTCCATGAGAAAGGCAGATCAAATAGTTAATGGAAGCAAAAATATCATCTTTGGTGATATGCTTGGGCACCAATTCTCCCATGCGGGCAACACACTGCTGCTTGACCGCATCAAGATCGCCGCCGCATTCTTCCAGAATCTGCTGCATTTCCGCACGACGAACCTTACCGGTTACACCAATATCGGACAAATCCATGCCGAAGTAATCCAACGGATAGACGGTATCGTTTCCGAATACCTTCATCACTTTGCCGTCTTCGGCTTTGACAAACACCACATTGATGCCGGCGCGTTCAATCGCATCTGCCTGTGCGGCACTCAGGCGTTCCCCCGCCTGCGCCAGCACTTCTCCGCTCCGTGCGTCCACCGCATCCGCAGCAAGCTCATGTCCGGCAATCCGTTTGGAAAGTCCGAGCTTTTTATCATATTTATAGCGTCCGACCGCGGCAAGATCGTATCGCTTCGGATCAAAGAACAGATTATTCAACAGCAGCTGTGCGCTTTCCACAAGCGGCGGTTCGCCCGGACGAAGTTTCTTATAAATTTCCTTTAGGGCTTCCTCGCCCGGTGTAGTCTCGTTTTTATCCGCTTCTACCACCATACCGTCTTTATCCAACGTGTAGGTAATTTTCGGATCTTCGCCAAAGTAGGCTTTAATATCCGCATCCGTTGCGATGCCGAGCGCACGGATAAGAATCGTAACCGGAATCTTACGGTTCTTATCAATCCGGACGTAGAAAATATCATTGCCGTCCGTTTCGTATTCCAACCATGCGCCGCGATAGGGGATCACCGTCGTCGTATAGATCTTCTTGCCGCTCTTGGCATCCTTGTCCATTCCGTAATAGACGCCGGGAGAACGGACAAGCTGAGAAACGATTACACGTTCCGCACCATTGATAATAAAAGTACCGTTATCCGTCATAAGTGGGAAATCGCCCATAAAGATTTCTTTTTGGGAAATTTCGCCCGTGATCTTGTTGAGCAGACGAACTGTAACATGTAACGGCGCCGCAAAATTGACATCCCGCTCTTTGCATTCTTTTTCCGGGTATTTCGGTTCGCTGTCCAGCCGGAAGTCCACAAATTCGATTTCCAGATTATCATTATAATCCTTAATCGGGGAAACATCGCGCAACACTTCCGTCAGTCCCTCGGTCATAAACCAGTTATAGGACTTTTTCTGCACTTCAATGAGGTTGGGCAATTCCAAGGTTTCATTGATCTTGGAGAAACTCATGCGTTTGACTTTCGGTCCGAGATGGTACTCGTGAGGCAGAGCCATAAGTTGAAATCACTCCTTAACAAAATAATAGACCATACCCGTGTCCTGTGCCTTGCCGCCCAAAACGGCAAACTGCGCCCCTCTCGCTACCCCTACGACATGCTGGTTACAGTCGAATTATAAGCTGCGAAAGCGACAAAATTTTCCGTTTTTGCGTCAAAACTCAAAAAACAAAGGTATGACCTAAGGTTTCAATATGCAAATTATCCTTATTTTATAGATAATTACGTTTTATTATAACACATTTCTTCCATTCTGTCAAGTTCTTGCCGGGCATTTTTGAAATGTTTACAAAAATTTAATTTTTCATTTTTTTGTACTTTTTTTGAAAAAACACTTGCTTTTTTCCACAAGATATGCTATCATATACAGGATGATACTTCAAATTTGGGAGGTGAACAATTTGCCGAATATCAAATCTGCGAAGAAGCGCGTAAAGGTTACGGAAAGCAAAACCCTTCAGAACCGTATGTTCAAAACCGCATACAAAACCATTCTGAAAAAGTACGAAGCCGCTGTCGCTTCCGGTGATCTCGCTGCCGCTCAGGCTGCATATCAGGTCGCTGTGAAGAAGATCGATCAGGCTGCTGCAAAAGGAATCATTCATCCGAATGCCGCTGCAAGAAAGAAGAGCCGCTTCACAGTAAGACTCAACAAGATGGGTGCGTAAGTTGCTTACAGATCCTCACAGCCGCTTCCGATCGGAAGCGGCTGTTTTACTATTATCTAACATGTTGCCTGCAAGATAAAAAATTTATGAAAATCCCCTTGAAAAAACATTTGGGATATGCTATAGTGGTATGAGAATCGTGTTTGCTTCATACACTGCTTTGAGGCGGTGAAAGCATGCAAAATAAACGTCATTCTTTATATACCATTTTGATTGCGGTCGTAATTTTCGGAATTCTTTTGGGAACCGCGATCGCCAAATCCTGCGGCAGACAGATTTACAGTTTTTCCTGGCTTGCTCTGCTCTGTCATCGCGCTACCACCCCTTTTGAAGATGCGTTTCTGCCGCTGTCAGCGTTGTTATTGCTTTGGTATACGGGATATACTCGTTTCGCGTCCTGCAGTGCGCTTTCGCTGACATTTTTTCAATCGCTTTGGTTTGGATACTGTTTATTGGCATATTCCTGTGGTACAAACGCTTTGCAGATGACTGTATTTGCCCTGCACATTTTGTGCGCACTGCTCCGGCTTTGTCTTTTTATACCGGTTTGTGCAATTACCGTTCTTCATGCGCATCAGTTTCAATGTGGATTGCTTGACCGTGCGGTTTGCGCCCGTTTGGCACGCAGAAGTTTCGGTATGTTTTTCGCAATTCTGATCACCATCGGTTCTGAATACGCACTGATCCGGTTGCTTACCGGAATTTCCTGCGGCATTTAGCATTCGCATTTAGAATTTCTTACTTCCGAGAAAATAAACTTTCGTGTTTATTTTTTATTACTTAGAATTTTTTAGAAAGGAACGTTCAAACATTGGCTCAGATCAAACCAAAAAAGCGGAAGTTCAATCTTTACGATTTCTTCAACGGTCGTGATGGCAAAGGCGTGGAAAAGCACCCGGATGCCCCGCGAAATTTGAAATTCTTTTTCTCTCTGTACCGTTCCAGATTCGGCACCCTGTTTACACTGAACCTGATGATGGTTTTGGGAAATTTCCCGATTCTGTTCTTTTTGTTCGCGTTATCCGGAAATCTCAACCACACCAGCACCGCGCCGACCAGTGCGCTATATCCGGTCTTATACGGCATCACCCAAATCGGCGGCGGTACGCCGCTCCCCATTCTCGCCCCCATTTACGGCATCCTCGGACAATTCGGTGCCGTTTCCGTTCCGTCCACTGCCACATATATTTTCTACGCAATCGGTATTCTGACTGTTTTTACTGCCGGATTTGTCAATGTCGGAGCAACTTATATTCTCCGCTCCATGGTACGGGAAGATCCGATTTTTTTGTGGAGCGATTATCGGTATGCCATGCGCCGAAACTGGAAACAAGCGCTTGGGATCGGCATATTTGACAGTCTTGCGCTTGTGGGATTGGTATACGGCGCGGTATTCTACTATATGAATACCGGAAGATACTTCTTCATGAACGTTGCATTCTACTTTTTTCTGTTTGTGGCGATCATTTACCTGTTCATGCGTCCGTATATTTACCTGATGGCGATCACGTTTGATCTGAAATTCCGCAAAATGCTGAAAAATGCACTGATCTTTTCCTTACTTGGATTTAAGCGTAATGTGCTCGCCGCACTTGGAGCACTGATTTTGGGCGCACTGGTCTTTCTGATAATTCAGGTATATTTGCCGCTCGGCATTATCCTGCCGTTTATTCTGTTACTTTCGCATACGATGTTTTATACGGTATATGCCGCATATCCGGTCATTCAGAAGTATATGATCGATCCGTGCGACAACAAGCAGGTGGCCGAAACGGAAGAAGCACCTGCGGAAGATCCGTCTTCTCCGCTTCCCGCTGAATCCGAAGAAAGCGATTTGACGGAGACATCTTCCGATTCTCAGGTGACCGAGCATTCGGAAAACTCGCAAGATACACTTTAAATCAAAAAAGCAACCCCTAAAATACGATTTTTTGTATTTTAGGGGTTGCTTTTTTGAAAATTATGTGTTATAATAAGCGGGTATGGAGAGGTATCGAAGTGGTCATAACGGGGCTGACTCGAAATCAGTTTGCGCGAAAGCGCACAAGGGTTCGAATCCCTTCCTCTCCGCCATTAGGGAATAATACGAACCCTGACGATAAGTTAGAGTTCGTATTGTTCTTTTCTAACGAATATTACGCAAAAATCGCTATTGAATCGCAGGATTTTATATGCTATAATTGTAGCGTAAATTGAGGAATACTCCTCTTTTTGTCGCAGACGAAAAGATATTCTTAACAGGAAAAAGCAAGACGGAAGTTGTCTGAATCGACAATTACGAGAACTTGCGGGAGAGAAAAATGAGAGAAAATTTATATCGTGAATTGCTGAAAAAGTATTGCGACGCTTTAATTTCTTTGCAGAATAAAAGCGACGACAAGGCATTTAGAGGCGGGATATACTGCCGCGCGTGCAAGAATATACACGGCAGATGTCCCGACGCGGTACATGGTTTTGTTGTTGCCGCAAAAATTTTCGGCGACGAAAAGTATTTGCAAGCGGCGAAAGACGTTTTTGCTTACGGAGAAAATTTGCTTTGCGACGACGGTGGTATGTATAACGACTCGCAAACGACGTGGAGATATACGACGACATTTCATCAGACAGCCGTCATAGAAGCACTCAGGGCAGGTTCGGAGATATTGGACAAGGCAACGAAGTCGGCATTTGAAAACAGAGCAAGGAGAATGGCGGAATGGCTGTATGAAAATCTCGACGAACATTCGCCCGCAAACATCAATTACGCAACGACAAACGGCTTGGCATTGGCTTTATCGGGTAATTATTTTCACGAACAAAAATATCTTGACAGAGCGAAGCGTTTAATTGCTTATGCGATGAACCATATCAGTGAAAGCGGCTTTTTGTACGGGGAGAGTAAACCTCACGATAAAATTTCCGACAAAGGTTGCAAGGCGATAGATATAGGATATAACGTAGAGGAATCTGTTCCCGCGCTTGTTAAATACGCATACGAGGTTGATGAAAAAGATTTAAAAGAAAAACTTGTTGACGTAGTCAGGACGCATCTTGATTTTATGTTTCCCGACGGCGGTTGGGATAATAGTTTCGGGAACCGCAACAATAAGTGGACGTATTGGGGTTCGAGAACTTCCGACGGCTGCGCGCCTATGTTTCTGCTCCTTGCAGATAAAGATCCTGCGTTTGCCGAAGCGGCTTACAGAAATACCGAAATGCTCGATAAATGTACTGTAGACGGGTTTTTGTATGGCGGACCGCATTATTATAAGCGCGGGGAATACGCTTGCACGCATCACACATTTGAGCATATCAATTCGCTTGCGTTTGTTATAGATCATATTGATGAAAAATATTTGTCGCCGAAGAGGACTGCGATTCCGTCGGATAATACAAACTTATTCAGATATTATCCCGTGGTGAGGACATTTAAAATAGCGAAAGGCGATTATCTTGCGACTGTAACCGATTACGATTTCGATCTGATTTTCAGCGGACACGCGACCGGTGGAACGCTGACAGCATTATATAACAGGAAAATCGGACCTATGATTATGGGGTCGGTTACGGATTATGTTCTTGTCGAACCGACGAATATGCAACAGGTGAAAGACAGAGAAAATCACAGGAGCTTGCTCCCAAGACTTGTAAAAACCGTTGACAATAAGGAATATTCTTCGACTTTTTATCTTCAAGCGGAAATGACGGGAATAGAGGAGAAGGACGGATACAGAATTTCCGTTACGACAGGGCTTTCGACGAATAAAGGTGAAAATCTGTCTTCTTCAAAACCGAAGATAGAATACATATTAACGGAAAGCGGGTTGAAAATTTCAATAAGCCGCGCGGAAGGATTGAAATTTTCATTGCCGCTTATCGGCGGAAACGTAAAAATTACCAACGGGGAAATAGAAAATAAAAAAGAGATCTTCTTCCTTACGGGCGGATTTATCGCGCAGGAATATAGGATTATCCCGAATTGCGACGGGAATATAGAATTTATCGTAACAGCATAGTGTGCGGATGCGATATGATACACATCGGAATGAAAGTATCAATACCCATCTTATAAGTATCTTTCTTTTTTATTCGAGCCTGCATTGTTTTATTTAGTTCAGACCATTCCTTATTCATAGTTCATATTCCATTCCCTCTCATATTCCGATTTGTCGTTGTCTTATTATACCATAAATCCTTTCATTTTTCAACCGTTTCCGTGTGAATGAAAAGGGGTGTTAAAAACTCGATGTTTTTAACACCCCTTCTTTATGTAGAATATCGCATGTAAAAAATAGAACCGTTCATTCCATGTTTCCGATGATCAGCGTCCACCGATGGTCAAAGCAGATTTCTCCGCCTCGTAAGTAAGGGGAAAATCCTGTTTTCTTGCCGCCTGAAAGCTCACCTTCCATAAGTGTCTTGATTTCGCTTTGTATCGGTTCGGGCGTTTTTGTGTGATCCAGCCAGTTTTGAAGTATCATCGGCATTCTGACCGTTTCACAGCACGAGACAGACAATCCGTTTTTGTGGTAAAGCGAAAGCATTTCCTCCCGGCTGAGATTGCGGACATGAGAAGGATCGCGCATACGCTCAATCTCATCTTCCATATCCCGCAAGTGCTCCTCTGCCGCTTCCATGTCTATGAGAACCAATTTTCCATCAGGCTTCAATACCCGAACCATTTCGGCAAAAGGTTGGTTTATATCGGGAAAATGATGAAATGCAAGTCTTGAAAGAACTATCGAAAAGCTGTTGTCTGAGAACGGCAATTCCGCGGCGTCCCCGATCACAAAATCGATATTGTCGATATGCTCCTTCTCCGCCGCTTCTTTTCCGACAGACAGCATGGCGGGTGTCATATCCAGACATGTCACTTTGGCGACATAGGGAGCAAGCGCACGTCCGCAGGCACAGGTTCCCGCGGCGATTTCCAAAACCCGATCCGTTTTCTTCGGTATGATTTTGGAAACGGCATAGCTTAAATATTCTTTATTTGAAAAATTCATACGGTTGCTCTCAAAACCGCCTGCCTGACGCGAAAAAGCCTCACGGATTTCCGTTTGATTTGATGATTTCATAAGCCATTCAACCTTTCAGATAGATTTTGCCCAGAAGGCGGAGCCCCGCGTCTGTGCGGAAAAATTGGTTTTTCGCATTTTCTATTGCCGACTTTGCGTATCCGATCTCGTCCGCATTGACCAAGAAATCCGCTTCAAGCAGGATTCTAAAGTCCATACCGTCTATATCCGTGTAGGTGTGATGGTGAGACACAAGCCACGAAATGCGTTCAACATCCGCATTGCAGTCCTCGCCCGCAAAAAATGCTTCCACCAGCGGCGGGCTTTCCATCTCCTGATGTTTTCCGTTGGTATCACCGTATTTTTCACGGCACAGCGGGCAGGAAATATCATGCACGACCGCAGCAAGCTCAAGTGTCTCCTGCGTATGTGCATCAAGCCCTTCCTGTTCCCCGATGTTTTTGGCAAATGCCCATACCTTGAGGAAATGATTGATATCGTGCAGATTGCCATTATAAAAGTCAATCATCTTTTCGATTGCATCTGAAATTTTCATAATTGATTTCCTTTCACAATGCCATTCCTTTCTTCGGAACAAACATGCCGCTCATATCGGCATGTTCCAATTCCAAAAGTTTGACTTTCTTATCCATCCCGCCTGCATAGCCCGTCAGGCTTCCATTTGTCCCGACTACCCGATGACACGGAATGATGATCGAAATTTCGTTGTGCCCGACCGCACCGCCGACCGCCTGCGCGGACATTTTTTCAAGCCCCATCTTCTTTGCAAGCTGTTTTGAAATATCGCCGTATGTAACGGTCTTGCCGTAAGGGATCTGCAAAAGAATTTTCCAAACCTCCTGCCGGAACGGAGAGCCGACAGGATGCAGCGGCGGCAGAAAATCCGGTTCTTTTCCGACAAAATAAAGATCCAGCCACCGCTTGGCGTCCAAAAGGACAGGGGTTTCCATCTCTGTGCGTTCGTTTGGCAAATCACGGGCAAAGTATTTCTGCCCATCAAACCACAGCCCTCTCATGCCGATCTCATCTGCCGCGAGGAGAATCCCGCCAAGCGGTGAAGTATATTCTGATATATAGATCATTTCCGGTTTCCTCCGTTTTTCGGTTTGTAATCCTTCCGTTCCGGTATCACTCCGCCTGCCACCCACAGATACAGGCTCACCACATTGCAATCGGGGCTGAATCGTTGCGGCATTTTTCAAACAGCTTACAATCCATATACCCCTGCGATCACCTACGATTGACAAATAATCAAATTCATGATACAATTATATCATATCATTTCACAAAATGCAATCTGAATATCACCGAATCGCATCAAAATATCTTAAACCAAGAATCCATGTCCCAGATTGCTTTTTCCTTGACAAGACCTATGCCTTATGATATAATTCTCATAGTTTCATTGCACTGGGAGAACGCCCGTCTCAAGTGATTCAGGAAAAGATTACGAGAATAGGTTGTATACAGAATCTTTTTTGAAGATGTAAAGACAGGAAAGCAACGAATTGTAAAACAATTTACCGAAAATCCTTGAAAAACATGGAGGTTCAAAATATGAAATTAGCAACCACAACCAGTGATTTTACCAGCTTTGGACTCGCGGATGAAGAAAGCATTCTTGCGATTGCAGACGCGGGATTTCACTACATTGACTATTCCTTTGGCTATGATTACAGAACGCGCAGCGGATTGCTCGGTAAAAACTGGAAACCCTTTGCCGACAAATTATTAAAGCTCGCAGATACCCGTGGATTGCAATATGTACAAGCCCATTCTCCGCTGGGACGACCGCTTGTCTGCGACAACGAACAGGAAGATTTCATCCGTTTGACCAAGCAAAGCATTGAAACTGCCGCTTATCTCGGCATTCCGAATATCGTAATTCATTCCGGCTATGACCGGGACTTATCCAAAGAGGAAACCTTCCGAAAAAATAAATTATTCTATCAGCAGCTACTGCCGATTGCCGAGAAACATTCCATTACGCTTTTAACGGAAAATTTCAACAAAATGTTTGATCCGCATTATTATTGGGTGGACTGTGCCGAGGATCTCTTGGAGTTGGTGGAATATATCGATCATCCGCTTTTACAGGTATGTTGGGATGTCGGGCATGGCAATTTACAACCCCTGCCGCAACATGAAGCGTTACGGCTTTTGGGCAGTCACGTCCGCGCACTACACATTCAGGACAACCTTGGTTCAGACGACGATCATATTTTCCCGTACATGGGGACTTTGAATTTTGATTCCATTTTGCACGGATTAGCGGACATTCACTATACGGGTTATTTTACTTTCGAAGCGGACAGCACACCGCTCACGGCTTCGCGCCGCCGGAAGTTTGAAGCAGACACCCGGTGTCTGCAATTGCCGGTGGACTTCCGCAGAAAATATGAATCGATCCTCTATGAAATCGGAAAATTCATTTTATCGCAATACCATTGTTTGGAAGAATAAAACAATCCATATATAATTTGAAGTGATTTTTATGAAAGAAACATTTGAATGGGTGCAGAGTTGGTGCGATCACACGGATCTGCATGATTTGCCGCGCGTTTTACTGATCGGAGATTCCATTACCCGCTCTTACCAACAAGAAGTGCGGGAAAGACTTGCGGGAAAGGCATATGTGGATTTTCTTGCTACAAGCTATGCCATCGATACCAAACTCTATGAGACACTCGTAAATACCTTTTTCAAAGATGACCAGTACGCACTGGTTCATTTCAACAACGGACTGCACGGGGAGTTTTTGCCCACCCGCACCTATGCAAGCAAATTGAAAAAGATCGTCGGGAAAATGGCGCAGGCGGGAAGCAAAGTGATTTTAACCACATCGACCGTAGTCAATGAGGTTGGAAATCAACGTCGGCATGCAAATTGGCACAAAATTGTGAAAGCACGAAATGCCGCGCTCTCCGCGCTTGCCGCAAAACAGGATTATGCAATCGATGATTTATACACCATCAGTTTGCAAATTCCCAAGCAAGACCGTCTGGATGACGGATTTCACTATGGAGAAGGTGGCGTCAAGATATTAGCTGACGCAGTAGCCGCATGTATTCTGCAAAACCTGCATCACGGGCAATGAAACAATCTCATGGAACACCGAATAAAAAAGGGGGGATTCACCCCTGCACTGCCCCAAATTGTACGGACAGCACAAAAAAGAGTCTCAAGGTAGAAAAT
>ERZ808278.366-NODE-366-length-31782-cov-5.949349_pt1 | contig 31782 bp, 46 predicted proteins | sample MGYA00521239_ERZ808278 | MGnify/ENA primary metagenome ERZ808278 (study PRJEB31516, sample SAMN03275600) | gut metagenome | biome: mammalia-associated habitat; material: feces | host: Papio cynocephalus | place: Kenya | collected 2012-07-17 ... | reverse complement strand
TGTCTTCGTTTTTCTTCTGCTGCGAGTTGTTTTGCTGTTTTCTTTTACCGCTACCAGCTGAAGAATTTGAAGACTTTGTTTCAACGTCTTTGACATTCAAAGAGTTCAATTCATTGATGATTGATTGACGCTCTTTTTCAAGTTTCTTTTGCTCTGCAAGAAGTGCGTCATCTCTTTTTTGATTTGCTTTTGTGATTCCGTAACGTCCGCCAGCGTAATTTCTCCCAAGCATTGATGAGATTTTATAATCTCTCATCATGTCTTTGTTCAACTTTTGACGTTGTTCTTGCAAGCCTTTAACTTTTGCTAACATCATTTCATTTGCAATCTGTTCAGCAGTTGCTTTTGAAATTTCACCTTTTAGGCGAAGCTCGTTTCTTAATTTGTCAATATATGCTGGATATTTTTCCGTCAAATATTGAATTGCAGAATCAAGCCTTTTTGTTTGCTCATAGTTTAAGTTAGAAGCTCCGTCAAGTTCTTTCAACGCTTGAATTGCTTCGCTTGTTTTGTTGACTTGCTGGTCTTGTGTTGCATTCAAGTCTTCAATCGCTCTTTGAGTTGATTTGACATTTTGTTGATATGCCCACCAAGCAGCCGCCCCTGTTCCAAGAACAACAGCAACCCAAGTCAAAGGACATTGCATTAATGCGATTGTTAATTCTCTTATTTTGATAATTGTTGCAGAAATTGCTGTTCTGAATTGCAACATTGCAAGAGCTGTGTCGCCTTTTAAATATGTAGCAAACGCAATTTGAAACGCTGTTGTTTGTGCTGTAACTGTGCCAAAATTACGCATTGAAGCAATAATTGCAACAACGGCTGTGTTTGTCAAAGGTATTCCAGCAGCAAGAGCAGCGATTGCGATTGACATATCAGTAAGACCACCGACAACTTGAGTGTTTGTTGCCGCCCAATCGTTGAATTTTGAAATTGATTCTGTTGTTTGGTTTATAACATCAGTCATGACAACAGCACCGTCTTTCAACGCTGGAACAAAGCCGTCAGAAATACTTCTCAATAAAAGAACATAAGCGTCATTCATTGTTGACAATCTGCCTTCAAGCGTTTCTGATTGTTTGTCCATCATTTTATAAAAACGACCACCTTCAGAGGTTGCGTCCATGAATGCTTGACGGACCATTTCAACAGAGACGTTGCCTTTTGACATTTCGTCTTTCCAATAGCCGATTGATTTTCCTGTCTTGCGTGCAATTTCTTCAAGAGGGTTGAAGCCTGCGTTAATCATTTGAAGCAAGTCTTGCCCCATTAATCGACCAGCAGAAGACATTTGAGAAAATGCCAAAGTCAAAGAAGCCATTCTTTGCTTGTCTCCGCCGGCAATATCGCCGAGCATTTGCAAATCAGGCATTACTTCTTTTGCTGAAATACCAAAGTTCAACAATGTTTTTGAAGCGTCAAGCAAGTCTTGTGTTTCAAACGGAGTAACATTTGCCATATTTTGCAAATCGTTTACAAGACGTTTTGCTTTTTTAGCGTCTCCAAGCATAACAGAGAAAGAAACTCCAGCTTGTTCGAAATCAGATGAAGCCTTCAATGCTTGTTTTCCGATGTCAACAATTTTTGCAGCAGAAATTCCTATTCCCAAAGCTCCAAGAGCCTGACCGAGAACTTTTGTTGAATTTACACATTGATTGATTCCGTATTCATAAGCAGCGGAATCAAGGTTCAATTTTACTTTTAAATTGCCGACATTGTTTGCCATTGTTGTTTCTCTTTCCCTTTAGAATTGTTTCAACGCTTCTTGAACCGAAATTTTTTCAGTCGGTTTTTTCATTTGCGAAGGACGTTTTTTGTTTGCTTTTTTTGGATCGTTCGTATCTCGATGAATTTCTAAAATTAAATAAATTTTGCGAAGACTTGCCCCCCAAAATACTTCATCGGACCATTTCAAGTGCGTAATACATGCATAATATAAATAAGAATAGTCTATTTCAAAGACTTTGTTTGTGGCTTTTTTGCGTTTTTTGCTCCTTCAGGTTGTTTTGGAAGAAATGCTTCCATTGCTCTGACAACCTCATCACAAATTTTTTTAAGCGTTGATAGGTCCATTTTGAACAAGTCTTCAAGACTGATTTCTTCTTCGACTGCTGTTGGTTCAAGTGGGTTGAATGGTTGTTTGAATTTTACTGTTGAACACCAAATCGCAAAGACAAGAAGTTTTCTGTCTCCGTTCACCATTCCTTTAAGAAGTGTGTCTTCGTCAATTCCGTAGCGTTCATGTAATAGTGCAAAGTTGCGAAGTGCAAATTTGACGTTCCATTCTTTTTCATTGAATGTGATTTTGATTTCAGGTTGTTTGATTTCTGTTGCTGTCATTTTTTATCCTCTTTATTGTGCGTAAATACTAAAAAGGGAGTGGACGAAATGCCGTCCGCCCCCTTTTTCTAAATATGATTTGTAATTATGCTCCTTCGTTTTCTTCAGGAGTTGTTGTTGCTTCTGTGAAAGAAATATCTGCTTTTGTTTCGTTGCCCTCGATTGTTCTCAATTCGTGGTCTTTCTTTCTTTCGCAAGCTGAACCTTCAAAAGAACAAGTCCAATAATCGTCAGCTTTTGTTTGAACATCAAGCAAACCTTTAACACAATGAATGGTTTCATGGAAGTCAGCTGGTTCGCCGTTTACATAATCTGTTTTGAAAGACAATGCAAACAATGCTGGAACTTGATTGATGTTATCTTTTAAGACAACTTTTCTGTTTGGAGTTGTGCCTGATTTTTCGATTGTTGAACCGTTAATCATTGCAATTACGTCAAGCGGAATATTTACTGAAGTAAATTTCACGTCAAGACCTGTCAAGATTGTGAATGTATCAGCTTTTTTGCCAGCTCCATAAGTTGCTTCTTTTGTTTCTTTTGTGATAGTAACGTCCATTTCTTGTAATTCAGGAAGCTCCATTGCTGTTGCAGTTGCGTAAGTATCAGAAGTGTTTGTTGTTACTTTAGCAACTTTTGCCCCTGAAATAGAAAAAACGTTTTGTTCTGTTGAGATTTCGTTTGCCATTTTTTGAGTTTTCCTTTCTGGTTTTTATGTAGAGTGATGAGCTGAAAGCTCAAACTCGAAGTAGTGCCGTAATAATGAGCGACCGTTTTGCAGTCGCAAAACATAGCGAATGGCTTGAAGGCTTGGAATAATAAACCAGCTTTCAAGTGTCTATTTGTCAGAAATAATTGAAATATTTTGTTCAAATCCAATTCTTTGAATGTCAAATGCTTCCAAACCGTCCACGACAGCTGGTTCAATCTCTGTTACTTTTGCTGGAGTACGAAGACCGAACAAACCACCATGAATGAATTTGCCGACATTTGCTGAAGTTTGAATTGCGTTGATGTTGCTGTTTTCTTCTGCTGCCGAATAAACAACATAAACAGAAACAATCATTGTTGTTGTGAAATTTGTTTTTGACGCTATATTTTGAAATGTTGTCTCAAGAACAGGCTTGTCAACCACGATTGCTGGAAGTTGTGTGTTTTCGTCCATATCGTCAAAGACAAGAATTGTCATATTGCTAAATTGAGCCTTGAGAGCTTCTTCAAGTGCGTTTTTGTAATTTATTAGTTCTTTTCCGTTTGCCATTGTAGTTTTTGCCTTAATGTTCTTTCAAGTCGTGGTGGAAGTTCAGGAAGCAATGCTCTTTGAATATCATCTGCGACTAAGTCATAAGCAATGACTTCTTTTTTGATTGGAAGTCTTTTGTTTCCAACTCTTTTCATTACCTGATAAGGAACAACAGGAGAGCTTCCGTCTTTTTTGCTCAACTTCATAAGGAATGCACCCTGTCTAAATATCGAACCACCAAGACCAGCAACAACCCCAGCTCTTGAATCTTTTCTGCGTTTTCTTCCTTTTGTTACTTTTCCGACTTGTCGAGGTTTAAACCTTGCAACAGAAATTCGATACAAGCCAAACCAAAAGCGAGCAGATTTGTCTGTCTTGTTTACGCTCATGTGGATTCTTGCTGTGCCTTTTCCGTTTTTTTCTGTGAATGGTTTTGACTGCAATTTCATTTTTGCAGCAACTCTTTTGACCATTTGATTTTTCGCCCATGTAATTGTTTGACGAAGTGCAACGTTTGAAGCTGTGTTGAGTTGTTTTGTTGTCGCCCTGAAGAAATTTTTCAAATTTTCAATTTCTGATTTTTCGATTTTAATTTCAATAGGTTCTGACATTGTCTATCCTTATTTTGATAATTCAATAATTGAAAAGCCTGTTCCGTCAGGAGAAATGTCAAAAACTTTGAATGTTTGAGTTTCTCCCTCGATTTTTACGGTTGAACCTTTAAGGACAGATTGAACGTCTTCTTCAACGCACGTCAAGCGTGGTCTGTCGTTTTTTGTTGCTAAATATCCAAGAGTTGAATCTGTGAATGTTTTGTCATAGATTCCGAGCAACGGTTCTCCGTTAATATCTTTGTTAAGAGTTTGATTGTTCAACATCTGAAATTCAATCAACACTCCGAAATCTTTTAAAAAATGATGTTTGTCTTCTTGAAACATGAAAATTTATCCTTAAAAAATGGGTGGAAGATTCCACCCATTAAAAAAATTAAGCGTTAATTTTAACGAGTGCAACTTCGTCATTTGCAGTTTTAGCTGCGACTGCATAACCAGCAAGAAGATTTGCTGTTGCTTTTGTGTCTTCGCCTGTTGTTGCGTCTTTTGTGATTTGTGTTGTGTAGTAAACTTTTTGACCTACTGTCAAAACATCAGCTTTTTTTGCTGGAATTTCAAAAACACCTTCTGCAAAAACAGAACCTACTGCACCAGCTGGAATGTCTTCAGCTGCAATGAAAATTTTGTCTGTGCCTTTAATAACATCAAGATATTTGATTTCGTTTGATGTTGTGTTGACGAAGTCCAATCTTTCGCCCTTTTGAATGTATTGTGTCATGTCTTTCTCCTTGATTTTTGGTTTGTGATAATAAGTTATGATGTAGGGGAAGCGATTAAACTTCCCCTATCAATCAGCATTGACGCTGTGCGTCTTTGCGAGTTATGCACCAGCGTTTTTCGCAAGTCCTCTGTAATCGCCGACAGTAACTCCGAAATCGTCATAAATTCTCCACTTGATACCCAAGAAATCAAAGCCGACTTGTGATTCAAGTTTTGGTTGTTTGTCGCCGTTCAAGTATGTTACTTCGATTGTGTCCACGTCAGCTGGATTTGCTGCTGCGTAGAACGCTGTTTCTGAATATCCGTCAAGTTCTGCGTCAACAATCAATTTCATTGCGTTTTGATAGATATTTACAACATTAGGGTTGTTTTGTGAAGGATCAGAAACTGATTTCAATAATTGAGCAGCAGTCATTTCAAGAGCAGCTGGAACAATTAAAAATTCAGGTGTGATATTTAGAGTTTCTTTTCCTCTAATATTCTTTTGAGTTCTCATCAATTTACGCATTTCTGACAATGTTGTTGTTGACAATGTGCCAGCTGTGCCGATATTTGCGTGTTTTGTATCAAATAACGGTTTGCCGTCATAGATGTTGTCTGTTCCGCATAACGCTTGATATACAAGTTTGTTTCTGCCACGCATTGCAGCTCTAACATACGCTTGAGGAATTTTTGTCAAAATGCCTAATTCGTCGTTAATTAATGCTTGACGAGTGAAACCGAAAGCACGTCCGAATGTTGCAAGTTGAGAAACAACTCCGTTGTCTTTCATTTCGTCAAACTTAAATTCGCCTTGTTGTGTCATTTTAACAAGTTCGCCAGCTTCAGAAATTTGATAGCGTTTTGTAGGTTTGAAGTCAGGGTTTGAACCTTCTGAAGTCCACGCTTCAAAAGTTGTTGAAGCTGCTTTGTAAGCAGTAGCCATTGACTTTTTAACTGTGTTGTCTAAAATCGAAGTGAATTGAGAATCTGCTGTTACTGCACGTCTGAACAAGTCGTCTTGTTCTAAACGTCTTGCGTTTGAAACTCCGCTTCTTTCCAAGCATTCAATCGCAAGGTCTCTCAATGTCATTCCTCTGAATTGATTTGCTGATTCGTCAGGCTTTACAACGCTAATTCCACCACGAAGAAGCAAGCCGTCTGTTACTGCTGCTCTGAATTTTTCGTTTTCAGATTCGCCAATAAATTGAATGTTGCTTGAAGGAACTGCTGCTCTTTCAGTTTTGATTTTATTCAAAATGATTGAACGCACTTCATCAACTGAATTGTTGCCTTTGATGTATGGAGTTGCGTCTTCTCCGAAATCTCTGCAAAGTGAAGAAATTTCAGCTGAACGAGCAATTTCAGCTGAACGGATTTCTTGTTCGTTCAATGATTTTTTGCCTTCGTCTTTTTTGCCGTCTTCTTCATCAGCATTTTTCTTGTCGTCTTTTTCTTTGTCTTTGTCTTGTTCTTCTTCTTCAGCTGCTCTTGCTTTTTGGATTGAAGAACACATTGCCTTGATTTGTTCGTCATTGAAACCACGTTCAATTAATTGATTGTAATCAAGACCAAGTTGTCTGCATAATTTGTCCATTTTAAATTCCCTTTCTGTTCTTTGTTCTTGAACATTATTTCCTGATACTTGTTTTTGTTGTTGATTGTCGTCTTCAAATTCTCTGTTTACTCCGACATCTGAATCGGCTGGAACAGAAACGATTGAAACTTCAAGAGGTGTCCATTTTGTAGCAACATAAGCTGGACCTGTGAAACGTCCATTTGATGATGTTGCACCAGCTTTAACTTCTTCCCAGCATTCGACAGAATAACCGACTGAAATTCCTCTCAAAAAGCCTTTTTGAACTTTTCTGAATATCTTGTCGCCGTCCTCATCATCATCAAAAATCAAATCTGCATGACATCGTTTTTCTTGTTCGTTCAATTCAATGTTGATTGGTTTACCGATTACAACATCTCTGTTGTGATTGAACAATGAAACTCCGATTTCAGATAATCTTTGTAAGTCAACGCAGTTTGAATCGTGGCATAAGATTTCGGCTCCGAAAAATCTTGAAACAGGTTTTTCGCTTGAAAATGAAACATGAACTTTGCGTTCTTTTTCGTCAACCTCTCTGACTTCCATTGTGAATGTTCGTTCACATCTGACACCGACAGGCGGTTTATTCATTCTTTGTTGTTTTGTCTTCATTTTCAGTCTCCGTTTGTTTCATATATTTTGCAATGTACTCTTGTTCTGTTGCTCTTTGACGAACAACTTCTCTCCAATCAAGACCATTTGCAGAACAGATGTTCGCAAGTGTTGTTTGATTGGATTCAAGAGCTGTTTGGTTTGCGTTGATTTCTCTGTTTGGATCAATCCAGCTCATGCCAGGAGCAATCCAGCTGTGATTCAAATATCTGTCTTTATTGTTAAAGAAATCAGGAATTGACAACTTTCCAGCAAGAACAGCGTATGTGATAACTTGTTCATATACTTTTTTCAAGAAATGTTTTTTCAAAAATTCTTGAGCGTCTTCGTAAGTTTTGAAATCCTCAATCAAGCCTTGACGAGCAGAAGAATAATTCACTTGAGACATATCTCTTGAGACAGCTTCATAACTCAAGCCCATTCCTGAAGAAATAAGTCTTTGCTGTGCTGTGATGAACTCTTTTGCGTTGCTTGCTTGTCCTGAAGGGTTTACTGTTGCAATGTCGTCTCCTGGAGCAAGTTCTTTCACGATACCTGGAGCAAGAGTTGCATTTTCAAAGCCTGTGTCTTTGTCTTTGTTAGTTGTTGAAATTCCACCTCTGCCAACTCCACCCATTGGAACAGCTTTTTTGATAAAAACTGAAAGACACGCAAGAACACGTTCTTTGATTGAGATTGCTTCAGAAAATTCGTTAATGTCTCGAATTTTGTTTGCTGTCGGAGCAAGTTTTGAAACTTCTCTAATTTGTGAAGGACGTTGTTTTTTTCTCAAATAGAAAACACGTTCAGCAGATATTCTTTCGCTGTCGCCAATTTGCAAACCGTCAGGAGTGATTTTCTTCAACCAAAAAGCAACAGGCTTGTTGTATTGGTTCAACTCAATTCCGTTGACAATTCGATTTCCGTCATTGTTTATTTGATAACTTGTTCGATTTCCGTCAATTTCGTCAACTTCTCTCATTTGCAAAATATAAGGAATCGCTGTTTTGTCGTAAGGATTTACGCTTTCGACAAGTAAAATTCCACCGTCAACATACATTCTTCTGATAATCATTTTTTGCATTTCAACAAAATCTGATTCGCCTGTAATGTCGCAGTTGTTTTTGTTGCACCAAGAAGCGAAAACTTTTTCCATTTCTTTTGCAAGAACATCGTCTTCAACTCCGTCTTTGTTCAAAGGCTTTGCTTGAACTCTCAATCCTTTTCCGATTGCATTTCTTTCAAAAGCAAGCAAAATTGATTCTGCAATGTCTGCGTTGCGTTCAAGGTCTCTTGCTCTTGCTCGAAGTGTATCTCTTTGAGATTGATTCAACACTTCAGCTGGAGCGTTGACAGGTGTCCAGCCGCTATTTGTGCCACTCAATGAGCCAGCGTCATAAGTTCTCAAAAATTCACGTCTCCACGCAAGACGTTCAACCGCCGCACGTGGATTGAAGACGGCAATCGTTCTGTCAATTATGTTTGGTTTATTTTTCATTTTTTACCTTCTATTGAATTTTACAATGTAAGTTTTTTGACCGAATCCGCCGTTTTGTTCGCTTGCAAGTTGAGATTGAAGCTCCGAGCGTTGAGCATACAAAGTCGATAAATCAGGACGGACAAAACGTCTGCCGTTGATTGAATATTCTTGACAACCACTTTCAATGGCTGTAATTGCTTTGTTTATTTGTTCTAATTGTTCAGATGTGTTCATGTTTACCTTATCCAATTTTTATTTGTATGAATCCAGCTTTGAGGATTTGAAACAAGACTTTTGTCAACAGTCGGCTTTTGTGGTTGATCTTCTTCTCTTTGAATTGTCAAGTCTTCCAAATATCGAACATTCAAGACATCAGCAGCAGCCGAAGCGTAAACTTCGCAATCAAGATAATGGTTGCCGACAACCGATGATTTTTGTTGCCAAATAAAACCGCCGTTTTTAGCTGGAACTTTTTCTTCAGAACAAAGCTGTTCAGCGTATTCTTCATCGCAACCGTCAAAGACCATGAAAGAACCTCGTCCGTTCGGTCTGTTCAAACGAGCTGCAATCATATCTTTGTATTGACCGCCGTCAACAATATACAATCTCATTCCATGAGCTTTTGAGTTGATTTTGTCAATCATACTCACTTTGTATCTTTGGAGCATTGGTCTTGAAGAACCCTTGACAGGAATCAACCAATCTGAAGCCATTACGCATAAATCATAAATATCGTCCGTTTGGTCGCCTGAATCTATTGCGGCAAGATTAATTTGAACACGTTCTCCGTCTTCTCGTTCATAGTGTCGATTCATTATCGCTTCAAGTTCAGACCAGCAAGACGCTTGTCCATGTGTGATGTTCCAGCTGGTCATGTATGCACCCCAGCCACGAACTGTATAATAAAATCTATCTCTTTGAACGTCTATTCCAGCCGTTAATATTTGAGCTTCACAAGGAACAATCAATTCAGGGAATTTTGATTGACGATTAAGAACAACAGAGGAGTTCATTTTGACTTCTGTTTGTTCCCACGCTTCAGCAAGCCAAGAGTTGACAAAGTTCATCAACTTGTCAGGGAAGTCTTTCGAAACTGCAAATTCATAAGCGACATCACCGAAGCTGGTCCAGAGGGAATAAATCGCATTTATTCTGAACGCAACCTTTCTTTTGTTTGTTTTGATTTTTTCATAAACTTCGCCTGTTGCGATGTCTCTATATTCGCCAGCCTGAATCATCGCTTGTTTGTGTTGGTCTGTGATTTTTTGTTTGCAATGTTCACATTCGTAGTAAGCAGTTTCTTTTCTTTCGTTCGGAGTTTTTGCTGCTTCGCTCCATTTTATGCCACCTCGAAACTTTAATGTTTGATAGTGTCCACAATGAGGACAAGGAACATAAAATTCAAAGCGTCTGTCTGCTGCGTTCCAGCTTTTCCAAATCGTGCCTTGTTTTGTTGTTGGAGTTGACGTTTTGAAGCGAAACTTGTCATATTTGAAAGTCATTTGTCTTTGGTTGCCCAAAGAAATAGGATCAGCTTCTTTTCCGCTAAAAGGCGGATATTTGTCAACCTCATCATAAAAACAGTTTTTAATAGGTTTGGAAGCAAGGTCTGACGGACTGCCAGCACAACTGAAATATACGGACGCTTCGTTTTTGAAATTCAATTCATCAAGTTTTGAATTGTTTTTGTCATATTTCGGACTTAAGTCTGAATTGAGGTCAATCATCGGTTGTATTCTGTTTTTTGAACAGTAGTCAGCAAGTTCTTCTGTTGGCAATACAACCAAGTTTGAAGCTCCTTCTTGAGCTGCTGCATAACCGATGATGTTGTTTAGTGCTTCTGTACCGCCGACTTGTGTCGGTTTAACAAAAGTAACGTCTTCAACATCACAATCATTGTAAGTGTCCATGATTGTTCTCAAATATGGAGTTCTTGAAGTTTTCCATTGTCCAGGCTCTGCATTCTTTGAACCTAAAACCCTGTACTTGTCAGCATATTCTGAAACTGTCAAGTCTTCAGGTGGTTTAAGAACTTGCAATGCTTCTGTCAACCATATCGGCGGAATGTATTCAGTTTTTCTTGTCTTCTTTGATTGTTTTCTTGCTGTCATATACACCGCTTATGCTTAATTGAAGCAAGGCTTGATGTACTGTGTCAGAAATTGTCTTTTCCATTCTTCGAGCTTCTGCGTCATTGACAAAGCGTTGAAGGTCTGTTGTGATTTTTTTTGAAAAAGTATTCATCGAGCGTTTAAGGACCACAAGAAATCTGTTCAATTCGTTAACGATTTCGTCTTTTGCAATGTAGTCTCCAGCTGCGATTTTGTTCTTTAAAGTTATGGCTTCAAGCTGTGCTTCTTTAACTTTTGAATCGTAGAATGTTTTTCGCTCTGCAACATTCATTTTGTCAACATCGTTTTCAGTCATTGCCTTGAATGAAGCGTTTCTCCAATCAAGAACATCTTTGATTGAATACCAGCCACGACTGACTTTCGGACAACCTTTGTCAACCCAGCGAACAAGTGTCGATTCGTTTACTTCTAATATTTCAAGCAATGCCGATGTTGAACAGCAGATTTTGTCTGCAATTATTTTGACATCTTTTGTTTTTGCCATTTTTAAACCTATAAAAAAGAAGCCGTTTCCAGCTTCCATGTTCTCAATTTACGTCTTTTAGTGTTTTATATTAAAGGAATTTAAGAAATCTTTGTTACTTCACAAGGAACATGAATGTTTTCACTTCCTTGTTGCCAATCTTTATCATTCAAATATCTTGCCCTTTGTGTTTCTGAATCAACAACTTTTCCGAAACATAAGTCAATATTTTTTGCTGTTGGAATAGCTTTGACAGGTTCTATTTGCGGAACGTGAACCCTGATTGATTCTGTCGCTTTCAAAAATTCAAAAGCTTCATTTCCGTTGAAGCGTTCAACTTCAAGAATTTTGAATTTTCCATTTGCTCCACGTTCAAAAAATTTGTTGTGAACTTTTGTGCAACCGTTTTTTGTACAAAGCAAAGTTTCGACAATTTGTTTTGAAACTTTTTTATTTTTAATCTTTTTCTTTGTAAAATTTTTAATCAAATATGTTTCGATACACCAATAAGTTTCGATGTCATATTTTGAATATTTAACCCCACAACATAAAAAAGACATAGTTATTCCTTGTTTTTCAAAGTAGGCTTTCAAGGCTGAAAACCTTTTGACAGTTTACAGTATAACCTATTTTGTAGTACCCGAGTGGGTAAAAAATTAAAAAAGTAGGAGCTATGCCCCTACTGTGTTGACTTAATGTTTTGTAATATATCACAAACACAAGTATTGCAATGTTTTAATGTTGTAACTTTTAAACATTTTGCAATTTTCAAGCTCATCATCAATCGCAAATTCAAAGTCGTAGCGTTCAGACAATCTTTCGACAATTTCTCTTTTAACTTCATGAGCAGGCAAACCGTCTTCGCCATTTCGCATATACAGTTTGAATTTGATTTTTGTCGGATAGAATATCAGCTCAAGTTGTCTTCTTGTCTGCCCGTATATTACATCACTTCGAGCAGTTATGAAGATTATTTCTCTTTTACTTCCGAAATAGTTCAGATGTTTAAGCAAGTTAACGATTTCATAATTTACAGGAAGACTTTTGTCTGTGCAATGTTTCTGAAAGTATTCCCATTTTTTGGCTGTTGTTGGTTGTTTTTCTGCTTCTTTTAATATGTGCGATGTGTCAACGATTACGTTGTCAATGTCGCAAATTATCGCTTTTCGTTTCATTTATTTTTTCTCCCTATATTGAACAAGCGAATGTCGCTCCATTCTCCGAAGTCATTTTCTCTGTATATTTTCAACGGTTCTCCGTTTGGTGGTCCGTAATGCATACCGCAAGCAAGCTCATAAGGAAGCAAGTCTTCTTTTGTTTTTAGATAACCTTCATCAGTCATTTTGAATTGATTCTCTTTTCTTGCTTGTTCGATTTCATCAAGCGTTTTTTGAAGCTCTTTTGTCAGCTCAAATTTTCCACAACAGAAATCTTTTGATGTGATTGTGCTTGCTCCATAGCTTATGTCGCATACTCCACGACAAACAAATCTGTTTTGCGTAAAAACTCGCCAATTCTTGCAATTCAGACAACATCTGATTTTATTTTTTTGATTATTCTTTTTCATTTTTAATCTCCTTAGTAGTTCAATATTTTGTCAATTCTGTCAAATCCGTAATTCATACAAGCTGTGATTGTTTCTTCGAGTTTTGAAATTTGTTGTTCAAGTTTGCAGATTTTTTCGTTCAAGTCTTCGTTCGTAACAAACATTTTTTCTTGTTGACCGTAGTCAAAATTTTTGTAGGCTTCGTCAACCATATCTTGAGTGATTCCAATATATCGGAGCGTTACCGAAGGGGAAGAATGATTGAAAATTTTTTGAAGCAAAACAACATCATGTGTTTGTTTATAGAAATGATAGCCGAAAGTCTTTCGCATTGAATGCGTACCTATTTTCCGAAAATATCCAGCTTGTTTTGCACATTTGTTCAAAACTTTGTAAACCTGACATCGTTGAATTGGCTTGCCGTTGCATTTTTCCCAAGTTGTCAAGAAAATATATTTTTTCAAATTGTTTTCTTCTGTGTATTCCAGCAAATCTTTTTTCAATTCGGATTTTATCTGAAATTTTTTCGGCTTGTTTGTCTTTTCTTCTCTTATTTCAATAAAATCTTTTTGTAGGTCCTGAACGGTCAATTTCAAGATGTCCGAAACTCTCAAGCCTGTCGAAATGCCATATTCAAAAATGAAATAATATTTTTTGTTATATGCTTTCAGTTGGTCTCTTATTTTGTTTAGAACCTTGATGTCTCTTATAGGTTCAACAACATTCATTTTCTTTCTCCATTTCTTCAATAAATAGAACGAAGTCAAGCAATTTGTCTGACAATTCTTTTCCGAAAAATTCTTCTTGATTTATGTCGATGTAGCAAAAGTAAGTTTCACCGTCTATTTTTTCGTAGTGAGGTTTTATTGCAATTAAGTAATCTCTCACTTTTTCGATGTCAGAATCTGTGAATCGCTTGTTCATTTCGTCTTTAAAAATTGAATTTTTGTTGATTTTCATTTCTCTTTTTCTCCAAAGTCTGAAGTCTTGTTTGTTTTCTGTGTTCAATGTCATAGCGATTATGACAACGCTGACAAAGTGCCTTTAAATTTTTGCGATTGTTATTTGTTGGATCATGGTCCAAGTGTGCAATCGTCAAAACAATTTTGATTAATTTTTTGCCGTCAAGAGTGTCTGCTTCTTGTTGCATTCCGACAGATTCGACAAATTCTCCGTCCTCTGTCCTATATCCGACAGCGTGGTTTTTAACTCCGCAATGTTCGCAGTAATTATTCGCACGCTTCAGGATTTCTTCTCTGATTTCTTTCCATTTTTTGGATAAAGTTTTTTGTTTTCAGGTTTTATCGGCATTTGAGATTCTCCTGTGTTTTTGCAATGATGTTCAAAATGTCTTTGTGTTCGCAGTTACTGTCGCACTCTTTGCAACTGTTTTCGTTTATGTCGCAAGGTTCGTTCACAATGCCTTTAATTTCATCAAGGCAATTTTTCAAGTGGTCGCATTTTGCTTCAAGGTCTTCAACTTCCTGAATCAGATTTTGAATATTTCCTTTGAAGCCGAATCCGACAACATTTCCGTTTTGGTCTTTTGTTTGTTGTATGTATTTTTCAATTATGCTCATTTTGTCTCCTTTTCTTTGTGAAGGACATTTTTGTCCTTCGCACCGTTGATGATGTCTTGTATTTCGTAAATAGAACAACTCTCTTTTAGATTAAATTCAGTCGTACATTCGCAACAGTTTTCACAGTCATTTTTCGCAATTTGTTTAATCTCATCAAGAATTTTTTCTTTTGTTTCAAGCATTTGTGTCAAATCGTGGTTTCTGCGTTGTAAATCGTCAGCGATTTTTTGAATTGAATCGTTTTTGTTTTGCAAGTCATCAATTAAGTTGTCTTGAGTTTTTACAAGTTCTTCGAATGCGAAGTTTTCGGCTTTCAATTCTCCGTTTTCGTTTTTAAGTTCTTCGTGTTCTGAATATGTTTGCTCAATGTCTTCAAAAACTTCTTCAAACTCTTCAGGTTCAGTCAAGTCTTTACTTTTTCCGCTTGCTATAAGAAAACGCTCAATAATTACATTGTCATCGTCAAGCTGTTCTGATAATTTTTCAACTTCTTGACTATCAGTCATACTTGTTTCTCGCCAATGTTTTGTTAGAACTTTTAATTCCTCATTATCTTTCAAAAGTTTTCTATTCTTTTGCTCATTTTTTTGGAGTTCTTTTCTTAATCTTATTAATTCTTTTGATTGTTTAATACTTAATTGCGTTTTATGTTCTAACAATTCAATTATTTCTTCAAAAGTTTTTGTACTGATAGAAGCTCTTTGTCCTATGCTTAAAAGATGTTTTACTTCTTGTATTATTGTTTGATTTGACATTCGTTTTCTCCTGTTTCAAATATTACTTTGTGAATAAGATTTTGAATTGATTCAATTTCGTTTGTTAGAGCTTCATCGAAAGCATATCCGTCAATTTCAACAATTCTGTCTATTTTCTCATCGACTTTTACAAGAGTGTTTTTCAACTCATCAGCTCGACTTTCAAATTCTTTGCACTCTTGATTTTTGCGTTGGTATTTTTCAACAAGGTCGTAATACATTTCTTTTAGAGTTGATTCGCCCTCTTTAATCAAAAGCATTTTTGCATGAAGCATTTGAAATTTTTCTCTATTGTCGTATGCCATATCTTTCATTAGTTCATAGTCTTTTATATCAACTTTCATTTTTACTCCTTAATTTCGATTATTTCTTCAAGGTTTGGCGGAAGCCCTGAAGGTGTGATTGTTTCTGTTTGAATTGTTGTTTTGTGTGATTCTTTGAATAATTTCTGAACGTCCACCGCCGTTGAACAAATCAGCTTCAATGTAACCAGCAACAATGCAAGTATTGTCAATTTTTCGTTTAATTTCATTGTTACTCCTCTGATTCTTCAAGAACGCCCTTTTTTAGAGCTTCAAGCTCTTTGCCTTGAGTAATAAACTGTTCTCTTGTTGTAATCAATTCATTTGTTGTCCGTCTTGCAATCAAAAGAAGAATGTCTCTTTCCTGACGTTCAGAATGAATGTTTTTCGCTGGTATGATTGTTACAATGTGAGCATTTCCTGTCCAGCGTGTTTCATCGTATGACAGCAAGCCATATTTTGATTTTTTCTCTTTCAAAAAATCTGCCGCCCATTGTGCAAGTTTTGCTGGAACGCAAAAATAAAATCTGTTAGGGATAACATAACCAGCCGCAAGATGTTTTTTCGGTTCTGCGTAGTTTGAATGTTTGTATATTTTCCAGCGATTTGATTCTTTTTTCTCTGTTTGAAATTCCTTTTTGAAATCGGCTTTTGAAATTTTCACTTCAATTTCAATCAAACTTGTTCCGTTGTATGCGTTCACGTCTGCAAGGTGGATTCCCTCTGTGCAAACAAGTTTATAATTTCTTTCAAACCTGAAATATTTCATCAATTCGAGTTTTATTTTATCCGACAACTTCAATTTCATTACATTTCCCCTTTTATTGCATAAGTCTTGACATTTCTTCTCTTGTAATCTCTTTGACAAGCATTGCTCGTTTGACAGAAGCGTCTGCTTTGATTCCGAAATGTTTATATATTTTCTTCAAATTCTTTTTCACGCTGTCTGTTGAATAGCCGATTTCTTCTGCGATTTCTGTGTTTGTTTTGCCCTCGAGTATTCCTGTTACAATGCTTTTTTGTACTTCATTAAGTGCCATTTATCCCCCAATCTCCCAAGCCTTAAAATGGGATTTCTTGTGTCAAATAGTCTTCTGCAATGATTCTGTGTTTAAAGTCGTGAACATAGAACGAAATTTCAGGAACAATCATTTTTTCAATTCTCAAAACGTAAGTTGTTTCTTGTTCTTTTTTTGCGACTTGTTTTGCAGCAGTTTCAGCGTCTGTAAAATATTTGTAAATTCGATTAGGAGCGTTCTTCTTCGGATTCAAAACAAGGAAGTTTCCATGTTCTCTTGAAGCGTCCTCTTGAGGTTCTTCTTTTTTAATTCCCTCGATTTCGTTAGAATTAGAATCAAATTCAGCTTTGATTGCTTTTGCAATTCCGTCTTCAAGAACCTTGAACGCTTCTTCAAGTGTTCCAATTGGTTCGCCGAACATTTGAGCTTGTGTTTCGATAAAGTTTTCAAGGTTTCTGTTTTCTTTGGTTAAGCGATTTGATTTTTTCGCAAGCTCTGCGATTTGTGCAATCGTCAATCCTTTAAAATATTCATCTCTTAATGGTTTGTACAATTCAACAAGTCTGTCGATTTCCTTTTGAAGTTTGTCTTCTCTTGTTTCTTCTTTTTCCTTTTCTGCTGGTTTATCAGGTGTCAAAAATTCAAGCATTCCTTTTAATTGTTCAATAAAGTCAGCTTGTTTTGTTTTTTTACTTGTTAGAATCAAGCCTAAATCAGAACATTTTTCATAAACTTTCGCTCTGTGATTTGCTGCAACTGCAACACTCACTCCACAACTGCAAGAAGTTTCTTTCAAGTTTTCACCCATTAGAAGTGAAGTCAAAACTTCCAATTCTTTCGCTGTTAGTTCTTTTTTGATTTTTTCAAATAATTCTGTTTTATTTTCCATTTTCTTTTTCTCCTTTTTGTTTTGTGCTTTTTCGAGTGCTTTTCGATATTCTTCATAAGAATAGTATTTTTCGTATAAAAGATTTTTGTATGTTTTCATATTCCTTTAATCGCTTAAATGTTTCTTTTTTACTGTTTCAATTAATTTTTCTAATCTTTGAACCTTGAATGTTTTCCAATTTTTGACGTTTTGTTCATTTGCAAACATGAGTTTCAGTTGTTCGAGCATGATTTCAACGTCTGCCATTTCTTCAGCAAGTCCTTCAGGGTTCATTTTGTTTCTGATTGTCTTTGTCAATTCCTTTGAAAGCTCTGACAATTCTTCAATCGCAACGATGATTTGTACATTTTGTCCAAAAGTACAGACTACTTGTTTGTAAATCTGATTTATTCTTGATTGTTGCATTCTGTCTCCTTTTTCTTTTTGTAGTAGCCTTCAGGTGGAATTTCGACTTCAAAATATTTGAACAAATCAGATAGAAATTCTTCTGTTTGTGATGTTCTGCCCCATTTACACATACAATCAACATAAGTGTAGGCTTCTTCTGAATGGTGGTTGTCTGTGTTTTTCAAATATTGTTCAGCGTCTTTTTCTGTCAAGAAAACTCCGTCTGTCCACGAAACAGGCTCGTTTTCATAGCGTTGAACAATTCCGTCAACTATCAATTCAAGCCATGCATTGATTCTGTCGTCTTCAAAGCCTGTTGAAATACTGTTGAGAATGTCTTCAATGTCGTCTTCTTCATCAAGTGTGATTTCGCCGTCTTCAAATCGTTCTTGAAGTTCGTCTGAAATTTTCAAAATTCTTGCGTCATAAGGATTGTAAAAATATTCTCCGAAATCGTTTTCAACAAAATTGTCGTTAAAATCAATAATCGTGTAATAATACGCAAAGCGTGTTCCCCTGTTGTTTTGGTTTGACATTTCTGTCAAAAATTCTTTGATTTTTTGATGTAGTTCGTTTGTTTTCAACAAATCGCCCTGAAGTGATTTGTTTTGCTCAACAACTTTGTCATATTGAGCAACAGCTTCTCTTGTTTTGTTTTCGTAAGCTCTTATGACGTCAATCGTTGAACAGTTGCTTGACAGAATTTGCGAATCTGTCAACGGTTCTCCGTTTTCTATCATTTTTAAAATATCCATTTTTAACTCCTTAAAGTGTCAAGTATTTTTCTAATATCCGAATGGCTGAATCTGCCCCTTTTGCGACTGCTACCGTGTAGCCGTTTTCATCAAGCCATTGAATCCATTCTTTTTGTTCTTCCTGAAGCGTTCCGCCTTTTTGTCGTTTCATTTCAATAAATAGAATGTCCGACTGTGAATTTTTTGCAAAAACTATCAAATCAGGGAAGCCTTTGCTTAATCCCATTTTTTTGAGCGAGTTTGAATAAGCGACATAATTGAAACCAGCTTTCGGCATTTTGAAGCCGTTTTGAGTGCTGACAACTCTTATTCCTTTAGCCTTGCAATATTCAACAAAGGCAATTTGTTCTTCTTTTTCCAGCGGTGTTGTGTTTTTCATTAGTCTTCACTTTCGCTGTTGTCGTCTTCGTCTTTTTCGCTTTCGTTTATTTTGTCAATGCAGTCTTCAAGATTTTTTGAAATATCCCACATGCGATTTATTTTTGCTCTTGATATAAGCTGAAAAATTGCGTCAACTTCTTCTTCAAGGTTCATCGGCATTATTCCGAAAACAAATTCTTCTTCTTTATCTCTGAATTGAAGCATTTTGCCTTGTCCGTTTGTTGTAACAGATTCAGTTTTTACATCTTTAAAAATTTTGATATAGTTTTCATTGACGAATGAAAGCAAGCCTTGCTCTACGTTAATGAAAAGTCTATATTTTACCTTGTTAGTAGGATTTTCAAAAATGAATCCGCTGTTTCTCATTTCGTGAATCCCTTCAAGTGGAATAACCTTTGAAAAATCTCTTTGTTGAATAGGATTGTTATCAATTAATTTCATTTGATTTCCAGCACCGCAAACAATGTCGATGTTATCCATTAGCAATTCACCGAGTGGAATTTTTGTCAAATCACAAATCCAATAGCCATTTGAGCAAAATTTGCCGTCTGAAAATACTTTGTCATTTTTGTCGAATGTAAATTTAATCATTTTTTGTCTCCTTAAAATAGTTTTGTTTGTTGTGTTTTATTCGTCAATTCTAAAAGCGATGTAGTCAAAATCTTCAGTTTGAATTTCAACTATTTCTTCAGGTTGAAAGAATTTTGCAAAAAATTCCCCATTGTCAAAAATATTTTGACTTGAAACCCAATTATCAGAAGCAAAAACGCAAATTCCTTGTTGCTTGTTTATTTCTTCCATTTGTTCTGCTTTTAGTCTCTTAGTGATTACAATATCTTTTTGCATTTTATTTCTCCTTAAAACAATGAACCTTGTTGCGATTCTTGACTGTGTTTTGTTTGTCTTTTTGCTGTTCCTTCAAGACGTTCTTCCGTAATTTTGCAAAACCGTTCTTCCAATTCTGAAGCGACATAGTGTCTGCCTGTTTCTTTTGCAGCAATGCAAGTCGCACCAGCACCGCAAAAAGGTTCAAGAACAATGTCTCCTTCTTGTGTGCTTTGCAAAATAAATTCTTTCATCAATTCGACAGGCTTTTCAGTAGGGTGGAACTTATTTCCGATAATGTTCGGAATACAAAAGACATTTGTCTTGCCCATATCGTTGATATTTTTTGCTGGTCCTTTTCTCATAAAAAGAACAAATTCGCATTTTTGCATGAAATATTTGTTCGGCGTTGAATTGTTTTTCACCCAAACAAGCAAATTCATAAATTTGAAGCCGACAGTTTTCGCTTTTGTTTCAAGCTCGTTCAAATTGCGGCTATTAATCATAAAGTATGCGTGAGAGCCTTCTTTCAAAACTCTGTAAACTTCAGGAAGCCATTCTTCAAACTTGATTTCGCAATGTTCAAATAGTTTTCCTTTTGAGACTAACAACGCAGAATCGGTGTCGCCTTGTTTTAGCCATTTTGATTTTAGTTTATCGTTGCAAACTCTTTTTGATAAAATCCCAGCTGGATCAGAACTTTTGTATTTTTCTTGCATTTCTTCAGACACTCTTGCCCCCCCTGTTACTATCTGATATGGAACATCTGAAACTACGCAATCAAAGAAATTGTCAGGATATTGTTTCAAAAGGTCTCTGCAATCACCGTTGAATATGAAATCAATTTTGCTTGATTGTTCGTTCATTACATCACCTCTGCAAGAAAATATCTTTTGTATTTGATTTTCTTTGTTTTTGTTTTGCCGTTTTGAACGATTGTTTTTTCTTTTTCTTCCCATTCCCAAATTAGAGGAATGCCGAAAGTTTTTTGCAAATCTCTAATAGGTCCGCAAGGATAATTGATGAACGGAAGTAAATCTCTGACAGTTGTTGAACCTTTTTCAAGCAGCTGTGAAAGAACAATGCTTTCGTGTGTTCCAAGCGACAAAATCGTTTGAAATCTTTTTCTTTGTGCTTCTGTAAAATTTTTTATTTTTGACAACATTATTTTTTTACTCCTCAAGTTTTGATGAATTGTTATTTTCGATAAGATTCATGCTGAAAAATCAGCTTTTGTGTTTGTTCTCTGATACGGTCAAGAGCTTTCCCAAATCGTGGAACTTGTTTCATTGCCTGAATGTCGCAAGGGTTGTTGATAACCAAAAAACATTTATTGTTGCGATACAATCTGTCAATGAGTTCTGTTGCAAGAATGATTTCTTTTTCGTCTTTGCAATTCGGACAAAATTCGTCAATCATCACGAAATCAAATTTTGACACGTCCGACAATATTTGTTCGATTGTCTCTTTTGTGTCGTAGCTTTTAGCATAATGACAACGCAATGAAAGCTCATTCCAAGAAGTTGAAAGACAGTTGAAACCTTTATTCACCAGCTTTTTAATGATTGCATAGCCGATTGACGTCTTTCCGTTTCCAAAATTGCCGATAAAATGAAGACCTTTTCCACTTGCTGGATTGAAGTTCTTGACATACTCTTGAGCTTCAGCAACGTTTTCTGTTCCCATTTTTGCAAGCAATTCAAGCGTTGTGTTGATGTATCTTTCGCCGATGTTTGCGTTTTGGTAGCGTTCAAGAAGTTTTTCTCTATATTTTTTGCGTTGTTCTTCTGCTTCAACTTTGTCAAGACAGTCGCAAGGAACAGACCAAACTTTGATTGTGCGTTCGTGAAACTTCAAGTCCTGTTGAATATATTGCTTGCCACAATATTTGCAGACAGGCGGTTCAATAGGTTGAAGACTTTCAATGCTGTCAGCAACTGTGTTTCTGTTAATCTCTTTAATAGTCGAATCCGTCATTGTTTGTCTCCTCTGCGATTTGTCCGTCATATACTCCATTTCTCAATGCAGCATAATTTTTCGATTTTAAGAACCAGCCAGCGTCAGGCTTGTAACCGATTGTTTTAAAATCAAGTTTTTTTGTTTTTTTCAAGTTTTCTGTTAAGGTATTGAAAAAATCAGGTGTTGTGCTGACAAGTTCTGCCAAATTCCAGCAATCCTCATTTGTCAAATATGGTTTTTGATTGAAAACTTGTTCATACGTTTTTATGAAAATTGATTTTTCTTCTGAACAATAAGGATCAATTTTTTTTGAAATTTCTTTTTTTTCATTTTCTAAACTATTAGAATTTATATTTTCAATTTCATTTTCATTTACATTTTCATTTTCCATATGTTCATCATATGTTTTAGATATGTCTGACATATGTTTTTTTTCTTCTTCTTTTTTTCTTCTGTTATTTCGTCTCGTTTCGCTATATTTAGCACGTTTCAAGGCTTCTTCTTCAAAGCGTTGATTGAATAGTTTTCCGTCTTCATCAATTTTAAATTTTGAAAGAAGTTCAGAAGAAAAATATTTTTGCAAAATTTTTGTTTGCTTTTTTGTTTCGTCTGTCTTTTTCATATGTTCTTCATATGTTTGACATATGTTTGACATATGTTCTTCATATGGCAAAGAAAAGAATGTGCAAATTTGCTTTTCAGAAAGATGTCCTTTTTGATGTTGCAAACATAAAAGTTTGATATACTTTCCGCATTCTTCATTTGATAAATCGGAAGCACCGACCAAAAAATCAGACGTGTAAAAAAGAACGGCTGGATCTTTCATTTTTAAACCTCGATTAAATCTCTAAAATAAACAGGAACTGACACTTTTTTTGTTGCTCTGCAATAGTCGCAGATTCCGCAACGGTCAGGCTCGACCTTGCCTGATTTCAATTCCAATATGCGAGGAACATTTCTTTCAACCTCGTTCAATACTTGTTGAAAGTCTTGTCCGTCTTCTCTGAAGCCTACGATTTCATGGTCTGAATATTTCTGTTTGTCAGCTACCGCCAAATAAACAGGCAATTTTTCGCCACCTGAAACAAGAGCTTCAATTTCTCTGTAAATCGCCGCTTGAATGTCATATCCCCACCACTCAACGAATGAAACAAACGTTCCCTCGTCTTTTACGTAGAATCTTTCACGAATATTCTTGACATATTTCAAGTCGATGATTGCTTTTCCTTTTAAATAAGAATCAAGTTTGCATTTCCACTTTGCACCGAACAACTCTGCTGTCAGGATTGTTTGTTTTTCGCCTGACATATAAAGCATGAATATTTCGTCATTTTCAAGCTGTTGAATTGTTGTGTCTGCTTTTTGGAATTTTGCAAGAAGTTCTGAATCAGTTTTTCTGAAAATTTCAGGGTGTTTTGCCTTGAACAAATTGAGCGTTCCCTCAAAATGAGCGTCAACATAACTCCCAAGCAACAAAGGCTCTGTCATTTCTTCCACCCATTCGCCACGAAGTTTTGCCATTGCTTTTGCTTCGCAACCTCTGTGTTTCATACTTCCGCAAAAATCCTTGTATTGAGAAACGCTCAAATATTCTTGATTCGCTTCTTTTGAATAATAGTTTGCTTCTGTCAAAAACATTATTTGTTGCCCCTTCTTGCTGTTTGACAATCACGACAAAGCGGAGCTTTGAAGTTTTTTACGGAGAATTGATTCTCCGCCCAAGAAATGGCTTTTCCACAATCGGAACAATAAAACGTATCAGCCGAAGTGTTTTCGTTCGTTTTTGGACGTTCTGCGTTCGCTGGAACGGTTTCTTTTTGTTCTTCGATTGTTACTGTTTCAACAGATTTTGCTTCAATTTGTTTTGGTTGTGTTTTATTTTCAAATAAATTTTTCACAACAGGTCCTGGAGCAGTTACAAGATTTGTGTTTTTGTTGAACTCGAAGTCTGAAGCGTCTTCGTAAGCTCTTAATTGTTCAGGACTTTCGAAAGATTTTTCAACATTCTTCAAGTTAGAACGCAAAATTGTTTTCTTTTGCATTTCTGTTGGTCTATCTTTCCAAGCTGAAGAATCTTTCGCTTTTGAATAAGTGTTTTTGATTTGTTCAATTTCAGAAACGCTCATTTCAGTTGAAACAGAGCTATCATCTTCGAATAAAACAATTGAAAAACCGCCTTCAACTTCTCCGTCATTAAAGCGTTGAGGTGTCCAATTTATAACTTTTTTGTTATTTACGACTTTGTATTCATAAAAATCACCTTGACGCACAAGCTCTGTTGTAATTTCTTTAATCGGTTTAACCGAATAAAGCATTGCAAGTTTCTTTTCGCCCTTATAGTGCGTCTGGAATTTCATTTCATAAACTCCGCCTTTTTTGTTGTTTTTGTATGCTATCAAGTAGCATTCTTCGTTCATAAAATCCAAGCCAAGAACAGCACCTTTCATCAAACCTTTGACGATTGTTGCTTCGTCAATGTTTTCAATGTCTTTTGTGCTATCAAGAGCAGTCAAACAATTCTGAATAAACTTTGTTTGATTGAAATTCTTTGGCAACTGTGCCGCCTTTTGAATCAATGTTTCTGTCAATCTTTGTTCTATTGCATTTCTGAAATCGTCTTTCATTGTTTTATTTCTCCTTTTCTTTGTGCGTTTGTAGTCCTCAATGAGACAGACAAAGACTGTCTGTCCGATGAAAACTATTTGCAGATTTCAACTTCTCCGTTCTCAAGTTTTGCAACGATTGCTTTCTTTAGAGCATTAAGGATTGATGATGTTGATTCCTTTTCAAAAATGCCTGATTTGTATTCAACATCACCGACAAGAGCTTTTTTATCTCTTGCGATTTTTTCAATGAGTTCTGTGATTTCTGCTTCAAAAGTGCTGATTTGACCGCAAGCGATTTCGTTGTTTGCCTTTTTGTCCTCATTGCATGAAACATATTTCAAATTCAAAGAATCTTTATCCAAGAAGTTTAAGACTTTTATTGTGATAACTGATTCAACAGGAATTTTTGAATTGTCGTTCATTAATTCGTCAATTTTCTTTGTGTCAACAAGTCTTTCAATTCTTTGTGAATATTGTTCGATTTGTTCTTTTGTAAGCGCCATTTTGTTTCTCCTTTTGTTGTGTGTGATAAAAAATCAAGTTCTTTGTAAGCGTGGAACTTGAAAGCACGACTTCTCCCAAGTTTACAGCTCAACAACGGTCAATTCGTTGTCGTCTGTTGTGCGTGTTGCGATAAACTGCAAACCAGCTTTGCGACATCTGTCAAATAAAGCGTATCTGTTGACTGTTGAAAGTTTTTCAACTCCGTCAAGTAGGACAATTTGAAGTCCTTTTTTATTTTGCATTGCAATATCAACGCAAAGATTCAACTTTTCGCCCTCTGACAAGTTCGAAACAGGCAAGCCTTCAATCAAAACGTCTGTGCCGTCAATAGACATATTTTTCAACGGACAATTTGCTTCTTTTAAAATGTCAGCTGGAAGCGTTCTTGCAAGCTCGATTTTTGCAGTTAATTCGCTTGATTTCGCTTTCAATTTGTCAATTTCATCGTTGATTTTTAGCATTCTTTGATGTTCTGACAAGTGAATTTTCATGTTGTTTGCTGTGTCAATTTCGTCTTGAATGTCTTTTGTGTTGATTTTTTCAACATTCAAATAAGATTGAAATGCTTTCAATTCTTCATTGAATTTTGAGACGTTGCTGCTGAAAGTTGCTTCTGCAACTTCAATTTTTGCAGCTTCATTTTCGCCGATTTTTTCAAGACGTTCTTTCGCAGCTGTCAATTCTGCTTCAAGTGCCGCAATCTTTGTTGTTTGTGCGTTCTTTTCGTCAAGAATTTCTTGCTTAATAACATTGATTTGAGCTTCTTTTTGAGATACGAAGCCAGCAATTTTGATGTCGTAGTTGTTTTTCAAGTCAATGGCTTTGTCAACCTTTGAATTGTATTGACGAGCATTTTCAAGTTTTGAATATGCTTCAGTTAAGTCGTAGTTTTCCCATTTTTGAGCGTTGAAACCTTCAGGGATTGAGCGAACCATTTCTTCAACGATTGCTTCTTTGTTTTTTATGTCAGAATTTATAATTCTTCTTTGCTTGTAGTAGAAACCGTCTTCAGAAGCGATTTGTTGCAACACTTCAAGAATTGATTTTGAATAGTCAACCCCTGTCGGAATTTCTCCGAACCAATTTTCGATTGTTTTTAAATCCCAATCATACTGAATCATTTCAAGAAGAACTCTGTTTTGTTCTTTTGTGTCAAGCTCCATAAATTCAACAGGATCAAGTTGCAATTTTGAGAAAATTTGATTCAAAAATTCTTCAGGTTTTTGAATTTCCTTGCCGTCTTGTGTGATTTTTTTGTAATCAGTTTTATTTGTGCGAGGTCTTCTTGTGATTGCAATTCCATTGTCAAATTCAATGTAGATTTCGCCTTCTGTTTCGCCATTTTTGACTGTGTATTCTCTATCGGTTTTGTTTGTTAGTGCTAATCGGATAGAATCAAGAACAGAAGTCTTGCCTGTTCCGTTTGCTCCTAAAAGTTCAATGGACTTTTCGTCCGCTTCAAATTCGTTAATTCCGAATAAGTTTTTGATTTTTAATTTTGATATTTTCATTTTTACTCCTTAATGTCTGCCACGATGTCAATATATCTTCAAGCTATTTTGTATTTTTTCTTTAATCGCTCAATGCGTTGAATTTGTTGCTGGTTTAGCTGGTATAAGTCGAAATAATAATCAACCAAACCTCTTTTGATGATTTCTTCAACAACCGATTCAGCTCTTGTTGCTGGATAAAGTCCGACTGTTTCTGTTTGGAAGTCATAATCTCCGAATGCGTTTGCAATTTTTGACTTCAAGAAATCAATCTTTTGTTGCTTTGTTATCCACCAGCAAGGAAGTCTTAATTCATGCGGTTTGTTGAGCCACTTCCACGCTTTTTTTAGTGCGTTTTGCCTTTTTGGTTTTGGATTGCTCCAAATTAATTTGAGATTTTTTGCCACTTTTTAACTCCTTTTCGTTCTTTTCTTTCACCCATTCTTGAAATTTCGCTTCGATTTCAGGGTTTGAATAAAATCTTTCAAGCATTTCGTACCAATGAAAGCCGATGATTCGTCCTTCTGCTTTGCTGATTAGTGATACATCAATAACCATTTCTAAACCTCGAATAAGTAATCAACTGTAAATCCACAACCAGCAAAGAATGTGTCGTTCACCTTTTGAGCTTCTTCAACTGAAATTCTGCATTCGCCAGCTAATTTTCTATAAACAGAACTTTTTGAACCGCCCAAAACATTGACAAGGTCGTCTCTGTTTATTCCTTTGCGAACCATTTCAGCTTCAAGATTTTTAAATTTTGTCGCCATTTTTATTCTCCTTTTACTTTTTGACCTTCTTCAGCTCTTGTTTTAAATTCTTCGAATGCGTCAACAGAATTTTCGAAATAATAACCGAATCCCCATTCTTTAAGCTCTCGGTTTAAGTGAACAGCGACAATATACTTGTCAACAGCGTTTTCGTTAGCACTCATCAAAAGTGTATAGTCGCCAATTTTGTCAATTATGTAAAATTTACGACCGCTTATGTGTTCAAAAATTCTCGACATTCTTTTTCTCCTTTTCCATAATGTGAAAATCTGTTCTTCAAATATTCCGTTTAAGGAACATGACTATCTTAATTCCATAAACGAAATATGTCAATAAGAAATTGTCAGTTTATGGAATAATTTTTTCATAAATTGAAATAAATACTCCATAAAGGGTATTTATTTTTCACTTTTTGCCATATAATGAATATTAAGAAAACTTAACAATCGGAGAAAAAATGTCAAAAAATATTGATGTAGAAAAATTAAATCTTGCTAAAAATGCAAAAGGCTTGACTGTGAAACAAATTGCAGAGCTTTCAGGTGTTCCTGTTGGAACGGCTTCAAAGATTTTTTCAGGATTGAACGACAATCCGACACTTGATACACTTCAAAAAATAGCAAAAGTTCTTGACTGTATTGTTGATGATTTCTTGTTTTCTAAACACGAACAAGAATATTATTCAGACAGACGAGTTGCAGCACTTGCTGAAGAATTAAGAGACAATCCTGAAAAAAGAATGCTTCTTGACGCAAGTCGTGATTTGACGACAGAAGACATCAACGCAGTTGTTGAAATCATGAATCGTCTCAAAAAGGCAAAATCTTAATTTTTGAATATCGAGAAAATAGCACTATGTCCGAAAATTATCAAACTGTATTTGAAAATATGCCGTATTCTGTAAAAGGCTTCACTTGCTACAACGCAGCTGAAGACTTTTACACGATTGTTTTGAATTGTCGGTTCAGCATTGAGAGCATGAAGAAAACATTCATGCACGAATTGAAACATATTAAGAATGATGATTTTCGCAGCTTGAAAACAGTCGGACAGATAGAAAATGAAACCCATAAGGAGTAAAAATGAAAAAATTTATTGTATTGTTTGTCTTGCTGTTTGCGTGTTTTTCGTTATCAGGTTGTACTTCTGATCCAAATATAAAAAAAATACAAAAAGAAACTAAATTAAATACATCTAAATCAGAAAAGATTTTTAAGACCTTGCAAGATGTCGGAATTGATGAAATTTCTTCTTTTAAATGTAACCAAGTTTATTGCACTGCGGAGAACTCAAATCTTTTAAGAAGTTATTTCAGCGTTTATATTGACAATGGAGAAGTTTCAAAAATTTCTGATTATCAAGGACATACATTCTTTGAAAATGGAAGCGTAAAATCAAACATTTTTGATTACAATATGACCGTTTCAAGTCTTATTTATCTTGTAGAAACATCAGAAGCAAAAACAAAAACAATTTTGAAGTCTCCAACTTCTGCGGTTTTTCCTGATTGGAAGCAATGGGGAGTAAAAATCGAAAAAGACATTGTTGAAATCGAAGGCTTTGTTGATTCTCAAAATTCTTTTGGAGCTATGTTGAGAACTCCGTTGTCTTTTACATATAAATCAGGTTTAAGAGGTTTTGTGTTTGTTAGAGCAAAAGTCGGCAACATTGTCATTGAATAGGTGTAATAATGAAAATTAATAGAATACCAAAACCAAAGAAAAAAGAACGTGCCGCATTGTATGCAAGATTTTCTGAAGGGGCAAACCAAAGAGAAGAATCAATCACAGGACAAATGAGAGAAAATCACCTTTACTGTGAGAAAAACGACCTTGTTGTTGTAAAAGAATATGCAGACCACCACATCACAGGAAGGACGGATAATCGTCCACAATTTCAACAAATGATTCAAGACGCTGAAGACGGCTTGTTTGATGTTGTTGTTTGCTATAAGACAGAAAGATTTGCAAGAAACCGATTTGACGCTGCAATTTATAAGTACAAATTAAAAAAATGCGGTGTTCGTGTTACTTATTCAAAATTATCTATTCCAAAAGGTCCTGAAGGAATTATTCTTGAATCTGTTCTTGAAGGCTTGGACGAATACTATTCGTGGGATTTATCTCAAAAAATTAATCGTGGAATGTATGACAACGCATTGAAAGCAATGTCAACAGGTGGTCCTATTCCGTATGGTTTGAAAATTGTCAACAAGAAATATTCTGTTGATGAAGAAAAAGCTCCGATTGTGAGAGAAATTTTCACTCGTTATGCTTCAGGCGAACAAATTTCTTCTATCATTGAAAATCTTAATCAACGAGGAATTTTGACAGCCAAAGGAAGACCATTCAACAAAAGCTCTTTGCATAGAATGTTTAAAAATAAAAAATACATCGGAATTTATGAACACATAAGTTCTGATGAAAACTTTGACGATGTAATCATTGAAAATGCAATTCCGCCAATTATTGACGTTGATATTTTCAATAAAGTTCAGGAGCGTGTAAAAATGAATCATAGAAAAACAAAAAAAGCGAACATTTCTCCTCAAGATATTGAAGAAAATTGTCCGCTTAATACTGATTTTTTGTTGTCAGGCAAAGTTTACGACCGAGCTTGCGGCGGTCATTTCGTTGGCGATTCAGGAACGTCAAGCAACAAAAAAACTTATTATTATTATACTTGTATCAATAGAAAACTTAAAAAAGGCAAATGCAAAACAAAATCAATTAAAAAAGATTTACTTGAAAAAGCTGTTTTTGATATTACGAAAGAATGTATTCTTGATGATGATGTAATTGACTTTATTTCTGAAAGAATTGAAGAAATTCAATCAGAAAAGAAAACTTCAAAATCATTGCCAAACCTTGAAAACGAGCTTGCAAAAAATAAAAATCAGATAAATAATTTATTGAAAGCCATTGAAGCTGGTATTTATACCGAATCAACAAAGAACAGACTTATTGAGCTTGAAAACACTCAAACAAAACTTGAAAACGAAATCTTAATTGAAAAGAAACGTCTTTTGATTCCAAAACTAACAAAAGACAGAATTTCTTTTTTCTTGAAAAATTTATTGCTTGAAAATAATTCAAAGGAAGAACTTCAAAAGAAAATTCTTTCAGATTTTGTTGACGCAATAATTATTGAAGAAAATTCCATGCTTATTTCATATCGTTTCAACGGCGAAAACAACATCGTTGCTGCTGATTTTAACGCAATAAAAAACGCTTCCGAAGATGTTCGAAAGCGTTCTAAATGGTGGAGGATAGGAGATTCGAACTCCTGACCCCCTGCGTGCAAAGCAGGTGCTCTACCAGCTGAGCTAATCCCCCACGCTTGTGGTATCTCTGTCAGGTAGAGCACCTTGTCATGCTTTATCTGACTTTGTAAAGCTTTCGCTTTACTGGGCTGAGCTAATCCCCCACGCGTTGGATATGTGTTCATTATATATAGAAAAAAATATTTTGTAAATACCCTTTTTCATTTTTCTTAAAATTTTTTATTTTTTATCCACATGTCTATTAAAATTTATACCCACATGTATATAGGTTTTTCTCGCTCTATACGTACAATTAATGTATATCAATAAGGAGGAAAATTATGAAAAAATTGTTTTTAATGTTAGGTTTAACATCATTAATGTCTTTATCGGCAACTTCTGCTTTTGCTGAATGTTGTCCAAACTTTGAACCAATGGCTAATTCAAATTGTGGTTGCGAAAACAAATTTGATGACTGCAACAAGTGTCAAACTTGTCATGATCAGGCTGAAGCAAACCCTTGCAATACAACTTGCTGGGAAAAGAAACGTGATGAACTTTACTGTCGTCTTAATTTAGATACTTGTCAAAAACAACAAGCTAAAAATATCGAAAATGCTTACAAAACAGCTATCGATAATGAAAAAGAAGCTGTTAAATCTGCTCACAAATGTTTATGTGAAAAAATCCAAGCTCCATGCTTAGATAAAAAAGATATTCGTGCTCAAGAAAGAGTCTTAAAACAAGAGTTTAAACAGTTAAAGAAAACTATGAGATGTGTTGATAAGGAATTTAAACAAATCTTAAAATCTGATCAAAAATCAGAATATAGAAAAATTAAGCGTGAAATGAACTATAGAGTGAAAAAGGGCGCTAAATATTGTTGCAAACCATGCAAATGTAATAAATAATTTCATTAATTTATGTTAAAGGGCGAGCCTTCGGCTCGCCCTTTTTGTAACAATCTTTACAAAAGTTCTCGAAAATAGGCAATTATTTTAACAAATATTACTTTATTAAAGTAAGGATATTTAAGAGGATTATAGAGTTATATGTCATTAGGCTTAACTAGCGTAAATATCATAAGAACAGTTGACAGAGCAGCTATTGATTCTGTTAAAGACCAAATCTTTAACAATGCTCAACAAAAAGCAGCTTTGGTAGCTAAAAATGATGTTATGAATGAAGCTCGTGCGTCTTTCAGACAAAATTCTAATCCATTTTCATCATTAAATATCGCTGGTGCAAACCAAGATGCTTCTTCATCATCATCTTCAAGTCTTGATTATTCAAGCAATAAACAAGATTCTAAACAAAAAGAAGAAGTTAAAAAGATTTCTTTTAAACATAAGATTGATCTTGAAAATGAATTGCAAACTCAATCAATTCAAGAAAATATTATGTTGCAAGCTCGTAAACAAATCGGCGGAAGCGCTGGCTTGATGCAAAAATTAAACTTTATGCAAACACAAGCTGCAATTTCTGCTTACAGTGCAAGAGCATAGCGCGAGTGAGCAGAGGGCGAAGACTTGAAGATTTTAAAAAATGAAATTTTGAAAAATCTTCAATCGTAGACCCGTTTAACGCGAACGAGCA
>ERZ808278.364-NODE-364-length-31971-cov-5.108786_pt1 | contig 31971 bp, 30 predicted proteins | sample MGYA00521239_ERZ808278 | MGnify/ENA primary metagenome ERZ808278 (study PRJEB31516, sample SAMN03275600) | gut metagenome | biome: mammalia-associated habitat; material: feces | host: Papio cynocephalus | place: Kenya | collected 2012-07-17 ... | reverse complement strand
TCCGTAGACTCGTTTAACGCAAAAATTTCAAGACAGCCTCGTCAGTCCCGCCATTTAAAAAGATCATCGTTTAGATGGTCTTTTTTATTGCCGTTTGATAAATGTTTTTTCTTTTTGTGTTATAATTCTCGTATGAAATTAAAGATTGAAAGATTAGAACACAACAGAATTTTACCAGAATACAAGACAGCAGGTGCGGCTGGCATGGATTTGTGTGCAGCTATTTCTGAACCTATGACTTTACAACCTCTTGAACGCAAGCTTGTTCCTACAGGTTTAAAAATTGAGCTTGAACACGGTTATGAAGCTCAAGTTCGTCCTCGTTCTGGTTTATCTATCAAGCACGGTATCACTTTAATTAATTGCGTTGGTACAATTGATGAGGATTACAGAGGCGAGTTATTAGTTCCTATTGTAAATTTATCAAATGTTGAGTACACAATTTTACCTGATGAAAGAATTGCTCAAATGGTAATTTCTAAGTACGAACAAGCTAATATCGAAGTTGTTACAGAATTATCAGATACTGTTCGTGGCGAGGGTGGTTTTGGTTCAACTGGAAAGGCATAAACAATGACTCTTCAAGAAGATAGAGCGTTTGTAGGTCGTTTAATTATTAAAGTTTTAACCGATAAAATTTGTGCTAGAGAAGCTATTTTACATTTTCCTGAAGAATATCACAATGACAAATCTATTCAGGCTGCATATCATGCTTTAGTTCATCGTGAAGCTGACGAGGATTTGCGTTGTCGTGACTTGTTGTACAGAGATGAGCAAGACGATTATCTTGAATTTATTGCAAATACTCTTGCACAAGGTGAAGATTTACCATCAAATATTTTAGAAAATTATGCACATTATTATTCTGATATAAGTTTAAAAGACAAAAGCGGTATTCACGGTTTTGTAGAAACCATAAATAAATATATAAATTTGAAAAGAGATTAATTTAATTCGCTTGTTTTATATGTAAAATAACCCTCGTAGTTATAACTTGCATCAATACCTTTCATATAAACTTCTCTATCATTAATATCAGAAGTTAATGCGTTGCGTAAAAGTTCTTTTATTTCTACTGTTTTAATAGGGCTACGTTCCATTGATAAAAGATAATCTTCTTTATCTACTTTGTTCCAATCAACAACTTTTCCGATTTCTTTTTTTAATATTAAATCTAGCCAAATACGTGTGCTACGACCATTACCCTCTCGAAATGGATGAGCAATATTCATTTCTACGTATTTATCAACAATTTCTTCAAATGTAGATTGTGGCATTTTATCAATATGTTCTAATGCTGATTTTAGGTACATTACAGGTGCAAAACGAAAATTACCTTTTGCTATATTAACAGTTCTTATTTCTCCTGCAAAATCATATATTTCTTCAAAAAGATATTTATGTATTTTTGATAATGTTGCAAATTCTCCAGCTGGTAATTTATCTAAAAGCCCAGTTTCAAAAAGTTCAAGAGCTTTTTTCTTACTAAGTTTTTCTTCTACTCTTGCAAGTTCTGCAGAATCTGTAATGCCTAATTTGTTTTCTAATGTCATATACTAATTATAACATGAAGCTATAAGGTTTTAAATACTTCTGTTGCTCTGTCTAAAATGCCTACGCAGTATGAAATTACAAGCCCATAGTTTGTTATAGGAATACCTTTTTTGTTTGCTATTAGAATTCTTGATAAAACTTCTCTTCTATTTGTCATACAAGCTCCACAATGCAATATCAATTTGTAATTATCAATTTCTGGGAAATTATGACCTGTGTAGTATTCAAAATCTAGTTTGAAACCAAGTTTGTTTTGTAACAATTTTGGGATTTTTACTCTCGCAATATCATCTTCTATATTGTGGTGAGTACAACTTTCTAAAATTAAAACTTTATCATTTTCTTTTAAGTTTTTAATTGCTTCAATTCCTTTTATAAAAGCTTTCAAATCACCTTTTAATCTTGCAAAAAGGATTGAAAAAGAGGTTAGTGGAATATCTTTTGGTACAATCTCATCAACTGTTTTAAATGCTTGAGAATCTGTTATAACAAGTTTTGGTGTAACTTTTAGCGTATCTATAGCACTTTTAAGTTCTGATTCTTTTACGACAAGAGTGATACAACTTTCGTCCAAACATTCTCTCAAGGTTTGAACTTGAGGTAAGATTAATCTACCTTTTGGAGCTTCTTTATCGATTGGTGTAACAAGGATTACCACATCTTTTGGATTTACTAAATCACCTAAAATTTTTGGTGAATTTACAAAATCATCAGGTAAAATTTTTAATAAACATGTGTTAAATTTTTCTATCAGTTCCTCATCATAAAGTGCTGAAGTTTCAAGAATATTTTCTGTATAAGTTTTTATTTCGTTTAGTTTTTCTTCAGAAATTTGAGTTTTATCGCTCTTATTGATTACGATAAAATATGGGATAGAAAACTCGTTGAATTTTTCTATCAAGTTTTTTTCGATTTCACTAATTCCGTTAAAATCTAAAACAAGTATAGCTACATCACATCTATTGATTGAGGCTAAAGTTTTTTCGATACGTTTTTCGCCTAATGTTGTTGTATCGTCCAAACCGGCTGTATCTAAAAAGTTTACTGGACCTATTGGGAAAAGTTCCATAGCTTTTTCTACAACATCTGTTGTTGTTCCTTTTTGTTCAGAAACTATTGAAACATTTTGAGAAGTGATTTTATTTAGTAAAGAAGATTTACCAGTATTAGTTTTTCCAAAGATGCCAATATGTAGACGTAAAGATTTTAAACTTTTCATAAAAATACCGTACCTAAATTTTTGCATAAAAAAAACCACCGAAGTGGTTTAATTTAAATGGTGGGCCATCCTGGACTCGAACCAGGGACCTCACCCTTATCAGGGGTGCGCTCTAGCCACCTGAGCTAATAGCCCTCACCGTAACCTCGTTATAAAAGTGATATTCACCAAGTCAACTGGGTTACTCTTATAAGTTATCATGAAAATTTTTTTAAATCAAGTATTTTATTTGGAACTTAAAAAAAGAGGGCTGACCCTTATCAGTCCTCTCGAAAAACGATACTCAATCGTTTTTCTCGGCAGAGTGCTCTAGACATCTGAGCTAATAGTTCTCATAGTAACCTCGTTATAAATGTGATATTCACAAAGTCAACTGGGTTACTTCTACAGATTATTATGAAAATTTTTAAATCAAGTATTTTATTGTTTAATAAAAAATTATTTAATAAAATATGGTCGTAAATTACAATTTGGCATGTTTAAAAAATTTTAACTATGGGAATATATCTTATATATCGCATATTAAAGGATTAATTATGAACGTTGATGACATGGTTACAATGGAAATGTTTCCAAAACAAATTGAAATGCTAAAAGCTGCTATGAAGATTTCTTCTCAAGCTCAAGTGGCTCAAATTGCTGCTGGCTTAATTGGTGATTCTCAATTTATTGAAGATACTGCTGAAATTAGTGACATAGCAAAATCTTTGTGTGAAAACATACTTTAGCTGATGTGAAGTAACTTATTTTTTACCAGCTTTTACAGGCATGTTATAAAGTTGTTCTCTTTTCTTTTGAACATCAGGATTTGCCAAGTAATCTTCGTATTTCATTTGGTAATTCAAGTATCCATTTGGAGTTATTTCAATGATTCTATCTGCAACAGTATTAATGAATTGATAGTCTTGAGATGTAAATAATACTGTTCCTGTATAGTCAATCAACGCATTGTTTAACGATGTAATAGCTTCTAAATCCAAGTGGTTAGTAGGTTCATCAAATAATAACACATTTGATTCTTCAATCATTGTTTTTGCGAACATACAACGAACTTTTTCGCCACCTGAAAGAACTGTTACAGATTTTTCTGCGTCTTCACCTGAAAATAGCATTCTGCCCAAATATCCTCTCAAAAAGCTAATATGTTGTTCTTGAGAATATTGTCCAAGCCATTGGATAAGGTTTTTGTCTTCTGTGAAGAATTCGCTATTATCTTTTGGACAGTAAGAATGTGTTGCTGTAACACCCCAATTTACTTGTCCCTCGTCAGCTTCCATTTTGCCCTCTAAAATTTCAAACAAAGCTGTTACTGCTAGTTGATTTTTAGATATGAAAGCGATTTTTTCACCTTGAGTTACGTCAAAAGACAAAGCCTTTATTAAAAGTTCATCGTTAATAGATTTTTTCAAACCACTAACAGATAAAACATCTTTACCAGGCATTTTTGAGTATTTGAAATAAATGCTAGGATATTTTCTTGTAGATGGTTTAATATCTTCTAATGTAAGTTTTTCTAACATATTTTTTCTTGAAGTTGCTTGTTTAGCTTTTGATGCGTTTGCACTAAATCTTGCGATGAATTTTTTAAATTCTTCTGCCTTTTCTTCAATTTTTTTATTTCTTTCTTCTTTTTGTTTTCTAATCAAAGCACTTGCTTGAGTCCAAAAAGAATAGTTACCTGTATAAAGTTGAATATTTCTAAAATCAATATCCGCAATATATGTGCAAATTCTATCTAAGAATTTTCTATCGTGCGATACAACAATAACAGTATTTGGAAAGTCGATTAGAAAATCTTCTAACCAAGTAATTGTAGCTAAATCCAAGTGGTTAGTAGGTTCGTCTAAAAGTAATATGTCAGGTGTTCCAAATAAGGCTTGTGCAAGTAATACACGAACCTTTTCACTACCTGATAAGTCTTTCATCAAGGAATAATGTAATTCTTGAGGGATACCTAAATCATTCAATAGAGAAGATGCATCTGATTCAGCTTGCCAGCCGTCCATTTCTGCAAATTCTGTTTCAAGCTCTGCAACTCTCAAGCCGTCTTCATCGTTGAAATCAGGTTTTGCATATAGAGCATCTTTTTCTTTCATAACATCGTAAAGATGTTTATGTCCCATAATAACTGTGTCTATTGCAGTAAATTCATCAAATTCAAAATGGTTTTGTTTTAATACTGCAATACGTTGCCCTTTCTTGATATGAACTTCGCCACTTGTTGGTTCAAGTTCACCTGAAAGGACTTTTAAGAAGGTTGATTTACCAGCACCATTCGCACCGATAAGTCCGTAACAATTCCCCTCTGCAAATTTTATATTAACGTTTTCAAATAATGCTTCTGTACCAAATCGTACTGTTAAATTTTCTGTTGTAATCATAATAAAAAGATTTTATCATAAAAACTTTAAAAAAACTTGTAAATAATTTTGTTTCGTTCCATGATAAAGAAAAAGGAGAAATTATGTCAAAGAATTTGAAAATAGATAAAGAAAAATGTATTCATTGTGGGAAATGTACAAGTGACTGTATTGCAAAATGTCTTAAAATGAGTGAGGATGAAAATATTCCTTGCTGGACAGAACACGGTGAAGAGCGTTGTATAAAATGTCAACATTGTTTTGCAGTTTGTCCAACTGGAGCTTTGTCAATTCACAATAAACTTGCTGAAAATTCTGAAATGGTAAATTATAACTATAATTCAGATGAAATTTTACGTCTTATTAAATCAAGAAGAAGTTATAGAAAATTCAAAGCCGAAAATCTTGATAAAGAAACTTTAAACAAATTAAAAGATATGTTGAAATATGTTCCAACTGGTGTAAACAACCATAGATTACATTTCTCATTCATCGATGATGCAAGAGTTATGTATGATTACAGAGATTATGTAAACAACAAACTTCTTAATTTTATTAACAAAGCACCAAAGATTTTTGATAATGCAAAGAAGAAATTTTCAAGATATACAAAAGCTATTCAAAGAGGTGAAGACGTACTATTTAGAAACGCACCTCACATGGTAGTTGTTTCAACTCCATTGGATGCTCCTTGTAAAGATGTCGATCCAATTATTGCCTTGAGTTATTTTGAACTTTATGCTCAAAGTTTAGGTGTTGCAACTCTTTGGTGCGGTTTAGCTACAGCTTGTTTTGATATGTTCCCAGAAATGTGTGAACTTTTGGAAATTCCTGAAAATTATAAACTAGGTTACGTTATGTTGTTTGGACCTCGTGATATTGATTATACTCGTACTGTTCAGCCGGATGAGGTTAATATCGTGTCTGTTAAACCAAAACCAAAAGATTTTTCAATTATGCAAAGATTAAGAAGATATATTTGGAATCATTCATAAATAAGAATATTTTTAAAAGGCGAGCTGAGATATTATCTCAGCTCGCCTTTTGTTTATAAGTTTTTAATAATTTCTTTTGCTTCGTCCAAATCTTTGTTCCACCAATTTGTTGCAGAAATTCTGTTTCTTTTTTCTTCATCAAATCGGTATTTGATAATTCTTGCAGGAGTACCAGCAACTATTGCAAAATCTGGAACATCTTTATTAACAAATGAATTTGCACCAATGACTGCACCATTACCCACTTTTACGCCTCTTTTGATTACTGCGTTTACTCCAATCCAAACGTCGTTACCAATTTCGCAGTCAAGTTTTGAAATTTCTTTATACCATTCCTTTTTGTCTTCAACAAAAGCATCGCTTGTAGAAATTGTTGTCATATCGTGTTCATTCGGACCGATAGAACAATAATTACCGATAGAACAATAATTACCAACTTTTGCACGAACAATGTTTGCATTATGTCCGATAAAAGTGTAATTACCTATTTTGCAATCATCGTTTATGTATGATGGTTCAAGAATAGTTGTTGATTTACCTACTTTATAGGTTTGTTTTTTCTTTCCTCTTATTTTATCAATAAGTTTTTGTACAAATTTTATTTTCATTATTTCTAATCCAAATTTTCAATTTTATTTATATCTAGTACATTTGTTTTTGGAAAATATTCTGAAAATTCTACATTTTTTACAATGTAATCAATTTTCTTTCCAAAATCTTTTTCCCACTTGTCTAACAAATCCTTTATTGTTGTAGCTTTTCCGCTACCAACATTAAAGATTTCAAATTTATTTTTGTGATTTAATGCTTTTACAAAATATTTGCAAACCTTATCAATATGGATATAATCTCTAGCCGTATCTAAAGGTACCCAAATTTCTAGTGGTTCATTATTTTTGATTTTTTCTAGCGAAATATCGATAAAACCTTGTTTACGGTTTTTGTTCAAATGTAGTCCATAAACATTTGATATTCTCAAAACATTACATGAAATATTTTTATTAATCTTTGTTAGAAGTCTGAAATAGTTTTCAAACATAATCTTTTGAATGCCGTAAGGTGATTCTCCATAAACTAATTCATTTTCTGAATGTGGTTTATCTGAATCATTATAAACTGTTCCGCCACTAGATGGAAACAGAATGTGTAAAGGTTTTTCAAAAGCTTTTAAATAATCCATTATTGCAAAAGTTGAGTCTGCACCAAAATTGTAGGCTTCTTTCCAATCTCCGCTAAATTTTTCAGGATTGACGCTAGATGCCAAATGGATTAAATAATCGACATCATCAAAAGCTTTTTCTAAAGTTTCTTTTTTAGAAATATCGCCAACGACAAATTTTAGTCTATCATTTTCTTTCAAGTCTTTAGGTATTTCATTTTCTGTAAAATAACTGAAGGTTAAATTGTAATCAGTATTATCAATTAAAAATTCTGCTAAATGTTGACCGATTGCACCGCCTGCACCTGTTAATAAAATATTTTTTGTCATATTATTTCACCAATTCCTTTTCTGAAATAGGAAAGGAAATTCCTAAAATTGATAATATTTTGTATTTTTTTGTGAAAGAATATTTATTTTTTATAGAAAATATTTTTTCGCTAAAAGTCTTTTCAATAGGATAATTTTTATTTAATGCTTTTATAATATCCTTCTGCATATTTTTATTTTTCGTTATGTGATTTAAAAGTGATTTTTTTATTTCACATTCAATTTGGTGTTGAAGATTTATTCTAGTGACAGTCATATTTCCACCGTGAATTCTATAATCAAGCAACACTTCTTGTAAATTTGCAAAGTTTAAAACCCTTACAGCTCTTGTCCAAAGGTCGTAATCCTCTGAAGTTTTTAGTTTAGGATTATATCTCAAATCATATTTTAGAAAATCTGATTTTCTAAACATAACTGTTGGATGATTCATTACGCAAGAGTTTAAAAAATCTGTTAAATCAGGAAATGCTGGAACTTTTACGATTTTTGTTTTTGGAAAATGTTTTATCCAACTTCCAACAATAGAAATGTTTGGATTCTCTTCTAAAAATCTGAACTGCTTTTCAAGTCTATCAGAATGTGCAATATCATCCTGATCCATTCTTGCTACTATATCAGTTGATGCTAAATCTACACCTTTGTTAAGAGTTGAGGCAAGCCCCATGTTCTCTTGTTTTATGTATCTGATTCTCTCATCATTAAATGAAAGTACAACCTCTTCTGCATTATTTTTTGAACCGTCATTAAGGATTAAAAGTTCAAAATCCGTAAAAGTTTGATTAAGAATAGACCTAATAGCCTCTCTTAAATGTTCCTCTTCAGGATTGTATAACGGCATTAATACAGAGATTTTTGGCATTTGTTTTCCTTACTTTTTGATAAAGTTATTATATAAAACAAACAAAATCAAATCAACAAGATTATAGATTTTCTGTGAAAATGTTTATGCCACCTAGAGCTTGGTATAAATTAATCATAGCTAAAATTTCATTTATTTTTAATGAAACTTCTTGTTTTTTAGCTAGAATGTCAGCCTCTTTTTGAAGTAAAACTCTTAATTTGTCAGCTGTTCCAAGTTCTGCTTTTTTTTGCATTAATCTATATTCCTTATCGCTCAATTTACTTCTTTCTTGAGCTATAGAATATTTTTTGTTCATTGATTTTAGAGTATAAATTGTGTCGTTTGCTTCTTGGATAGATTTTAAAATTGTTTTGTCATAGTGTTCTATTGCAATTTTGTATTCATCTTTTTGGTATTTTAAAAGTTGAATTTTTTGTCCACCCATAAACAAATCCCAAGTTGGTGCAACTGCAAGGTTTGCTAAAAATGTATGTGCACTAGATAAACTATAAGCGTTGAAACCAATGTTTCCTACAATATCAAATCTTGGTAAAAGTTCTCTTTTTGCAACTCTTACATCAAGTCCAACTCTTTCAAGGTTCATTTCTGATTTAACACAGTCAGGTCTTGTCATTAGAGTTTCTGTGTTTACTTTTTCAGGAATGATAATTTTTGCATTTATATCTTTAAAATTTGTTCTTTTAATTTTGTTAAAAGATTTGTCTGCAATAAGAACGCTCATTTGATTTTGAACTACATCTTGTTTTTCTTGTAAATTGTGTAATTCTTCTATCAAATATGTTAGAGCTTTTCTTTCTGCAATAACTTGATGAATTGTAGCTGTACCTGCATCAAATTTCTTTTCCATTGAAGTTACAACTTGTTTTTGAGTTTCGATTAATTCTTTTTGTAGTCTAATTAATTCATCAATTTTTATAAGGTTGTAATAATCAGTTGCATAAGCTGAAGTTAGTCCGATATAAACAGATTTTTCATCCTGTTTCATCATTTCTAATCTTTTCTTTTGAGATTTTGTTTTTAAGTGGTTTTTACCCCAAATATCAATTTCATAATTCATTGTTAATGGTAATAAAAATCTTGTTTCTGTGTAATCGGGGATTGTAATATCGCCAAAAACTTCGTCAGAAGATTTAAAAATTTGGTTAATGTATCCGTTAAACCCAATGTGTGGTAATTCGTTTGCAAGTGACATTTTAACAAGTTTTTGAGATTCACTAACTTTTAAGGTTGTTGCTTTTAAATCATTATTGTTTTTATAAACTGCGTTTATGCCTGCAAGTAATGTATAGTCATTAAAATTTCTCCAAAATGGGATGTTTACGTAACCATATCTGTAATTAGTTGGGTCAATTTTTGCTGATGCAATGTTAAAAAATCCGAAACTTAAAAATATTACTAATAAATATATTAATTTTTTCATACCTTCTCCTATATGTTATCATAATAACACAAAAAATATAAATGCAACTACTAGAAAACCTTGGTATATTAGAAATAAATTTAAACCTATTGTAAAAATTTTATCATTGAGTTATTATAGTAACATATCAAAGACAAAGGGAATGTGAAATTGTTAAAAGAAGTTTTTACAAGAGTTTTAGGTGATTCTATTGTTCAAGCTGGTCGTGCCGTTAAGGTGTATATGCTAGATGTATTTGCTAAAGAGAATTATGAAATAACTCCAGAACAATATGTTGTATTGAGTATGCTTTCTGAAGATACCTTGTTGTATCAAAACAAGCTTTGTGAGGAGTTGCATAAAGACAAATCAAACATGGCACGTATTTTATCTGTACTTGAAGAAAAAGGTCTGATAGAAAAAATTCAGGCAACAGAAAATAAAAAACAAGTTAATCAAATTAAAATAACTAAAAAGGGTAAAGAAATTAGAGATAAAATTACTCCTACAATTCAAACTTCAAGAGAAAAATATTTGGACGGGATTTCTCAAGACGAAATGTATACTTGCATAAAAGTGTTGAATAAAATTAGTGATAATTTGAAAAAGTAAATTTAAAAATAAAGGAAAAGAAAAAGATGACAAAAAGACCAAAAGATATATTTGAACAAGAAGCAAAATTAAGATTAGCTGCAAGAAAAAAAAGACATAGAAAGAAATTTATTCAAAAATATACAAAGAAAAGAATTATAATTCCTGCAATTATAATGATAGCATTAGTTTCTTTAGGTATTTTTTCATTTATACATTCATTAAGTTATCAAAGTACTGATGACGCCTTTATTGAGGGTAATTTAGTTTCTGTAGCACCAAAAGTTGCAGGGCAAGTTGTAAAGTTAAACTTTAATGATAATGATTACGTTAAAAAAGGACAATTGCTTGTAGAAATTGATTCAAGAGATTATCAAAATAAAGTAGATGAATTGTCCGCTTCAGTTGCAGAAGCAAAAGCAAAACACGAATTTACACAAAAAGATTATGACAGATATTCAAAACTTATCGTTGACGGTTTGTGTACAAAACAAGAATACGAAAGTGCAAAAACACATTATGATATTTCAAGAGCAAACATCGAAAAACTTGAAGCTCAATTAGCTCAAGCAAGATTAAACTTATCTTATACAAAAATTTATGCACCGCAAGATGGTAATATTTCCTCAAGAAGTGTTGAAATGGGAAACTATGTTCAAGTAGGTCAAGCTCTTACTGCTATTGTTTCTCCAAATATTTGGATAGTTGCAAACTTTAAGGAAACTCAATTAACTAATATGCAAAAAGGACAAGAAGTTTCTATAAAAATTGATACTTATCCAAATAGAGTATTCAAAGGAAAAGTTGATAGTATTCAAAAAGCCTCTGGTGCAAAAGCAAGTTTGTTTCCTCCAGAAAATGCCGTAGGTAGTTATATAAAGGTAGTACAAAGAATTCCAGTAAAAATCACATTTGATGACGATATTACAAAATTCAATATCGCTCCTGGCATGAGTGTAGTACCAAAGGTTAAAATCAAATAATGGACGCAATAGCAACAAAACAACAAGAAAAAAAGACTCCTTTATGGTTAATGTCTTTAATCGTTACAATGCCGACATTCTTTGCCTTTTTGGCAACGAGTGCGACAAATGTTGCTTTGCCTCATATTGCTGGCTCGTTTGGTTCAACAAATGATGAAGCAAAATGGGTTGTAACAAGTTATATGATTGCTAACGGCATTTTTTTACCACTTACTGGTTGGCTAGAAAGAAAATTAGGTAGATTAGATTTTCTAAAAATCTTTATTACAATGTTTACTATTGGATCAATAATTTGTGCATTAGCACCAAGCTTGGTTATTCTTATTTTAGGTAGAATAGTTCAAGGTATTGGCGGTGGGGGACTTATGCCTTTATCTCAATCAATTTTATTACAGGAATACCCAAAAAATAGAAAAGGCGATGCTATGGCGGTATTTATTTTTGCTATTATGGTTTCTTCGATTATGGGTCCTACTGTTGGTGGTATGTTGGTTGATTATTTTTCTTGGCAATGGATTTTTATTATTAATATTCCGATAGGTATTTTATCTTTGATTTTAATTCCTATGACAGTTAACGACACCGCAAAATCTCGAGGTAATGAAGCTGTTGATTTTATGGGCTTTTTATTCTTGGTTTTATGGTTGTTCTCAATGCAGGTTGTTCTTGATAAAGGTCAACAATACGGCTGGTTTGACTGTACTTGGATTTGTTGGTTAAGTACATTTTCTCTTGGCTGTATGTTTATGTTTATTATTTGGGAATTAGAGGTTAAAGAACCAATTGTAAATTTAAGAGTATTTAAGGATTTGAACTTTTTTATTGGTACAATTCTTGGTGTTCTTGTAAATATTATGGTTTGCGTTACCATAATTCTTTTACCTCAATTCTATCAAGGTTTAATGGGATATACTGCATCCTTAACCGGTTTGGCTTTGGCAAGTAGAGTTATAGCTTGCGTAATGTTATTATTTATTGGTAAACTTTGTCAAATGTATGATGTGAGGGCAATTATTGCCTTTGGTTTTTTGTCATTAGGTTCATCAATTTGGTTATGTACAAGCTTAAATATGCAAGTTTCACCAACAACAATTATTTTATCAAACTTCTTGTTTGGGATAGGTTCTGTTTGTGCTCTTGTTCCAATTTCAGCACTTGCACTAGGAACTTTGCCAAAAGATAAGATAGCAGATGCAGCTGGTGTACATAGTTTGACAAAATGTGTTACAGGTTCTATGTTTACATCTCTTGCGGCAAGTTTTGCCATAAGTCTTTCACAAGTTCACCAAACATATTTGTTGAAAAATATGACTGTTTATAATCCAATATTTATGCAACATTTTTCAGCACTAAAACATTTCTTTGCTCATAATCACGCACTTGTGACAGCAGGTCATCAAGCAAATGCAATACTTTATAAACAACTTTTAGCACAAGCTAAGCTTTGTGCTTTTGCAGATATATTCCAATTTGCAGCACTTGTAACTTTTATGGTTATTCCTTTGGCATTCTTGCTAAAGCTTACAAGTCCAAAATCGTAGTTAATTATAATGCAACTTTTATATCATCCTTTTGAAATGGAATGATTTTTTCTAATTCTTGTTCTTTTTCTCTTTTTGTTTTTATAAGCTCAAGGTTATTCTGAATACGCAAAAAATAACCCTCGGAAAGTCCAAAATATTTTGATAATCTTAAATCTGTATCAGCTGTGATGATTCTTTTACCATTTATAATTTCGCTAATTCTTCCTGCTGGTACGTTTATTTTTTTTGCAAGAATATTTTGATTTATTCCAAAAGGCTCAATAAATTCTTCTTTTAATATTTCGCCGACTGTTGGTAATTCAATATATTTTTCCATAGAACTCACTTTCAATATATTAATATTATGTATTACGTAATGCGTAATGTCAACTACCCAAAAGAATTATCTAATGATAATCAACTATTTCTACATTTTCTGCGTTGTCATTAATCCAAGAAAAGCATATTCTAAATTGATTATTTATTCTTATTGAGTATTGACCTTTTCTGTCATTAGTTAGTGCTTCAAGTTTGTTGCTAGGTGGTATTTTTAAGTCTGACAAGCATAAGGAAGCATCTAGCATTACTAATTTTCTAATTGCAATCTTTTGGATGTCATGAGGAAGTTTTTTAGAAAAACTTCCATTAAATATTTTTTGTGTTTCTTTGCATTTAAAGTTCTTAATCATCGTCCTGTTCTAGAATATCAGTTATCTTGCAGTCAAAGAATTTGCAAATTTTATCAAGAGTACTAAGTCTAAAATCGTAATATTTTCCACTCATTAATCTACTAACAGTAACCTTACCAAGTCCTGTAGCTTCAATAATGTCTTTTTGTGTTATTTTTCCTCTCCAACGAATATTATATAAATTAACTTTTATCATTTAACCATTATATAAATTATTCAAAAATTTGACTTTTAACCCTAAACAAGATAATATTTGTATTATATTGTATACAAAATGTAAACTATTTTAATATATAAGGATTTTATTATGAACCAAGTAGAAGACGTTTTAGCAGATGTAGAGATGTATTTTTGCCAACTGATAGATTTATTAGATTTGATGATTGAAAATGATAATACCTCTATAAACAATCTTATGACACTAAAACAACTTTCTGAAAGTGGTCTTAGCTCAATAAAATCCTTTAATAAGTAGATTATTTTTTAATTTTTAATTCACCTTTTAGTTTTGGTAATTCGTTTTCAACTAATTGGTTCAATACTTTTTGAAAGGTTTTATTGTTCTTGTTCAGCCAAGTTTTAATTTCTTCGTCGTCTTCTGCTGATTTTTCAATGTGGTTATTCAAAAATGCCAACATTTCTTTTTGAGATGAATTTTTTAATTTATTATCTTCTTTTGCAACTGCTAAACTTGTCATTGCTTCTGAAACTAGACCCATAGATGCAACTAAACCTTTTTGAGTTAAAGTAGAGTTGCCAGCTTCGGTTTTAATTCCAGCCATTTTGTTTGCAACGGATGATACGATTTCTTCAACCGCATAAGCAGGAAGTTTTACACCCTCTTTACTTATAATTTCTTTTACAACAAAGTCTGTAAGCATTGAAGTAATGCTATCTGAGGCAGTTTTTCCAGCCAAGATTTTAGCTGCTACACCACCTGCGTATTTGTTTACGATAATTCTGTTTGCAATACCGCCAGCACCGTTTAATCCGGCATTAAGGGCGATTGATTTCAAATCTAATTCTCTATCTACATCTTTAGTTTTTGCATCTGCAACATCCATAGCAACGGATTTTCCGGCACTATAAATGCAACTTGCAAGTACAGAACCTGGTCCAAGCGTATTTAGAACTACGTTTGTCACAAATTTTACGCAAGCTGAACCAATTTTTTGTGATGAATTGTACTTATCAACTCTTTTGACTATGTCGTTTTTTGTTCCAAAAGCTTTTTCATAATTTTTGTCGCATTCTTTTTGAATTTGTGATAAGCTTTCACCTTTTAAATTCTTTTGAGCAGTTGCTTTAGAAGATTCTACAATAAAGTTAGATAGGTATCCGTAAACTTTGTATTTTTCTTCTTTGCTTGCTTTTTCGCTATTCATTCCGTTTGCAGATAAAATCATATCTAGAACTTTTTTATCACCAAGGACTTCAACTAAAGAGTTTTCCATGCTTTCAAAGACTTTGTCTTTAGGGGTTGTATGGTTGTAGTAAGGAATACTTCCTGTTGTTGCGTAAGGATTTGCCCTTTTTTCGGTTACGTCTTGTAAATTTCCAGAATTTTTATTATAAATTTCTATATTTTTAGATAATTTTTCTTCTGTATATTTTGCAATACAATCTGTTATTAAAGCAGTTTCTAGCTGTTTTGATTTTTTGCCATATCTAATAATATTTGAGTGGTCGTATTCAACGTCAAAAATTTCTTTAAATTTATCTTTAAACTTATCCTCTTTTATAGAATTATCAAGTTCTTGAACTTGGTTTTTGTACTTGTCAATGTCAGCTTGAACAAGTGTCGCTCTATTTTTTGAATTCCAAATAATGCTGATAGCATCAGCGGTTTTACCAGACCAACCCTCTGTTGCAAGTTGTTTGTTTAAGGCTGTTTGTGCGTCGTTGCCAGTTTGGTTTAAGTTTTCTGTAATTTTTTTATACTCTTTAAGCCTATTAGATTTGCCTGTAAAGTTGATAGGACATGTCGTAGCATTGGTGCGTTCAAAAGTATCTGCTTTTTGGCTTAAATTTGCGTATTTAAAGCCTTTTGCAGAATTGTTTTGAGTTAAATTATGTGGTTTATTTATATTTTGAAAACCTACTAAATTAATCACAAGCTTCCTTTACACGACACAACCTAATAGAATAAACGGTTTTGTCTGTATAAAATTGCCATGATTTTAAAAGATATGTATATATGTTAACAAGTTATTTTAAAATTAAACTTCCTATCAAATAAACAATATAGGCAACAACCCAGGCTATAGCACATTGAACAGCTACAACTAAAACTGCATACCCATTACCTAATTCTCTTTTTACTGTTGCGATTGCTGCAACACATGGTGTGTAAAGTAGTGAAAATACTAAGAATACAAAGGCTGTTAGTGGTGTAAATAACATTGGCAATTTATCTAAATCACCATTCAACAATACTGTCAAGGTACTTACTACACTTTCTTTTGCCATAAATCCTGTTAAGAAGGCTGTTGAAATTCTCCAGTCATCGATACCTAAAGGTTGGAAAACTGGTGTTACAAAGTTACCTAACATAGCTAATAAGCTTTGAGTTGAATCTGTTACTAAATTCAATTTTGCATCAAAGGTTTGTAAAAACCAAATTATAATTGTTGCGTAAAAAATTACTGTAAAAGCTTTTGTGACAAAGTCTTTAGCTTTTGAGTATATTAATCGATAAACATTTAAAGCATCCGGCATTCTATAGTTTGGTAATTCCATTACAAAAGGAACGGGTTCACCTTTAAAGAATGTAAATTTCATTATGTACGCAAAGATTATACCTACAATAATACCGATGAAATACAAACTCAAAATAACTTGAACTTGATTTTTTGCAAAAAATGCAGCTGTAAATAATACGTAGATAGGCAATTTTGCTGAACAACTCATAAATGGAGTTAAGAAAATTGTCATTTTTCTATCTCTTTCAGATGGAAGAGTTCTTGTTGACATAATGGCTGGAACAGAACATCCAAAACCAATTAGCATAGGAACAAAACTTCTTCCTGATAAGCCAATTTTTCTTAAAATTTTATCCATAACAAAGGCTACACGAGCCATATAGCCACTATCTTCTAAAATTGATAAGAAGAAGAATAGAACTATGATTACTGGTAAAAAGCTCAATACTGCTCCGACACCAGCAAATATACCATCTATGATTAATGAATGTACGACTGGGTTTAAGCCGTATAAAGTAAGCATGCTGTCTGTAAAATCAGTTACTTCCATTATGCAGAATTGCATTACCTCTGATAAAAATGTTCCGACAGGTCCAAAGGTTAGGTAAAAAATTCCTGCCATAATTATAAAAAATGATAGAATGGCGGTGTATTTGCCTGTTAAAACTTTGTCCAATCTTCTTGAAAATTTATCGCCGATAGTTTCGCCGCTTGGTTTGTGTACAAAATTTTCTGAAAGTTTTTCTATAAATGAAAATCTCATATCAGCTAATGCTGCAGCGTTATCAAGCCCTCTTTCCTTTTCCATTTGCGAAATCAAGTCGTTTAGGGCTTTTACATCATTTTTAGGCAATTCTAAAGTTTTTAAAATAAGTGGGTCACGTTCAACAAGTTTTGTTGCTGCAAAACGAAGTGGAATATTAACTTCCTTTACGTGATCTTCAATTAAATGGCTAATTGCGTGAATACATCTATGTACAGAACCTTTTTCATCAGGTTCAGCCTCGCAAAAATCAATTCTTCCAGGGTATTCTTGGTATTTTGCAACATTTATTGCGTGTTCTACAAGTTCTGCAATACCCTCACCTTTTGATGCGGAAATTGGAATAACCGGTACGCCAAGCATTGCTTCCATACCGTTTACATCAATACTTCCACCGTTTTTGTAAACTTCATCCATCATATTCAATGCAATTACCATAGGAACATTTAGTTCTATTAATTGCATTGTTAAAAGTAAATTTCTTTCAATATTTGTTGCATCAACAATATTAATAATTCCATCAGGTTTTTCATCAAGAATAAAATTACGAGTTACAATTTCTTCGCTACTGTATGGTGATAATGAATAAATCCCTGGTAAATCGGTAATTGTAACGTCCTTATGACCTACAAGATGTCCATAAGTTCTATCAACCGTAACCCCTGGAAAGTTTCCCACGTGCTGATTTGAACCAGTAAGTTTGTTAAATAATGTTGTTTTACCGCAATTTTGATTACCAGCAAGAGCAAAAACAAGTTTTGTCTTTGGTTTTACATTCTTGTTCTTTTTAGTTGTGTAAACTACTCTTTCACCCTTTTGAGAGTGTTCAACTTCCTTGAAAGCTAAATTCTTGCGAGGTGAATTATGAGCCTCGTGAATGTTTTTAATTTGAATCTTTGATGCATCTTTTTTTCTTAAGGTTAATTCGTATCCTCTTAAACGGATTTCAAGAGGGTCGCCAAGTGGAGCAGTCTTAACTAAAGTAACTTCAACCCCTGGGATAAGTCCCATATCAAGAATATGTTGTCTTAAAGCTTTATCAGCACAGTCAACAGATGTAATAGTTGCATCCTTGCCAACTTGTAATTTATCTAGTGTAATCTTTTTATCAGTAAGACTCATTATAATCTTCCTTTTATTGCAAAATCTGTTAGATTTTTACCACAAATCATTGTAAGGCACGGCTAACATATTGTCAAGAAAATATTTTAAATCCATACAAGATTTATTATTTATGTTAAAATAAATTCAAATTAAAACATATAGGAGTTGTAAATGTCTGAAATCAATACAGAATATCTAGAAAAATGTATATTAACTCTTGAAAAATCTTACGAAATGTTATTAAAATCAGAAGAGGGTTCTATTGATTATGAATTATATAGAAATTCTTTAGTTAAAGGTTTCGAAATGACATTGGAACAAAGTGGAAAATTATTAAAAAAAGCTCTAAATCCTTACTTTGCATCTAAAAAAGCAGTTGATATGTTATCTTTCAAAGATATTTTTAGACAAGCTCATAAACACTCTTTAATTTCTGAAGATGAAACAAAAAGATGGATGAAATATCGAGATAATAGAAATAGTACAGCTCACGATTATGGTCAAGCTTTTGCAGAAGAAACATTATCTTTAGTAAAAGATTTTTTAGTAGACGTTAAAAATTTGAAGAAAGTTATTGATAATGCTTAACGTAAAAGATGAATATCTAAAAGAATTAAAAGATATTTTTACAAAATATTGTCCAAAAGCTGAAATTTGGGCATACGGAAGTAGAGTCAAAAACGACTGCCATTCAGGTAGTGATTTAGATTTAGTGATTAAATCTTTTAATGAAGATAATAAATTTGTATATGAACTAAAAGATTTATTAAATGATAGTGATATTCCTTTTTTAATTGATATTCAAGATTTTGAAAAATTACCAAAATCTTTTCAAGACGAAATTAAGAAAGAATATGTAAGAATATTTTAAATAAAGAAAGAGGGCGAAGCCGTAGGCTTCGCCCTCTTTCTTTTTTGTTTTGTCGGCTTCACTAAGCTGACAAAACAAAAATATTATTTTAAATCATTTTCGATTTTTGTTAAAACTGCATCAACTTTTGACAAGTCTTTTACTGCACCTTGAGCAAATTGTGGTCTTCCGCCACCTTTACCCTCTGTTGCAGCTGCAATTTCTTTAACTATGTTTCCTGCGTTAACGCCTTTTGCTACAAAGTTATCAGAAACTTTCACAAAGATTGATGTACCGGCAACAACTGCGATAATTGAATTACCTAGTTTGTTTGCAAGCATTTCAACGCCCTCTTTCAATGCATTTGCATCAAGTTGATCCATTTTTTGTACAAACAACTTGCCGTCAGCTATATCAATAGCTTTTGATGCAAATTCTTTGAATTTATCTTTTGCTTGAGCTGATTTTAAAGTTGTTAATTCTTTTTGAAGTTCTTTATTTTCTTCTTGGATTTTATCAATACGAGCTTCAACTTCGTCGTAGTGAGCTTTGAATTTAGATGCTAATTTATCCATAGCATTTGCTTTATCTGATAAATATTTTAAAGCAGATTTAGCAACAACTACTTCAATACGTCTAGTACCAGCTGCGATTGCTGATTCAGAAACGATTTTTGCAAGTCTTAGTTGCCCAGTATGTGATGCGTGACATCCAGCACAGAATTCTTTCGAAATATCACCAATTGATACAACTCTTACTTCATCTTCGTATTTTTCACCAAATAGAGCCATTGCACCTGTTTGACGAGCTTCGTCAATATTCATAACTTTTGTTGTTACGTCTAAATCTTCAGAAATCCATTCGTTCATTAAATCTTCAGTTTTTTGAATTTCTTTTTCTGTCATTGCTCTATCGAAGGTAAAGTCAAATCTCATTCTATCTTCTTCAACTTGTGAACCAGCTTGGTGTACATCACCTGATAATACGTGTTGTAGAGCTGATTGCAATAAGTGAGCTGATGTGTGGTGAACTTTGATTTGTCCTCTGCGTTCTTTATCAATGCAAGCGTGAACAGTTGAACCGATTTCGATTTCGCCGTTTACAAGTTCGCAACGATGAACGAATAGTTTGTTTACTTTAAATGTTGTTAGGACATTAAGTTTTACACTGTTACTTTCGATTACACCAGAATCGCCAACTTGACCACCACATTCTGCGTAGAATGGAGTTTTGTCAAGAACTACATCAATGTAGCCATCTCCATCAAGTGTTTCAAGAATTTTAGCGTCGCATTCTAAATCTGTATATCCAACAAATTCTGTTGCACCTACTTTTTCTTCAACTTTTGCATACTTGATGTCACCTGTTACAGAAATCTTTTGTGTTGCAGCTTTAGCACGGTCTTTTTGTTCTTTCATAGCAACTTTAAAGCCCTCTTCATCTGCTTTTAAACCGTTTTCTTCTGCAATTTCTTTTGTAAGTTCAAATGGAAATCCGTAAGTATCATAAAGTTTGAATGCGTTTTCGCCATCAATATCTTTTTTGTTGTCGATAAATTCGTTTAATAATTTATAACCTCTATCAAGAGTTTTGTTAAAACGTTCTTCTTCTTTTAGAATTGTATCGATAATTTTTTGTTTATTCTTTCTTAAATCAGGATAAGCATCACCATAATTATCAACAACTACGTCAACTAATTTGTATAAGAATGGTAATTCCATACCTAAAATTTTGCCGTGACGTAAAGCACGACGTAAAATCATACGTAGTACATAACTTCTACCCTCGTTACCAGGGATAACACCATCATTGATTAAGAAAGTTACACAACGAGCGTGGTCTGTGATAATTCTAAGTGATACGTCTGTTTTTTCAGATTTTTTATATTCAACACCACTCATTTTAACAACTTCATCAAGAATTGGACGAAGTAGGTCAGTTTCGAATGTTGAAGTTACACCTTGGCAAACCATGGCAATACGTTCAAGACCCATACCCGTATCAACATTTTTTGATTCAAGAGGTGATTGGTTACCCTCTTCATCTTGGTAAAGTTCTGTGAATACTAAGTTCCAAATTTCAACCCAACGGTCGCATTCGCAAGTGTCGATACCACAGTCATCAGAGCATTTGAATTGTTCGCCTAAGTCGTAATGAATTTCTGAGCATGGTCCACAAGAACCTGATGCTCCTGGAGGACCCCAAAAGTTGTCTTTTTTGCCTTTGCGTTTGATACGTTCATCAGGGACACCAACGCTACGCCAAATATCATAAGCTTCGTCGTCTGTTTCAAAAATTGTTATCCAAAGTCTGTCTTTGTCTAATTTTAAAACATTTGTAACAAAATCCCATGCCCAAGGAATAATTTCTTTTTTGTAATAATCACCAAAAGAAAAGTTACCTAACATTTCAAAGAATGTATGGTGGCGTGGAGTACGACCTACGTTTTCAATATCAGAATCTTTACCACCAGCACGAGCACATTTTTGACAAGAAGTTGCACGAGCAGGGTCGTAAGGTGATTTAACAATACCTAAAAATATAGGTAAAAATTGTAACATCCCAGCAGTTGTAAGAAGAACAGTCGGATTGTCAGGAACAAGCGATGAACTTTCAACAACTGTATGCTGATGTTTGTTTTTGAAAAAATCTAAATATAATTGTCTTATTTCGTTACCTTTAAGCATAAAAATTTCCTCTCTTTTTCATAAGAAAATTATACCTTAAAAATTTTAAGGTTGCATAGAAAAATTTTGTGTGATAGAATTATCTTACAGATGAATAATTAAACAAAAAAATATGCGTCTGTAGCTCACGAGGTGAGCGAAAGCGAAACTCAGCGGCTTGTCCGCAATAAAGCCAGCTGAGCATGAAAATTGAATAATAACTATGGAAGATATGCGTCTGTAGCTCAGCTGGATAGAGCATCTGCCTTCTAAGCAGAGGGTCCCGCGTTCGAATCGCGGCAGGCGTATTTTAAAAAAAGTCGTATCAAAAGGTACGGCTTTTTTTTATTTCAATTCAAACTCATGAACTATATGCGGATAAACTGTGTTGACATCGTAAACTCCAGCAAGTGTCGAATCTCTCCGAGGGCATTTTTTGTTATCAAAATTTTAATTCTAGGGTTATAAAAAATAAATCTATTATTTTTCAATTGTAAATAAAGTGCAAGTGTGAGATAGATACATTTACGCTAAAATCTAAATATAAAGCCTTTTATAGCGATTTTAATAGAATGAGATTCACTTGCACTAATTGGACTTTATCTGCACTTTTTTGAGAAATCCTTGCACTAAATTTTCACCAATTTTAAAACATTTTACTAATTTATCACGATATATTTACCTTTCAGGCGAGCACATTTAGTGCAAGGAGACAAGTATTCATTAAATTGAGATATGCAGAATTATCTCTGAGATTGAGATAAAGACACTTGACTTCTTTCAAAACAAGAGCGATTAATGTCATTGGAAAAGGTCTTTAAGTAAGTTTTAAAAGGGATTTAAATGAATAAATTACATTTACTTCAAAAAGCAGAAAATTTATACAGTGTTGAAAATTTAACACCAGAAATGATAGCCGAAAAATTAAATATCTCACGCAGAACTGTTTTTAACTGGAAAAAGAAATACAAATGGGATAATCATATCGTTAGAATAAAAGATTTTTCAAATCAATTTACTTGTGATATTTATAATGTTGGCACAAAACTACTTATGAAATTAAACGATGATATTGATAACAATAAAATTTTGAATAAGCACTCAATTTGTGCATTAAAAAACATTATCAAGATTGTTAATAAGCAAGAAAAAGAACAAACAAATACTAGAATTAAGATTACAAACAACACAAAGCTTCTAACTGATGAACGAATAGAAAAGATTCGTGAAGAATTTTCAAAATACACTATACGACAGAACTTTCATTAGCGTGTGGTATTTTAGTTAACAATAAACCTCTATCGGTATCGTACTGATAAATAAATTGAACACGAGTCATAACATCTTCTTCACCAAGAATTTCTGTAATATTGTTTATTAATCGTTCTTGAGCTTCTTCGTCGTGGTAATAAATTTTAATTTTAGCATTTTTATTTGCGAGAAAGACATGTTTTAAAATTTTGTGGTCTGTTTCATCTAAGGAATGACCTATTACATGAAAAACAAGTGAGTCACATACTTTTGGATTATTTAATGTATCTAAAAAATTTTGATAAGCATCAATAGTATTGTATTTATGGCGTTGATTATGTTTTTTAAACACATTGTATTCTGCAGATAAGAAAGAAAACTTGTTGTTTCTTTTATTATCAAAACTACGAGTGCCTAATACCAAATTGCAAAAGTCGCTATTAGAATTAACTTTTCCATGGACATATACTGATTTAATGTGTGAATGTAAAGGTGGTTGGAATTCATACAATCTTTCGCAAGTATCAGTATAGTTAAAACTTAATACTGTCATTCTTGTTTTATCATCTTGATTTCTCAAGTTCAACTGAAACTTAGACTTAGCAAGATTATTGAGAACTTCTTCTCTTAAGTATTTTTCAAAAAGTTGAGTAAATTCTCTAAGCTGGTCATATAAAAATTTGATAAGCCCACTTTTATTAGGTATATAAACAAGTAAGTTATTATAGTAATCGATATACATTTTATATCCTAAATGTTCTACGTCTAAAATATTATTTGCTTTGCTCATATATTCAGATATATTTTTAAATAAAAACATATTTGGTAAATTGTTCATATGTAACGTCATAGGCCACAGACTTTCATTATAGAAAGGAGTCTCAAACTCTATATAAGAAATTACATTATAAATCTCATTTTCAAGATCAATCCACGTCTCTCCTAATTCATTTTGCTTTGTTATAAAATGTTTTAACCATAAATTAGTTTTACGACATTTTGAATATTCATTTTCGCCATTTATAATTTCGTCATATTCTGTACCCTTATTGCAAAAATTTAAAAAATCCTTATACGTTGTTTTTAATCCATGAGCTAAATCAAACCCATTTCCAATTACTAAAATATTCATAATTAATCCCTATTTATAGTATTATCTTTTATTAAATATTTTACACCACATTTGAAATTAATGTATAATAATAAACATGAAATTTATAGACGAAGCCGATGAAATACCAGAAGAATTACTAAATGCTCAAAAAGAAAACAAACTAGTTATTTTTGCAGGAGCAGGAGTATCAATGGGTGAACCCGCCCATTTGCATAGTTTTAAAACATTGTCTGAAAAACTTTCAGAATCTTCTAATTTAAAAATAAAAAATAATGAAGATATAGATAGATTTTTAGGAAGATTATCTGATGAATATAAAGATTGTTTTTATTTACATAAACAAGTTTTTGATTTCTTTAAAAATAAAAAAACTCCAAATCATATACATAACCTAATAATCCAATTATTTAAAAATAGAGATATTAAAATTGTTACAACAAACTTTGACGGTTTATTTTCGATAGCATTGGATGAACAAAACATTAAAACTGAAAAATATTATGCACCCGCACTTCCGTTAGGTGATAATTTTAGTGGGCTTGTATATTTGCATGGGGGAGTTGAAAATAATTATAAAAATTTTGTACTTACAGATAAAGATTTTTCTCAAGCCTACATTTGTAGAGCTTGGGCAACAAATTTTTTAAAAGATTTATTTGAAAATTATTATGTTTTATTTATTGGTTATAGCTGTAATGATACGATTTTAAAATACTTGACTCGTGGACTTATAACAAAAAATGCTTACGCTATTGTTGAAAAGAATAATGAAGATGTTCAACATTGGGAAAATTTGGGTGTAAAAGTAATTAAATTTAAAAATGAAGATTTTAGTTATAACAATTTAAATTTATTGCTTACATCTTGGGTAAGTTATTGTGCTGATACCTTTCTATGGAATCGTGATAACATTAAAAGAATTGCAGAACAAAATCCTGAAATTTTAGATCCAAAAGATCTAGATTATTTGAAAAAATATGTTTTTAAAGAAAGACATTTTGTAGAACATTTACTAAAAAATATTAAAGATATCAATTGTGAAAATTGGCTAAAGTGGTTATTTGAAAATGATTATATTAGTCGTTTATTTATGTCTAAATTAAACTGTCCATTAAATGACATAGAGTTGACATTAAAAGAATGGTTTGTAAAAACATTTATAGACAATGATAGTTTATACGGAATAGATGCTTACAACCACCAAAATAGATTAATAAATAAAATTTGTGATAAATATAACTATGAAATGTCTGATGAACTTGCTCAAGCCTTAATATTACACTTTGGGCAAAATATCAAAAATAGAAAAATATATTCTTTTTGGCTACCTCAAATTCTATCTTCTAACATTGCCCAATTACCCAAAGAACACATATTTTTAACTGAACAATTAATAAATTGTATAAAATCTAGTTATAAAGACTTAGCAAATGCCCTAATTTTACATTTGTTTGAATTGAATATGACCGGTAAATGGCAAGAGGTAGAATATAGAGCTGATAGTTATTATTTAAGAGAATTTTACTATAAAAATAAAGATATCTTTTTTTATTATTATGACGTATTACTTACGACTATATCTTATAATTTAGAAAAGTGTATAATTAAAACAAAGATACAAAATGATCAGTCTTGTTCTATTTCTCTAGATGTAGGAGGAGTAGAACATGATATACAAAATATTGAATACCCTAAAGAGATACACGATTTAATATACATACTTAAAGAATCCATAGATTTAATGATAAAAGAAAATATAGAAAAAGCTAAGGGTTATATCTTAAAATGGCTAAATTCTGATATTCCAATATTAACCAGAGTTGGAATATATGGCTTATATTCTAATAAAATATTAACGGCAAATCAAGTTTTAAATCTATTTATTAAACGAAAATGGCTGTTAGATAATTATCTTTATATGCATGAAGTTAGACACTATTTTAGAATAAATTATAGATTTTTATCTAATAAAAATAAAAAGAAATTGATAGATGTGATATTAACGACTATGAAAAACGAATCGGACGAGGAATTAATTATCCCGTTTAAATTTATTCGTTACATGCATGACAATCCAAAAAATAAAGACTGTTCAATATTAGACGAATGTTATAATAATCTTGCAAAGAAGTTCAAAATAGATGTAGATAAAATCTCAAGAGATTTGGATGCAAATTGGTATGCAAGTGGAGTGGGAGGTGTTGTAACATACAATTATCATACGTCCGTACAGGAAATTCTAAACCTTGATATTAATTCAGAAAAAACACTTCAATTTTTACTAACAGAAGAAGGAGAAGAATATATTGAAGGCGAATGCTGGGGAAAATCAAGAAGGAGTTTTACAACTAGAATTCAAGAAGTTATACAAAAAGATAGTAACTGGGGTTTGAATTTATTTAGTACATTAATTCAAAGGGATATTTATAATACCGATTTATATCAAGTGATATTTAAAGGTTTCAATAACTTTGAAGAAATTTATGATAAAAAATTATTTAAAAATTTAAAGTTGTTAATAATGCAATTTAATGATACTATTAACATCCAAAAACTATCTAGTTCAGATTTTGATTGTTACATAGAACTTTTAAGTAATTGTTTAAAATATGATCATAAAAACTATAGTAACGACTTTTTAAAATTAATAAAAACAAGCCTGAATATAATTTGGGGTAATATAGATAAAAATGAAACAGAAAAATTAACAACTGAATGTATATTTACCAAAGCAATAAACTCAAATGCAGGTAATGTAATTAGGATTTTACTAAAATTATTATGGATTGAATACTTAAAATCAAATAAAAATATTAATATTTTCAAAAATTATAAAAATTGGTTTAATAAAGAAATTATAGATAGTGATGAAAACAAATCCAAATTAGGATTGTCTATTTTAGCAAGTAGATTATCATTTCTATACAGTTTTGATAAAAACTGGACTAAAGATTGTATTATTTCTAAATTTAATTTAAACAGTCCTGATAGCGATTATGCATGGAGTGGATTTTTATATTCGTCTCCTCAATTCTACAAAGAGCTTGTTTTAGACTTGTTGCCATATTTTGACCAAGTTATCAGAATGAATAAAAAAGATTTTAAAATAAAAGATAATAGCAGAGAACCTTTTATAGATTTTTATGTTGTAATGTTCTTAACTATTCTTATTTTTGGCAAAGATGCATATGATATAGAAAAATTTGATTTAAATCTATTTTTTGAACATTTAGAAGATAATGAAATATCATACTGCTACCAAATATTAAAAAGTCATTTGGATAATGAATATATCAAAAAAAATATTGATATTTATAATAATTGGTTTTTAAAATTTTTACAGGAACGTATAAATTTATTAAAGTCAGAAAATGAAAAAACTTGCATAATTAGTACAATAATTAAATTTGAAAAAATATTTTCTGATTGTTTAAATATAATAAGAGAAACAAATTTTAACAAATTTGATGTTTTAGTATTTCATGACTTAAACAATAGCTCTTTAACTGACGATAATCCTAATGAAGTTATAGATTTTTTAAATTTGATAATAAATAAAGAAAGTTTAAAAAATCGTTGTGATATTTATAGTTTAGAAGAACTTTTGAAAAATCTTTCACCAAAATGCTCAAATAAAGAAGTATTAAAAAATATTTTAGAAAACATCATAAAATATTGTAGATATAACGATTGGGCTGAAACTTTGTTAGATGAAATTAAATAAATATTTGTGTCGAAGTGTCTCTGAGATTGAGACAAGGAGTTGATTTCTTTGAGACAAAGAGTGATAGATGTGTATGCAGCAGAAGGAGGTGCATATGCAAAAAGATTACCAACTTTTTGGAACAAAAATTTTAAATCTAAAGACTCAAGAAATAGGTTTGTTGATTTGTATTTGGAAAAATAAATTTGCTGATGGTGAAGTAGATTATGCAACTTGTGTAGATAAGCAAGGCAAAAGATATAATATTGAATTAGATAATATTGAAGGGTTAAATTAACCATGGAAAGTTCAGTTATATTCACACCAGAAAAATCAAAGAAAATAGCCTTAGCAAGATTGGATTTACTTAATCAATGGAAAGAATTTCGTAGAAAATTTAACAACAAACTTCAAGCTGATTATGACTTTGTGAATCTACACAACACATCTAATTCTCATCTTTTTGAGATATTAGGTAAAATTAGTAGAGGCACACTTCATAGATGGAAAAATATACTCAACGGAACAGAAGATTATACAAAACTTATCCCACAATATAGATATACAAAAGTAGATGAATACAGAACTTGTTTAACAGATGAAGAAATTAAAATCTTTATGGGATTATTACTCCACCCCAATAGGCTTTGCATAGGAAAAGCCATTGCACTTACAAAATACAAACTTCAACAACAGGGACAAAGTTACATTCCAGCAGATATTACCTTTAGAAAATATGCCAATTGGTTCAAGAAAAACAATTATGATAAATGGGTTCTAGCACGTGATGGAGAAAAAGCTCTGTCAGATAAAGTTGAACCATATATAAAACGTGATGCAAGTTTGCTTGAGGTTGGGGATATTCTTGTAGCAGACGGTCATAAATTAGCATTCAATGTAATTAATCCGTTTACAGGTAAACCAACAAGAGCAACTTTAGTAGGATTTTTAGATTGGAAGTCAACAGCACTTGTGGGTTATGAAATTATGATAGAAGAAAACACGCAATGTATCGCAAGTGCACTTCGTAACGCAATAATAAATCTTGATATGACACCTAAAATAGTTTACCAAGATAATGGTAGAGCATTTAGGGCAAAATATTTTACTGATGATAAAGGCTTTACCGAATTGGGATTTCAAGGTCTTTATTCAAAATTAGGTATAGAAACAGTATTTGCTAGGTCATATAATGCAAGAGCAAAAGTTATTGAAAGATTTTTCAAAGAATTTCAAGAAGGTTTTGAAAAATTATTACCAAGTTATGTGGGTTCAAGTATCAATAATAAACCAACTTATCTAATGAGAAATGAAAAGTTGCATAAAACATTGCATAATGACTACATTCCAACATTAGATGAAACAATAAAAATGATAGATATGTGGTTGAATTTCAAAAATTCTCAACCTTGTCCGAATGCACCAGATAAAACAATAGCTGAAGTTTTGGAAGAAAGAAAAAGACAAAATATAGATAAAAACTTGCTTGAGGATTTGATGCTTGCAACAGAAGTTAAAACAATACAAAGAAACGGTATAAGATTTTTAAATTGTGATTATTTTGATGAAAGATTATACGGTTTTAAAAGTAAGGTTCTAATTAAATACAATTTATTTGATTTAACAAGTATCAAAGTTTATACAACCAAAGGTGAATATTTATGCACGGCAGAACGTGTAACTGAAACTCATCCAATGGCAAAATTATTGGGTACGGTTACAGATTTTGAAGATTACAAGCAAAAAATTGTTAAACAACGGAAATTGCATAAGAAAACCATAAAGGCTGTTAAAGAATATTTATCCAATGATGATGTTAGGTATTTAGAAACCAAAATGATTGAAGAAAATGTAGAAAATCTAAAAGATGTTCAAACTCCGTTTAAAAGTTGTTTAAATGGTGTTTATAAATCATTTAAAAATAATTCAGAAAAATATGAGTATTTAATCAAAAATAATCCGAATGATAAATGGATAGAGGATTTTAAACAAACAAAGGAGTATAAATTACTTTATGAATAGAATTTTTGTTAAAACAACTAATGTCAAAAACTTTATTGGATTAGTAGAAAATCTTTTAAACAAACCAAAGAATATCCCTAAAATGGCGTTAATATATGGAGAACCAGGGTTGGGTAAATCTCAGACAGCATTATGGTTGGCTTGTAAATATGATGCGATATATTTGAGAGCGACAAACTTGATGACAGGGCGATGGTTATTAGAAGAAATCACAAAAGAAATGGATGAAATTTCAAGATATTTAACGTCAGATAATTTTAATTTGATTGTCCAAAAACTAAAACAAAAACCTCAATTAATCATTGTTGATGAAATAAATTATTTGATGAATAACTTGAAAACGATAGAAATTCTGAGAGATATTCATGATGAAACCGATTGTCCAATAATTTTTGTTGGAATGGGGTTGGCACATAAAAAGTTGGAGCGATACAAACATCTTTTTGATAGGTTTTCTGAGATTGTGAAATTTGAAACTTTTGGGGTAAATGATATTTCTCAAATCATAAATCAATTAGCAGAAATCAAATTTACAGCTGATTCTATCGAATATATACACAAAAAATACAATAGATTTAGACAAATTGTACAACTGATAAACCAACTTGAAATTGTTGCAAAAGATAATAATTTGACTGAAATAACTAAAGAAATAGTGGAGGATATAATTTGAACATAGAAAAACTTGCAAAACATTTAAAAGAATTTACGCTTGACGAAATTAATATGATTGCAGAGTGCGATTGTGAAACAGCACTTGAACAGTTATTGAACAGTAATAAAATATACTTTGAACAAGGTTTGTATAAGTACAATGAGAATTCAAAAACTTTGGATTACGGTATTATAATTGAACCGACTGTTGATAAGGATATTGATTTTGATACTGCTGTTGAATATTTTTTAAAGAATTATGCTTATAAATTTTGTGCAAAACGAACTGTTGAAACGTATATATCTTTGTTTAGAGTAAATATTACAATATTCTTTAAAAACAAAACATTGAATAGTATAACAAATGATGATATCAAAGATTTTTATATGTTTTGTAAAAATAGAAATCTAGGTTCAAGAAGATTGCAAAGTACGTTAGTTTTATTAAATCAATTTTTGAAATATTGTAAGTTTGTAAAATTATCAAATATTGGTTGTAATTTTCAAGTAAAGAGGTTGACGGATAAAAGTAAATTAACTTTAAAATATTTATGATATTATAACCTTATGAAAATTTTAGTAACTATTCCACATTATTATAATCCAGATAATGGCAAACACGGATCAGGTGGTAAAAACCCAATGCCGAGGATACGAGCTATTAGTGAATGCTTACTAAAATTAACTGCTCTTGTTGCGAATTCTCAATATACTTTGAATATAAAAGATAGAATTAGTACTCCTGCTGATGTTAAATATTCAAACACAATTGATATTGTTATTTGTACGGCAAATGATAAACATTTGCTAAACCATTTGAAATATAAACCGTTTGTGCAACATAATTCAAATTTAGAAAATCCAAGAATGCTTGGCTTTGAATGTCAAAAAATCTTAAAACAAAATATTAATAAGTATGATTATTATTGTTTTATGGAAGATGATTTAATTATAAATGATTCTTTATTTTTTGAAAAATTAAACTGGTTTAATAATGGTTCAAAATATACAACACTTTTACAACCTAATCGATATGAAATTTCAGCAAGAGGGCAAGTTCAAAAAGTATATGTTGATGGTGATATAAATCCAAGAGTAACAGATAGATACCAAGATATTGATACAGATTCATATTTACACGCACAATTTTTGGGTAAAAATGTTGTTTTCAAAAGACCATTGAATCCTCATTCTGGTTGTTTCTTTTTGACAAACGAACAAATGATTTATTGGGTAAGTAGAGATTATTTTTTAGATTATGATACAAGTTTTATTTCACCACTTGAAAGTGCTGCGACATTAGGTATTACAAAAACTTTCAAGGTGTATAAACCATACGTTCATAATGCGAGCTTTTTTGAAATTCAACATTATGGGGATGCATTTCTAAGTTTAATCGGAAAACAAATCCCTGTGGTAGAATAAATTATTTCTTTTTTGCTAGTGATTTAATATTTTCTATATGTTGTGGTAAAAGA
>ERZ808278.363-NODE-363-length-32009-cov-8.097859_pt1 | contig 32009 bp, 34 predicted proteins | sample MGYA00521239_ERZ808278 | MGnify/ENA primary metagenome ERZ808278 (study PRJEB31516, sample SAMN03275600) | gut metagenome | biome: mammalia-associated habitat; material: feces | host: Papio cynocephalus | place: Kenya | collected 2012-07-17 ... | reverse complement strand
TAAGAGGTTCTTTAGTTCCAAAGAACAATTACTTGTACGACTTCACGTCGCAATAAGTTGGCAAAACTATAGGCGGAATGCCAGCTTGAATAGAAACAGAACTAATAAATGCTCTCACATAAGGGAACACAATAGCAATGCTATTCGGATAGAAATAAGAAGGAATTTCATCTAAAGTCAATTCATCAACAAAAACGAATTGACTCAAACAATCTATTTCTATAAGTTTTTCATCCCTTTGAGTACTTGTCGCTGTAAAAGCGAACTTCAATTCATACTTTCTTTGCTTCGGAATATATGTTCCAAAGGTAGAAATATCCACGGACATTTCTTCTTCTGGATTTACATTGCTGAAATCAAAAGCTATTTTTGTAAATTTATAGCCTAAAAAACGAAAAGCTGCCTCTCCCATACTATGCTGCTAAATCTAATTCATTGTTACTATCATACGAAGTACAATAACCACCATCTATAAAATTGAAACTGTTTTTGCTACTTCTTGTAATTATATCAAACATAGCATCTTCTACAAACGTAAAAGCACCAATATTAGGCAAACCGAGATTAGAAATTCTATCCCACTCTGCATCCTTGATTTCCTTTGAAGTATTTCTTAGGAAATCTAAAACTTGCTTTGTATATTTATCTACCATGTTAGTTCTATTTTTGTTATTGTCTATAATATAACCACTATGCAAAGATACACCTTTTATTTTGCAAGTGATGATTTTTTCTATAATTTCTCATGTTTTTTATGGTAATTAACTAAAAATTGCATTTTTAGCCCCCATTTCTCTTGCAAATATCCTAAATTTAAATTTGGTAATATTCCGTCAATTGTGTCATCAACCATTTCATTCTCACATTCCAACTTCCCATCTTCTCTGCCGTTTCACGATTTTTATCCACAAGAGGCTGGTAGTCCACAATATGTTCTATCACATTAGCAATCAGCTCTTCTGCCGAGATGCTATCACATAACTCTATTACAGGATTATAACCGATAAAGTCAATGAATTCTTGCGGAGCATGCCCCACCATCACCATCCTTGAGAACATACATTCCCAATAGCGCTGCGTAAGAGTTTCTATATCACCAGCTATCTCAGGCTGAGTGATGCTTCGTGGCAAAGCAATAGCTACTTTAGCATTCCCCATCGCCTCATATAGCTGCTCATTATTATAAATGAACTTACCATTCTGCTTGGTACAGACATGATTCAAACCACAATTCTTGTTATCAAAAATAGACTCCAATTGATCTGCCTTAAAAACCTTATCATTGGAACGTCCAAACTCCAACAAATCAATATTTCTGTCTTTTAATAGATTTCCTTTCTGATAAACAGAATCATCCACAGCTTCAGGGCACCAGATTACATTTATTTTTTGCCATCCATCGTTCTTCCCGGAGAAACGTTCTTGCATTTTCTCTGCTGTCTGCCGAGAAGAAAAGATAGCAGTCTTTACCCGATGCCTGCACAACCATTCACAAGTCTTCTCGAAATAACAAGGCCAACAGTCCCAGAACATAGGGACAACCTCATATCTTGCATAATCAGGAAAAGTATCGAAAGACAGCGAGACAGGTTCCACGAACCTCAGTCTCGCCTCCTTTTTGCTTTTCCATAACGTCGGCAACTCCCAGCGATACACCGCACCATGAAGGAATCTCGGAGGATAATGGCCTTTAGCTACCATTCCTCCATTCTGTCTCCAAGCCCCATAAGGAGCCATCTTAAAGTTCAGAAATCCCGGGTGCAGAAAAGGCGCAACCGCCTTCAATATTTTTTTGTTATGTTCCATAGATGTCATAGCATTGACTAAAGGGTCGTCCTGCCTAACGTCCGCAAGGACTGTCCTTGCCTCAACGTTTGCAAGTGGCTCAAGGTAATCGACTTTCATATTCAATATTTAATATTTTACTTTTTGTTATTTTCCGGTTCTGCGACAAGCCTTATCAGCAGAATCGGCGAGACCTGTCATGCGGTCAATATAATCAATACGCTGTTTTAGCATCCTCTATCCATAATGTTTTGTACTTTGGCCAAACACATGATCCATTGTATTAATCTTTCCTAACAAAGTTATACTTTCTATTCTTTGACTCAGGGACTTTGCCATTCTTTATAGCCTCTATAGAATCATGAACAACTTTACGTATAGCCTTTGCATATTCACCTTTAGCAACAGCTTTTGGTGCATTCATTCCTAACATCATATTCGTATCTCCTATCAAATTAAACGTTTAATCTCTATTTAGACAGTAAATCTACGACATTTTTAACCGCCAAGGGAATCTTGGGATTTAACACAAATTGCGAAGGAATTACCGTAACATCTTTATCACAGCACCCGATTACTACCACAAACCACAGTCGTATTATCAGGAATGTCTTTAGTTATTACGCAATTCTGACCGATTGTCACATTATTGCCAATCTTAACATGGCCAATAATCTTTGCACCAGCACCAATGAATACATTATCACCAATGACAGCACTACCTCCACCTGGCATTTTATGCCCAATCAACACCCCTGGATATAGAGTGCAGTTTTCACCGATCTCCGTTGCAGGATTAACAATAATAGGTCCCCAATGCCAAATCGTCAAGCCTTTACCTACAATATGGGGGGGGTATTTGAAAGCCCGTGATATGCGAATACTTACGAAGTTTCATCAGATGATAAACATATATCGGTAAATACAACTTATTGCGTTTTTTGACATTCTCGTAATACTCCACCAATCTCAATGTCTTAATATATCTCCAAATATATTTTTGCTCACATATCGGATTAGCAAAGAGATTTAGCCAAAATCTTTTCAAGAATCCACTTTCTTGTCCTTGATAGTTTTTACGTTCTATGCCAAGATAGTCTCTCAATTCACTTTTATTCGTTATCATATAGAGATTAGTTCATGATTTCACAATAAGTTCTGATTAACTCCGTAACGATTTTATTTTTATCATGCCTTACCAAAGCAACCTCTCTTGCAGCCTTGCCGATGGCGATGTTCTCCTCTTGATTCTCCACCATTCGCTTGATGTAATAAGCAGCCATGTAAGGATCTGTCACAGGATACAAGAAACCTGTCTTGCCATGCTCCACCATGGAGTCCGTACCACCTACACGACTTGCTACCACAGGAATGCCCACCAACTGAGCCTCGCCCACGGAATTAGGACTGTTCTCCACATAAGAGGAATGGAAATACAACGTACTATTCAGCAAAGCATCATGCAACTGCTCGGCAGAAGCCACACCTCGTAGATGTACATTCAAGTTCTCATGCCTCAGTCCAGTATGTTTCTCCATGAACTCAGGCTGCACATTGCCATAGACATTCCACTCGAAATCCAATCCTACTTCATTCTTCAAGATATTCGCCACCTTCAAGATGACATCATATCCCTTGTAGGTCGGAAAAGAGATGGTCGTAGTAATCACAGGCTTCTCAGGCATCTTCCTATCGCAAGGCTCATAGAACATATCACGTAGGATTTCACCACCATAATGATATTCAGCCTTCGGATTCAACACCTCCAGAGCCTGTTTGTCCCAGTCCGTACGACCGATGACATGAGGAACAGCCTTCAAGATAGCCTTCTCTCGATGCACGCTGCGATACCAATAGGCAAGATACTGATAGTTATGATACTTTCCCTTCAATCCCTTGCCACTCATATAATACTGCCACTTCGACACACTCGGCGGAAGGAATATATATATATAGAGAGAGAGGAGGCCTTGGATGTGAAGTACCGTCGGGATGCCACCAGTCACCAAAGCAGCAAGGTTTTGATAGAGTTCCGAGCCAAAAATATGAATCACATCAGGCTTGAAGTCGGCGATAATCTTCTTAAACTTCTCCTCGTAATAAGGCCAAACCACCTCATCCCTCGTCACATCATTTATCTTCAGGAGATCAATGACTTTATCTTTCCGAGGCTTCGTATGATTCGGCACAGGATAATAGGTCACACCATCCTGCACCACCTTGTCGGGTTCTCCATCCTTACAAAAGGATATACCGAGCGTAATATCCCCATGCTTCATGATTTCCTTCTGCACGGAAGCCACCCAGCCTCCGCCGTTGTAGCCCCCACTTCCCTTGTGGCTTGGGACATAACATCCCGAGCCACCTATCCATAAAACTCTCATATTGGAATTTATTTGTTTAAGAATTTACCAAACCAGTTCAATAGCTTATATACCAACAGCCAATCGTATCGCTTGTACATCTTGGCGTAATGCTTCTTGCCATATTCAGGATAAAGCACACGTTCCTCCAAGAACGTGCGATACACGCACATTTTTCTCCAAAATCCACCTTTGGAGAAGTCAAGATAAGCAAAATAATCTTCCATCACATCCTTGCGTGGATGGCTTGCCTCCGCATAATTGCGATTGAACAGCAAAGTAGGAGTTTGCAAGGAATACACCTTTGCACAAGATAATTGTCTTACCAAAAGTTCTGCATCCTCAAATCTACGGATTCGTTCATCGTATGGGTGTTCCAAGAAGAAATTCCTACGAAATGCAGAGCTACCATTGCCTGGCAATATCTTGCTAAAGAAACAAGCTTTCAACGGATTCTTCACATATCCTTCCAAGGGATGATAAGCCAAGGTCTTATTATCGCCCATAATGATATATTTGTTGGCATCAAATATATCTACGTTTTCATGCGAAAAAATGGCACGGGTAAAAACACTCAAAGCATCAGGAAGCAGTTCGTCATCAGCATCAAGGAAAACGACCCACTCGCCTTGTGCCATCTTCGTCCCTTCATTGCGAGCAGAGCCAGGTCCACCATTAGGCTTAGAAAAGAATCTGACTCTATCATCTTGGATGGTACTCACTTGTTCCATGCTCTTGTCGGTAGAACCATCATCGACCACCACGACCTCATATTCACAACCTTTCTGTTGCAATACACTTTGCAAAGTACTCACTATGGTCTTTTCCTTATTATATAAAGGTATGACAACCGAAATCAAAGGTTTGTTCATCTTAGATTTTCTTTTAAAAATTGAATACTATTCTTACTCAACATTTGCAGTTTTTGATTGACTTTCTGCCAATCCATTTCATTCTCTAAATTCATTGACAATTTCTCATTGCAGACAATCCTGTCCATCAAACCCAACTGAGACAGCAAGGATATATACCTATCATTTCCTCCGCTTGGGTTCATCACGATATAGAAAGGCTTGTTGAAGATGATGGAGAATACCATGCCATGAAAGGAATCTGTCACCACATAGTCTGCATCACGAAACTCAGCAAACCAATCCTCTATCGTATCTTCCCCCTTAACCTTATCACCTGCCTGTCTGACAACAACAGGAAGTCCTACCTTTTGGGAAATGCCAGAAGCCACCGCTAAAACCTTTTCACTCACAACCAAGGAATAGACAAAGACATGCTTATCCTTTTGTGGAATATCTGCGCATACCTTTTCATATTCTTCCTTTGGCAGCAACAAAGTTGGGTCTAATACCAATGTTGCATCGACTCCAAAATGTCGCTTACAGAGTTCTATGCCCGATGCCTCACGAACTGATATGGCTTCAAATCGCTTGGCAAGTCTGCCACACATCAGTTCTTGCTCCTTGGCATATTCCCATTCCTTGCATCCGAAAGAGGCTGCATACGAAAGTTTCTTCACCTTGTCATCTGCAAAGTCCAAGAACATATTACCCAAGCGAGGACCGAGATTAAAAGCAGGTCGCCAAACTTGGTCACTACCTACGATATAGGCATCAATGCCATATTTTGCAGTCAATGAAGGAACGAAGTCCTTGACTGGAACAGACTTGATGTGATTGAGCACAAACTTGATGAAGTTCTTGTTGCCGATGCGTCCCTTATAGACAGGATAGACAGGTAGATTGTTGAAAGAACGAGTCTTCAATATCTGCTTGACTGTACGCAAAAACCATCGAGTTCGGCTATAGCAAGTATCATGCTCAAAGGTCAAAGGCTCATACCCAAGTTTGAGCAATACCTGTTGCAGGGCATAATTCTGAATAATGCCCCCATAGTTCAGCAAGAAATGCTGAGTAAGTATTCCTATTTTCATGATTTTACTTTTGAGATGAGTGTTCGCAAGATTTGTGCAATATGGAAATGACCATGACAAGCAAGGCTCACAATTGCCTTTCTGAAACCTGAGCCATAAGTAAGTAAGTCCTTATGTTTTTGGAATCTTTCATTCCAAAGATTCCTTTCAAACAAGCCCTGTTTCAAGGTGATATAAGACAATTTGAAGAAATATTGTTCCAATCGCAAGCAAGTTTCTTTAGTCAGATATGCATTCTTCAAGATCAAGCTTATCCACAGACTCTCTTGATTGTAATAAGTTGGAGTCTCATTCACATAGTTACTGGTCAATGCTGTAGCATTCCTCCGCTCATAACCGTAATAAGCCTTGGGGATATAAGCAATTTTCTTGGCAAAAGGAAGACATTGACTCAAGAATATCAAATCCTCCCTCATGGTCAACACTTCAGGAAAACATGCATTGGCTGAAAGCAACCACTCTCGCCTCATCATCTTGTTCCACAAAGCCCCATAGAGTTTACCATTCAAGATGTCATCCAAGACGGTCACACCATCCAATGCAGATGGTTCTTGCATCCGATAGATTTCCCCTTCATGCGTCAACTCCCGATAATCACAAATCACCATATCCACTTGTTGGCGAATTGCCTCGTCATACATTTCGGAAACCATGTCGGCATCGACAAGGTCGTCAGCATCTACATAAAGGATGTACTCACCAATTGCATGTTCCAAACCAACCTGACGAGAATGAGCCACGCCCGAATGAGGTTCGTGAAAGACCTTTATCCGTTTATCTCGATTTTCATACTCATCACAGATAGCAGAAGACTCATCTGTACTTCCATCATCCACCAAGATGATTTCTATATCTTGGAAAGGCTGGGAGAGGATAGAATCTATGCTATGATGCAAATAAGAGGATGCGTTATAAAGCGGAATGATGATGGAAATCTTCATCATTTTATAAAAACTATACAGCATAGGGTTAGCAAGTCAAGCTTGATAACCTTATGTTGTCAAAAAATAAATAATCTTCGTTTTGTGTGTTTTCCTAAGATAGGATTATAGATAAAGGCTTATGTCTTTACAAATGTTCAAATTTGTCAATGGTATCCAGCGTATTATCTATATAACGACGCGGAGAATCAGAAACGGTTTTTCTTATTGCATTAAGATTTACCTTATTTGTTTCCATATTAGCAGCAAACCAACTCAGAATATAATGCCTTGAAGCCCCTCCTTTCAAAGGAACCTTGCAATCAAAAAGCAACTCACTATTTTCAAATTCCTTCTCGGCCAATTCTTCCACGGTATTATGCAAAACAACACCATAAAGAACAACACTTTCCTCTAATAAATAAGCATCAATAATTGGCTGACCAAAAAAGAAAGGTTTTGCATCCATACACACAGTACATTCCCCCTTGGCTATTGATCCTTTAATCGGAAGTCCAAGACTTATTGATTTTTCTACTATTTTACCAACTTTTTTCAAAAGAGAGCGGAAAGCACCATCTATACCTGCAGAAACATAAATGATAATGCTATCTGAAAAGATGAGATATTGATAACCTTCATTTTCCCGAATCGTCTCAGATATAAATTTTGACAAACAGGACAATTTGTTCTCTATGGTTGAGAATTGACGAGCAACCATATCCTTAAATCCCATTATATCCAAAAAAGCGACCAAACGTTCCTCCTTTATTTGTGGATTCGTTTGAGGAATTATCTCAAATTCGCCACTCTTTTCTATTGACTTTTCTAATTCCTCCATTATTCGACAGTTTGAGGTGTTACAACATAAGAATAAACATAAATACCACTTCCATCGCCTTTACCACCACCAAACGAACCTCGCATACCTGACTTTAAGTAATGTTGCTCTACTTGTCGTGCAATATCTTCATTATCTGCAGCAGAGAATATCCACCACTGATGGTCTTTATCGACATGATGCTCATCAAACAGACGTCTTTTGGCATCATTTGTAATACCAACATAAAAATCACTATAATATCGACAACCACTTTTCTTCATATGGGCATCGAACTCCTTGATTATATTATCATACGTCATATCCCTAACATTTTAAAATTACGCCCCAAATTTACAAAGTTTTTTGCAAACTTGCAAATAATATAGCGTGTTTTTGTATCATTTTAACCGAATTGCAAAAGATAACCAAGTAAAGGTCTCACATCTTCCACTATCTTAATTTATTTACAATATTATCAAATACTTTGAGCAAAAGTGGAACATGCACAAGTTTCAATCGCATTTTTCCTGCCATAGTCTGATTTACTCCTAAACATTTTAACTCCTTAGCGAATTGATTTGCATCTTTTGCCTTTCCAAATTTTAGGGCATAGAAAAGCTTACCTGTCAAACAATAAATATGACTCAATCTCAAACTTCTTTGCCTATCTGAATCCGTCATTGCCTTGATGGACGTGAAAGTGTGGTCCATGATTTCTTGATAGCCCTCAAAATCATCGAAATGCTTTTCATAACTTTCTATGCACCGAGAATGAGAGTCCTTCCTTATTAATCTGGCAAAAAGAATTTTTGGAAGAGTAAAAATCTTATAAGAATAACTTAACGGAAGTAATATTTGGAAATTTTGCGGAGCCCTCCCATCAAAAATATGCCTTTGGGGATTCACCACATCAAACAACTTTGTCCTTACCATGTGCGAGCCTGTTACTGCAACAGACTCGCCAGCAGTAAAGTATTCTTCAAATATATGCTCTTTTTGAGTTTTATATTTTTGTATTCCAACCTGTCTTAGACTGGCCTCATCAACAAAAGACTCCTCACACCTAACAATTCCGTAAGAATCATCATGAGACTCGAAAGCCTTTACCATCTCGGATATTGCTGTACTACAAGAATAATAGTCATCTGCATCAGGCCAAACCAAGAATTCACCCCTAATTAATGGTAAAGCCTTGTTTATTGCAGCAGCCTGTCCTGCATTATCTTGATACAAATACAGCAAATAATATCCTTTTGCCTTAAATCTGTCAATATAGCTTTCTATCACATTTCGAGACTTATCCTTAGATCCATCATCCACAACTATCATCTCTATATGAAGATAGTCTTGTGACAAAATGGAATCCAATAGTCTAAAAATATGTTTTTCGCCATTGTAACATGGAGTTACAACGCTAACTAACCCTTTCGTTATTTTCATCATCCAAACTTTTTATAATTCGAGCAGGAACACCTGCTATGACCACATTTTTAGGGAAACTATGGGTAACAACAGCATTAGCACCAATAATCACATTATCACCAATAGTAACACCTGGCATAATAGCCACGCCTTCCCCAATCCAAACATTGTTTCCTATACTAACAGGTTTGCTGGATAATGGTCGCTTTTGTGGGGGGGTGAGAGTGTCAGAATTATTTATAGAACCATGAAAATGGTCTGTTATAAAGATTCTCGAAGCCAACAATGTCCCATCACCAATACTAATTCTATCAATACAGCCTATATGTATTTCATTTCCAAAAGTAACATGGTTACCGATTTTCAACTTTGGATGAAATTTTTGATTTGCATAATTATTATAAGTACACAAACGAACAAAACGTCCAAAGCCACATTTGTCACCGATTTCTATATTTTCTGGATTCAAAACTTCGTAATCCATATAAAAGAACTCCGATGACTTTCCTATAGTCTTAAACTGTCCTCTGAGTATCTGATATTTATTCCATTGTGCCTTACGTTCAACACGTTCTAAGATGGAATATAATTTCAATGCAATTTTTTCTATCATCATTTTTTCAAAACACTTTTGAAGATTTCCACTAACTGTTTTGCCGTATTCTCCGAACTATACTTTCGAGCATAGGCAAGAGCCGCCTCTGACATTTGAAGTCTTAACTCTGGATTTTCCTCCAACTCAACGATAGCTTTTCTAATACCCTCAACGTCTCCAACCTTTACAAATTTAGCAAACCCAGCATGACGCATTTTATCACTAAAATAAGGATTATCGGTAATGATGCAAGGCTTACCTAAAGCTACAGCTTCACAGATAGATGTAAGCCCAGAAGGTAACTTGCGACCAGGAACAGGCTTTGTTATGATTATGACTGCCTTGCAATTAGCGGTAGCTTTAGCCACTTCTTCATAACCTACGTTATTAGGTTCTAACTTGAATACTTGTATGTTATCATATTGATTTCTATACTTATCATACAAATCATTAGAAGGAGGATAGACATCAAAGGTAATACTTGATTCTTTTGAAAATGCTTCAATTGCAGAATCAAAGTCCCGAGAGTCACTTCCCGACATCAGATAATTACCCTTACATTGAGAATAAGTAATGCGAATATTGTCAAAGTATGCCATATCTGGTCCCCAGTCCACAACAAACATTTTTTCAGAAAGACATCCTTTGTTTAAACTAATTTCCCTAAGTGTCTTTGTGAAAAACAAGAGAGCATCACATCCTCTAAAAAACAGTTTTCTTCTTAAACGAGAAATGAACTTCTTTGGCACATCCTCAATAGGATTATGATGCCAAACTACGATTTTCTTTCTAAACAGCCCTATAGCCTTTAAGTAAATCAGCCATTCTAATCCTTGGTAATAAGGAGAATAAATGACATCATATTGCTTAGCCGTTCTTATCAATTGCCAAGTATAATACAGATTTAATTTTTTGGAAGCGACACCATATCTTTTAGTTTCTGGAGCCAATACTTTGCAACCATACTTTTCTGTATCTATTATGCAATACAAAAGTTCACCTCTAAACTTATGCTCTTTTACCCAAGAAAGGCGATTTTGAAGTGTGCTATATGCTACAGGCATATAATATAAAACTCTAATTTTAGGCATAGTTATTATTTTTATACATCACAATCTTTCTCTTGCAAATACTCAGAAACACTGTCCAGCAAATCTGCATCCAACTTCATAGCGTCATCATACTTGATTCTTAACTTTATTGCAGTCCGAATCAGAGAATTGTTTACTGAAAACAAATAATCATTCAATGCCTTTAACTCAGGAATCAACCATTCATGTTTTTTCATCATCCACCAACAAAGCAATGTACACTCATTGGAATTTGTCGAGCATTCATATTCCGAGTCTCCCATAATATCCACGTCAATATATCCTTTCCCTAAATGGCTCTGGCAATTAGAACATCGCTTAATACGTTTACTTGCAGTTAGATTTTTAACATTCAATTGTAATGTGACTATAAGCGTTTCCGTAATAGGCTTTTTACACAACTCTGCGTCTTTATCATGTAGATAATCTGCATCAAGTTCCAGTTTATCCGTCACCAAATGAGATATCCAATGAAATTTAGAATCTTTCGACAAGAAACTTAGGTTTTGCCTCAACAAGTGATAGTTTACGCGATCGTTGGCTACATCAAACAAATCTGCCAATCGAATCAAAATCATCAAATATTTCTTACTAATCGTATCATTCTTTGCATGTGATTTTAGTCCATACACATCCATGACATCACTTCCATGACTGGCAGCAACATCAGATACAAAGGATAATAAAGCAGGTTCCAAATATCTTAACAAAGAATCAGACTTTGCTATGATAAAATCTGCACTATCCTTAGGATGTTGTCGTCTCACCTTGTTTTCAAAATAGTCATACACGCCCTCAAAGACTTTTACCAAGAAAGTGCCAGTCTCCTTCATACGAGCATTCTTCATGTCTTTATCATCCGCCTCAAAGAACTTTTCTACAGCCTCTCGCATTTTCAACATCTGTGCAGATACAAAGTTCATGGAATCGCCATTAGTAGATCCCAACTCATACATATCTGGATGTATCACCATGCTGATGTCATGCAGGTAACAAGCCAAGAACAAAATATAGTAATCAACAGGTTTGATTGCAAAATAATCTATCGTCCTAACTATATGAACCGCTTGGTTTATTAGTGTCACAGCATGTTCCTCATTATGCAAAGTATAGGAATTCAAAAATTTGGAACCATTATACCATAACCCCTTTGTGATTCGATGGGTCAAGATGAGTCCATCTATCCATTCTGGATTACGGACAAAATGAACAAATGTGCCCACTACACTCAACAAAGCCATATCTATGCCCATCTGGTTGGAAATATCATGATCTTCCAAGTTCTTGATAAATGCCTTAAATTTCTTTAAGTCAAACATCTTGTTACGCAATCGGATCAAAATTCTCAACTCAGTATAATTCATTTTTCGTGAGTTCGATTTGACAAACGGATAGAAGTCCGCACATAAGACACCTATTGAAGCTGAATAAAAAGCATTGAGTATTCTACGTTGATAATCAGAAGAATTGTTTGCAACAAATATAGTATATCCTTTAGCTTGAAATCCTGTCTTTAGTATTTCTTCGAATCCTTTAGAAAGGAAGCTGGCAAATTTTTCAAATTGTTTTTTCTGAGGTACCCCCTCAAACTCACAATAGTTTTGCTTTACCCAAAGTTTCAATGAAGCGTAATCATCCGTTACATAGCCTTTCATCAAAACAGAATTAGCCACATCTTTCTTGAAATATAGGTAATCAGATTCTGCAACTTGGGCTATTTTAACGTCTTTTTTAACAGTGTTCTTCTCGAAATCCTCAATTTGTTTTTCTAATTTACTACCAGAATTCGAAGAACTTTTCTGAATTATCAATCTATATTCTGATTGGAATATCTCTTCTTCATTTTTATCAAACCACTCAACCAAATCTTTAGGTTTTAGAAAATCATCCTCAAATGTTTCAGATAATTTCTCCAATGATTCCTCACCAGTCTTCAATTTCAACATGCGGACACGATAAAGGAAAAACCTCTTGAAGCGTTTGAGCATTTTTAATCGGGATGCCTCCTTGTTTTTCAAATTGTCTTTATCTTCCTTTTCCTTTAGTTTAGCAATTTCCTTTTCAACCAACTCTTTGACGACACTCAATTTCTTATAAGAAATCTCATCATCAATATCCTCCAAGTTTTCATAAAGACTTGCAGTCTTGGACGTTTCTCTACTCAAAGTTTGAAAGCCATCCAGATAGTTATCAGCATCATCAATATGGCAGAAAGAACTTTTACCTTCTTCATGAAATTGGATGATATAAGGTAGTTTATCATGAAACTCCACAAACTTTTTGTCCAACACATCTGATGGGGCATTTTCACCATTCTTACTTTTTTTACAAAATTCTACCAGAGATTCATTCAGTATATTGATTTTCTTTTCAAAATCATCAGTATTCATCTCCGACTGAACATATATAACAGAGTCATCTACATAAAAGTAGGCATCACCCTTGAAAACCTCCTCTTTCATCAAGAGCTTCTTTACCTCTATCATGCAAAGATTACCAAAGAAATATGACTGCGGCAAGCCTTGCGGTACACCACAATTCATGTAATAATCATCATCTATAGCCTTGACACCTGAAGCATCAACATAATACGAACTTAACCAAGGATCAATATTTTCTCTGGAGATTTTGAAGTAGAGTAACTTTGCAACTGCGATTTTCAATATGTCAAAGTCTTCTTGACGATAAGTTGCCGACAACTTTTCAAGAATATAGTCATATAAAAATTGAGGAGATACGGAAGGAAAGAAGTTTTTTATATCAAGACTTACCTCTGTCAGAAAACGGTGAGTGTTTTGATAGGCTCGGCAATGGTCAATGATACTTTGCGTATAATCCTTATATTGTGTCTGCCATCGCTTAAATAGGTACTGCACATCCGTGCTTGGTATGTTGCCATAGAAATTATGAGGAATGAGTTTAGATAAGTCTGACAGTTTTCTCCCTTTTTCTGTGTCATCAAACATCAAGCACATCAAAATGCTTACCATACAAATCATATCTGTCAAACGTGCAGTATGAAGAGGACGGAACTTCAATGTTTTCTTGTCATCTTCCAGTCCTTTCAGCTTAAAATAGACAGAGATTTCAAACAAGTCATCTTTCGAGTTTAACAATTTGTCCAATCTTTGCTGACAAACCTTTATCACCTTACTTATCAATACATGATTAAATTTGTCTCCAAGTGCATAATACAACTCCAAGTCATTGTTAGCTAAGATTTCTCCCTCAATGCTTTTTACTGGTATATGTGAATCAAGCAATCCTTTTTCAAAGACATACGATTCCATACTATATATTGCATTGTAAATATTTTGTCCAGAAACTATCTTGTCAAACAATATATGTGACTTAGATTGCTGTTTATTTTCAATTGTTTTGGGCTTCTTTATCATGTTTTACTGCTATCTTTAAATGTTTTTTCCATAAATCATCCAGTCCGCTTTCATGATATTTACAAAAAGCAGACAACAACACGACTTTACCAACTTGAATCGTTACTGAATATCCGTTCTTAACATCAAATAAATTATCGATATTCTCCCACAAAACCTCAACAGTAGGTTCATGTCGCTCGAAAGAGGCAATGAATACATTGGTAAAAACAACTTTTTTGTCAAAGACCTCCTTCCCCTTTCCTTGTAAGTGTCCTATATCCGTCAACATTTGGCGTACAAACACACATACATATCCCAAGAGTTCTATATACTTACTCCATTGATTTCTCAAATAACTCCAAGAATAATCAAATTGATTCTTTGAAGTCAAGAAATAAGTGTAACCGAAAATGGCATTATCTTTTTCAAGAATCAATCGGATGTGAGCATTTCTATCTTCCTCACTATCCTCTTTAGCCAACTCCACTATATCCATCAAATAATTAAGCACTTTTAGGTAAAGAAGTTTGTCACGCATTTTCTCCTCACCATCCTTTTGCTCTTCTGCATCAAACTGATTATTGATGTCTTTACGCAAATCATCCAATGTATATTCTTTTTTCGTTGATTGGTCCTTATCTTTATTCCCCATATTGCAATTTATAAAATTCACTATAATCCTTGATTCCCTTAGGAAGACTTTCCTCCCTCAAGAAGCATAATTGATTAATAAAAAATTGTTGTAGCTTCATAAAAGCCTGTTTCCCAGCCTCGTCTTGGTCTGGATACATATAAAGTTTATATTTTGTTAGTTTTATCAAATCTAATTCAGGCAAGATGGTCGCACTTGGTATAGCCACAGCTTTCTTACCTGAAGAAAGTAATGCCATGCAATCAGTGATTCCCTCGCTGATATACAACTTCTCATTATTGTTCATAGTTTTCAATATAGGCAAATTGAAAATATGAGTTTTTTGAGAGGAAATAAATTGGAAACGAGGCGCATTTTCATTCTGTCCCAAATAACGAGACTGCAAGCCTATCAAATTCTGATTTTGATCATAGTAAGGAAAAATTAAGCAAGGAGTAAACAGGCGAAGATACATCTTTCCATTCACATTGCTTACAAGTCCACTATTTCGTAGAGTTTCCTCACTAAATACTTCTTTCATTTTTTCGACCATTTCCCATGAACTATCCATAGAGACAATTTTTAGACTCTCTACCACTTGTGGAGAGAGTTTCCTTTCTTCAAAAAGAAAATGCCGAGCATTATTAGTTAAACAACAATGGTCTATGATAAATTGGGCGACATCTTTAGCAAAAGGTTTTCTTTCCTCCGTCTCTATCTGGCTTTTTGGCAATATACTTCTATGTGGTTTCAGTTTTGGAACATCATTATCTATGGTTATTCCATATTTTTCACATAGCCACAAACAGGCATCAACAAAACTACAGTTTATATTTTTACGAACCAAGTCTATGGCATTTCCTCCTTTATTACATACAAAGCAGAACCAACTTTTTCTACCCTCACCAAAGAAAGCAAGACTTGGATGATGGTCAGAGTGCATGAAACATAATGCACGATGTCGTTTCACATCGATTCCAAGTTTATCGGCAACATCCTCACTCGAAAGTTCATTCAAGCGTTCTACTATCTCTTTTGGAATAAAAGTCATATCTACATACCCTCATTACTGTCCAACTCCAGTATTATTTGCTGGAGCAATATCAACAAAAAAATTATAATAAGCAACAACTACTTCACGAATTTGAGTTTCAACACATCTTTTAGCCTCCTTTGCTAAGAGATAACCAACCAAAAGCACCAAACTGAGAATTACCAAGAACAGAAACAGATTATATGCCCATGTCAGTCCTATAGCTTTACCCAAACTCATCAATACAACCTTAACACCACATTCATTCTCCAGCACAGGACATACAACTATTGTTTGACACTTTGCAAATAAGATAAATCCAAGAACAATCACAGAAGGTATCAATCCTTCATAAATTGCTCTCAGCACCCAAAAACGAGAAACATACAAAAACCTACTTCTGCAATCCTCATTATCAGTCTTATCTAATTTCATCCACATATACGAATATGCCATATCCGCCCCCATGCTTTTAATTTTTGCAATCTTGGGATATTGTGGGAGGCTGTTCAATGCTTCTTCTACTTTCTTTTTCACGTAGTTTTCATGCGAGTCTATACACCAATAACGAATATGCTTGCCAGCAACCCAACATATCATACCCAATATGTATGTAATCACAATACATACGAATACAGAAAGCGTAATTTGATTGTCGTGAAATACAAAATTACGAAATCCAGGGAAAGCATACACAAGCACTGCCAACATCGCCGCACCAGAAACAAGATAAGACATATCAAAGATGTTGAGTGCATCTGTTACCGTATCAAATTGTTTTTGAAAATTCATAAAATTGCTATGAAAAGATAAAATGTTTATAAGTTACTAGCCAAACCACTCGCTGTACAATCTATCATAATGCCAAAAAGAAAATGTACTATTATATATTTTTGAACACAAATAAATAAAGCGATTACGCCATAACAACAAAGAAAACATAGAAGGAACTCTAATTACTACATGTTTCAACAACACAGTCATTCTCGCTAACTGTTCATCACTGTAAATAGAACTTTGTAAGATTGCCATATTAGCTCGTATAGCCTTATAGTAGAGGTCATAAGCACCACTGACTTTTTGGAATTGTTCTTGTATTAAACTAAATAACTTATTTATAATTTCACAACAAATATCTATAGTTTCGTCTGTGCCTTGTCTTCCATGTATAGAAGTCATAATAGAAGATTTACGAATATTATAGCACATTGTGAATTTAGACACAATTGCTATTTTATGGCCATACAACCAAGAAGTATAACTAAGCCATTGGTCTTCTGTTATTCTATGTATAGTACGAATATTATATTTTCTGATGAAATCCATTCTGTATAGCTTATTCCATGCAGTAGTTGCTATCCAAATGCCATGCGCAATCATCCAAGCTCCAACAGCCTCATGCTCGTAAGCACCATCAGCATATTGAAAATACACGGATTGTTTTCCTGTAGCCTCCATTTCTTGGAGGGTAGAGCCACAAGTTATTTCAGCTTGCGATTCCTCGGCAACCTTGTACAGAACCGACAAAGCATTCTCCATCATCCAGTCATCACTATCCAAAAAGAACAAATACTTTCCTTTAGCATTATTGATGATGGTGTTTCGTGCTTCGCCAAGCCCTTTGTTGTTTTCATGTTGAATGATTCGCACGATATGACCGCGATCATGAGATTCAACAATCCGCTTGACGATACCCATGCTTCCGTCTGTTCCCCTGTCATCCACTACTATAATTTCGTAAGGAAGAGAGAAGTCTTGTTCCAACGCAGACAGTAACGATTTCTCAATGTATTTTTCTACATGATAGACAGGGATGCCGATAGTTATCTCCAAATTATTTTCCATGCTTATAGCGTAAAATATTATACAACTTAAAGAACCAAGTTAGCAAGGCATAGTTATACAAGCCATGCTTTGACCAACACCTTACGACTTTTTGACGAATGTCTTCCGAATCAAAGGCAATTCCCTTTGCCATTGATTGATAATGGTATCGAGTCCCAACAATTTGCATGAAAGAAAGATAATGTTTCTTTTCCAAATAGCGATTTATCCGTTCGTCTTCCATAAAAGTAGTACCATTCCTATAACAACGAGGAGTCACATTATCACCATGCTTGCGGAAATAATTCAAGGGCATACTTGAATGAAAGACATTGCCACATTCACAGAGTTCTATCCAAAAAAGCCTGTCACCAGCTGCCACATAATCCATATACTGTTTATCAATCCGCAAAGCTATTTCCTTTCGGAATACAACAGCACTGGCATTAGGAATACTATTACACCAAGACATCTCCTGACTTATGAATTGCTTTCCGCCATAAAACCCTTTGGAGACATTTCCTACCAACGGAACGTTTTTGTCGTTTCCCTCCCCATCTATAATCTTAGAAGAACAATAAGACACAACAACATTGTCATGCTTTAGGAAGCCATCGACAAGAACCTCCAATAGATTAGGCTCGCACTTGTCATCGCTCTCCGCAATCCAAACCAGCTCACCTTTGGCTAATTGAAATCCCTTGTTCCATTGTTTAAAGGTACTTCCACTATTCTCCTCATTATATACTATATGAGAAATGTGCTGATTCTCTCTATACTTCTCTATCACTGCCTTGCTTGCCCCATTGTCAGGAGAACAATCATCAAGGATGATGACCTCAAAATTCTGATATGTCTGATTTAGGACAGACGTGATACGCTCATCGAGATAACGAGCGTGGCAGTAGTTAGGGATTATCACTGAAACTAATGGATTATTCTGCGTCATTTTGCTTTATTAATTTTTCTTCAATTTATGATAGTTCGATAAACCTTTTCTATTTTTTTTCCATACTCTTCTTCTGTAAAGTTTGCTAAAGCAAATTGTCTTGCGTTATTTATAAGTTCGGTATTATCACTTTTTACTATATTCTGCATAAGTTCTGCAAGTTCGTCAACTGTATCAAATAGATAACCAGTTTCTCCATTGTATATTAACTCAGGTGTTCCCCCAGTGTTACGACCAAGGACTGGACAGCCATTCCAAAAAGCTTCTATTGTTGTACGTCCCATTCCCTCATTGTCTGAACACATCAAGAATGCCGTAGCCCTGTCAAAATAGGGTGTTGTATTTTTACAATAGCCAATAAACTCTACCCAATTTTCTGCTCCATGTTTTTTTGCTTTATCTAATAGTTCTTCTCTATACTCTTGGCGACAATTTCCTATATAAACCAATTTATAGCCATTACAGAACGTTTTGCTCTTGCAAAAAGCTTCCATTGCCCAATTAGCTCCTTTAAAATTCTCAACTCGATTTGCACAAAAAAGGAAAAACTTTTCTTTATCCATATCAACAGGATGCAGAGAAGAAGAACTTTTGACAGCATCAAAGATTTGAAATGTCCTTTTATTATTACTAGAATCAACCCAATGCTTTTGTACTGCCTTTGTTATTACTATTATTGCATCAGAGAAGCCGATGAGTTTTCTCATAACTGTAAAACCAAAAAATGGCTTAAGATGAAAATCCTTATCTATGAACTCACGTAAATGCCATACGTGTTTACAGCGTAAATACTTTGCAAGAACAAAACCTGTTATAATTGCAGTTGTATTTGAATGAACAATATCTATTTGGTATTGTGATAATTCTCTTTTTACAGCCTGACAATCTAACACCAAACTTTTTACATAGTATTTTAGTCTTTTGAATTTTTGAACACATGATTGCAAAAAATCTGAAGACTCATGTTTTTCTAACATAACGTCAACAGGAGCAGATATGCATGGTATACCCATTTGCTCTAAAATTTGACTTACATCCCCATCTTCTGGAACCAAAACCAAAGGTTGAATTTTAGTTCTATCCAAAGATTTTATCATATTTATCCCAGAATAAGTAGCTCCTCCTGACGATTGTGATTCATGGAAAACAAACAAAACAGTAATTTTATTGTTTGTCATAACTTTAAATATTTATTAATTGGCAATAATCTCAATAATTCAAATAATTCTTGATCTTTACGCAAATACAAAATACCAAGATACAAGGCACAAGACAATGGTATTTGCACTATCAGCATCACCCATGGCGTCCAATTCAAAAATGATATTCCCCATGCAGGAAGACAACATATCACGGATATAACTATATAAGGAAAGAAATCTTTAAATTGTTTTAGAAAGCCAAAGTTAAATAAATGACCAGCCACGTATGTATTAACGATTATGTTCAATATCGAAGCTATAAAGCCTGCCATACAAATCGCAACAGGTCCCCATGAAATCGCCAAGAACAAGCATGTAAAATTTAAAATCTTATTGACTACTTCTTTTTTAAATGCCCAATCAGATCGTCCTTTTACTAACAGCAAATCCCAATTTATCTTATGAATATGCCACAACATGTATCTCAAACAAAAGATTTGCATAAAGATTATTGCTGGTATCCATTTGTCTGAATACAATAATATAGTCAAAGGACGAGCTATCGCTGTCATTAGAATCATTCCAAAGAAAATAACCAATGACAAAATTCTCATATATCGACTATATACATGAATCAATTTTTCATCATCATCCTGTATCTTAGACAATATTGGAAATAGAACATTTCCAACTGTACTATAAAGAAAAGTGCTTGGTAACTGAGCCGTACCTTGTCCTTTTGAATAGTATCCCAATTGAGCAGGGGAATAAAATTTGCCTATAACCATGCCGACACCTTCATTGTAAAATTTATCAACCACAGCATTTACCACAAGATTTCCACTAAATCCAAACATCTCTTTAAAAGACTTTATAGAGAATATCAACTTTGGACGCCATGGTGAAATAAACCAAACTACGATAGCATTAATGGTTGTTGCTGCCAACGATTGCAAAACAAGAGCCCATGGTCCAAATCCCATATAAGCCAGAACAACTCCTATTATTCCACTCGTTATATTGACAGGAAAAGAGACCAATGCTGGAGTCTTGAAATTTACATTTTTAGACATTAGAGTCCAATGGACACTACCAAAGGCTCCTATTACCATCGTCAATGCAGAAACCCTAACAATGTTAACTAATATAGGCGTTTTAAAAAAGGAAGCTATATAAGGAGATGCAATATATAGAATTAGGAAACAGAGTGTACTGACAAATATATTAAAGAAAAATATAGTAGAACTATCTTCTATTGTCATATTTTTCTTCCTTATCAAAGCTGTACTCAATCCACTATCTACCATAATGGAAGCTATCGCAAAGAATATCGCTGTCATGCCAACGACACCATAATCCTGAGGCGACAACAATCTTGCAAGCACAATTCCCAACAAGAAAGATACAATTCTATTACCAAAAGAATTCAATGCTGTCCACTTAAAGCCTTTCAAGGTTTCTTTTTTAATATCAGTCATTTTCTAAAAACATTAGACAACTTTTTCAAAAATCTTATTATTATTTTTGCTAAAAAAGTTGGATAATTAATATACAAATACAATTGGATGGAATAAGATTTTTTAGGTGAGTAATCCTTTAATAAAAGAAACTTGTCACGATAAAAATCTCTATTTTGTGAAACAATTTGCAATAAATACGGAGGCGTTGAATCGTTTATAAAGAAGTTTTTCCAAGCAATATCTAAACCTGAAGCGTATTTATCCAAAGATTTAAACATATGTCCAAATCCATAAATAAAATACAGAGGAGCCTTTTTTATCCATCTAACATTATTCCCTGTTGGTTGACGTTGAATCAACAAAGGCAAGTCATAGTATAAACATGATTTGTCTATGACAGACAACATTAAAGCATAATACCATTCATACCCAGGATATTCTTGTTTATTTATTCTTTCGAAGGTCTCTACGAATCCTTCTCGTAAAAATATATTTGAAGATATTAAACTTGGCGAGATTAAGTGTTGTTTCAAAAAATCACCACCAGTTGCATATCGAACTATATGATTTTCTACAGCTAAAGAATCCCTTGTACCCAAATAACGTCCATTTTCTGATACCGAAAGCAAATTAACATTCAATAATCCAAAATCAAGATTATCACTCAATATTTGAATAATTGTCGATAGATAAGTTGGAAGAACCAGGTCATCATCACTTAACAATGTCACATATTTAGTTTTTACCCTCTTTGTAGCATCATAAAAATTATTAGCTGCACCAATATTTTGATCTTGCTTGAAATACTTTAAATTGGGATAACTCGCTAAAAAATGACAAACAACATCTTTTGTTTCATCTGTTGAATCATTGTCCGAAACATAAACATCAACCATCTCTAAATAATCTTTTGTCATTGGCAAAAGATTATTTAGAGATTTCTTTAGTAAAGAACAACGATTATAAGTTGGAATGATTATTGTCAACAACTTATTACAATTCACTACACTCATTAGTTTTTATCATTAGAAACGGCCATAACACTCATCAACTCGTCACGTCCCAATAATGGACGCATATCCTCCAATGGTCTTGAAAACATCTGTCCATCAGGAGTTTTATAATTAGCTTGTCTTGGAACTATTGGCTGAGCAGGATCAACCCATACCATACAAAGAGCAGGACCGTCATAATTTAAGACTTCTGAAATTGTTTGCTTCATATCATCCATACGCTGCAAAACAAAAGTTTTTATGCCATACGCTTCTACGACACCTTTTATGTTTCCGATAGTCAATCCACTTTGTGCATTACAGCCGACAAAATGACCTTCAAAGACATTAGTCTGAGTATTACGAACGGTTGAATAGCCTTGATTATCAAGAATGAACATCTTTATAGGTAGATTATCTCTTCTGATAACTTCCAATTCTTGAATATTCATAGCAAAGCCACCATCACCATTTACGAGGACAATTTTCTTATCCGTAGCATAAGCCGCACCTATTGCAGCAGGCAAGCCATTACCCATAGATGACAAGCCCTTGGTTACTATGACTTTTTGATTTTTCTTTACTCTGAAAGCTTGAATAACTGCATCGACACATGTTCCTGCTCTTCCACCACAATAAACATCTTCCGCCTTCATTTGCCTTGATAATTCGTCAACGAAATAGAAAGAATTGACATATTTAGAATTATGCAACCATTCTGGATTTAATGAAGGATATTTTTCGTTCCATTCCTTTCCCTTTGCTATCCAATTAGAAAAGTCTCCAGCATGCACCTCTGCATCCAATAGTTTTTTTATAAAATCTCCTGCATCACCTTGTATTTTAAAATTAGGATGAAGTGTAGGCTTATCAAGTTCTGCTTTATCGATATCAACCATTATATGATAAGCATTTTTGGCATAACCAGCGAAATTAAAACCTGTTTGAAGCAAAGCCAACCTTGTCCCTATAGTTATTAGTAAATCGGCATTTTGCAAAACAAAATTTGCCGCACGTTGACCTACAGCACCTGGATGTCCCATAAATAAGGGATGGGAATTCTCCAACAGATTCATGCCATTCCAATGTACCAATACAGGAATGTTTAACTTTTCTGCTAATTGTCTGAAATCATTTGTCGCATTTGCGACATTGACCCCTGCACCGACATAAAATACTGGACGCTTGGCTTTTTCAATTTTAGCAACTACTTTATCTATGTCAGACTTACTTATAGCATATATATTTTTATCAGAAGGCACAAAATGCTTCATCTTACCTTCATCTACCTTGCATGCCTGAACATCAACAGGTATATCAAGCAAAACAGGACCTGGGCGTCCTTCCTTACAAAGATACACAGCTTTTTCTAATTCATATTGAATGCTGTTTGGATCCAATATAAGCTTCGTGTATTTTGTTATAGGCTTTGCCATATCAACAATATTTACTTCTTGAACTCCCAATTGACGAAGATTCGGGTCTTGGGCTAAGTCAGCTCTTTTAACTTGTCCCGTAAGCACCAATAATGGTGTGGACTCTATCCAAGAACATGCGACACCTGTAAGAGTATTTGTAGCGGCAGGTCCACAAGTCGTACAAACTACACCAAGGTTGTTTGTTACACGAGCATAAGACTCCGCAGCAAAAGTACATGCTTGTTCATGAAGCATAAATATTGGTTTTATAGTCTTTGCATATCCAATAGAGTCATCGATATGCATTGCCATTCCACCAGGAAGCATAAACATATGTTTCACATGCTGCTCCAAAAACTTTATTATATAATCTGAAACCTTTATCATGTTAATTATTCCATCTAGAATCTATGTTATAAAAATCTATTGAATTTTGATTTTGGCTATAATAATCATATACCTTTTTTAATGAGTTGGATATGTCTGTAAATTCAAAATCGCCGAATTGATTTCTAATTCTTTCATTATTCCCAGTATATTCAAGATTTAATCCTTCATGTTCAAAATGAATCGAAAGTTTTTTTTGAGAAAATCCTACTATCATTTTTGCCAAATCTGATAAATAAAATTCTTTACTGGATGTTACATTATAATCATGAAAATCCATTTTGTTATTAAGCACTAATTTCACGATATTCACAACATCATCCATATCAACAAAGCTAAATTTACAATTTTTACGCAAATTGATTCTGTCTGAGACAAGAGCTTTAGCACAAATATTACTAACTACATTTTTTGTATAACGTTCATAAGGATTGATAGTGCCAAATAGACGTAAATTATAAATGTTATTACTTTTCTGAGTATAGCCATTCATTATGTATTTTCCAAATCCATAAGCATCACTTGGAATGCTTCTGCCAAATTCTACCTCTTTAGCATTTACTATAGGATACTTTTTGTCAAACTCAGCACCACTTCCAAAGTAAATCATTTTTTTATAACGTTTATTTTGGCGTGCTAAAGAAAAATACATTCGTAGATTACTTTCCAAAATATCATCAACAAAATGGTTGGTCGTATTATGCAAAGGTCTAAAAGTTGCACAATGAATTACATAATCAATTTGATAAACATCGAAGAACTTAGAGACCATTTCATCATTTGTCAAGTCTAAATCCTTACTGGATGGTGCTATCACATGGTAATCATTCGATAAATTCTCTTTAAGGAGTCTTCCTGTTATACCATTTGGACCAGCTCCAGTAACCAATATTGTTTCTTTCATCTTCATCCTATATATTTTGCAATTTGAGCAATACATAAATTGTAAACATCTTCGCATTTGTATCTTTTATACCAATCAGCAACCATTTCCATACATTGGTCAAGATTCATGCGTGGTTCCCAACCCAGTTTGAAATGAGCCTTGTTGATGTCAAGCATCAATAACTTAGCCTCATGGAGCGCATTTGGATCAGATACATCCTTCAACTCTCCCTTGCCATAATCGTTGATGAGCTTGGTAGCTACATCCCAAACATTGGCAATAGACTCTGTACGAGGTCCGAAGTTCCATCCTTCACAATACTTGGTTGGTTCCTCCCACATTTTGGATGCCAGGAGCATATATCCACCTAATGGCTCTAATACATGTTGCCAAGGGCGAATCGCCTTAGGCGAACGTATCTCTATTGCCTTATTAGTTTCAATGGCACGGATGCAATCAGGAATGATTCTGTCCTTTGCCCAGTCGCCACCTCCAATAACGTTACCAGCTCTGACACTTGCCAATGCCACATGGTGTTTCTTTCCATAATCATCTGGATTGAAGAAACTTCTGCGCCATGAACTAATAGCAATCTCTGCCGCTCCTTTAGAAGAAGAGTATGGGTCATAACCGCCCATAGGCTCATTCTCTCGATAGCCCCAGATTTGCTCCTTGTTCTCGTAACACTTATCCGTGGTTATCATCACACCTACTTTTACACTCTTGGTTGCACGGATTGCTTCCATCACATGGATGGTTCCCATTACGTTTGCCTCGTAAGTTTCGACTGGAATGTCATAACTCAAACGAACCAATGGTTGTGCTGCAAGATGAAAAACTATCTCTGGCTGATACTCTGCGAAGATTTGTTTCATCTTCTCGCCATCACGGATATCGGCTCTGATGTCCGCTTTTATCTTACTTCCTATACCAGACAACACAAAATTGTCCTTGTCAGAATACGGTTCCAAGCCTACACCAATTACTTCCGCTCCAAGTTCATGGAGCCAGATGGAAAGCCAGCTGCCCTTGAATCCTGTATGACCAGTAATAAGGACACTCTTTCCCTTATAGAAATTATTAAATATATCCAAGTTCATAAATGTTTCGTTTGTATAAAACCTTACCACTTTTTCCAAGGTGCCGCATTTGAGGCAAGCAACTTTTCCAACATTGCTTTCTCTCTAACGTTATCCATACACTGCCAGAAACCTTCATGAGTATATGACATAAGCTCGCCTGCCTTAACTAAGTTTTCCATTGGCTCTTTCTCAAAAACAGTAGAATCACCCTCAATATAGTCAAAAATCTTTGGTTCAAGAACCATATAACCGGCATTGATAGGAGCACCATCAGTGATATTCTTCTCACGGAACGACTTCACGGCATTATCGCCCCCAATATTAAGAACTCCCTTCTCTTGCTTCATCTTTACAGCTGTCAAAGTGGCAAGTTTACCATGGGACTTATGGAATTTCAAGAGTTTGTTGATATCCACATCGCAAACACCATCACCATAAGTCATAAAGAAAGACTCATTGCCTACATACTTTTGGATACGCTTGATGCGTCCTCCTGTCATGGTGTTGTAACCAGTATCTACAACTGTCACTTTCCATGGTTCCAACTCACTATGATGGATTGTTACGTCATTGCTCCCCTTTCTCCAATCAAATGTAACATCACTATTATGCAAGAAATAGTTGGCGAACCATTCCTTGATATATTCCTGTTTATAGCCAGCACAAATGATAAACTCGTTGTGACCATAACAAGAATATTCCTTCATAATATGCCATAAGATAGGCATACCACCTATTTCTACCATAGGTTTAGGTCTAAACTGGCTTTCCTCACTGATACGTGAACCAAAGCCACCAGCTAAAAGTACAACTTTCATATTTTTATTCAATCCATTTTTTCTTTCCCCCTAATGCAGGAGTAAATTTATAAATATACCTTGATATTATTAGGCAAAAGACAAATGTAAGCAACAAAGAGGATATTCCCCATATTTTACCATACATAAGACCTGCTTTATGAACAAAGTTCATTGTGTGCATCATAATCATATAATGAAAAGGGAACATGAATAATGTATATCTGCCAAACTCCGCAATTATCCTATTTGTAGGAATAAAGCGAATAAGAGAAATGAAAGAGACACATCCCATCACTGCCAAAGGAATAAATACGATAGTTGAACCATATTTGTTAAGATGCATATCTATACCATTTAGCAGCCCCCAAAAGCCACAAACAATAGCAAAAAATAAATACAAAGCACTCAATACGATAGCATATTTCAAACCTAACAATCTATTTTTACAATAGTCCCCTAATGCAAAGAATCCTAATGCAAACAACGAGACTTCCCCACGTTCAAAAACCTCTCTGTAATTCCATATTCGTAGTTACAAAAATTGCTATAATTGCAAAGACCATACATACAATATCGGTTTTACCTCTCATATACCGTCTCAGTATTAAATAAAATATTTCAACAAGAATAAGACAAGGGATAAACCAAACAAAGTCACCTCCACAAAGGTTTGTAAAAAGCACTTTTATTCCTACTTTGATTGAATTTGATTCCATTGCTGCAATACCCCCCCAATTATGCTGTATAAAACAAAAGGAGCAAACAATCCATTAAAGATTGACATCAATTTATCTTTGATAGGTTTATCTTTATAAAGAAATCCTGACAAAAAGAAAAATCCTGTTAAAAATACTGGCATATAAAGATAGCTTATTATATTTGGAGACAGGTGAGAATGGAATAGTATAACGCAAAGAAATAAAATACCACGTGCTTGATCAATCCAATCTATTCTATATTTAGCATCTAATTTCATTTTTGTAATTGTTATTTTTTACAGCAACAAATACCTTCCTAATCTGGTGTGCTGAGTCAATAAATACGTTAGCATCCATGACAGCACAAACGTCATTAGCCAACACAACAGTGGGAAGATGATATAATGCTCATGTATAAAGCCTTGCAAGAACTTTGGACGAGTTAAATTCCATATAAACCATTGATGAAAAACATAAATACCCATGCTGCATTTTGCAATGGAATGAATGATATTTGCACGAAATTCATTTCGCAGTAAGTTTTCTAAAATCGCCCCCCCAGAATTAAACATAAAAAGCAATAAAGAGATATAAGATAGGCTATGGAACAGTAACATATGAGGCCTATCCAATATGGACAAAACAAAATATGCTATAAGAACCATCATCCAATGTCGCTTCATAAATCTCATGAATGCCGCCTTGCGTTGAAATAATAAAAAGCCAATATAAAAATAGCAATAGTAATAAGTTAGCAAGAATAAGCCAAAAGGAATATTGAGTACAAGAGCCCCATCGCCTTTCAGTATTACTATTACCATACTAACAATCATGACTATCACATTGCACTTATATCCTATGTTCTCTATTAACCAACAAAATACATAACAATAAAAAAGCATCAAACAAAACCACAAATGACTCGGCTTGCCATAAAACATTTCTGGCAGAAGATTGCGATTTACCATTGTGAGGTTAGTCAAGGTACCTAATATTAAAAAAGGTATAAGCAAACGATGCACTTTCTTCTCCAAAAATGTTTTAAACTTTTGGTACTTTTGTTTTTTTAGCAAGAAACAAAATAGGTAGCCTGCCATAAAGGTAAACAACGGCATATTCGCATCTGGTGTCAAAAAACTGAACAACTTTGTATATACTCCATCCAATGGCGAATTGCCATATCCCCAACAAATGTATGAACAATAGCTATGCCAAGCCACAAGAGATATGACTGCAAAACATCTGATGAATAAGATATCATTAAGTGTTGTTTTTGATTGATTCATAATCATTTCATTTATAATATTAATGATAGCATCTGCTGAACTCCAAATTGAATATTTTAAAACTAAGGTAAGTATTCGCTGAACGCCGTATTGTGCACCTCAAAATAAAGTAGTAACTTTGCACGGCGGCACTGTCTTTGCTTACTTTGAGGCAAACCATACGAGGTTTAGCCCTCCATCAGCCCATGCCAATGGAGGTTATACCTTGATTTGACTAAATTTCAATTTCATTTTATTGTTCCTCATCTTCCCAGAACTCTGGAAGAAGAGTGTAAAGTTTATCCTCTGGCGTTGTCTTTATATGTTTCAACACATAACAAAGCCAACGCTCGGGATTTTTATCCAACACCTTGCAGGCACCAAACAATGAGTACATCATCGCTGCTCGCTTGCAAGCATCCAAGTCTCGGCAGAACAAGTATGACTTCTTGCCCATAACCATGTCACGAATCAACCGCTCTGTGTCCGTGTTGTCTATCGGCATCTCTGGGATGTCCAAGTAATGAGTCAACTCTTCGTAGTTGCGAAGCAGATAATTCAACGCCTTGAAGATTAGGCTGTCCTTTGGCACCTCCAAAATCGTACTGGCTGCCCACAGTTTGAAGGTCTCCCAGATTGGACCGGCTTGTTCCTTTCTGAACTTTGCCTTTTCCTCACCAGTCAAGCCCTTCTCCTTTATCATATCCTCCACAAGATAGGCATCCTGGTAGAAGAGCAAAGCTATCTGAGCCAAAGCCGGGTTCTCTTTCAAGGCTCGCTCTGCCATGCGACGAGCATGGGCTACACACCGACACAGGTACATACCCTCAAGCTTTTTCAGCCAATCATAACCAGCGTAGGCATCACACATGAAGACATTACCCGTCCAGTCCTTCAGATTGTCCTTGATGTCCGCCTTGCCTCTGCCACACTTGTTCTTGGTGTTGACAAGGAAAATGGGGATACCTGTTGTCACCGAGCGATATTGAATCATGTAATGCCCCACAGTCTTATGCTTCTCACAATTGAAGATCGGGAAGGGGCTTCCGTCTCCTGCAAGCAACGAACTTGAAAAGACCCTTTTCTTTTGCAGCTCATACAAGGGTTCTATCATCTCACATGTCGCCTGATGCCAGTCGTCTATCGTGGCGGGTGCCATGGGAAGACCATCCTGCTTCATTTTCTTGATTTGGCGGTTGAACGGCTGATGAAGCACATACTTGCCATTCTCTATCTTTGCCACCAACTCTGGAGTGGCATAGCTGTCGGGGAGCTTGTTCCTGCCATGTCCCTTCTTCTTGCCATCCTCTTTCAGAAGCTTAAGGGTTTCCTGCTTTTGCCTGTAGTCACGGCAATAATCACGACATCGCTCGAACTCTTTCTTTGTCTCGGCTGTGAGGTTCAAGGATTTCATCGCTCGCTCATACAAGCTCTCACGTTGCTCGGGAGTAAAGACGATGCGCTCACGCTTTTGCGTGAACAGCATCCTTACTAGCGAGGCCACTTGGTCTGTCTTAGCCTTGTTCTTCGCCTCTGCCTTATCGAGCTTTTCCTTGATTTCGTCCTTCAGAGCCGATTGTGTCTCCTCTGCCACCTTACGATATTTAGCCAGCAGTTCCTGACCTTTAGATGAATCCTTGTCCATTACCGCCACAAAAGCTTGAAGGAAAGTCTCAAACAGGTCAGCCAACCGAGTCAGCGCAGACTTCTCCTCTCTGGAGCGAAGTTCCGCTATACGCCTGTTCGCCCGTTCCTCGATATTCTGAACAATGGTGTCTGCCTTTTTGACCAGTTCTGCCTCACGGGCATCGAGTTCCTGCTGACGACTATCCAAGGCTTTCTGGCGTTCTGCGTTTTGGGCATCAACCTCCGCCTTATAAGCTTCCAGTTTCGCAGCAACCTGACGAGCCACCTCTTCGTCTATCAACTGCTGACGAGAAGCACGCTCGGCATCCAAGGCGTGTTCTGCGAGGTCAGCCCTTTCCACTGCCGTGGCTACCTGACCTCGCACATTGGCATATTTCTCTGCCAAAGACGCACTTTTCCCTGTATTTTGTTGCTGTTCAAACATATCGTTTACCTTATTATTTACCATACTTTCTGCTTGCGCATATCGACTGGCTCCATGCACAAGTAGTACTTCAGATCGTCCGTCAGCTGACAAACTCTAGCCATAAGCCTATACCGTTATACTAATATAGGCTCGAAGCTGCTCGATACTGATGTCAGCTGGGAGGATTAGTGTTACACCATTGGGATAGCTCAATTTCAAATAAGGATTGCGATGGCTGCGAGCATTCACAGACTCACGCATTTCCTTCGCCTCATTGTCGCTGATTACTACCTCGGCGAACTTTGGCTTGTTGCTTGTTCTTTTACCTTGTACCATAATTTGAATAATTTTAAATCACGGTGCAAAGGTAAGCAACTTTTTTCAAGCGTACAATACGGCGTTCACCGAATACTTACACTTTATTTTCTTTCTGTATTTTCTTCATATTTTTATTGTATTTAAACGAACATATTCACTAAATATATCTTTTACCTTTGCACCCGGAATCACGAAAGCCAAAGTTGGCTAATGGGTGTTAAGGTAAAAGAATACTTACGATTTAATTATATACTGAAGTCCTCCATTCCCAACGCATTCTATATGACACGGCTCGTATATAACGGCCCCCATCATAAAAAAAGCATGGTATTCTGTAAACCACCAATACAGCGTCCCCACTATTTACCAGTGGGTTAGCTATACTAGTATCTTTGAATAAAGTTTTGATTTTTTATTATTTAACAATCAAGCTACAGCCAGAGGAACTTTGGTGACCTCGGCATCCGTGCCATCTTCAAGATGGCGAACATAGTCACATGGCAAGTATAAAGCATCCACCTCCTCGCCCATAAGGATACGAGTAAGAATGTCCTCGATGTACTCACCGAAGTTGACATTGTTCAATTTACAACTTAGCCCTAAACCTTACTGCCAAAAGCTCGCATTTTCGCTAGAATTTGCTGTTTTTTATCTTCTGGAAAGTTTGGAGACGAAAGCAGTTTAAACACCTCAGTCTCTGCCTTGGTGGCACGGGCTCTATGCTCGATAGTTCTCCGCTCGGCAGCAGCC
>ERZ808278.362-NODE-362-length-32152-cov-4.229679_pt1 | contig 32152 bp, 34 predicted proteins | sample MGYA00521239_ERZ808278 | MGnify/ENA primary metagenome ERZ808278 (study PRJEB31516, sample SAMN03275600) | gut metagenome | biome: mammalia-associated habitat; material: feces | host: Papio cynocephalus | place: Kenya | collected 2012-07-17 ... | reverse complement strand
AACTTCCGAAACCCCGTCTATAAGTCGATTATCGAGGGGTGCGTCCGCCTGATACTTCTTTACGCCGAGCCTTGAAACCAGCCTTTCGAGCGGCACTCTCCTGTAATCTCTCATAGGATTGACAGGTCCGCCCTTCACGTCCTTCGGGGGTTTTATTCCGCCCGCTCTGAGCGCGTTTTTAACTGCCTGAACGAGTTTTCTCGGCGATAACCCTTGCGGGCACGCGTACATTTCGCAAACGCCGCAACCCGAACAATAGAACGTGTTTAAAAACGCCGAAGTATCGCTGAAATCGTTGCAAGCCGCCGCGCGCATAATCTTATGCGGCTCTATCGGATGCCCGATATTGTATCTCGGGCACATTTCCGTGCACGACCTGCACTGACAGCAGCTCGCCGCCGCTCTCGCCAGTTCGATTTTTACGTCCGACTTAAGTTTCCCGACAACGTAGCTGTCGCGCGGGAGAACGAATACCGAGTTGGTGGTTTTCGTGACCGGATCGTTCGGGGAAGCGATTCTTCCCATCATAGGTCCGCCGACCCAGTAAACATAGTCCTTTATTGTTTCTCCGCCCGCGATTTTCACGGCTTCGGAGAGTTTGGCTCCGAGCGGAAGTCTTAACGTTTTGGGCTCCTTCACCTCGCCCGCAATGGTAACGAGCTTGGAATAAAGCGGCTCGCCCTTGAGCGCGTGATATGCGTTGTACATCGTTTCGACGTTGAACACCGCAACTCCGCATTCGATCGGCAGTCCGCCCGGACGAACGACTTTGCCCGTTGCGTCGTAAATGAGCATAACCTCGTCTCCAGCAGGGTAAACCCTCGATAAAACCTTAAGTTTTAACGACGGATACTCGGGAAGAAGAGCCGTTACCGCTTCGATCGCGCCTTTATAATGCTCTTTGATGCAGACTATGCCCTCGGTTGCCCCGACCGACTTTCTCGTTTCGTCGAACGCCGAAATTATTTCGGGAGCGTGGAACTTCAGAAGCTGTCTGTGAAGCCTTAAAAGAGGCTCGCATTCTGCGCAGTTAAGCAGTATCGTCTGAGCGTTACTATTAAGTTTTGCATAAGTAGGGAAGCCTGCGCCGCCTGCTCCGACGATGCCTGCTTCTTTATAAATTTTGCTTAAAGCGCTTAATTCCATATTACTCTAAGTTTTGTCCTTCGTCAATAATACCGACGATAGCCGCGTCCACGGGTGATTTTTCCATATCGCAGCCGATTCTTGCCGCACTGCCTTGCGCGACGAGAACGAGCTCGCCGATACCCGCGCCGACTTTGTCGATCGCTACTATCCTGTTATCAACCTTAAGGCTCGGAATGGGTTCGACGATCATGAACTTGCTTCCGACAAGGTTGTCGCATTTTCTCGTGGATACAACCGATCCGACGACTTTTCCGATAATCATTAGATAGTCCTCGCTTTAACCCTTGACTATTTCCGCTTTCATACCCGTACGAATCTCCGCCGCGTTGGCTTCGTCCGTATCGATATGCATTTCAAGCGTAAACGACGGGTCTACTCTTATGAGTACGTTATTAAAGGTCGTCGCTCTCTCGTTGTCCACTTTAACGGAAACGATATCTCCGTTCTTAACGCCTGCGCGGTCTGCGTCGGCGGGAGACATATGAATGTGACGTTTGGCTATAATACAGCCCTCTTTAAGATAAAGCACTCCGCACGGACCCACAACCGCTATCGGCGCGGATCCCGCTATATTTCCGGACTCCCTCACGGGAGCTTTGATTCCGAGTTTAACTGCGTCCGTTGCGGAAATTTCCACCTGCGACGCTTTTCTTACGGGTCCCAGAATTCTGACGTTCTCTATCGCGCGGAGCTTTAAACCGACGATGGTTACAAGCTCGTTGGAAGCGAACTGTCCGCCCATAAGATCTTTCTTTTTGGTAAGTTGATATCCCTTTCCGAAAAGGGTTTCGACGTCCGCCTGAGTTAAGTGAATGTGTCTCGCGGAAACGCCTACGGGTACCATATACCCCGTAGCTCCGTCGTCTTTTTTAAGGCTCTCTAAAACCAGCCTCGTGATCTTCTCGATATCGCAACTATTCATAAGTAATTCCTTTTTGCGACTTATTTTTGTGTACACTTAAAATATACGGACAGAAATTTCTTCCGTTTACGTCAATTTTTCCGTAAACGAGACGATTTCTCCCGAAATATTTTGCGGTATACGCGCTTTTTATTCGATTTTACCTTCTTTAAATCCGTCAATACGTCCGCCGAAGGTTTTTACGCAAAAAAACCATCTTTTTTGCGCGGCTTCGCTCCGCCGCTTAAAGCCTTTTGGCTTAAAGTTATTCAGCTTAAAGCCAAGATATGTAACGACTTCAAGCGGCGAACAAATCCGATTTTCTCAAAAATTCAGTCGTTTATTATTTCAAAACGGGAAGAATTTTCTCAACGTCCTGATGAGGTCTGGGAATTACGTGAGTTGCAACGAGCTCGCCGAGTCTGGAAGCGTTTGCAGCGCCGGCTTCAACAGCGGATTTAACTGCGCCTACGTCGCCTCTTACCATAACGGTTACAAGTCCGCTACCGATTTTCTCGGTTCCGATCAAAACGACGTTAGCCGCCTTAACCATAGAATCCGCAGCTTCGATTGCCGCCGTAAGTCCTCTGGTCTCAACCATTCCTAATGCTTCGAGTGCCATAATATTTTTCTCCTTTTGTTTGTTTTCTTTTTATTTTTTTCGCATTCCGACGTTATTTTCTGGTTCGGAACACGCGTTTCCCGAAAGGGATGTTCGTGAGCGGAGCGTGTTTTACTTAAAACTCCGTTACACTTCCTTTATAAAACTTTCGCCGTCCGAGTCGCCGCCTGCCGAGTCCCAACCTTTGGACTTAGCGAGCCTGTCCGCGCTTTTTTTGACGATTCTCTCAATCTCCTCGTGCGGATTCGCGATGACGGCTTTGCCCACGGGCTTTTTTATTCCGTTTGCCGCCGCCGTTTCTATCGCTTCTCTCACCGCCGAAACGTTTCCACGAATTATGATCGTGACGAGCCTGCCGCCGAGCTTTTTCTCCCAGGTGACAAACTCCACGTCTGCGGTTTTACACATTATATCGAGAGCGTTCACAGCCGCGACCACGCCGGATATTTCAAAAAAACCAAGAGCTTTTCCCATAGTGACTTTACCTTTTAATTTATTTCGGAATCAGATAATTTTTGCCGATTTATTTGTTTTTATCGGAAATTATTTGCTGAAACCGGGTAAAATCTTTTCAACGTCCTGATGAGGTCTGGGAATTACGTGAGTTGCAACGAGCTCGCCGAGCTTGGACGCATTTGCAGCGCCTGCTTCAACTGCAGCCTTAACCGCGCCTACGTCGCCTCTTACCATAACGGTTACGAGTCCGCTACCGATTTTCTCGGTTCCGATTAAAACGACGTTAGCCGCCTTAACCATAGAATCCGCAGCTTCGATTGCCGCAGTAAGTCCTCTGGTTTCAACCATTCCTAATGCTTCGAGTGCCATAATATTGTTTCTCCTTTTGTTTTTGTTTTTTTATTTTTTAAACTTCTTTTATAAAGCTTTCGCTTTCTTTATCGTTTTTTTCCAAAGCCCAACCCTTGGACTTCGCAAGCCTGTCCGCGCTTTTCTGAACGATTCTTTCGACTTCCTCGTGCGGATTTGCGATGACGGCTTTACTCACGGGCTTTTTTATTCCGTTTTGCGCCGCAGTTTCTATCGCTTCTCTCACCGCCGAAACATTACCGCGGATAATCACGGTTACGAGCCTTCCGCCGAGCTTTTTCTCCCAGCTTACGAACTCAACGTCTGCGGTTTTACACATTATATCGAGAGCGTCCACTGCCGCGACCACGCCGGATATTTCAAAAAAACCAAGAGCCTTTCCCATAACGTTTTCCTTTTAGCTTCTTTTAACTATTATTTGTTAAAACCGGGCAAAATCTTTTCAACGTCCTGATGAGGTCTGGGGATTACGTGGGTTGCAACGAGTTCGCCGAGTTTAGCGGCGTTTGCAGAGCCTGCTTCAACGGCAGCCTTAACCGCGCCTACGTCGCCTCTTACCATAACGGTTACGAGTCCGCTACCGATTTTCTCGGTTCCGATTAAAGTTACCTGCGCAGCTTTAACCATAGAATCCGCTGCTTCGATTGCCGCGGTAAGTCCTCTTGTTTCAACCATTCCCAATGCTTCCATTGACATAATATTTATCCTCCGATATTATTAACTGATTTTTTATTTATCTTTTGTCCATTCCGCTGAGTTTGAGCATTTTTTCCGTATCCTCGGCGGGGTTTGGAATAACGTATTCGGCGACTACTCCCGTCATAGCTTCCGCGGTTTCGCGCGCCGCTTTAAGTCCGGCTTCAACCGCCGCGACTTCGCCTCTGATTTTTATCGTTACGAGAAGCGGTACGGGAAGTTTATCTGCGTTAGCCGGCTTGTTTTTATCGAAATTTTCAAGCGTTACGTCCGCTGCTTTGCAAGCCGCGTCCGCCGCGCAGAACGCCGTTGTAAGGCCGTAAACTTCTAATATACCAACTGCCTTCGACATAACTTTTATCCTCTTACTTGTTGATTACGGCAATTTTAAGTCCTTTCATAGAAAGGTTCGTTTTAAGCGCTTCGTTTATCTCTTCGAGCGGGAATCTGTGGGTGATGAGTTCCTTTATGGGAAGCCCTATCGCCTGCGCCCTCTTCAAAAAGTCGAACGTCGTGGCGTAATCTCTCAAAGTGTAAACCCAGCTTCCGACCAAAGTGATTTCCTTTGCGCAAAGGTCGAAGTGCGGGTTAATCGTCGCGTCGCCGCCGTTGATGAAGAATCCGAGTTCACAAAGTCCGCCGCCGTTTCTTATCATTTTGTAAATGTTCGCGTGAGCGACGGGGTTGCCGGTGCATTGGAAAGCGAAATCCGCGTAATGTCCGCCGAACGTTTCGTAAACGGCTTTGCCGAGAGCCTCCGCGCCCTTGTAATTTCTGAAATCGACCGACTTATCCGCGCCCATACGCTTTGCAAACGCAAGTCTTTGCTCGTTTCCGTCCACGGCAACGATGTTTTCGATGCCCATAGTTCTCAAAACGGCTATGCAGATAAGACCGATAGGTCCGCAGCCCTGTACCACTACTCTCGAATTGAAACGAAGAATACCCGTCGTTTTGGCTCTTTCAACCGCGTGAACGAGAACCGCGCACGGCTCGATTAAAACTCTCGAATCGAGGTCGAGGTCGGAAACGTTGAACACCGTCGAACCTTTTTTGATTACGATATAATCCGCAAACCAACCGGTGAAATAATCGTCGCCGATGGGTTTGATAAGTCCGTAAACGTCGGCCTTGCCTACGTTTTGCTTATTGAGGTCGTACATCGTTATTTCGGGGTCGTCCGCAAAAATCATACAGGTTACGACTTTGTCGCCGACGGCGAGGGGTTTGCCCGCGCTGTCTTTAACGACGTTTTTGCCCATTTTAACGATTTCGCCCGTTCCCTCGTGACCTAACACGACGGGAATAAGACCGAACGGGTCGTTTTTGAACTCGTGAGCGTCGGTGCCGCAAACGCCGCAACCTTCAACCTTAACGAGAATATCGTCGTCGCCGATTTCGGGAATCTTATATTCTTTAAGCTCGAATCTCTCTTTTTCAACGAGCATCGCGACTCTTGCTTTTTCGGGGATAGGGCCTGCCGCCTTGGGAGCGGAAGCCTTGTTTGAACCCATTCCCGCAAGCACTTGTCTTACGATTGCTTCGATACTACTGTTATCCATATTATATATAGCTCCTTTAACGTGAGAGTTGACTCTTTAATTTAAAGTTTTTATCTTATGCAAAGGCTTTCGACCATAACGCATCTTCTCGATTTCGTGAAGGTGTGCGCCGCGGTGAGCCCTTCGCCGGTACGGCTTGCAATCGTGAACGTGCAGTAACCTTCTCCGCCGAAGCCGAGAGCCGCGTAAGACGGGCCGTTTTTAACGAGAATCGCCGTGTCGATTGCTTTGGCATACTCCGTTATATGGTCCACGTTTTTGGAATGAATGTGAGCGGAGTGCCTGTTGCCGTGTTCGAGCCATACGGCTTTTTCAACGGCGTCCTTGAAGTCTTTCGCTCTTACGACGCCGAGAATGGGCATCATAAGTTCGGTTGCGATGAGCGGATGCTCTTTTTCGCCTTCAAAAGTTATGCACCTGATATTATCGGGGACGTCCACGCCGACCATCTTCAAAAGAGCCTTCGCGCTTCTTCCCACGCATTTTCTGTTAAGCCCTTTCGGCGTAAGCACGGTGGCCACGAGTTTATCCTGAACTTCCTTGGAAGCAAGATAGCACCCCTGTTCCTCCACCATATAACGCATAAGTTCGTCGCAAACGGAATCCACCGCAACGATTTCTTTTTCCGCTATGCAGGGAAGGTTGTTATCGAACGTGCAACCGTTCACTATGTCTTCCGCCGCCTTTCTGACGTCCGCGGTTTCGTCCACGAGAGCGGGAGGATTACCTGCGCCTGCGCCTATTCCTCTCTTACCCGAGGAAAGAACCGCCGTAACTACTCCCGGCCCGCCCGTCGCCACGAGAAGCTGAACGTCCTTGTGGTGCATCATCACGCCGCTGCTTTCAAGCGTGGGATGATGAAGCGAACAACAAATGTTGGCAGGGCCGCCCGCTTCCACGGAAGCCTCGTTTATCATATTGACCGCGTAATTTGAAGTTTTGATAGCCGCGGGGTGAGGATTGAACACGACGGTGTTGCCTGCGGCAAACATTCCGATTGTGTTGCAGATTATCGTTTCGCTGGGGTTGGTGCAAGGCGTTATCGCGCCGATTACTCCGAACGGGCCCATTTCGATAAGCGTAAGTCCTTTATCTCCCGACCACGCCGTGGTTTTGATGTCCTCCGTTCCCGGGGTCATCTCCGCGGTGAGCCTGTGTTTCATAATTTTATGTCCCACGTTGCCCATTCCGGTTTCTTCAACGCCCATACGAGCGAGAATTTCGGCGTTTTCTATCGTCTTTTTTCTTATGTTGGAGATTACTTTCTCCCTTGCGTCGAGCGGCATTTTCTTAACTATTGCCTGCGCCTCCTTTGCGGCGGCTATGGCGTCGTTCATATCGTCGAAAATTCCAAGCGACGCTTTCGGCTCGGCAAGTTGAAGTTTTGCCACGACTTGCTTTACGATTGCCGAAACTTCGTTATCGGTTATATTCATTTTAAATCTCCTCGTTCCGGACGCGATTCGCGGCCTTTTAAAAGCCTTCCCGTCCGGATTCCGGCGTAATTATTTTTTAAGCCCGAGCTGCTCGATAACTTTTCTGGTTATTTCGGCGATAGTTTCCTCATCGCTTCCGCAGCCGCAGGAAGAACCTACGTCTACGCCGCAGGATTCGCAATTATGGCAGCTGAACTCGCCTTTCTTGTTGTTAAGGCAGATGTTAGCCGGATGTTTTCCTTTAAGGCCGAACTGACGACGAATTTCGTACAAACGAGCAACCTGCTCTTTGGAAAGTTCCTTCGGTCCGCCGAGAAGCCTGGAATTGAAGAGGAGTTTCGCATAGAACTCAACCGATTCCATTTTGTGGTAAGCGTTGAGAAGGCTGTCCGAATAAGTGAGCGCGCCGTGATTTGCAAGAAGAACCGCGTCGAAATATTGAAGATATTTGGAAACGGCGTCCGGAATTTCCTCGGTGGAGGGAGTGCCGTATTCGGCGATGGGAACGCAACCGAGAGCGATAACCGCTTCGGGCATTATCGGCTGAGTGAGCGGAATGCCTGCGATAGCGAAAGACGTTGCGTAAATGGGGTGAGCGTGAACTACCGATTTAACGTCGGGTCTTTCCTTGTAAACTCTCATATGCATCTTGATTTCGGAAGAGGGCTTGAAGCCTTCGTTTGCTTGAAGAACCTTTCCGTTTTCGTCAACCTTACAGATATACTCGGGCGTCATAAATCCTTTGGATACGCCCGTGGGGGTGCAAAGGAATTCGTGGTCGTTGAGCTTTACGGAAATATTACCGTCGTTGGCGGCAACCATTCCTTGGTTGTAGATTCTTTTGCCGATGTCGCAAATCTGTTTTTTGATTTCAAATTCGTTAATCATTTTTATCTCCTTAAAGTTTTTTTGGTATGTTATTCTTTATTTTTTGCTTTTTTAGCCGTTTTTTGCTTTTTTGCCGCAATTTTCTTCTCGTCGGTTTTTTCGGGTTCGTCCCAGCCGAGATAATCTATAAGCTTGTCCAAACCCTCTCTCGTCACCGAATCGACGAAAAACACCTTTTCGCACCCCGCGATTTCAAGCCACTCTTTGGCAAGAGCAGGGTCCGCGCCCTCGGCGTTTATCTGCGTTACGATTCCGATAACCTCACGCGTTGCCGTGGCCGTGCTTGCCGGCGAATAAAGCGAAAACGGTTCGTTGGCGGCAAGGATAAAACCTATAACGTCCACCTCGTAAGAATAAAGCGCGAGCGCAAATCCGAATTGTTTATCCTCTATATATTCCCCCGGAGGGTCTATTATATATTGACTATAATTGACGTACTGCGTTTTATGATACTCGATGTCCTCGCCGTAAAGGGCTTGCGTCAGCGTCGTTTTCCCCGCGCCGCTTCGCCCCATAAACATTATTTTGCGTTTCATCAGGTTTTAGTGAGCTTGCAAACGGTGAATTTAAGCGTTTCTTCCGCGTAGTTAAGCACTGCTCTTATAGATTCCGAAACCTCGGAAACCGTTCCGAGCAAGATAAGCGTTCCGCTGAACCTATCCACAAAGCCTATCTCCGCGCCGCTCGCCTTTATCGCTATATCCGCCGTTACGATTGCCGATTCCGCAGGAGTCATACACACGATGCCTATCGCGTTTTTGGAATAATCCACCGTGGGATTAAGGCCGAGCTTCCTGTAAAGAATAGGGTCGGGATTAGCGATGACGTGCGCGAGCGTGATTTGTTTGCCGGGGACGAGCTCCTGAACTATTCTCATTTTTTCGCCGCTTGCCGCAATATCTTTTAAATCCATTTTACCTCTTCGGGAACGAAGGCTTTCGCCTCTTTTGAAATGTCACAACATTCCACATATCCCCTTTTCGCCCTTATTATATAACATTGTTTCGCCGATGTCAACACAAAACAACATAATTTTTGATATTTTTCATAAAAAATGTTGTTTTGTGTTGTTTTGGATAAAAATTTTATCCGCAGCTTGTTATTTTTGTTGTTTTTTTGCGCGGAATGATATATAATCGGAGTATGAAGATTTTAATCGACTTCCATACGCACACGATTGCGAGCGGTCACCACACGACGGACACCGTTACGCAAATGGCGGAGGAGGCCTCTGAAAGAGGTGTTTTATATCTCGGAATAACCGACCACGCGCCGAAAATGGCAGGGGCGGCGGCGGAGAGCTATTTCAGAAACCTGAAATATAGCGACAAAAGGCTTTACGGCGTAAACGTCCTTTACGGCGCGGAACTTAACGTTTTAAACGAGAAAGGCTCAATCGATTTGCCGGGCGATATTCTCCGCAATCTCGATTACGCGATAGCGAGCCTGCACGATAACGTGATTAAGCCCGTTTCGGAAAGCGCGGATACTGCCGCGCTCGTTGCCGCGGCGGAAAATCCTTTCGTTAATATAATAGGTCACCCCGACGATTCGGCTTTTTCGATAAACGCGGAGGCTTTAACCGACGCGGCGAAAAAAACGGGAACGATAATCGAATTCAACGCCGTCGGAGTTTCGCCCGACGGTTACAGGAAGAACGACGTTGCAAAGACGATTGAACTTCTTCTCCTTTGCAAGAAAAAAGGCGTTTTCGTGGCTTTGGGAAGCGACAGCCACGGAAGAAACAAAATCGCCCGCTTTGAAAACTGCCTGACTATCCTTAAAGATATAAATTTCCCGAGCGAACTCGTTTTAAACGACAAACCCGAACTTTTCAAAGAATTGGTTTCAATAAAAAGAAAATAACCACGAAGCCGCGAAGAACTTTTCACAAAAAGTTCTTCGCGGCTTTTTAGTTTTACGCTTGACATTTATTTTCTATATGTTATAATTTCATTACAACTTTTTTTATGAGGTGTAAAAAATGGCAAAAAAAGCAAAATCTTTAAACAAACTCATATCGTTCGTCGGCGCGATTTTAGCGGTCGTCGCAGTCGTAATGATTTTCCTTCCGCAGATTGCTTCGGTGAACGGCGATACGACTTATAACGGTATCACGATTGCTTTCGGCAAATCCGAAAAAGCGGGAATCGGCGACTTTATTAAAGGCGAAACGAAAATCAATTTCTCTTTCTTTAACTTCGCGGCTTACCTTCTCGTTATCGTAGGACTCGTTATAACCGCTTTGCAAATGGCCGGTATGGCGAAAGGCAAACTTCTCACGATTATCGCAGCTGCCGCGCTCATCGCAGGCGGAGTTATTTTCTTCCTTGCGCTCAGCACCACCACGATAACCTCTTCCGGTTCGATTGCCGGCTTCGGAACTTCAAGCACGGTCAAGTTTGCCGATTTTAACGGCGAATCCACGAAAGTCTGGCAGCTCGGCTTCGGCGCAATCGTCGGCGGAATCACCGCTATCCTTTCGGGAGTATGCGCTCTCGGCAACGTCGTTTTGAGCAAATAAAATGCGTTTTATCGCTCCGAAAACGGCTCGTTTGCGGGGAAAATGAAAATTTGGTTAAACCCTTGACATTTTGTAAAACGTATGTTATCATATAATCACTGAAAGGGAGTAAAAACGCAGTCGGGCAGGTGCGGGAAATCCGTTTGCCGAGCGGCTCGCTGTGTTACGGTATCGTCAGGACGAAAAATAAGTTTTCCGGTGCCGTAAAACTAAACAACGGTTTTTTGAGACTTTTACGGAACGTATGCCGTAAAAGTCTTTTTTTAAAAAAACTCATAAAACGCTTCCCTTGAAAGTAAAATACACCAAGGCAAAACAGGAGGATAAAATTATGCCGGAGTGGTTAATAACAACCATCATTGTAGTAGCAGTAGTCGTTATTCTTTTTCTCGTAGCGGGTTATCTCAAAGCCCCGCCGGACACGGCTTACATAATTTCCGGTCCGTTTAAAAAGAGAATACTTATCGGTAAAGCAGGTTGGAGAATGCCGTTCTTTGAAAGAGTGGATAAAATCTCGCTGCGCGTAATGCAGGTTGACGTTAAAACGAGCGAAGCCGTTCCCACGAACGAATTCATCAACGTGAACGTGGACGGCGTTGCGAACGTTAAAGTTTCGTCCAACCCCGAACTTTTGAAAAAAGCCGCCGAATCCCTTCTCGGAATGAATCAGGCAGAACTCGTGAGCCTCGTCACACAGGTTCTCGAAGGTAATATGCGTGAAATCGTAGGCTCGGTCGGGCTTAAAGAAATGGTTCAGGATAGGCAGGGCGTTGCCAAAAAGATAACCGAAAACGTCGTTCCCGATATGGAAAAGCTCGGTATAGAAGTCGTAAACTTCAATATTCAGAACTTCAAGGACAATGCGGGAACAATCGAAAATATGGGTATCGACAACGTCGAGCAAATCCGCAAAAACGCGCAGATAGCCAAAGCCAACGCTCAAAGAGATATTGCCATCGCAACCTCCCACGCGCAGGAAGAGGCCAACGCCGTTAAGGTTGAAGCCGAAAAGAAAATAGCCGAACAAAACACCGCTCTTTCCGTTCAGCAAGCCGAACTCAAAGTTATGGCGGACACCAAAAAAGCGGCGGCGGACGCGGCTTATTCCATTCAGCAGGAAAACCAGAGAAAAACGATTGAAATCGCAAAAACCGAAGCCGACATCGCCAAAAAGGAAAAAGAGTCCGAACTTGCGGATAAAGCTATCGTTTTAAAAGAAAAGCAACTCGACGCGGAAATCAGGAAGCAGGCCGACGCCAACAACTACCGTATTTCCAAGGAAGCCGAGGCCGAACTTATCAAACGCCAGAAGGACGCGGAAGCCGAAAGGTTTGCAACCGAACAGGAAGCCGCGGCTAAAAAATATCAGGCTCTTATGGAGGCCGAGGCAAAACGCGCCGAAGCCGAAGCTCTTCGTTACGCTATGGAGCAGGAAGCCGAAGGTATCAGGGCGAAAGGTCTTGCCGAGGCCGAAGCTATCGAAAAGAAAGCCGAAGCTCAAAAGAAAATGGGCGAGGCTTCCGTTCTCGAAATGTATCTCGCGGCTCTTCCCGAAGTGGTTAAAAACGCCGCCGCTCCCCTTTCCCGCACCGACAAAATCGTTATGTACGGCGACGGCAACGCGACGAAAGTGGTTAAGGACGTTATGCAAAGCGCAAGCCAGATTATGGAGGGCGTGAAAGAATCCACCGGCATCGACGTGAACGCGCTCATCTCGGGCGTTATCGGCGGCAAGGTTGCGGCAAAAGCCGCAGAAGCTAAACCCGCCCCCGCGGAAGAAAACGCGCCTGAAACCGAAAAAGCGGAAGAAAACTAATCATTAAAACGCAAAAGTCGGGCTATAAGTCGATTAACGGCGTATTATAAACGGACGGCTCGGGCTCGGAGCTTCGCTTCGAGCCCGAGCCTGAACCGAACAAAAAAGTTCGATTGAATAAAAACCGCTTTGATTTCGCTTGACTTTAAATTTTTTATGTGTTACAATCTCCGAAACGATAGGGAGTAGTAAGCGCGTTTTGCGGCAAGTTCCGCGGCGTAGCAAGTCAACACACCCGCTTAAACAAGGCTTTTTCGGCCGAGCTTAATCTGGCTTGCTTTAAATTACGAGACTTGAGTATAACAAATCTTTTGCTATGCGACGGTCTGACTTTTTATAAAACGATTTTAGCCCTCGCATTGCTTGCGAGGGGTTTTTTATGTGGGACTTTTTGTTCTTTTTTAACAGTGCGCTTCTCGGCGTCGGGCTGGCGATGGACGCATTTTCGGTTTCTCTCGCAAACGGGCTTGCCGAACCGGATATGAAAAGAGGCAAACGACTTCTCGTTTCGGGAACGTTTTCGTTTTTTCAGTTCCTTATGCCCGTTATCGGCTGGGTGTTGGTGCGTTTTGCAACCGAACTTTTTAAATCCTTTGAAAAGGTTATCCCTTTCGTTGCGTTGATTCTTTTGCTTTTCATCGGCGGGAAAATGCTTTTTGAAGGAATTAAAAACAAAAACAGCGACGATCCTGCGGTTAAAGTTACTCTCTGGCAACTTTTCGTTCAGGGAATAGCGACTTCGATAGACGCCCTTTCCGTCGGCTTCACCATTGCCGAATACGACGTGGCTCACGCGCTCGTTTGCGCTGCGATTATCGCCGCGGTTACGCTCGGAATTTGCCTTGCGGGGCTGTTCCTCGGCAAAAAATTCGGAACGAAACTTGTAGGCAAGGCCGGGATTCTCGGCGGCGTTATTTTGATTCTTATAGGACTTGAAATATTTATCAAAGGAATAATATAATATGGAAAAGTTGAAAAATTTTGAAACTCTTTCGGGCGACGAACTCGTAAGGCAACTTCAAACCGATAAAAAAGTCGGACTTTCAGAGGAAGAAGCCGCGAAAAGGCTTGAACGAAACGGCAAAAACAAACTTGCCGAAAAGGCGAAAGACCCGTGGTATAAGGTGTTCTTCTCGCAGTTCAACGACGCGATGATTTTCGTACTTTTCGCCGCGATACTCGTCACCGCCGCCGTTTCTATTTACGAAACCGTGGATTGGATGCGCAAAGGCAACGCCTTCGATTTTTTCAACGTCGGCGACTGGCCGGACGTTATAATTATCCTTTGCGTGGTTTTGATAAACGCCGTGCTCGGCACGGTTCAGGAACTTAAAGCCCGCTCCTCGCTGGACGCACTCAAAAAGCTTTCCAGCCCCGAGGCCACCGTTATCCGCGACGGAAAACGCCGCAAAATCAAATCGGAGGACCTCGTTATAGGCGATATAGTCGTCCTGGAAGAGGGCGACACCGTTTGCGCCGATTTAAGGCTTTTGGAATCCTATAATTTAAAAGCTAACGAATCGAGCCTCACCGGCGAATCCACGCAAGTGGAAAAGGACGCTTCGGTAACGCTTTCCGAACCCGTCGGCGTTGCGGACAGGGTGAATTGCGTTTATATGTCAACCCCGATAACCTACGGAAGAGGCCTCGGAGTCGTCGCCGCAACGGGAATGGACACCGAAATCGGTAAAATCGCCACTGCTTTGGACGACGCCGAAGAGGAACTCACTCCTCTCCAAAAAGTTCTCGCAAAGCTCTCAAAAGCTCTCGGTCTTTTAACGCTCGCGGTGGTTATCGCCGTGTTTATAGCCGACCTCGTCTGGATTTTCATCGACGGAAGAGGCGGCGAACTCGAAGCCTATATAGAAACCGTGCTTTCGTCCATATCGCTTGCGGTTGCGGCAATCCCCGAAGGACTTCCCGCCGTGGTTACGATTGTCCTTGCAATCGGCGTTCAGAAAATGGTTAAAGCAAACACAATCGTGAGAAAACTCCCCTCCGTGGAAACGCTCGGCGCGGTTTCGGTGGTATGCTCGGATAAAACCGGCACGCTCACCCAAAACAAAATGACGGTCGTGGAGGCTTACGTCAACGGCAAAATCGTCACGCGCGAAGAATTCGCCAAACAAACCGAAGACGAATTCCATCTTCTTACGAAAGGAATGTGCCTTTGCTCCAACGCGACCGTGGAAGAGGGCGTTTACGGCGACCCGACGGAAATCGCGCTCGTGAACTTCGCGCTCGAAACGGGCAAGAAGAAATCCGAACTCGAAAGCGATACGCCGCGTATCGACGAACTCCCCTTCGACAGCGAAAGAAAGATGATGACGACCGTTCATCGCGGTAAAACCGCTAATATCGGTTACACCAAGGGCGCGCTCGATTCGATTTTAAAGCATACAACGCGTATCCTCGAAAACGGAGCGGAAAGGGAAATAACCGAAGAGGACGTTAAAAAAATATACGGAATAAACTCGTATTTTTCCGATAAAGCGTTGAGAGTTCTCGCTTTGGCGATAAAAGAAACGGACGCTCCCGACGAAAACGACCTTACTTTCGTCGGACTTACGGCTATGGTAGACCCCGCTCGTCCCGAGGCGAAGGGCGCGGTTGCGAAGTTCAAAAGAGCCGGAATCGTTACCGTTATGATTACGGGCGACCACAAGGATACGGCGTTTGCAATCGCCAAAGAACTCGGCATTTGCGACGACAGAAATCAATGCAAAACGGGCGCGGAAGTTGACGCTATGAGCGAGGAAGAACTCCGCGAAACCTGCAAAACGGCAAGAGTTTTCGCAAGAGTTTCCCCCGAAAACAAGGTTCAAATCGTCAAGGCGTTTAAAGCCAACGGCAACATTTGCGCAATGACGGGCGACGGCGTGAACGACGCGCCGAGCCTTAAAGCGGCCGACATCGGCATCGCGATGGGCATAACCGGCACGGACGTTGCCAAGAGCGCGGCGGATATGGTTCTCACCGACGACAACTTCGCTTCGATTGAAAAAGCCGTGGAAGAAGGCAGAGGTATTTTTACAAATATCAAAAAGACGATTCTCTTCCTTATTTCGAGCAATATCGCCGAGGTTCTCGCAATGTTCCTTATCATTTGCGTAGGGCTTCCCGCTCCGCTCATCGCAATTCACCTTTTGTGGATAAACCTTATCACGGACAGTTTGCCGGCAATCGCGCTCGGTATGGATAAAACCACGAGCGACGTTCTCGACGAAAAGCCGCGCGACCCGAACGAAAGCGTGTTTGCGCACGGCGGAATGACGCTCGTTTTAGTAAGAGGCGCGATTCTCACCGTTTCCGTACTTCTCGCCTATTTCTCGGCGGCCTGGCTTAACGGAACGTTCGGGCTCGGCGCGATAAAAGAACTTTATTCCGCCGACGCCGAAATACTTCATCAGGCTCAGACGATGGCGTTCACGACGCTTGCCTTCGGCGAACTTTTCCATATGTTCGGTATGCGCAACGCCAACAAATCGGCATTCGCGGTTTTCAAAAGCGGCAACTTTATGATGGGCATCGCTTTCGCTTTCGGCGTGATTTTACAACTCGCCGTTATCGAAATCCCCGCCGTGAGAATGGTTTTCAACACCGAAAATCTTACGGCTTTCGAATGGCTTATAACCGCCGTTTGCTCGCTTGCTCCGCTTATCTGGCACGAAATAGTGGTTATCGCAAAGAAAATCCGCAATAAAAAAGCCTGCAATTAAGCTTACAGGTTTTTGACAGTCAAAAATACGTCCGCCCTGCGGGCGGCTCTTTCCGAGCCGCCCGCAGGGCGGATTTTAACATTCTATTCATTCTCTACCGTTGACAATTCCGATTGCCGGTGATATAATTTATACGGAAGAATATATTCGGAGATTTCGGAAGTAATTTATGCTCGAACTTAAAAATATATGCTACTCCGCCGAAAACGACGGCGTAAAAAAAGACATAATCAAAAACGTGAGCCTTAAACTCGACGAAAAGTTTATAGCGTTCACCGGCCCTAACGGCGGCGGCAAATCCACCCTCGCCAAAATCATTATGGGGATAATCAAACCGACGAGCGGCAGGATTATTTTCGACGGAAAAGATATAACCGACCTTTCCGTTACGGACAGGGCAAAAGCGGGAATCGCATTCGCGTTTCAGCAACCCGTCAAATTTAAGGGCATCACCGTTACCGACCTTATAGACATAGCAAGCGGAAGAGAACTTTCCGTGAGCGAAATTTGCGCTTATCTTTCCGAAGTGGGGCTTTGCGCAAGAGAATACGTGGACAGAGAGATAAATTCGAGCCTTTCGGGCGGCGAACTTAAACGTATCGAAATTGCCGTAACCCTCGCGAGGAAAAGCAAATTCACGATTTTCGACGAGCCCGAGGCCGGCATCGACCTTTGGAGCTTCAACAGCCTTATAAAAGTGTTTGAAAACCTCGCGGCAAAAACGGCGGAATCCGTGCTTATAATTTCGCATCAGGAGAGAATCCTTTCCATTGCGGATAGAATCGTGGTTATTTCGGCAGGCGAAGTGGTCGGCGACGGCAAGGGCGAAGAAATTTTGCCGCAGCTTTTATCCTCTTCTTCCGTTTGCAACGTTTTGAAAGATAAAGCAAAGGAGGCGTTGTAATGAATTTAGGCAGTACCGAAAAAGGTTTGTTAAAGGAAATCGCAGGGCTCGAAGCAATCCCCACGGGAGCTTACAACGTCCGCGAAAACGGCAAACTTGCGGGAAGAAACGTCACCGCAAACGTAGATATAGTTTCAAAAACCGACAAACCGGGGATTGATATTTATATAAAGTCAAGCACGCGCGGCGAAAGAGTCGATATTCCCGTAATTCTCACCGAAACGGGACTTAACGACCTCGTTTATAACGATTTTTACGTTGAAGACGGCGCGGACGTTACCATCGTCGCCGGTTGCGGAATTCATAACGCGGGCGGCTTAAAAAGCGAACACGACGGAATTCACGCTTTTCATATCGGCAAAAACGCAAAGGTTTTATATATCGAAAAGCATTACGGCGAGGGCGAAGGAACGGGCGAAAGAATTCTCAACCCCACCACTTTGATCGAAATCGACGAGGGCGGTTCGATGACTATGGAAACGGCGCAAATCCGCGGCGTGGATTCCGCCATAAGGAAAACGAACGCCGTTTTGAAGGCTAACGCCACGCTCGTGATTCACGAAAAAATTATGACGCACGGAAAACAATACGCCGAAACCGATTTCCACGTTGCGTTGAACGGCGAAAATTCGGGCGCGCACGTTATTTCGAGGTCTATCGCAAAGGACGATTCTCACCAGAAATACCTTTCCTGCGTGGACGGAAACGCAAAATGCTCGGGGCATACCGAGTGCGACGCGATTATTATGGATAACGGCTCGGTTACGGCAAAGCCGGAACTTAACGCAAACAATATCGACGCAAGCCTTATCCACGAAGCGGCCATCGGCAAAATCGCAGGCGAACAGCTTATAAAACTCACTTCGCTGGGGCTTACCGAAAAAGAAGCCGAAGACAGAATCGTCAACGGATTTTTAAAATAAAAAATTAGGACGAACGCCGAAAAAGAACGAGGCGAACGCCCGAAGGAGCAAAATATGGCAAAAAATAAAACAAAAGTTAAAAGAATCAGGTCGACCGAAGACAAGAATTTGCTTATCTCCGCGCTCGTTTATATCGTACTCGGCGCGATGCTTTGCATTTTCAGAACCCAAATGCTTAACTGGGCAATGATCGTGGCGGGCATTATCGCAATCGTTATCGGCGTTTTCGCAATTTTAAAAGGCGATTTGATTTACGGTATCGTAACCGCGGCGGTCGGCGCGCTTATTATTCTCGGCGGCTGGCTGTTCGTTGAAATAATCCTGCTCGTTCTCGGCGTGATTCTCGTTGCGAAAGGTATTCTCGAACTTCTTGCTTGCTTTAAATTTACGAGAATCAGCATCATCGCGCTTTTCTCGGCTATCCTCACGATAGTCATCGGCATCTTGCTTATCGTCAGCAAATGGGAAGTTACCGACACGTTCCTTATCGTTATCGGCGTAGTCCTTATCGTAGACGGCGTGTTTATGTTCTTCGGCAAAAAACTTATCTGATTAAATTTGAATTAAAAAAAGCTCCCGCTTCGGGAGCTTTTTTCTTACCTTTTTAATTAAAAGTCGGGCTATAAGCCGATTAACTCGGCTTTTTATTCGTTATCGCAACGCACGGTTCTGTCTTCGCAAGGCGGCAATTAACCGTTGCGAGGCGTCGTTCAACCGTTGCGAGGCGCGGGTTCGTCACCGCAGGGCGTGAGATTAGTCATCGCAACGCGCGGACAAATATTTCTCTTTTATGGCGTTAAGCTCCTCCACGCGCTTTGCGCCCTCGTTGAACGCAAGATATAACGCGGCGGTATCGTAACGGGCATCGTGCCCGCCGACGGAGCAAACCGAAAACAATTCGTCGGTTTTGCGCGTTACGTCGTAGGGGTATAAATCGAGAAATTCAACGAGTTCCGAAAGCTTCGGATATTTATAACCCGCGTGATTTTCACGTTTCAACTTCATAATATCGGTGAAAAACTTCATCGTATCGAACTCTTGCTTATACCTGAAACGCCTGTCCTGATAGCAAAATTCGGCAATCATAAAATTTATATCGAACTTCACGTTGTGCGCCACGATAAGGTCCGCCGAAGCAAAATCGTCGTAAATCTCATCAATATCACAGGAAAAAGTTCTTCCGTTCGACAAAACGGCGAGTTTTTCGGGCGTGAAGCCGTGCACCGCCACTGCGGACGGCTCTATATATTCCACCGCAAAAAAGAAGTTTTTGGCAACGGTTTCGGTTTCGCTTTGCATCACGTACGAGAGCTGAATTATTCTCCCCGGGATAAGCCCCGTGGTTTCCGTATCGAAAAATAAAATCATCAAGCGTCACTCTCCTTGTCGTCGGTCACCGCAAAACCGCTTTTCGCTCATTTTACCACAAAACCTTTACTTTTGCAAGAAGTTCTCCCTCGCTTTGCGGCAACGAACGGCAATAATCTTGACAGTTTCGGGAAATAGATGTATAATATATGCGAAAATACGCCTTAAAAGGGCGTAACGGTAAAGAAAATGGAAGAAATACTTAATTTTTTTGCGAACAACCTCGTGGCAACGATTATAATCGCCGCGGTTATAATTGCGGCAGCGGTTGTTCTCGTTTCGATTTCGCTCAAAAAGAAACGTGTTAAACGCGACAAAGAATATGCGAAAATGTTTGAAGAAGTTCCCATCGAGAACGACGACAGCGAGGAAACGAACGCTAACGACAATCGTCGCCCCGAATTCGCCGTTCACGAAATGGACTGGCTCAAAGGCGAACGCGGGTTTGAAGGCGTGTTGAGAACCGAACTTCCCCCGCTCAAAAATCCGCCCGCAGAAGAAACGAAAATCGCGGAGCAATCGGAAGAGGCCGCCGATACTCCCGAAAATGACGATGCCGACGGTTTGGCCGCCGCTTCGACAGAAAACGTAACCAAGGAGGAGAAAACGATGGCTGAAAAACAATCGAAAACCAACAAAAAGCTTGATAAAACCGATAAACCGGTAAAGGCTAAAAAAGAACCCGAAGCCAAAACGGAAGCGAAACTCAACGCTAAAACGGACACGAAATTTGCCGTTAAACTCGGCGCAAAACTCGAAGCCAAAAAGGCCGCCGAGGCTCAAACCCAACGCGAAACCAAAAAGGCCGTCGGCAAGTGGGTTATAAAAGAGAAAGGCGAGGGCGAATTCGTGGCGTATCTTTACGCAAACAACAAGGAAGTTATGCTCACGAGCGAGGCGTACTCTTCTCCCGACGGCGCAAAAAAAGGCATTGCCACCATCAGAAAAAACGTTTCAAGCGACGGGAATTTCTCCTGTTATCGCGATAAAAACGGCAACTATTTCTTCAAACTCAAAACGGCTAAAAACAGATTTTTATGCGCCGGCGCGACTTACGCAAACGAGTCCGCTTGCCTGAAATCGATTGAATCGGTTAAATATTTCGTGGATTCCCCCGTTTCGGACAGCGTGGAAAAGGATATTACGATAATAAATTACGTTCCCAAGGACGAAAGTTCGGTTAAAAAATACAGCGGAAAGTGGGTTATCACCGCACTGGACGACCATTCTTATATAGCCCAACTCTTCGCTTCCAACGGCGAACTGCTTTTAAGCAGCGAGTCCTACGCTTCGCACGCGTCCGCAAAGGAAGCCGTGAAAAATATCAGCGAGAACGGTTTGAGCGGCAATTTCATTATCGATAGCGACAAAAAAGGAAGATACTTCTTCAAAATTCGCAACGCGCAAAAACTTACGCTTTGCGTCGGCGAAACTTACTCGCAGCTCTCCGCTTGCGAAAGCGCGATTGAAAGCGTTTTCGGATTTTTAAAGACTGCAAAACTTGCCGGTAAAGAATAAGCTTACTAAATCTTAAATAAACGTGCGGGCGGAAAAGCCATTCGGCTTTTCCGCCCGCATTTTTACGTTTTATCCTTTTTCGCTTATGAAAGTTAAAAAAAAGTTAATCGACGTCGCAAAGCATCAAGATTCCCGCTATAAAATTTACAAACAAAAGCGAGCAAATTTTAAATCCGATTCCGACGCGTTCTCTATTTCTTGTTTTATTGGAATAAACCACGGTCATAGGTATGCACCAAGCAAGCGGAATTAAAAATCCGAAAATAGCGTTAATTATCGTTCCGATAATCATAAAAACGAGAACGGGCGTTCTGAACCCCAACGATTCATCGTTGTATTTTCCTACGACGCAACCGCAGTTCGGGCAAATAACAGCCTCGTCGAACAACTCTTTTCCGCATTTTGAACAATATTTCATATAAATCCTCCCGTTATCCCCAAGGGGCTAATTTATTATTATTATACTCCCTTGGTGCTATTATGTCAATAATAAACGGGGTGAGATATGAAAATAGTGGTTGCCGAAAGAATTAAAGAGCTTATGCAGGAAGAAGGATTGACGCAGTCGGCCTTGGCGAGTAAAATCGGGATTAAACAAAACACGATAAGCGCGTGGCTTTTGCACAAAAAAGAACCGAGCATACGCTCGTTGTGGCTGCTTGCCGATTATTTCGACACAAGCGTGGATTATATTATCGGAAGAAAAGATTTTTAAAATTGCAACGATATGCCTTATTTTTGGCTTTTAAACTCCTTTGCCTTCCGTCTATTTCGGGCTTTCCCGCCTTTGCTCGGCGGCTTTTTCGCCTTTTCGGCAATATCGCTATCAAAAAAAAATAAAGCGGAAGCGAACTGCGTTTTAGCGCAGAACGTTTCCGCTTTTTGTATTAAATCCATTTGGTATTAAACCGTATTTTCCGATTTCAGCGGCTAAATACGCCGTTAGAAATTTAAATATTTTTAAAAATTACTTCTTGTCGCGAAGAGCGAATTTCGACTGCTCGTCAACGAGCTTAAAGGGGTTCTTTTCTACGTCGGGAATATCGCTCGTTTTGGTGACGTTTCTCGTAGTGGAAGAATCCTCCGGCTGATACCAGTAATTAACCTTTGAAAGGTTTACCGAAAGAAGTTTGCCGTTTTCGTCCAAAAATACTATTTCGTTAAACTCGAATTCGCCTTTAACGCCGACCATAACGTTTTTTGAATAAGTCGTGTCTTTATCCTTCCAGTAGTCGTTGAAATCGAGCTTAATCCAATAATTCAATTCCTTCGCCTCTTTAACCTCGTCCTTGGTAACCTTGCGTTCAAAAGTAGGGTAAGTGGGGCTTGCGGTTCTTTTAATAAGCGAATCGCCGCTCGAAGTTGAGAAAACGTCAACCGTGAAATCGGCTTCGTCTCCGTAAATTTTGGGAATATTTACCCAAATTTCGGAAATTTTCTTTTTGCCGTCGCCGACGGTGAAGCCGAGCTTGTGCGTGAAGGTTTCGCCCTGCGTATCCGAAGATTCATCGCCCTCTTCCACGAAATTTTGAACTTCCCAGCCCGTGGAGGGTTGATTTTCGTTTTTGCAGGAAGCAAACGAGAACACAGCCCCTGCCGTAAGCATAAAGGCGATTATCGCCGTTATTATTTTCTTCATATTCATTCCTCTTTTTGCTTTTTGCCGTCAGTCGGCCGATTTTTCGTTTTTATTATCGTTTTTTGCGTCGTTCTTACTGTCTTTTTGAAGTTTTTTAAGTTCCTTCATAAAGGTGGAAATATCCTTGAACTGACGATAAACGGACGCAAACCTTACGTAAGCTACCTCGTCGATTTGTTTAAGCCCGTCCATAACCATTTCGCCGAGCTCTTTCGTCGTGACTTCCTGTTCGAGCGAATTGTAGACGCTCTTCTGAATGTCCTCAACGAGCTTATCGATTTTCCACATAGGCACGGGGCGTTTTTCGCACGCTCTTATAATGCCGTTTTTAAGCTTATTCGGGTCGAAAGACTGCCTGTTTCCGTTGTTTTTAACTACGAGAACGGGCGTTGTTTCGATGGTTTCGTAAGTGGTGAAACGCTTGCCGCAATTTATACATTCTCTCCTGCGACGAATGGCCGTTCCGTCTTCTGTCTGCCTTGAATCTACGACTTTACTGTCAAGATGCCCGCAGTACATACATCTCATAGCCTTTCCTCCTGTTTTGCCACAGGCGATTGCCGACGGTAAAAATTCACCGGTGGCTGACCGAGAGGGTTCTTAACCCGCTTGTGGCTAACGATATTTTACCACATTTTTATAACTTTGCAAAGTGTTTATTTGATTTTTCCGACGATTTTACTATTTTTTCGCAGAAAAAGAGTTTTTCGGTTTATTTTGGCCGAGAAAACGCATACTTCTCGTATGTTAGTACTAATTCAAATACTGGTTGCGGTTTATTACGTCGCAATCAACGTTTATTCTTTTTTGCTTCTCCGCGCGCAAAAAAACGCCGAATGTGAGGGCGATTGCTCCAAGGTGCGCGACGGAAGCATATTCATCGCCGCTATTTTAGGCGGCGCGGCGGGCGTTTACGTTGCGATGTTTATTTTTAAATATCGTTTGAGAAGCCTGCTTATGATGGTTTTTATGCCCGTACTTATAGTTTTGAACCTTTATTTGATTATCGTGGGCTTCGCCAACAACTTCTGGGTTATCGCCGATATGCCGTAAATCACTCCGTAAATCACGCTGTAAACCGCGTCGCAAATAGCGACAAACGCACCGTTTACCATAAAAAAGTGCCGTTAATCGACTTATAGCCCGACTTTTACCGTTTAATGTTTCATAAGGACGGCGTTATTTAAGTTCGACGCGAGCCTTTGCGTTGAGCGAAAGGTCGGCAAATTCGCCGTTCAAATATCTTAAATATCCTTCCGCGCCTATCATTGCGGCGTTATCGGTGCAAAGGATTTTTTCGGGAAGAACGAGCTTCAAACCGTTTTTATCGCACGCTTCTTTAAGTTTTGCTCGAAGATAACCGTTTGCCGCAACGCCGCCGCCGACGGTTACGGTTGAAAGCGAATATTCCTTTGCCGCCTCAACGGCTTTTTCCACGAGAATATCGAGCGCGGCGGCCTGAAACGAGCAGGCCACGTCGGCTTTGGAAAACTCCTCGCCAGTTTGCGCCTTGTTGTGAACGTAATTTATCACGGCGGTTTTCAAGCCGCTGTAAGAAAAGTTATAGCCGCCCTCGCCTTTGAGCATTTTGGGAAATTTAACGCTGTTTTTGCCTTCTTTGGCAAGTTTTTCTATATTCGGTCCACCCGGGTAATTCAACCCGAGAACTCTTGCGACCTTATCGAAGGCTTCCCCGACGGCGTCGTCGAGAGTTGAGCCGAGAATTTTAAAATCGTTATAAGAATTCACCACGATTACCGCGGTGTGTCCGCCGCTCGCAAGCAAACTCACGAAAGGCGGTTCGAGCGTTTTATCGGATAAATACGCCGCCGCGAGATGCCCTCTTATGTGACTGACGGCAATAAGCGGCTTATCGAGAGCGTAAGCAAGAGCTTTTGCGTAAGAAACGCCGACGAGCAGCGCGCCCAAAAGCCCCGCGCCGTAAGTTACGGCAACGGCGTCGAGTTCTTCAAACGTAACCCCCGCCGCCTCGATTGCCTCTTTCACGACGAGCGACACTGCGGACGTATGCGCTCTCGAAGCGATTTCCGGCACAACCCCGCCGAAACGGACGTGCTCGGTTGCCGAGCTCATAATTTTTGAGGACAGGATTTCCCTGCCCCCTTTTATTACCGCCGCCGCGGTTTCGTCGCACGAAGATTCTATGGCAAGAATAATCGCGTCGGGTTTTGCGGCGAAGGTTCTTTTTATTTCCGAATACATTTTAACTCTTCTTTAAGTAATCGATGATAAACTGGTCTATATCTCCGTCCATAACCGCCTGAACGTTACCCGTTTCCGAGCCGGTTCTGTGGTCCTTGACGAGAGTGTACGGGCAGAAAACGTAGCTTCTTATCTGGCTGCCCCATTCAATCTTTTTAACTTCGCCCTTTATCGCGCTCGCTTCCTGCATTCTCTCTTCCTCGCGTTTTTCGAGGAGTTTGTTCATAAGCATACGCATAGCCTGTTCCTTGTTCTGAACCTGACTGCGTTCGTTCTGGCAAGCGACGATTATGCCCGTGGGAATGTGAGTTATACGCACGGCGGATTCCGTTTTATTGACGTGCTGACCGCCCGCGCCCGAGGAACGATAAGTGTCCACCTTGATTTCGTCCGGACGAATTTCAATATCGCCTTCGTCCTGAATGTCCGGCATAACGTCCACGGACGAGAAAGACGTTTGTCTTCTCGCGTTGGCGTCGAACGGCGAAATTCTGACGAGCCTGTGAATACCCTTTTCAGCTTTTAAATAGCCGTAAGCGTTTTCGCCCTCCACCTTGAAGCAAACCGATTTAAGCCCCGCGCCGTCGCCGTCAAGGCGGTCGTACTCGGTTATTTTATATCCGTGCTTTTCGGCGTAACAAATATACATTCTGTAAAGCATTTCAGTCCAGTCGCAGGCTTCCGTTCCGCCCGCGCCGGCGTGAAGAGTTAAAATCGCGTCGCAACCGTCGTACTTTCCTCTTAAAAGCGTGCGCAAACGAATTTCTTCGATTTCTTTTTCGGCTTCGTTAAGGTCGTTATCGACTTCCGCAAGAACGCTTTCGTCGTCCTCCTCCTCGGCAAGCTGAATCATAACTTCGGCGTCTGAAACGGCTTTTTTAGCCTTATCGAAAACGTCGAGTTTATTCCTTATGCCTTGGGCTTCTCTCGAAATATGCTTGGATTTTTCTATGTCCGACCAAACCTCGGGTTTTTCAAGCTCGGCTTCGAGCTCTTTTAATTTTACGCGAAGATTGTCGACGTCAAAGAGAGTATCCTGCCTCTTCCAAAGTCTTGTAAAGTCCTCTCACTTTTTCTTCGTAAACGTCGTATCTTACCATAATAAACTCCTTTTTCGGGGCTTGATTTTCGTTGAGGCAATTTTTCCTTTATTTTATTGCAGCCCGTCTTATTTCTTTATAACTATATAATAATGCGGTGAATTTGTCAAGTGTATTGCAAGGCGGCGTTTTCTCAAATTCGACAAAGAAACGCACAAACGGCAAAACACGCAAACGCTTAAACGCCCGCCCGCTCTTTGCAAAGCAAAGAGCGGGCGGGCGCAATATAATCGTCGGATTGTCAATCGAGCTTTTTCGCCCTGCCGTTTATGCAGTCGAGAAAAACGTTATCTCCGTTTGAAAAAACCGAAGTCGCGTTTCCCGTTCCGACAAGGCAAGGAATTCCGTATTCCCGCGCGATTATCGCCGCGTGGCACGTCACGCCCCCTTCGTCGGTAATTATGCCCGAAGCCCTCTCCATAGCCGGCGTAAGTTCCGGAACGGTCATCGTTGCAACGAGAATATTCCCGCTCGGGAAATTTCTTGCGTCGTCCGCATTGCGAACTATCGTGACGCGCGCCGTAGCCTCGCCCATACAGGCAACCATACCTTTAAGTTCGCCGTCGGAACTCGTTTCCGGCATAAGCTTTTTTAAAAGCAAACAACATTTCACGCCGTAATAAGTTCTATATTCTCCGTTTTCAAAAACTATTGCCTCGCCTTTTCTCCTATCGGATAAATCGAGCGGCAAATTCCCGTTTTTGAAAAACTCGCGCGCCTCGTCCGTATCGAGGCTCAACGCAACGTCGAGCGACGCGCCTCTTTCTTCGGCAAGTCTTTTGAGAATACGCTTTTTAAAATAGAAAAACAATCTGTCGCTGTTTTCGGTTGCATAAGTTCTTAAAAAAACGAACTTTTCAATCAATTTAGCGGTTTTTTTCGCTTCTTTCGGCAATTTCGCATACGCTTTGCGCTTATTTTCTTTAAGTTTCGCCGCGTTGCGACGGTAAATCTTCAAACTCTCGCGATAATCCCGAAGCTTCCCCGCTCTTTCAAAACATTCGGTCTCGGTCGGCTCGGCAAAACCGTATCCGAGCGGGTTTTTCACCCATTCGTACTTCTTTATATAACCGCCGAATTCGCCTTTTATCGCCGCTTTCAAAAAGTCCGTCTTTTCGTCGCCGTAAAAAGTGCGCCTTCCGCTATACGACAAATCCGTAATAATCTCGTCTGCTGAGCAGGAAATTTGCTTTGCAAACTTTTCGGTAAGGTAATCGTCCGGCCGCATCATAAGCGGCAGATAACTGCGGAGATATTCGTTTAAAAAAAAGTCGTAATCGGCAATTCCAATCTCTCTTTTTGTCGATTTTTCCAATTCCCCGACGGCTTTTTGAGCGCGTTTTACGTTTTTTTCAATTGCGGAGATAAAATTTTCAAAAAATTTCGGGTTTTCTTCGTCGAGGCGTTTCCACAAATCGCCGCATAAAACGTCGTTCTCTTCCGAATAAAATTCCCTGCCGTTCACCAGAACCCCGTCGAAAATCGGCAAGTTAAACCCGTAAACCTTCCTTTGCTCTTCGGGCAAAGAAGCTTTTGCCTGAACCGAATGAGGAAACACGGCAAAATTCCGGTAAACGTAAAGATTGCGCTTCGCTTCCTTTAAAATTATAGGCTCTTCCATTGCCGTGAGAGGGCGCAGTTGAAGAAAATACAGTTTCCCTTTTTCCACCGCCCATTCGACGTCCGAAGCTCCTTCCGCGCTCTCGATAATCGCCGCGGCCTTTGCAAGTTCGGCAAGATAATCCGCCGAAACCGCCGAGTTTTGAGCAGCCGAATTTTTAGCAATCGTTATCGTTCTCGGGGTTTTGCTTCCGTCAACGAGATTCTTACATTCGCCGTCGACTTCTTCCACGATTATTTTTTCGGAATCGTAAGGCGAAGAGGTGAACATAACCCCCGAAACCTCCGGCGAAATTTGCCTTTGAACGACGGCCGAAACACCGCCCTCGCCGAGATTGAAATGCTCTTTATAGCTGTTTATTCTCGCACTTTTTGCGGACTCGAACACTTTTTTAAGGGCGTTTATGACCTCGCTTTTTTTAACGTGAAGAAAGGTGTCGTATTGCCCGGCAAAACTCCTGTCCTTGCCGTCCTCGTTTGCGGCGGAGGACCTGACGGCAAACTCCTCGCAGCCGAGCCCGTCGCACGATTCGTCGATTTTCTTTAAAATTTCCTCGCTGTTCAAATCGGTATCGTCCGAAACGACGAAGAAATCGGGAACGGGAAATCCGTGCCGTCTAAGCCTGTAAAGCCCCGCGGCTTTTCCGCCCAAGGCAAGCTTGTCGCTCGGTTCTTCTTCGTAAATTATCATTTATAAATTACCGTTTTCGTAAAAATTCGTTTCGAGCGAGCAACCGCCGCACTTCGTGCAACCTTCCTGCAAATCGGGGTTCAAGCCCTCTTTTCTCAACATCGCCCCGACTTTTCGGCTTACGTATAAAAGCGAACGAGGGTCGCAATTCGGCTTATCTCTGAATTCGCAATCGTCCATAGATTTAAAGGGGATAATCGTCGGCAAAACGCCGATGGCGGTGAGTTTTTCACATTCGTTTACGACGTCGTCGTCCGGCTGAATTCCCGCGATAAGCACGCTGGAAATTTTCCCTTTGCCGAACTTTTCAATTCCGCGCCTGAAAGCCGCGTAATAATGCTCGTAAGGAATGGAAGATTTCCCCGGGCAAATCTCCTTTTTAAGTTCGGGCGAAGCGACTTCGAGATTCATAATAAGCGACGACGCGCCCGCTTCTTTAAGCTCGTCGATAAGCGAAAGGTCGCTCGGCGGAGCAAGTTCAACGGAAATAGGCGTGTTTGAAAAGCTCCTTATTCCTCGGATTATCTCCATTAAATATCTCGCCATATTATCGGGGTTTTTATAAGTGCCGCCGCCGAGATTCACCGAATATTTGTCGGTTAATTCAAACAGCTTTTTAAGCCCTTTCCAAACCTCCTCGGCAGGAACGACGGTTTGAACGTCGGTCGTTTTTATGCTGCAAAATTTACACTTTAAGCCGGGCTTATCGTAACAACAAACGAGCGACGGCCAAAGCGAAATAACGCGGTTGGAATGAGGCCTTGCGAGAATATCGACGACCGTGTCGGTTTTGGGCAAATCGTCGAAAAGAGAAATCGGCACGAGTTCGCCGCTTCCGTCGTCGATATAAAATTTTCCGTCTTTTTCGCGGAGATGATAAGGCGATTTATGGCTGAATCTTTCCGCAACGGAAACGCATACGTTGCTCCCCAAAACGTTGGCGTTCACGGCGTGTACAAACCCTTTATCATAAAAATAAGGTCTTTCTTTAACCAGCTTTTTGCCGACTTCTTCGTCTACGTTCACGCCGAGACAAAGCAATCCCGCTTTTATCTCCGCAAGTTTTTTGCAATCCATAATTCCTCCTTTCACTCGGCGTTTTTAATCCACTTGCCGAGTTGTCTTAAACTGATTTCCCTGTTCTTTATCTGCGCCTCGTGCTTGCTCCCGCGAATCATCGTGCAATGCTCGAAATCGCCGAAAATTCCGCCGAGATATTCCACGAATTTTTCGCTTTTGTAAAAAGAACAGCTGAACATATCGCAAAACAGCGTTTTTTCCGCCAAATCGTAATGAAACGCGATGTGGCTTTGCGCTATGAGAATTATTCCCGAAAGATACGCCGGCGAGGTTTTGCTCGATTTCAGAACGTAAGGCCTGCAAATCGGATTCATATTGACGTAACCCGGCATTTCTTCCAGAATATCGTACATTTTTTCGAGAGAAAAGCTTTCAACGTTCTCTATTCTCGCAATTATATGCGGGCCGAAATCGAGATTGCCGCCCGTTCCGTCGTAAAGCTTGTCCTTATCTATCGTCGGGTCGAGAAATCTTCTTTCGATATGCGAAACGCGTTGCTCGGAGTAAATAAAATTCTCCTTTAAAATGCGTTCGAGTTTTTCTTCGCTGAAATACCCGTCGTAAAGAAGGTCGACGAAAACGCAGCCCCTCCGCGGGAAGGTGTGAATGGTGATATGCCCGCCGAGCAGGAAAATAAACGCGCTTATTCCGTCGTCTTCCGCGTCCTTGGAATAATAATAAGGAAGCAGAAACGGCGGCATCACGGCTTCGAGATTGAGCGACGAAACTATGTCGTTCAAAATCGAATTAACCGTTTTCAGGTCGTTAAGGCGATTTTCGTCGCCCTTATAACCGTCAATCATTATGTGATTCATTTGGACAAATCCTCTGTTATCGTTATAAATTTGGAAGTGGGTATCATAAAGGGATTTATCCACCAGTTATCGGTTGAACCGTATCTCAAAGGAATACAAAAATAATTCTCGTTAGAGCGATAGTTATCCTCCGTGAGAAGCGTTACGACGACGCCCTCGTGAACGCTGCTTTTACTCGAATTGGGTATCGGAACTTTATAATTGCATTTTTTGAGATTGTCTTTATCGATATTCTCCCTGTAATACGACACGATATAGGGGTGAATCGGGTCGAAATCCCTGTCGTCGAGTTTCGATATTTCTTTAAACAAACCGCGTTTGTTATAATCCTCGTTGTAAACGAGAAACATAAAGAAATCGTTGAAATAATCGAGCCATTCGGGGAACGACGAATCGAGATAATACTTATCGGAGAAATTTTCCAGCATCTCGAAAATATTCGACTTCGTGCCGTCTTTAAGCGTTATATTGGTGAAAAATCTCATTTTGCTCGTATCGCAAATGTAGTTACGAGAAATGATAAACCGCAGATTCTGCGCCTTTTCGCTTATGCGGAAGCAATCGGAATCCCTTCCTGTGTTGTATTCGTCGCAAAGTTTCTCAAACAACTCGTACATTTCGCAAAGACCCTTGTCCTTGTTTGCGAAATAACACCTGCGCGCCGAGGCGACGAAAGCGAGAAGAGCTTTATCCCTGCGTTCGCGCCTGTTTTGAAGATTGAGCGTGTGCTGATAGTTTTCCGAATACGCGTCCGAGCCTTCGTAAAACATAAGCAGGAACAAGAACAATTCCTTGAAGCTTTTAACGAGAGCGGCCCTGCAAATAACCGTGTCCTTAATGTTTACGTTCTCCATATTTTCGCTGAATTGCCTTAAAATATTGAGATTTTCGTTCATATTGTCGTATTTATAGGACAAACTCTCTTCATACGGGTTAAAGACTTTGTTGTTGTCGTTGTTAAGCCCTATCGCCGTTATGACGTTTTCTATTTGAAGAGTTTTTACGGAATAATTGTACAGCGAAACGTTTTTTCCGCATTGCGCTTTTATCGATTCGACCTCCGCGGCATACTTTTTGCTTATCTCCTTGCCTTCGCTTTTGCCGATAAGCCTGCATTCGATATTCCGCATAACGTCGCGATAAACGTCGTTGTTCATTATTTTTTCGAGGAAGTCGCTCGGACCCATTTCCACGAGAAGAATGGTTATAACGTTATCCCAGTAAACGTCCTCGGAATTATACGAAGAAATTCCCGCGGTTAAGGTGGGACATTTTTCGGAGCAAAGCTTGAAAACCTCCCGCTTCTGGTCGTCCTTATCGACTATCGCGTCGCTTATGACCATAGCGAAATCCCTTATGCTCTTATAGTTGAAAGAAAAGAATTTTTTAAATTCCACGGCGTCGGCCGTGTTTTTCCGTTCCGGCTCAACGTCTTCGCCGGCGTCGATAACCGCCTCGCTTTCACCGTTAAACGAACGATATATATACTGGATTTTATCGTTAAATCTGGTGTAAGCCACGAGCATATACGGCGCGACTCTTCTGTATTCCCTCGCGCTCGGCGTTCCGCGTTTTTCGAGAAGATAAGGCTCGGTGCATACGAACGGCACGTTCGGGTCGGATTCGTTGGGTTTTAAGGTTATCGTTTTGCGAACGCCCGATTTATACTTTATCTCGAAGCCGTTTTTATAATCGACCGATATTTCGCTTAAAACCACAAACGCGTTCAGAAGTTTGCAGCATATGCGGTTGCACTCCTCTTTCGTGTATTTGCCTTCTTCCTTAAAAGTGGTGTTTTTTATAATATCCAACGCTATTTTGAGGTTTATACCGAAATCGTCGTTAGACCTGTCGAGATTGAAAATATCGCCGAAAGCCGTGGCTATTTCGGTGTTCTTTTTATAGTTTACCCAAACCTCGATGAGCGCGAAAACTTGAAGATCCTCGGTTATTTCCTCGTGTTCGAGAACGCTTTTGAAAATTTTGGAGAAACGGGTGTTTCTGAAAAATTCGATGTCGTCCTCGTCCCATTCTTCAACGTTGTCGTAAAGCTGTTTCCACCGCACGAAAACAACCGTAAAAACGGTTGCAATGACGTTTTTTATCGCCTGAACAATTTTATATCTGCTTATG
>ERZ808278.361-NODE-361-length-32236-cov-4.762841_pt1 | contig 32236 bp, 20 predicted proteins | sample MGYA00521239_ERZ808278 | MGnify/ENA primary metagenome ERZ808278 (study PRJEB31516, sample SAMN03275600) | gut metagenome | biome: mammalia-associated habitat; material: feces | host: Papio cynocephalus | place: Kenya | collected 2012-07-17 ... | reverse complement strand
CACCTTTCACTACATTAGCCAACTCTACAGCACCTACTTCGGTATTGTCTGCTGCATAGAAGATAAGATTGGCACTTACTGCATCAGAGTTGGCATTAAAGGAGAATACATAATTATCTCCGCTCTCTACCACATTGAGGTTGTACGCCATAATAGAAGCAACGGCAGGTTGATCCACACCCACGGTGGTAAACTTGCTAATCGTGCTGTCGCATACTAAATAGAGTGTCATGTCAGCGTCCTTTACTACACCCGCTGCCATAGTATAGGTAGCGTCTGCGGCATCCAAAGTGGTGTTGGTGGTCTTGATGAGGGCTGCCTTGTCAAGACCATCGGTGATATCATACAATGCCACACCCACATTCTTGCCGTCTGCGTCCTCTGCAGGAGTAACCATCATATCACGATGAGCGTACTTGAAGTAATTGGCACCCGTAGTGTGTGCAGCAAATGTACCCACAGGGGTGATTTCTGTGTTCGTTGTCATTACCAAAGCGCACTCAATGGGGGCTTTCTTTGTTGAAGTGATAATGATACTCTTGTCATCACGCGGAGAAACAACGAATTGAGTAGCACCATATTCTGATGACTTGAATTTGCCGGCTACCTTATTGTATAATCCTCCAGCCTTTGCACCATCAGCAATAGAGTAAATGGCAATACGTGTCTCTTTGCTGCTGCCTGTCGTGATAGCAGGAGCAATTAAGAGTCCGTCTGTGAGTGTGCCTGAATAAGTCAGAGTAGAACCCATCATAGCATTGTAGAAGTTACCGGATGTGACAGCGGTTCTATCAGTAAACCATAATGCACCTTTCCAGCCTGTGGCATCGGATTCCCATTTGTAAAGATTCCAATAATTATATGAACCTTCTCCGTAGTCTTTGGCTTGAGATTCATCATAGGCAGTGTGCTCGTAGTTGCAACCCACCAAATAGCCGTCGGCGGTGAAGGTGATGTCGCTCAGTTTATAACCGTCGGCAGAGACTACCGAACAGAAGTCGGTGGGCAGGGTGTTGAGTACGGTTTGCTTCTCGGCATCCACCTCAATGAGTGTAGGCTCTTTGGCAGCGTCCACAGCCAAGACGTACATATTGCCATTGCGGTAGAGCACACGGCGGATGGTCTTGTCAGCCAATACATCTGCCAACTTCTTGCCGACAAAGGACTGCTTCATCTCGTAGGTGCCAGCCAACTGCAAGTAAGCAGGCTGCTCGGGCTCGGGATAGTTGTAGTAGGTTACCGTAGGCGGCACGTACGATGTGTCGGACAGGTATATCATCTGATAGGTAGTCTCGTTGGCTTTCACCGAGAACTTTACTTTCTGGTCATCGGTCAAGGGGTAGTAGCCTTTGCAAGTGGCGTCCAAGGTGTAGTCATCACCCGGGGTGAGGTTCTCGAACACGAAGATACCGTTATGCAGCGTGTCCACGTTGTATTTGGCAACCTCTACGCCGCCTTTGAGCAATGTGACTTCTGCACCGTTGCAGGGAATCCATTGGTCATTGGTCTTGGGTGCATAGTTGAACAGCGTGTTGCTCATCTTGCGATGCAAGTCCTTGACGGTACCCATGATGTAACCCGTTGTCTCTTTGTCGGCACCATAGTAGTCCACGATACCACGGTAGTATGCCAAGCCCTCTTGGTGGCAGTAGTCGTGGTTCAATGCACGGTGACGCGCCGGTTGATAGGTATGGAAATAGCCCTCTACCAAGAAGCCGGGAGCACCATGTCTCAGGACACCGAGATGACCTCTGTAGGTTATGCCTTGATGTGTCTTATCCGTACGGTTGCTACTGCTTTTGTAGAAGTCAATATCCCCTCGCACGTTCTTATTGGTCATTGAGTAGTACGAAGCAGGATCAATGCCACTTGCCATAATGCCAAAACGGTATTGCCAAATAGCCTCTGCTTTCTCGCGGCTACTTGCTACGTATGTGTTACATTCTACCCCCTCAACTATCTCCGAGGTCTTGGTGATGTCATCATAGCCACGATAAATAACTAACGGGTAATTGCTTGTTGAACCATCAGTAGCCGCATTGGAGTGAACAGAGATAAAATAATCAATGTTGTTGGCATCTACCTCTTCACATATCTCACTCAGATTGCGGTTGTACTTGGTATAATCGGGTAAAGCCTTATAGTTCTCGTATGTGTAATCCGGATACTGACCGTTTACTTTCTCGTAGGGCCAAGGACCACATTCCGTGCGGGAATAGAGGACAGTGGCACCTGCAGCCTCGAGTTTCTTGCCGAGGTAGAGACACTTCCACAAGTTTGTGTTTGTCTCATAGAAGCCGCACGTATCCGGCATGCCGGTAGATGACAAGTTGGGATAGGGGATAGTAGCCATAGGACGGTCATTGGGACCGAAAGAGCCGTGTCCGGGGTTGATATAGATACGCTTGCCCGTGAGATCGGCTGCGGGCATAGATACTGCCATCAAGGCCGTGGTAATCAATAGGATATACTTTTTCATGGTCGTACTCATTTAACGTTCAACATATAGGTACTACCGTCCTCGGTGCCGAAGACAATCAGGTTCTTTGCCACACTCGGGTACATGGCAATCATGGTGTTGTCGGTCAGCACTTGGTGGCGTCCGTCCAAGGTATAAGCCACGATAGCCGAGGCGGTGATGAACTCGCCGTTGTCCTCATCTGCCATACCGACTAACGTGTTGTTGTCGTACCACTTAGCGGCACGGAGGGCATGAGCGATGAACTGAGGTTGAGTGCCGTCGATGTTGCTGACGTAGCAGCCTTCGCCACATACGTAGTAGCAGAGTTTGGTGCCGTCGGGAGAGATGGAAGCCCAGATGTAACTCTTGTCCGTACCATTGGGGGCGAGGGTCTTAGCCGTACCGTTTTGGCGGAGCACCATAAGGCGGTCGCTGATGGTAACGGTGGCTTTGGCATCGGTAGTCGCCATCTTCTCCATGTCACGTTGTCCGCGAGCGATGACGTTGCGGCGTTGCTTGGTGAAGTTTTTGCGGACGATGTTGTTGCGGCGTAGTTGGTCGCGCCCGATGGTGGTCTCGCGATACACCACTTCCTGCCCATCCGTACTGATTTGCACGTTGTAGCCTGCGCCTTCGGCTTCCGATAGTACGGTAGTCGTTTTGGCAGCCACATCGTAACGTTGCAAGCCCTTGTTGGAGCCCGTAGTCAGCAGCACGTAATCCCCTGCGGGGCTGACGCCTGCCACTTTCACATCCACGTCGGACGGGGAGGTGAGTTGCTGCATAGATACTACCTTGAGTACCTGTGCATTAGCAGCCAAGCCAAAGAACAGGGCTGCTGCAAAAAGCATAGATTTTTTCATGCGCTTTTATTTATTAATTAGGTTGATATTCTCACATTTTATCGCCTACAAAGTTACACCAAAAATCTTGTTTCTCAAAATAAAAGTACAAGATTTTGTTGTTTTATTTGGTAAAGTCGAAAAATAGCCGTACCTTTGCAGCCGCTTTCGGAAGAAAGCATCGCGTGGGTAATAAGGGGAGAAAGTTTAATGTCTCGGTACATTGAATACTACTCCTATCGGGATGTGGCGCAGTCCGGTAGCGCAACGGTCTGGGGGACCGGAGGTCGCAAGTTCAAATCTTGTCATCCCGACAATAATACGGACACAAAGAAAAATGAAGGTGCAAAGCCTTCATTTTTTGTATAAGAAAGTTATGAGTTTACGCGGGAAATACACGGATTCATCGGTCCTATTGAAGTCCATACAATGGCTTGTTTGTATGGCTCTGTTCACTATGGTGGCGTTTGCCCTGTGGATGATGATGCCCGACAAGACCTCGGTGGAATCGCTGAAATGGTTCCAATTCCTCCAAACCACAGCCACGTTCCTCCTCCCCCCGTTCCTGATGGCATACTTGTGGAGTACACAGCCTATGAGATGGCTGTACTTAGACCAATTTATATCGATGAAAACGGCGATAATTGCGGTTTTTCTTATATTGGTTGCCTCACTGGGTATCAACCTCCTCAGTTACCTCAACCAACAGATAACGCTCCCCGCGTGCTTCTCGGGCATTGAGGCGTGGATGCAACAGCAGGAAGATGCTGCTGCCGTACTCACGGAACGCTTTCTCATTACCGATTCCATCGGGATATTCATAGTAAATCTCCTGCTGATGGCACTCTTGCCTGCCGTGGCGGAAGAACTCACTTTCCGCGGCGTACTGCAGCACCTCTTCACCCCGCGTACCTGCACACGCACACCCCATATCGCGATATGGGCAACCGCCATTATCTTCTCTGCGATACATTGCCAGTTCTACGGCTTTGTCCCACGCATGCTCCTGGGTGCCGTCTTCGGCTATGCGCTGGTGTGGTCGGGCAGTCTGTGGCTGCCGATATTGATGCACTTTACCAACAACGCCCTTGCGGTCATCGTGTATTTCACAGCGCACAAGGCAGGTTGGGACACAAGCAGTATGGACGCCTTCGGTACGGGCGACACATGGTGGGTAGGTGTGCTGAGCCTCGTATTGGTAGGTGTGGGAATCTATTTGCTGCGGCGTTCCACCACAATGAGCAACGCCTCCTCGCGTATGTCGGCAGGCAACTGAATGTTGCGCAGTTGCATACTGCGCACCCAGCCTGGGACATCCTTTTCTTGCAGTGTATCAAACACTTCGCGTATCATCTGATGTTGCTCCTCGGTATAGTCTTCGGGGGCTATGCCTGCCAAGGAATCCAACTCCTCATCATCGTAGTATTCAATCTTGGCATTGGTCTGCAGCAGCGTCTCGCGCTCACATACCAAGTGTTGTCCGCAGCACTCGCCGTCTGATACTGCCGGTTTTGACGGGGTCTTCTCGGGCGCAGAAGTATCTTTCTTCTGTTCTTTTCGGGCGCGTATCTCGAATATCACCACGATGAAAACGCCCAAACAAACGAATAGTATCAATGGCAACATACTTATTCCCCCTCTGTCTTGTCTTCTTCTACCACGAGGTTGTCGATAATGAAGTTCTGCCGCTCGCTGGTGTTCTTGCCCATATAGAAGTTCAGCAACTCGCCCACAGCGTCCTCTTTGCGCAGTGTCACCTGGTCCAATCGGATGCCTGACCCTATAAAACCCTTGAATTCATCGGGGCTTATCTCACCTAATCCCTTGAATCGGGTAATCTCCGGATTGGGTTTCAGGTCATCAATCGCCTGCACACGCTCTTCCTCGCTGTAGCAGTAGCGCGTCTCTTTCTTGTTCTTCACGCGGAAAAGCGGTGTCTGCAATATATACACATGCCCCTTTTTGACGAGGTCAGGAAAAAACTGCAGGAAGAACGTCAGCATCAGCAGACGGATGTGCATACCGTCCACATCGGCATCGGTAGCGATAATCACCTTGTTATACCTCAATTCATCGAGTCCGTCCTCTATGTTGAGTGCCGACTGCAGGCAGTTGAACTCCTCATTCTCATACACCACCGATTTGCTCAATCCATAAGAATTCAACGGCTTCCCTCGCAGCGAGAACACCGCCTGTGTGCGCACATCGCGGCTCTTGGTGATAGACCCCGACGCCGACAGACCCTCGGTGATGAAGATACTGCTCTCCTGCCGTAGGTCGTCATCTGCATCTTTTGCCGATTTCACCGGCTTCGTGTCGTTGAAATGCACCTGGCAATCGCGCAGTTTCGGGTTGTTGAGCAGGTTCTTTTTGGCGCGTTCCCGTGCGGCTTTCGTCACACCCGCTATCGCCTTGCGCTCTTTCTCCGAGTCCTGTATCTTCTGCAGCATCACCTCTGCCACCTCAGGGTGCTTGTGGAGGTAGTTATCCAACTGCTGTTTTACAAAGTCGTTCACGAACTTGTTCACCGACAAGCCGCCCTCGGGAGACATATCCTTGGAGCCCAACTTCACCTTCGTCTGGCTCTCGAACACAGGCTCCGACACGTTGATGGCAATCGCTCCCACTACGCCGTTGCGTATGTCGCTCAGGTCCAAGTTCTTGTTGTAGAACTCCTTAATCGTGCGTCCTATCGCTTCGCGGAACGCTGCCTGATGGGTACCGCCCTGGATAGTGTGCTGTCCGTTTACAAACGAGTAGTACTCCTCGCCCGTCTGGTTGGTGTGCGTCAGCGCAATCTCTATGTCTTCACCCGAGATATGAATAATCGGATACAGCGGTTCCACCGTCATATTGTCGGTCAGCAGGTCGAGCAATCCGTTCTTCGAGGAGAATTTCTTGCCGTTATACACCAACGTCAGACCCGTATTCAGATACGCATAATTGCGCATCAAAGTCTCGATGAAATCAGGGCGAAAGTGGTAATTCTCGAATAGTCCGCGCGAGTTGTCCGGCACGAACTCTATCAGCGTTCCGCGTTTCTCCGGTCCGTCATACACTTGCACATCGGTGTCCGACACCAAATGACCTTGGTGGAACTCTGCCCTGCGCGTCTTCCCGTCGCGGAACGACTGCACCACAAAGTCCATACTCAGCGCATTCACCGCCTTCGTACCCACACCGTTCAAGCCCACCGACTTCTTGAATGCCTTGGTATCGTACTTGCCGCCCGTGTTCAGCAGCGACACAGCCTCCACCATCTTCCCGAGCGGAATACCACGGCCATAGTCACGCACACGCACCCTCTCCCCCATGCTCTCGTCTGTGGCAGAGACGGGCATCACGCTCACCTCAATCATTTTGCCTTCGCCCATGCGGAACTCGTCAATCGAGTTGTCCACGGTCTCCTTGATGAGCACGTAGATACCGTCGTCCGAATGGCTGCCATCGCCCAGTTTACCGATGTACATACCCGGACGGCGGCGGATATGTTCGCGGTCGTCAAGGTGGACAATGTTGTCGTCATTGTAGGCACTGGGTGCTTGATACGTCTCTTCTGCCATAGCATTTTATGTGTTTGTGTGCGGTCTGTCCGCCCATGTTAAGCCTGCAAAGTTACGCAAAAATCTCGGAGTATGCAATGAGTACAAAAAATAAATAGAGGGGGGGCCTCCATACAAATCCTATATAAATCCCACATAAATCTCATACCTATGCCCAAATCTTCCGCTTGGGACCTCGAACGCTCCGCTTTTTAATTCACTTATTTTTACAATTCTGCGCTGTAAACCTCGAATGATTCTTGTACGTTTAGTATGTCATTAGTATGTGATTAGTATGTGATTAGTATGTGATTGTTCCGTGCATTTCGTACTCATATTACGACAATAAATTATAACAATCCTGCTTTCCAACCGCCATTTGCACAACTCGGAGATTATGATTACCTTTGTGCGCTAATTCTTTTTCCGGCTATGCACAACACCATCTCGAACACTCGTAGCACCCTTATCTACCTGCTGTTTGTAGTCGTCGCCACTCTTTGGATAGGGCTGACGGCAGTCATGCCTGATTTCCTCGACAATCCCGTACATGGTGCCAAGGGGGTTGCCACCATCATCTGCTACATCGGCGCGGTGAGTGTGGTGTCATTCTTCCTGTTGTATGCTGCGGGGCTCAACAAGTACGTGGCGGCTGTCTTTTATCCTCTCTACGGCATTTTGGGAGCGGGTGTATCCTACTATCGGGTGGCATACCGTGTCACCATAACCCCTCTCATTCTCGACTGCGTCTTCCACACCAACCCGCAGGAGGCCATGAGTGTCATATCGTGGCAGATGGTGCTATGGATAGCGATAAATGCTTGTATATCTGTGCTTTTCGTGGTATGGAGATGGCATATCGCCACCCCTAAATACGCCTGTGCGCATGCCATCGGAGCCTTGTTGCTGTTGGTGGGATACTATCATTGCAACGGACGCCTGCACCAAAGTCTCAACCAGCGTTACCCTATGCATATCGTCGAGAGTTTCCGTGTATATCACGACCTGCAGCAGGACCGCCAAAAGGAGCGCACCACGCCATGCTATCTGTGCCGCACGCCACAACCCGACTCTCTGGATATCGTGGTGATATTGGGCGAGAGCATGCGGGCTGACCATCTGCAACTCAACGGCTATCCGCGCGAAACCAATCCGCTCTTGAGCCGGCGGAGCAACGTAGTATCTTTCCCGAATATCTGCTCGCAATACACACATACATTGGCAAGTGTACCCGTGATTCTGACACGGGCAGACACACTGCACCCTGAATATCAATATATGGAAACAAGTTTCGCTGCCATACTGCGACAATGCGGTTATCATACAGCATGGATATCCAATCAGGACATGGGAGAGACTTTTGCACATTTTCCTGCAGAATGTGATACGGCAATATGGGCGAACGCAGGCAAATCCCCCTTTGTGTTTTCGGGGTGGTATGACGAAGAATTATTGCCTTTTATGGACGAACAATTGTCACTCCACAATCCTCGCAACTTGTTGATATTACATTGTATCGGCAGTCATTGGTACTACAATAACCATGTCCCCGAATCTCACAATTATTTCCTGCCTGTCACGGACAATCGCGTGGTGACCAACAACACACGCGAGCAGGTCATCAACTCCTACGACAATACGGCACGTTACGTGGATTTCTTTGTGGATTCCGTGATTCAGCGGCTGGAAGACCGCTGCGCAGTCCTTGTTTATCTCTCCGACCACGGCGAGTCGTTGGGTGAAGACGGCAACTGGTTGCACGCCACAGGAGCCGAGGAAACCAAACACCCTGCTTGTCTTGTCTGGTACTCAGACCGTTACGCACACATATATCCCGAAAAGGTGCAGGCACTACATGAGAATGCTCAGCGCAGATACCTGACTGATTTCATGTTCCATAGCGTACTCTCTGCCGCACAGTTGTATATCCCTGGCGTGGAGGGCTTGGACATCTTCCAATCAGTTCATGATTAGTATCTTGGCGGTTCCGTGTCCCTGACCGTCTTGGGTGTTGCATACTGCCGTATATACACCCGATGCTACACGTTTCCCCGCAGTATTGGTCGCGTCCCAAATGGCTTCGCCACCGTTACCTTGTATCACTTTCACGAGATTGCCCTGTGCATCGGTAATGCGCACTTCCGTGTCCGCCATCAAACCCTTGATGGTGATGTACCCGTAGTAGTTCGGACGCACGGGATTCGGATAGGCATACAATCCGTTGAAATTGTCTTCGGGTTCCACGGCATCGCTCATATACGATACCAACCCCGCACTTGTGCCTATAAACACTTCGCCGGTGCTCTCCTGTATGGCTATTGACAGTATGTTGTCACTCGGCAACAGCGAATTGGCGGTAGTAAAGTGGGCTACTGTTTCCACGTCCCAACCTGCAGTCTCTATCGACCGTTGGATATCCAATAGGAATACGCCGGATGACGCAGTCCCTATCCATTTCCTGTTGGCACCATCCACGGCAATGCAGTTAATCTGCTCATTGTCTAATAGATAATCGCCCAATTGCGTTCCGTCATTGCGCGGAATAACAATGCGCTCGCACGCATTCGACGACGCAAAGTCCACCGAACTCGGTATATGGAATACACCATCCTTGGTGCCTACCCACACCACACCATCACGGTCCTGTGCCAAGGCGCGTACCTCACTGGGCAGTATCTGTTTGCCTTGCTGGTCGTACCATTCTCCGCGGAATGTCACCACATCATCACTTGGGTCGGTTGGGGTTCCGTTGTCTTGCAGCAATATCAGCCCTGCCCCTGCGCGGCAGACAGGTATCCACTTCCATTGCGGGTTGCGGTTGTCTATCATAATCTCTCCGGGGGTTGTCAGGGTCATCAGTTTTCCGTCGGGATACAAGCCGAATGAGTGCCACTTGCCGTCTGGCGACACCACATGCACACTATGCTCCACGCCCGCATTCAGTATCCACAGGTTCCCCTGTTCGTCATATATCGCACCGTCAGTCCTCGTATATAGGTCGGGGGCGGCGGAGATTACTGCCTCCAAGGCACTGTTTGATGCCAGATATAACTTCTTTACCTCTCTCCCTTGCATTTCCCATAGCCCTGTCCCGTAAGTGGTTAGGAAGGAGTGGTCTTTGCCATGGGGGTTTTGTGCCACATTCATTACATCTTATCTCGGTGGGTTGGTCATACCCGCCAGTTCGCCGTTGGTGATGTTGGTCCATACGCCATTCTCGTAGTACATCACCATACCATACCGGTTCTCTTGTGCAGCCCATCTGCCCCCCGGTAGCACATACAGCCTGTCCCCGAAGAAACGCAGACGGTACGACATATTGCTGATTGGACCATCGGGGTGAAACTCTTGCACATTCCCGTTCTCTATCCTGACTACCCCATGGGTTTCTGTTCCTAACCAGTAGCAGTCTCCGTCAGTCGCCATGTCATATACATAGCCGTATTCTATCGCCATCTGCAGATGGTAATCCTCACGCACTTCCATTATGCCGTACTTGTTCCGCGGCAGACCATACAACCGCCCGCCCGTTTGGCACAGCCCCCGCAAAGGGATGCAATACGTATCTTTCCATGCCCCGTTCTGCAGTGATGATAGTATGGTGTCGTCTCGCAGCACACACACACTGCCGCTGAAAGCCTTCATCCCCTGTACCTTCTTCGTATTGGGTATCAACCGCTTGTGCCATTGTGCGAAGTCTGCCAAGTTGTCTTGCAACCCCGCAGAATACAGCATATAGTCGGCGACCGCATAGATACTGTCGCCCACCATAACTACATACTGCACACTTATCTCACCGGCGTCATTGCCAATGTAATACGTGTCCTGTACCTCCAACTTCTTCATATCCAGCACCATAATACCGAAGTCCATAGCCAGGTACGCCTTATTCCCCACCATCAGCGCGTCATTCACTTGCTTCGAACCGCTGATGGACTTCAGATACAAATCGGGAATGTTGCGGATACTACCGTCATTTCCCATCACGTCCAATTGCCCGTCCTGATAGGTGATGAGCATACTGCGCAGTGACGGATTGTAATAGATATGGTCAATGACAGACCCGTTCAATCCTGTCAATCGGTTGTAGTACTCTATCTCCTCACTCTGTTTGTCCACCGAGAACAAGGCACCGTTGGACAGAGCATACACTTTCTGCCCCATAGCCGCCACTTGCTCCATCGTCCCGTATGCCAGGTGCGCCCGCCATTGGAGCATACTGCCGTATGTCCTGTTCTCTTCCGAAGTGTCTTCCAATCCCGCGCCATGGGATGAAATAGCATAGGACACCAATCCTCCTCCCGTTCCCACATACATCACATCATGCTCACTGTCGTATGCCAACGACAAGATGGTGTTCGCAGGCATAGGTGTGTCATCCGACGTGTAGTGTGCCAGTATCGTTGTCTCTTTACTGTCAATCATATACACTCCCGCTGTCTGTGTGCCAATCCATACATTCCCGACCCCGTCAAAAGCAACGGCATTCACACGTTCGTTCTCCAATAGATACGTGCCATCCGACATCATAATGCGCAGCCGTCTGCACACGTCCGTTTGGACAAAGTCTGTCGAATGGTCTATGATAACAGGACCTGCCGATGTCCCTACCCACACATCACCGTTGCTTGCCTGCGATAGCGAGTACAACAACTCCGGCGTAACAGGTTGGTTGTCTTGGTCATATAGCAGACTGCGTATCACCGTCTTGTCGTCCTTGGGTTCAAAAGGAGTCCCCCCGTCGTCTGTATAGACTATGGCTGGGTCTGCCCTGTTCGACAGCACCCATTTCACGTGTGGGCGGTAATTGTCTGTCAGCATATCCCCTGCCGTCACGAAGTTCACACGCACATGATTGTCCCTGTACAAGTTCAGTCCCCGCTGCCCCTGATGGTCGGGCAAAAATGCTACCAACGCGGTATCCACAGTGCCTGCCACCACCGTCCACAGTCTTCCCTCTGCGTCAAACGCACCACTATTGGTACGTGTGTAGTAGTCGGGAGCATCTTTGGCTGCGGCTTCCAATATGCTGTTGCTTGGGGTGTAGTGGTGCAGCAGTTCCTCTCCGCGAAACTCATACAGCCCCGTCCCGTAACTTGTCACATAGAAATGCGCACCATCCTTCGGGTCCACGGCTACATTCATAAAGTCCAGCGCAGGTTTGCCCGTCTGAGCCTGAATGGCAGCCTGAGTGATATTCGTCCACTTGCCGTTCTCCAATATCATCACATGCCCGGGGCGGCTATACTGTGAAGCCCACCTGCCGCCGGGAACTACGAAGAGCCGTCCTCTGTCTGCCGTCATCCGATAGGGGATATTCACTTGAGGTCCCTCGGGCAGATAGTAAGTCTCTTCTCCGGTCAGGAAACGCCTGTACACACCTTTTTCATTGGCTGCACGCCATGTGTTTAACCGGTTATCTATATATTGTTTCCCCTTGTCGGCACTGAAAGGCGCAGGCAATGTACTGCACTCGTGCCAATAGTGATAGTCCACCAGTTTGTCTGCCAATGCCGCACTGTAGTTTCCCGCTACCGTCTTCGCGTAGATACTGTCACCATACAGCATCACGTCCTGTACCTGCACCTCGGCGGCCTGGGCACCTATGTAATAAGCATCGCGGAATTCGTATCGCTCCAGGTCAAACAGCAGCACACCGAACTCCATGGACAGATATGCCTTGTTGCCGCTGATGGTAACGTTGTTGCAGTACTTCGAGGCAGTCATACGCTTGTTGTACAAGTCGGGTACGTAGCGCATTCGCCCATCTCGCAATATATCTAATTTGCCGTCGGCGTAGAATATCAATAGTTGCTCCCGTGCCTCGTCATACGCCAGCCTTGCTATCTCCGTGCCATGCATGCCCGATTGGCTGTTGTAGGTAGTCAGTTGCTCTGTCTGTTTGTCTATGGAGAACATAGCACCGTTAGCCATGGCATATACGTGGGTCTTGCTTACTGCTATCTGCTCCACGTCGTTGTACGAAAAGTGCGTCTTCCATTGGCTGACTGCACCCTGTGCATCTGCATGCCACAGCAGCACTGCCATACAGGCAAATATACGGATTATCAATCGTTTGTTCATACTATTGGCAGCATATTCCATGCAATACTTTCAGTCTCTCATTCAGTTTCTCCATAGCACGGGCACGGTGACTGATACTATTCTTCACCTCCGCAGGCAGGTCCGCAAAAGTCTTGTCATACCCCTCGGGCACAAACAGCGGGTCATAACCGAAACCGCCTGCACCGCTTTCCTCACAGGCAATACATCCTTCCACTACACCCTCCATCTGTTCCTGCTTGCCGTCGTGTATCAGTGTCACCACGGTGCGGAAGCGCGCTGCTCTGTCTGCCACGCCCTCCAACTCACGCAGCACTTTCTTTCTGTTATTCGCATCATTGGCTGGCTCACCCGCCCAACGTGCCGTATGCACACCCGGCTTGCCGCCCAAAACACGGATTTCCAAACCCGTATCATCGGCAAATACACCGTCTATATCACCTGTAGCATGGGTCTGTATATATGCCCACACCGCCTGTGCCTTGATAGCGGAGTTCTCTTCCAAACTGTCGCCTGTCTCTTCTATATCATCATGAAAACCAATCTGTTGCAGACTGAGTACTTCTACCTCGCAAGGCAGTATCTTGCGTACCTCCTCCAACTTGTGGGCGTTATTCGATGCAAACACTAATCGCATACCTATAATATATGAAAAAATACGTGCAAAGTTACTCATTTTTACCTTACACGCAAAATTATCCACCACGAATAGCATATATTCGGGCTTTTTTTCGTACTTTTGCAGCGCAAATGTTCAACGACTATGACCAAAAGACTTTTCCTTTCCCTCGCAGCCGCACTGTTTTGCGCCTGCCTCTTTGCGCAGACACCAATACTCGGTGAGTGGGTGACTGTGGACGATGCTACCGGCGAACAATGGGCGGTAGTTACTGTTTATCAGGCCGATAACCATTTATATTACGGCAAGATAACTACCGTACTCTACCAAACCGACAACCCCGAAGAACTCCTCTGTACACAATGCAAAGGCGAGGACCATCGCCGTCCTATGGAGGGGCTTGTCATTATCCGCGATATGAAACTATCTGACGGTGAACTTCGCGGAGGACATGTCTTGGACCCCAACAATGGCAAGTTCTACTACGGCAAAATCTACCTCAACAAGCAGGGCAATCTGGTACTCCGCGGTTCACTCGACAAGGCAGGTATCCTTGGCCGTAGCCAAACCTGGCTGCGCCGACAATAAGCGGAATCCCTCTTACCGCCAACGCTTGTGCCAATGTTTGTGTCCGATCTTGAAGAATGTGCCGTAGAACTTGATGCCGCACTCTATGGGGTGCAGACAGCCCAATTGTGATGCCACCGTGTTGTTGACAGACACCGCGGGTACGGGCTGTTGCGGGTTGCTGATGTTTGATACTGTCACCACGGGCAAGGTTGTTGCCGCAGAGCGGGTATCCCATAGGGTACAATCTACGAAGAACAGGAATCCCAGTGCGGAAGTCTTGCTTACTTGCCATTCACAACCTAACTCCATATCCGCCAACACTGCCAGAGATGCCATAGTGGCATGAGCAGTCTGCTGTTGCATATCGGGCGGCAGTACGCCTGTAATCACCTCATTGATAATATGCACATCGGTCAAAGGATAGTAAGCGTCTATTACCACATCAGATAGTGTTTGGTTGTTCTGTTGCCAGATAGACGGACGCAGTTTCGCACCTACGTTGAACACCAATCCGTCGGAACGCAAAGCGAACATCACAGGTATTTCACATGACACATCATGCTGACGAGCAGACGCCTTTCCCGATACGGAGTACTGCATCTCATTCCCCAGATAGTCCCTGTTGGTAAACTGCTCACGTAGCGGATACGACATCGGCAACAGCCGGTAGCCGAACGACAGTCCTGTGTGCACGCCTATATCCAACCATGACATCGGTTGGTAGAAAGTATATCCCACATCTGCAAACCCGATGCCACCTATCGTGCAGCGTGTCTCTGAGCCGGTATTACCCACTCCGAATGCCATACCTCCCCGCACGCCATACTGCAATACGTGTGTCTGTGCTTCCGCGTTGACGCAAGTGCATACAACGGCTAACAATATATAATACAATCGTCTCATTGCCATATATTTAAGGGTTTGTCACTAAATATCGTAACGTAGTCTGCATATCATCGGTTATTACACTCACCTGATAGCATCCTGCCACTCCAACTGCCTCTATGTAGTACGCATCGCAGTTTGTAGCCGTGTATGTACCCACCAACTGCCCCGTAGCACTATACACAAGGATAGTATAAGTCTTCTGCGGGTCCAGACCGCGAATCACCATCTGCTCCCCACCGCGGACTGCGGTAGGAGAGAGGAATAGGCGCGGGGTACGGCTGCTGTTGGCATAGTGCACAATCACGGAGCGCATGAGCCCGTCGCAGAGCATACCTTTCGTGTCAGACACATCGGCTACGGCATAGTAGTCGCCTGTCCCTTGCAGATTTTGCGCAATAGTCAGGTAATAGCCATGCCCCACGGGCACATCGTCTTGCGGGAAAGTGCCGTGCATATCGTCCGGCTCACCCACTACCCTGTACCATGTTACCCGCGGCTCTGCCACATAGTAGCCCATCGCGTTGATTTCGCGCACATTGAGCATCAGCAGCCAGTCGTAGAGCGCGACCACAGGCCAGTTGGCATACTCCTCACAGTTTGCGGCAAAATAGGCAATGTATCGGGCATCTTCGTTCACCTGCAGTTGGCGGAGTGCGTCGGTGTTGCCGTCGCTCCAACGCACGAAATGGTAGTCTTCACGGGGTGTTGCCTCCAATTGCACCCAGTCGCCACAATCCACACGCAGGTGGGTGCCGGTGCCGTCAGCGAAGACGGCACCAACACTCATCCAACATGTGAGGTATATGAACCACCGTTTCATCATAACGTCATCAAGGTACTGCCACCACATTCACACTGCCCTGGGCATCGTTGTCCGATTGAACGGTGACGGTGTATTGTATCTTCTCGAAGACAGCCGTGTAGGTGGCGTTGCCTGTGACGGTGATGGTGCGGGTGGCATCGGTATTGCCGTCGCTCCAGCGTACAAAACGGTAGCATGTGTTAGGTGTAGCGGTCAGGGTGACCTCCTTGCCATACAGATATGTGCCATCGCCCGTGGTGGTACCGTTCTCGCCGATGGTGGTGATGGTGTAGGTATTGGTGCTGTTGGTGTATTGGGCGATGTACTCCGCCTCACCCGTTACGGTGGAGATGACCTTGTCCCACCCTGTGAAGGTGTAGGTGAACTCATCGTCCGCAGGGCGAGTGGGGGTGCCGTTATAGGCAGGCAACGTGCCATATTCCCAGTCTTTGGCTTCTAACACACTTCCGTCCCAGTTCTTGAAAGTGATGGTGTACTTGTTCACCGTCTGGTCGAACTGAGCGGTATAGGTAGCGTCTGCCGTAGCGGTATATTCCACATTGGGGCTCCAACCCGAGAAGGTGTAGGTGTATTGGGCTGTGGTAGGCTTTTGGGGAGTCTCGCCTTTGTAACTGACAGCAGTACCGTGGTCCAAGACTTCCTTTTGGAGTTCGGTGCCGTCATAGTTTTGGAAGATGACAGTGTACTGATTGATAGCAAAGAATGCCGTGTAGGTGACATCTTCGGTAGGGGTGACGGTGCGCGGGTTGTCGGTGTTGTTGTCGTTCCAACGCACGAAGTGATACCCCGTAGCGGGTGTAGCACTGATAGTGGCGGAGTTGCCGCAATCCACCACTAATTGTTCTGCATGAGCCATGGTAACGATACCCATTGCCATGGCGAAAATAGAAAAGATTTTCTTCATTGTTGTATTTGTTTTTTGGTTATCCATTTAATTCCTTTGATTGTCTTCTTTTTACTCCATTAAATGCCATTAGAGAACCATTAAAATTCTCCGTTAATAGCCGTTAATTAACCATTAATTTATTCTGCGGTGACAGATACCGAACCTTGCTCATCATTATCCGCTGTGACAGTGACAGTATATTGCTCCTTGATGAACTCCGCCGTGTAAGTGGCATTACCTTTAACCACCACAGAACGCGGATTGTCGGTATTGCCATCCGACCATTGCTTGAATGTGCCACAGGCATCCGAGGTTGCATACATCGTGAGATGCGCCCCCTCAATAAACTGCCGAGTAGTTGCCTCCGAACAAGAGCCGTTGCGAAAGGTAACGGTATAAGTTGGCATACCACCTCCTGTAGAAGATTGCTTGGTGAATAACGCGCGATAGGTGGCATCACTATTTACGGCGACAATACGCGGGTTGGAAGTATTGCCATCATCCCATCGACTGAAGGTGTAGCCCATTTGAGGAGTAGCCACCAAGGTGACGTTTTTGCCATCTTCGACCTCTAAGGTGTTGGGCTCTTCACAATCATCAGCATACAAGGTGAGTGTATGCCTAGATACGGCAGGAGCGGGTGCAAAGACAGCAGCAATAGCGGTGTCGGATGTTATTTGCAATACGTAGGGGTTGGCAGTCGTGCCATCACTCCAACGCAAGAACCGAGAACCGGATTGGGGTTCTGCCACCAACGTAACGGGTGTGCCATTCTGCACCTCCAATTCCTGTTGCTTAGCACACTCCGATGTACTGATGACTACATGGTGCGGGGCGGCAGACAGAGGTGTCAGCAGCAATGCCATACATAGGCAAAGCAGCCAACGCCGATATGTTGCGAGATACGACATACTACCCATGGTATCACTCCACCGTGATGGAACAATCTTGGTTGACATAGATGGTATAACTTGTACGTTCAAATTGTGCGGCATAAGTGGCTTCGCCCTCCACCTTAATCGTGCGCGGGTTGTCGGTAACGCCATCGCTCCAGCCTGCAAACACAAAGTTGTCTTTCGGGGTGGCGGTCAGTTGAATCTCTGCACCCTTTGGGTAAGCACCTGTACCGGTGATAGTTCCCTGTTCCTCGCGGCAGAGACCCTTGACAGTGTAGAAATCAACACCTTCCAACTGCCAACGCAAGATGGGATAGCCATCGTTGATATTCGTGTAGTCGGGGTAAAAATAGTCGCCATTAACATTTAATTGTGGCACAAATGACGGAACTTTCATCATGTTTGAAGACGTATTGGATATTCCATCTTTGTTAGCAGTACCGCAATTACTACTACAATAGCATTCGTTGTTGGTAGCATTTCCTATTGCATAAGTTCCCTTTAATCTATCATCATTAGCAAAATATCCTGCAAAATAGCAAGATGAGCAGGTAGCATTATACGCTATACCATACTTGTATCCATACCCTCCTTCAGTATTTATAATAGAAATATGTGAAGTCCCTCTTGAGTAGCAATACGATACAGACAACCCTCCGCCTGTGCTACAAGCAATGCCACAAGAGCGAGCCTCGGATGTTGTTTGTGCATTTATGCTGCCCATATTGTAACAACATGTAGCTGTCCCCTTGAATGTCCCTATACCAGCACAATAGACTTTCCTTGCATACGCAGTTCCTCCATATTGTGTACTCCCTACACTTATACTGATGGTACCATTATTATTAGATTCTTCTACTATCGCATAATCTGCATACCCAATTAATCCTGATGCATACAATGGTTCATATAGGTGTTTGGTAACCATAGCGATATTGGCTCTATTGGAACATCTTTTGGCAATGACTTTATTCGCCTTTGCGACAAGCCCTCCCATATAGCCAGCACAATATGTATTAGCACTCGCAGCAGAGGTAGTATAACACCCTATAATGGGCGCAGAATTGCTACATCTCAACAATGTCAAATTTCCGTTTTCTGCAATATTCACGAGTCCAGCCCCTCCTTTGACATCTGAAGTTGAATTGTTGTGGCAATTCGTAAGTACCACATCACCTTGTACACGATAAATCATTGCATATGGGGACTCTCCTGCAATAGTCAAATTTTTAATTGCCGCAGACTGAATTAAGCCAAATAAATAGGTTGTAGCATTTCTTACTTGTTTTTGTCCGCCATCATAACATCCTGCAAAAGCCTTAGAATTTGCACCGATAAGGGGCCATGACTTACTATTAAGGTTAATATCATCTGTTTGTAGAAAGTAAACATCTTCATAGGTATTTCCCAAATTTACTTGGGCAGCCAAATACGCTAAATTAGCAGGTGTTTCAATTAGATACGGGTCAGATTCCGTGCCACTGCCTTTTGTCCATGGTTCTTTGGTTTTACCATCCCAAATTTGTGTAGCATTGGCTGCTATGGCTGTGAAAGACAGCATAATACATAGCAAAAATACGTTACATTTCTCTTTCATTGTTTATTTGATTTATTGTTATTTCCCTAATATAGACACATAAAAAACGCAGACCTCCGTTGTTTCATTTACAAACGGAGGCCTTGCAATGCCTATCAAGTCAAATAAAACAACAGGAAACCTACGCTGATATGACAATATACTACACCCGAACCGGCATAGTATAGGTATGTCATACCCATAGGCATCTATTGCTACTTTGATTTTGACTTGATAAAGAAAGTTTGCAAGTTTCCGTCTGTCAAACACAAAGCGTCAATAAACGCTATTCAATATGTCAAATCCACCCTAAAACGAGGACATATCCCCTCTCAGCGTAGATTCGGGTGCAAAAGTACTACATATTTTCCAAATATGCAATAAAAATGTAAAACAGGTTGGCAAAAACATAACACCTATTTAGCAGCCATTCGCGAAAGGCGCATTATTAACATTGTATAATGGCAACAATATCATACTAATCACATACTAACCACATACTAATCACATACTAATTATACAAGAATACTACGAGGTTAAAACGATGGTTGATGTGGTAGAATTTGAAAATTTGTAAATTTGAAAATGAACTCAATAAGGGGACATCGAATTCCCTATAAAAAGGGAACATTAATTGCCGTATAATTGCCCATTAATTTTGTAGAGTATAACTTATAAGTCAACAACTAACCAACAACTAAACAACTACCAACAACCATACACCAGCCACACAACGACAAACCAACAACTATGACAACACAAATAAGCGCGAATTACCATATAATTGCCCATTAATTTTGCAGAGTATAACTTATAAGTCAACAACTGACAACAACTAACCAACAACTAACCAACAACAAACCAACTACCAACAGCCATGCACCAGTCACACAATGACAAACCGGAAATCAACAACCAACAAGCCCCAAACGACCACCAGTTAAGGCAAAAACCAGGGAAATTACAGAAAAAGGTGCTTTTTTCGTATTTTTTTTCGAGAAAGATTTGGTGGGTTCAAAAAAAAGCAGTACCTTTGCACCCGCTTTCGGAAGAAAGTGTGTGTTCTTTCATAAGTGCGGCAATAGCTCAGTTGGTAGAGCACGACCTTGCCAAGGTCGGGGTCGCGAGTTCGAGTCTCGTTTGCCGCTCAAAGGAAGGGCAGGACATGGTTCCTGCTTTTTTTCTCTAAAGAACTCTCTTCTGTTAAGAGAAAAAGAGATGCTTAAGGGAGAAAGATGCCCATTAAGCAGTTTGTTTTTCTCGAGGTGGAGTGCTCTTGCAGAGACAAAGCCCAGGTGGCGGAATTGGTAGACGCGTACGTTTCAGGTGCGTATGTCGCGAGGCGTGCAGGTTCGAGTCCTGTTCTGGGCACAAAGAAGTGGTCTTTATATAATAAGGAGTGGCAGCGACGCAGACCCATGCAACGGGTTCCGCAGCCGCAGGCACATTCCGCGAGCGCAGGTGGTGAAATTGGTATACACGCTACTTTGAGGGGGTAGTGGTCGCAAGATCGTGTGAGTTCGAGTCTCATCCTGCGCACGAAAGCAAAAACAGAGTGATTATTCGGCAAAACAAAGAACAGTCACTCTGTTTTTTGTCCATGGCAACGGCAGTAAATAATCCAAACAGACATGTAATTCCCCACGAATTAAGCCATTAATTTCGATGTTCCCCCGCCCTTATTAAGTACAATGTTCGCAGGGGGTGTTGTGCAGTAGGCAGATTTTTTGTAACTTTGCGGCATATTCATAGACGCGTATGCAACCATTTATCATTTTGCTGGTGATGGCGGGCTACTTTGCCTTGCTTTTTACCATTTCGTATGTGGCAGGACGGAAAGCCGACAATGCAGGTTTCTTCTCGGGTAACAAAAGCAGCAACTGGCTGCTGGTGGCAATGTCCACGATAGGTGCCGCCATCTCGGGCGTGACTTTCGTCAGTGTGCCCGGCATGGTAGCCACATCGGGATTCGCCTATATGCAGATGGTGTTGGGCTTCACGGTAGGGCAGATATTGATTGCGTTTGTGCTGATACCTCTTTATTACAGGCTGAACCTGACCTCTATCTACCAGTACTTGCAGCAACGCTTTGGCATGAAGACGTACAAAACAGGGGCGTGGTTCTTCTTTGTAAGCAAGATGCTGGGTGCCAGTGTGCGGCTGTTTGTGGTGGCAGAAGTGCTGCAACTGCTAGTGTTCGGTCCGCTGGGCGTGCCGTTTTGGGTGAATGCCATCTTCACGGTGCTCATCGTATATCTGTGCACGTTCAAGGGGGGCGTCAAGTCGCTGATATGGACCGACTTGCTGAAGACCTGCTGCTTGATTCTGTCCGTGGGGCTGTGCATCTATTTCATTCTCCGTGCGGGCGTGAATATAGACGACTGGCACAGCAGCCCGATGACGCGCACGTTCTTCTTTGACAACCCGAAGGAAGGCACGTTCTTCTGGAAACAATTCTTGGCGGGTATCTTCCTTGTGGTCGCAACCACGGGACTGGACCAAGACCTGATGCAGCGCACATTGTCATGCAAGAACTACCGCGAGAGCCAGAAGAACCTGATAGTGGGGGCTGTGATGCAGATTGTGGTCATTGGGCTGTTCCTGTTCCTGGGATACCTGCTCTACACCTATGCGGCACAGACAGGCGTGGATATTTCGGCATTGAAAGGGGATGACGTGTTCCCCTATCTGGCGACGGGCAACTACTTCCCTGTCATTGTGGGCATCCTGTTTATCATTGGTTTTATCGCGGCGGCATATTCGGCGGCAGGCAGTGCGCTGACCGCCCTTACCACTTCATTTACCATTGATATACTCGGTCAGAAACATGCTGCCAATGACGCCCAACTGACCAAGACACGCCGTATCGTGCATGCCTCGATGGCTGTGATGATGGTGGTCTGTATCTATGTAATCCACTTGCTGAATGATGATTCTGTGATTCAGACCGTGTATAAGGTGGCAAGTTACACTTACGGTCCGCTGTTGGGCATGTTCTGCTTTGGCATCTTCTCCAAATGGCAGGTTCGTGACCGTTGGATACCATTAGTGGCTGTGTTGGCACCCGTTATTACATGGGTGATAGATGTGAACTCCGCTGCTTGGTTCGGGGGCTATGTGTTCTCTCATGAACGATTGATACTCAATGCCTTGCTTACTTTTGTAGGTATGATGTGCCTTATCAGAAAGGCAGACGCAGACTCTCCCGTGCGCAAGGCTTAATACAGAAGTGCTATGCAAGAACAGTTAGAGGTCTATATGGCTGATTATCAGGCACAGCAGCCTGTAGGCACGCTTGGCTACCGTCATCCGTGGGGCAAGGGCGCGTATCAGTTCAACTTCCACCCGTTCTGGCTGCAGTCCAATGCCAATATACACTTAAGTGCTGACCTACAGAATGTCAGTACGAACCAACATTCCATGAACAACATCTTCGGGTGCTTCAAGGACAGCCTTCCCGATGAGTGGGGGCGGGGATTGTTGGAACAGCGCGAGCGTATGCGGGCAGAGGCTGAAGGGCGCAAGTACTACCGACTGAACGAGTTTGAATACCTGCCGATGTTGGACGACCAAACACGTATGGGGGCATTCCGCTTCCGGTTGCCGGGGTCGCGCGACTTTCTCGGGGTATATCATGATGACAACTCTTATCTGTCCACCACCTCGCTGAACGACTATTTCCGCCTTGTGGAGACCTACGAGACCTACCCCGAGAAACTGACCATGGAGATGATGGATACCCTGATTCGGTATGGGGCAGTCTTCGGTGGGAAACGCCCAAAACTGGCAGTGGTGGACCCCGTCAACAACGTGCGCTATATGGCGAAATTGGCATCCGCAAAAGATGAATACAACGAAGTGCTGTGGGAGTACTTCTGCTTCCAAATGGCATACTTTGCCGGTGTCAATCAGGCATTTGCGCGATTGATTACGCTGTCGGGCGGCTTCCGTTTTGCGCATGTGCTGCTGTCGAAACGCTTTGACCGCAATGACAAACAACAACGTATCCACTATATGACTGCGCGCACACTGTTGGGAATATCGGATGCGGCTGATGCCAACGATGGTGTGGGGTATTTGCAACTGATTCGTGCCATCGCACACAACAAAGAGATGGCGGCTCCCAAGGTGGATATACGCGAGATATATCGGCGGATAGCCTTCTCTATCTGCATAGGCAACCACGACGACCATCTGAGCAACTATGCCTTTGTCTTGACACCCAAAGGGTGGAAATTGGCACCTGCATACGGTTTCCGTCCGAGCAATGAGACCACCATGCGCCTACTCGTGACTGAGAAGTCCAATGAGGCTTCGCTGGACAATCTGCTGCGGGCAGCATCGGCATACTGCATTGGTCCCAAAGAGGCGGAGAGCATTATCACAGAGGTGCGCACAGCAATAGGCAAGTGGCGCAATTCCGCTATCCGCTGCAAGATAAAAACCAAGGAACGGGAACGCTTCGCCGACAGGTTGGATATGTTCGGCATACCGCCCCAGCCCAAAGAGCAGGAGGCTATGAAAGAGGAGACTACCGAGCCCGCAGAATAAGGGAAGGCAGTCTCCTTCTCTTTTTATCTTATTTACCAACAATACTTTGCTCCGATGAGGAAGTGGAGACCTTGGGATTGGTAGCCGTAGTAGATGTCGTTGTGGCGGTTGAGGTAGTTGTTGAGTTGGAGGTAGGTGGTGAGCCAACGATTGACAGCATACGAGGCACCCAGATTAAGAGACACAATGGGTCTGAGGGTGGCAACGGCATCCGAGGCATTGTCCTTCTCCGTGGTAAACGCCCGTCGTGAGCCGATGAAGGTGTTGTCGGAGTAGATGGTCCATTTGCTATCAATATGGGCATCAATTCGCAGCGCAGCGTCCCACGAAGGGCGGTCGTAGATACCCGTTTGCATATCATTCGCTTCGATACGCTGACACGTCCAATGGTAGTAGTTGCCCGAGAGGTGGATATTGATGATGTCGCGGTAGTGGTATTGCAGGGTAGCACCGACCTTCCAACGTTGCCAGTCGGAGTAGTAGAAATCAATGAATGACTGCGAGTTGTGCTGCGCGAAATACACGGACGGGGCTATGAGCAGGAGTTGGTTGATTTGGTAGGCATAGCCCGCGTAGATGTCGAAGAGCATGGTTGCCATAGGGCGTATCTTGAAGCCGATTTGCGCATCGATGGGCGTGTAGTCGTCCACGTGGTTGCGGGTGAAGCACGCGGAGTAGTCCATGTAGCGGTTGGTCTGCATGAATTCGAGCAGGGTGCTTGTGCCGAAGGTGCCGTTGGCTTTGCCGTAGAGGTCCACGATGTCCTTCATGAGGAACCAGTCGAATGACAGGTTGGGCGAGGGTGCGAAACTGATATTGTCGCCGCCGCTCATCATGCGCCCTGTGCCGAGGTTGAAGTCGAAATTGATGCCTGCGTGGATACGGAACTTATAGCCAATATACTGATAGTAAGGCTCCAAGCGGAAGGCATGTCGGTTGCCGAGTTGGGCGTGCGAGAGCCCAAGACTATCGGAGGCTTTGTAGAAGTTGTTTTGCACGTAGGCATTGAGTCCGGCGTGGTGTTCGTCGGAGAGTACCCAGACGGCATCCAAGCGTGTGCGCACCTGATGTTCGGTGATGGCATTGGGCAGTATATAAGCGGAATAGCCTGTGTTGAGGTTGTAGCGAATAGTAGTATTGCCGCGAGAGCGAAGTCCTATTCGCGTATTGATGAGCCAACTATTCTGCCAATCGTAGGGGTTCATAAGCGAGGCAGACTTGACGGTCAGTCCGCGGTTGCCGTCGAAGTAGCGTCCGTAGCGGGAGTAGTACTCGTTGTTGCCGTCCACACCGAAGTAGAGTTCGCACGCCGAGAAGTGGCGTGTAACCTGCAGTCCGAGTGTAGAGTTGGAGAGCGTCTGCCGTCCCCACATAGCATCGTGGCGGGCAAAGAGGTCGAGGGACACGCGTTTCTTCTCGGCAATACGATAGCCGAAGGCGAAATGCGTGTTGCGGTGTCCGAGTGCGCCGTCCACTATGCCCTGCGAAAGTGTCTGCGAGGAGAACGTGGTCTCGGCAGCCGGCAGTGCGTGGACATTAAAGCCAATGGGCAACGTCTCCGAGTAGGTGGAATAGACTACGGGGTTGAGCGGTATATCCTCCTGAATGATAGCGGGAGATTGGTTCTGCTTGGTCGCCGTTTGGATAGTAGGCTGATAGTCGCGCTCGACGGTGACAGTGCGGGTGATAGTACTATCGGCAGTGGTCTGTGCGCTGAGCGTGAGTGCCGATGCCACGAGGCACAGGGATAAGGTCAGTCGTTTCATAGTTCATCCTCCTTTTGTTCGGTTTGCTCTTGTTGTGCGATATGCTCGAGTCGGGTGATGAGCATGGTCTGTATGTCGTCCTGCTGGCGGTAGTTGGTCTGCAAAGCCAGCAGATACTGCTTGGCCTGGAAGAGGTCGCCGCGCTGTACGTTGATGTCGGAGAGCAAGATAAGGCTGCGTGCGAGCCAATACTGCTGCGAGGTCTGCATCTGGGTGAACGACATGATTTCCTGCTCCGCCATATCCATCGCTCCGAGGTGGAAATAGCAGTCAGCCAACAGGTATTTGGCTTCTGCTCCGTTGGCGGTGCGCACCTCTTTGGCGATGGGTGTGAGGTCCACTACGGCAAGCCCGTACTGGTTGTCCTGCAGGTATGCCTTGGCGCGGCAGTAGAGAGCCTCGCGGCGTATGTCCTCCTGCAGGTCGGCTTGGTCGAGCAGGCGTGTAGCCACCTCAATGACCGCTGTCTTGTCGCCGAGATAATGGCTGCAGCGCAGTACTCCGAGTTGCGCGGTGGTGTGCATAGTGGAGGACGATGCCACCTCGTCCATACGGCGGAAATAGTAGAGGGCAGTGCGGTACTCTCGCTTGTCGTAGGTGAGTTCGGCTACACGCATGCATGCCTCCTCCATATAGGGGTTGCCCGGGATGTCGGCAAGGGCACTGTACTGGTCGATGGCATTGTCGAACTGCCGGAGTTGGTAGTAACTGTTGGCGGCATAGTACTGCGCCTTGGTGCAGTAGCGTCCGCCCGGGCAGAAGCGCATGATATAGGTGGTGAGCCCTGCTGCCGCCTCGGCGTAGTTGCCCATGATGTACTGCAGTTCGCCCGTGACATAGACGAGCGAGTCCTCGCGGCTTGCCGAGGAGATGTTCATCTTGGTGAGGCTCTTGGTGTAGGCGAGGTACTCGCTGACATTGTTGGTCTCGACATAGACCTGCTCCAGTCCGTCGAGTGCGGCATACGCCTCCTCGCCGCCCGCGTATTTCTCGATAGTGGTCTTGAAGGCGGTGATGGCCTTGTCGTACTGCTTCATGGTGCGGTAGGTGAGTCCCAACTCAAGGGACGCTTTGGGTGCTTTGACACTGTTGGGATACTGCCCGAGCAGGCGTGTGTAGGCACTGATGGCATTGTCGTTATGCTCCAGTTGCAACTCGGCACGTGCCGTCTCGTAGAGGGCATCGTCGGCATAGTCGGAACGCGGATAGTCGGTGGTGAGGATTTGCAGGGTGCGAATCTTGTCGGCATACTTGTGCTGCAGACCTTGTGCATAGCCACACTGGTAGAGGGCGTAGTCGGCACCCGTCTTGCCCGTTTTGACCACCTGCATATAGGTGTCGCACGCCTGTGCAAACTGACGGCTGTTGAATTGGCAGTCGCCTATGCGGTTGAGGGCATCGGTGTAGTTGGCATCGTTGGGGTCTGTGGCAGCGATATAGCCGCGGAAGACCTGCTCCGCCTCTGCCATCCTGCCCGTATTGAAATAGGCATAGCCCCGCAGATAGGTGGCAAGATTGCGGTTCTTGGACGCGGAGATATTGGGCTGCGCCTCGTAGAGGGCAAGGTCGGCAAGGCACGCATCGTACTGCTGCAGACGGTACTCGGCTTCGGCACGCAGGTACCAGGCATCGGTCTTGTAGGCACTCGCCTGTGTGTCGTGGTTGATGACTTCGGTGAGCCATTGCACCGCCGCGGGCATATTGCCCTGCAAGAACGCGTCCACGCCCATCTGGTAGCGCAGATACTGCATGGTCTGCAACAACTTGGGGTTGGGCGATTGAATGGCAGTGAGCGACTCGAGGGCCGCCTTGTAGTTGCGGGAGGTCATGTACATATCCGCCATGAGGGCATAGACCTTGTTGGCGTAGGCGGTGTTGGGGTACTCGCGCAGGAAGTCGCGGAACGCAGTGATACTCTCGCCGAGGGCAGAGCCTTGCAGGTAGGTGATTTGCACGTAGTTGTACATCGCCTCCTCGCGCAGACGGTCGTTGAGACGGAACTGCATAGCCGCCGAGTAGGACAGTTTGGCTTTCTCAAGGTCGCCGATACGCAGGTAACTATGCCCGAGGTGGAGACAGGTGTTCTCGGAGATGGAGTCCTGCTTCTGCTTGACCTGTCGAAGGTTGTCGATAGCCTCCTGGTAGTTGCCGGTCTTGTAGTTCGCCATACCGAGCAGGTACATATCGTTGCGCACCAACTCCTGCTTCTTCGCCATGCGTAGTGTGCGGTAGTCGTTGAGGTGGCGCACCGCGTCCACGTAGGCACTGTCTTGGTAGTAGAGTTCGCCCAGCATACGGTGCAACTCGTCGTTGTAGTCGTTGTCGGGGTACTGCCGGAGCAGGTCTTCGGCACGCTGATAGACCTTGTCGTACTGATGCTGCGCATAGTAAATCTGCACGATGTAGTAGGGTGCTATCTTGCGGAATGCGCCCGTCTGCTCCACGGCGAGGAACTCCGCCATGGCGTGGGAGTAGTCCTGCGTGCAATAGTAGCAGTAGCCGGCGTAGTACTTGGCCTGCGTGGTGTATGGGTTCTGCTTGTTCTTGAGGCGTGTCATACAAGCGATTGCTTCCTTGTACTGCTTCTGCTGCACATGGGAGTAGCCCTTGTAGAAGTAGTACATCGGTTCGCCCTGACGCGACAGGTACTTGGGGTTGACCTTGTCGAAGGCTTTGTCCGCCTGTTTGTACTTCTGCTTCTCCACGTACAGCACGCCCTGCATCATACGCACCTCGTCGGCGTAGGTGGTGTAGGGGTAGGTGTTGAGGTATGTCTTGAGGTCAGCCTGCGCCACGGACGAGCGTTCCTCAAATGCGTGCTTCACCCGCAGGAAGTCGGCTTCATAGTCCTGCGCGCCGACCTGCACAAGGCAGACCGGCAGCAGGGCAAGAGCCAGAAACAATCGCTTTTTCATATCACTTTCTATGGTCTTTGCGCTTGCGCTGCATATCGCGCTGACGCTTCTTGGTTATCGTTTGGAATACGGCAAAGGCAATCACGAGCACGAGCACCACGATGATGAATATCACCAGTCCCATACTCAGGTTGTCGCCTTTCACGCGCGACCACATCGCCAGCATGGCTTCGGTCTCATCGCCGCAGTCGTGCATCAGGGCGCAACGGTCAATCACGCTCTTATCGGGATACAGCACCTGGTTGGCATGCACGGCAGTAGCCCCTTCGCCGAAGATATAACTCAGGTCAGCGGTCTCCTCAATCTCCTCATCGTCCGCCCAGTCCAATATCTCGGGCGAAGCGATGACGCTCACATAGCCTATCTCCTCCATGTTGAGGATAGCGTTCTCGGGCATGCACATATAGTTGATGAAGTAACTTGCCGCCTTGGTGTTCACTGCGTACTTAGGAATACACCAGCCGTCGAACCAGACGTTCGAGCCCTCGACAGGTACAATATACTTCAGTTCCACTCCCTCTGCGGCTTCATCAATTGCCCATTGCGCATCACCCGACCATGATACATTCATCCATGTATTGCCTTTGCACATCTCTTCCTTGCCGAAGTCCACTTCCCAGCCGGCGATATTATCCTTTGCCAGTTTCAGTGTATCCTCCACACGCTGAATACGCTCGGGAGTGATGTGTGCCACAAGGTCTTCACGCGTTACCTCACCGCGGGCAATCTCGTCGCGGTAAGCATATAGTACCACACACGAGTAGATGTCGCGGAACGCATCTTTCATGAATATCTTACCTGCAAACTTAGGATTGGTCAGAAACGACCATGACTGCAAGTCGGCTGCATCCACGTACTTGGTGTTGTACAGCACACCCGTCGTTCCCCACATATACCCCACTGTGTAGTCCGATACGTTGATGTCTGACCCCGCGGGAGCCATCTCCTGGAACTTCTCCACGGCAAAAGGTGCCACGTTGGTGGTGTAGTCGGGCGTGTTGCCGAAGTCTTTGTTGATAGGCAGCAGCAACCCTTGACGCAACATACGCTCGATGATATACTCCGACGGGCAAATCACGTCGTAGTCCTCGTGTCCTTTCTCAATCTCGGTGAGCATCGACTCGTTGATATCGAAGGTCTGGTAGAGTATCTCCACCTTCTCGCCGGTCTGTTCATAGTACCAATCAGGGAACGTGTTGAGCACGTTCTCCATGTCAATGTAGTCCGCCCAGTTATAGACCTTGAGCGTATGCTCGCGGTCTGCAGCGTACAGGTTAGACACCAAGAAACAAGGCAGTGCCATCAGCACTACGGCAAATAAGAACTTTTTCATTTTGTTTTATTTTGTTGTTTATGAGTACGTATATTCATGATTATCAACAGCACCAATATGGTGAGGAATATCAGCGAGAACAGCGGTCGCAACTCGGGTGTCAGACCGCCCTTGCGCGCGTCGGCATAGATGAACGTGGAGAGTGTTTCCAATCCGTTGCTGCCTTTGGTGAAGAATGTTACCCCGAAGTCGTCGATACTCAGTGTCAGGCTCAGTATGAATCCGCTAATCATGCCGGGCCACAACTCGGGCATCATCACCTTGCGCAAGGCTTGGAAGGGTGTCGCACCGAGGTCGAGTGCCGCCTCATAGATATTGGGGTTCATCTTTGTCAGACGCGGCATCACACTCAGCACCACATACGGCGTGCAGAACACCACATGTGCCGCTATCACCGTGCCGAAACCGCGACTGATACCGAGGAATACGAACAGCAGGAACAGACTGATACCCGTCAGTATGTCGGGGTTAATCATCGGTATGCTGTTGAGGAACGTCATTATCTTCCTCTCGCGCGACCGCATGTTGTATATTCCTATCGCCGCCAGCGTGCCGAGCAGGGTGGAGATAGTCGCCGCCGTGAGTGCAATCACCACCGTGTAGAAGATAGCGCGGTATAGGTTGGGGTCCACGCGCACCTGCGCGGCGGCATCGTAGCCCGTGAACAGGTTCTTGTACAGCCCGAGGGTGAAGCCCTCCCAGTTGCCGAACACCTTGCTCTGCGTAAACGAGAAGATGATAATCAGCAGGATAGGTGCATACAGCACCACCAGCAGCAGCCACAGGTATGCCTGCCCTGCAATGCGCGAACCGAGGCTGCGCTTCTCCACTTTTGATTTTCTGTATACTTCCATACTTATCGCAGTCGGTTGATGTCATCCTCGGAGTCGCCCCCGCCGAGGAAACTGGTTACACCTATGATTATCAGCATGATGAGCGACAATGCCGCTCCATAATTCCACATTGCTATACCACCCTCGCCGAAACTGCGCTGTATCAGCGAACCGAACAGCGTCACCTTGTTGTGCGTCAGCAACTCCGAGATGGCAAAGGTCGAAACCGTGGGCATAAACACCATCACGATACCCGAATAGATGCCCGGCATCGACAGCGGCAGTGTCACCTTCATAAACACCTGACTGCGGTTCGCACCCAGGTCCTGCGCCGCCTCTATCAGGCTCATATCCATCTTCTGCAGCGTGTTGTAGATGGGGTAAATCATGAACGGCAGAAAGTCGTACACCATACCGAACAGCAACGCCCCCTCGCCCAACGGCAGTCCGAACATATGAAACAACTCCACCGTGGCAATCGTGCGCAACAAGAAGTTTATCCACATCGGCAGTATGAACAGCATCGCCATCACCTGCGGTGTCTTGAAGTCCGCCATCGCCATGATGTACGCGGCAGGGTAGCCTAATACAAGGCATATTATCGTGGTTATCAGTGCAATAGCCAGCGAGTAGATGAATGTGTTTATCGCCTCCGACTTGGTGAAGAAACTCACAAAGTTCATCACCGTGAAGTGCCCGTCGGGGTCGGTGAAGGCGTACACCGCAATCATCACCAGCGGCAGCAGCACCAGGCACACCAGAAACAGTGCGTAAGGCCACGCCCATGTGCGGCGCGACTGCAACATCATCTTCCAGTTACTTGCTTTCATCGCCGTCCTGCCCCTTTGCGCTCAGCGTCTCGGGTACCTTATAGAGTCGTATATAACTCGGTGCCACGCGGATACCCACGCGGTCGCCGTCGTCCCATACATCGTTGGTGTCCACATAGATGTCGTCGCCGTCATCGGTGCGCACCGTCAGGTGGTAGTGGTCGCCCTTGTACAGAATGAAATGCACCTCCCCGCACAACACGCCGTCTTCCTCGTCGTCCTGCAGGTTCACGCGGTTGAAATCCACCTCCACTTCCACTTTCTCGCCCACACTGAACCGCTCTGCCATACGCTCCGGCACCTCCCATTCCTCGTCGAGGAACAGCACCTTGTGCCCCTCCAGCATCTCGCCGTCGAAGGTATTGCACAGCCGCTCTTTCTTCATCACCTGTATATCTTCGGGCTTCACCAGCAGCCCCACGCGGCTGCCCGGCTCAAAGGCGTGGTAGTCCTGAATCATCAGTTCGTAGCCGTTGTCCGTCTCCACCGTCATCTCGTAGTGCACACCCTTGAAGATACAACTCTTCACCTCGGCATGCAACTGCCAAGGGTCGTCCTCCGTACCTATCACTTCGGGCTTCTCTTTGCCCAAGTACAGGTCTTCGGGGCGTACCACCACATCCACTTCCTGATTCTCGCCGAAGCCCTTGTCCACGCACTCGAAGTCGCGTCCGCAGAAGTTCACCACCTCATCGCGTACCATCGTCGCGTCCAATATGTTGCTTTCCCCGATAAAGTCCGCCACAAAGCAGTTCTGCGGTTCGTTATAGACGTCAGTAGGCGTACCCACCTGCTGTATCTTGCCTTCGCGCATCACCACCACGCGGTCGCTCAGCGTCAGT